>Ga0118677_10002670_pt1 | contig 35320 bp, 30 predicted proteins | sample AliMusrvi5mmetaG_FD_86154 | JGI IMG/M metagenome (GOLD analysis project Ga0118677, IMG submission 86154)
CCCTAAATCCCCGCCGGGGACTTCGCCCCACTCCCGTCCCCCCCCGGGGCGAGGCGGGGGGAATGGTTTGTCTTGCCCTACTTTGTATCCTGATCGGTCAGCAGATGGTTGTGGTTCGGTTCCACAGGATCTTTGAGTATACCCCGTGCCTGCGTACCCGGATTTCTCAGGTCTTGCTGGCTTTCTTGCGTTTCGCCACAACCTCCACCGGATTAGGCGGCACCTGCCGGCGCGAAAGAATGAGAGTGCCCTTGTCGACGACGATCCACTCGACGGTTTCGCCCTTGGAGAACTCCATGGCCTGAGCGACCGCGGAGGGAAAGTTGATGTAATACTGGTCGCTGTCCTTGCGACTGATGACCTGGACTTTGGTTGGGAATCCCATGGCGGCACAATACTAGAGGAATAACTAGTTCTTTGTCGAGAGGAATCGCTTTGAATACACAGATTTTAGCGGCCTACGCATTCTCCAGCAACTTGTCGAGCTCGCGGATTGTTGCCGTCGTGCCGGCATTGCGGGTCACTTTCCCATGCTTCTCCGGGTGGTCTCGCCCAACTCACCGACACAGGCCCCCGTAACAGGCGTGGGCGATGTAAGCCAAGGTGGCTTGCAGAAGGTGTTCCCCCTCTTTCATCGCCGCAATTCAACCACCCGATTGAGTCCGGCTTCCGACAACAACCCGGCATCCCGGAACGCCTTGGCCATGGAAATCTGTCGGTCCCCGATCCGGTCGCTCTTGCCCTCGTTCAACCTCAGCGGCATCAACTCCAGGTTCGCGATCACGTTGTCCAGTTCGGGAGCCATCGCACGGGGCACGATGTGGTCCACCGAGACGATGTCGCCCGTGTATGGCCCCTTGCGAACCGTGGGTGCCCGGCCACGCCTCATGGTCTCAATGTCAGCGGGTGTCATCGCCCCGAGTCGCTCGATTATCGTGACGTTGCGCTGCATGGCGGCTGCCGTCAGCTTGCCCTTCTCTGTTCCTGCCCAGCCGATGAGATCGACCGCCCTCTCCGCCACCTTCGCCGGATCCTGACCATCCTCCTTTGCCTGCCAGAGAATTGCAGTGACCTTCTGCACCCGCTGATTGGCTCCCCGGGGGCCCAGGGTGGCGAGCTTGGCGGGCTCGATCAGTGGCTCAATCAGCCGCGCATAGTCTTTTCCGGGAGATTTTCCGGAGCCAATACCTGGAGCTTTCTTGCCGCATGCCGCCACGACAGCGAACAGAAGCAGGACCAGAAGATTGCGTAGCACCGGCATGGGCGTTAGAGTATCGCCGTGGTCGGCAATTACAAGTATCCGCATCCGGACGAGATCCCGTCGACGGTTAATGAAGCGTTGAAGGTGCTTATCGACATCATCCCGGAGGAAACGCTAGCCAAGATCGCGACCATGGATGACGAGGAGATTTGGTCGCTTCATGTCGGCCTGGGCACGGCTATCAGGAACCAGTTCGGTCTTTGGGATGGAAATTCTCCGCTGTTAGCGGACATGGCCGCCCGAATCGGCAGCGTCCATCCCGACGACGCCTCCGGCGAACTAATCCGCCTGCTTCGGGACAAGGTGTCGGGTCAGTGATTGCCACAATCCGCTCAATGGTGCCGATCTCCAGCCAACGGTCGGGGAGTGGACATGAAGACAGGAAGCCCGATGCCGCCTGTAGGATTTGAATATCCATCCTGGCTCGTGGGTTCGTGGACGAACTATCGGGGCTGTGATATTCTTCGTCCGTGTGCAACACCTACATCGTCAGGCCCAAACGAGGAGGCGCCGCATGGCAGGCCCGGGTTTCAGAGGACATTGCCAAACTGAAATCCAGTTTGGTGAGAAAGTCCGATCCTGGCGTCGTGGTGCTCGCCAATGCCCAGAGGTTCAGACCGGAAATAATGCGCTGGGGATTCTGGCGGGCGTTCAACCCGTCGATCAACAATTCCCGGAGTGACAAACTGGATTCCGGCATGTGGCGGGATGCATTCCTGCAAAGGCGCTGCCTGATTCCGGTTTCGGCGTATTACGAATGGGGGGCGGGAACCGGGGGGAGAAAACAGGCTTTTGAGATTGGCGGGGACGAGGAAGAATGGCTTTGGATTGCTGGAATCTGGGAGCCTCACCCGGAACACGGCCCCTGTTACTCGATGGTCACCACGGCGGCGGCGCCTTCTGTGGGGTTCATCCACGACCGGATGCCGGCCGTCTTGGAATGGACCGGTGCCGAGGAATACCTTGCGGGAGGCGATTTCCGGTTCTCCCCGTTCGCCGGTCCGCTGTCGGTTACCCCCTGCGAGAGCCCGCTCGCAAGGAAGAAACCGCCCGGCGACGCCCCGGAACAAATCTCGCTGCTTTGAACTGTTCGCAAGAACACTTTTAGGATTGACACGGCCCGGCGAGCGGATCCACCGTGGCCGAGCCGTGGACCGCCCGCTGACCGCCCTATTCATCGACTGCGATTCCTTTTTCGCTTCTGTCGAACAACATCTGGACCCCGCGCTTCGCGGTCGGCCGGTCGGCGTGGCACCGGTCATGGCGGAAACATCGTGCTGTATCGCGGCCTCCTACGAAGCCAAATCATTCGGCGTCAAAACCGGCACCCGTATCAGCGACGCCCGGATCATGTGCCCGGGAATCGCCATCGTCGAGGCACAGCCCCCGGAATACATCAAGATTCACCACCGGATCATTGAGGCGGTGGAAGACTGCATCCACGTCGAGGCCGTCCTGTCCATCGACGAAATGTGGGCGTGGCTGCCGTTCAATTGGCGGGAACCGGAATTTGTCCGGGAAATCGGTCGGAAAATCAAAGCCACGGTCACCCGTGAAATCTCGCCGGTCATCAAGGTTTCGGTCGGGGCCGGCCCCAACAAGTACCTGTCGAAGATGGCTTCAAAGATGCGCAAGCCGGACGGACTCTTCATTTTGGAGGGAAAAGACCTTCCCGACGCGCTACACGAACTTAGGCTGCGGGACTTCACCGGCATCGCAAAATCCATGGAGGCCAGGCTTCACGCCGCCGGAATCCACACCACGGCCGAACTTTGCCGCGCCAAGAAACAGGTGCTCCACGGCGTCTGGGGCGGCGTCATGGGCGACCGTCTCTGGCACCTGCTGCGCGGCGACGAAATCCCCGACATCGTTTCGTCCAAGAAAAGCATCGGCCATAGCCACGTCCTGCCACCAGACAGCCGCCACCCGGACCATGCTTGGCCAATCATTTGCAAGCTCCTGCACAAGGCCTGCGAGCGGCTCCGGTCCCACGGTCTGCTCACCGGCGCTCTCGCAATGCAGGTCGCCTATTACCGGGGCGTCGCCTGGGGGCCGGAACTCCGGTTCACGGAAACAGATTCGACAGTATTCCTAATGAGGGCCCTCGACCGGCTCTGGAAAGACCGGCCCGAACCACGCTCGCCGATTCTCCAGGTTGGCGTGGTTCTCACCCGGCTCTGTGAGCAGGGGAACTACACGCCCGAATTGTTCCAGACCGCCATCGCCGACGCGATGGCCACCGCCGACGAGAAGCAGAAGCGGCTCGACGCCACCATCGACAAGCTCCGCGCGCGGTACGGCCGGTGCGTCGTGTATTTCGGTGGGGTTCACGATGCCCGGGACCATGCGCCGATGAGGATCAGTTTCACCCACATCCCGAACCCTGACATTGAATCCTGAAAACAATAAACCGGCTCTACCCTCGGTCACATCGTGCCAAGTACGCCTGCCCCACGTCAATTGACGTTGGTCTTGCAACTGATCAGTTGGACTTTAATTGGGAATTCCATGGGGGGTTGTGTCTAGTTTTAGCACTAGTTCTTTGTCGAACGAAATTGCCTTGAGCGGCCCTCCTGAAGCACGAAAAATAGGGATTTTTCGAGAAAATGCAGAATTATGAAAAAATAATTAGGTGGCTGTTCCAATAACCCGGAAACAACCAATGCGTAAAACAATGCGCGATAAAAACTAGAAAACATGAATATGAAAACAACAATTAATCGTCAAGTCTATGACACCGCCAATGCAACCCTCGTCGCGGAGGATGGGAACAACCTTGGAAGAAATGACTTCCGCTCCTGGGATGAGGAACTGTATATTACCGGCAAGGGCAACTGGTTTTTGCACGGATGGGGAGGGGCACTGACTAAGTATGCGGAACACGAAGGCAATAGCTCTTCGGGAGGTGAGCGTATCGTGCCCTTGACCCGGGAAGAGGCGCTCACATGGTGCGAGGAACACAAGGCGCAGGATGCCATCGACAAGAACTTCTCCGACATGGTCGGCGAGGCCTAGAGAACATCCCAGGATGGCGGTCCAAGAACTGGTCTTGGATCGCCTCCTAACCATCAATTAACCTACCAACCAAATGTCAAAAATTACGAAAATTCAGTGGTGTGACACCACAGTTAACCCCATTGCTGGCTGCCGTGGCTGCGAGTTGTTTCCGTCTGCCGGAGATGTGCTGGACGCGATCAACGACGGGGCGGCTGCCTTGGGCACAAAGATTGACAGCCGCAATATCTTCAAGGCACTTATTGATGAGTGCTTTTCCCGCATTCCGAATTCCGCGACTGGCTTCAAGCAAGCGCTGAACACGACCAACATCTGGCACTTGCGCGAAAAATTCGTCGAGTGGGTCACTGACAATCATGGCGAAGCGGCGGCCAACGCGGCCGGTGTTGCTATTCGTAAAGCGATCACCTGCTATGCCGCGATCCTCCACCTGAACAAAGCCCAGTCTATCGTCAACCCCACGAGAATGCCGAACAAGGGCTACGCTCCGATCTTCGAAAGTGTCAGTCGGTTCGCCGGTCGGGCCGCCGTAACCGCCAAACTTCCGGATCTGCTCGGGCAGGCCAACCCTGAAACTCCCTGGAAGAACCGTCTGCCGCGCATGATCTTTGTTTCCGACATGGGTGATGCGTTCAGCTCGGTCGGTGATTTTGGGTTTCTCAAAGCCGATCTACTGCCCGCTATGACTTCCGATGCAGGGAGCCGTCATCTCTGGCTCTGGCTAACCAAACGACCGGAACACATGGCGAAATTCGCCGCAGAGATCGGAGGCTTTCCACACAACGTATGCGCGATGACCACCCTGACCGGCCCGGACGAGCGGAGTCTCAAGCGTTTGGCCGACCTGAAAATGGTGGAGGCTTCGATCCGTGGACTTTCGATCGAACCTCTGTGGGACCGTATACCGCCAGCCAAGCTCAACCTCACGGGCATCGACTGGGTGATAGCGGGAGGTGAATCAGGTTCCGGCGAACTCACTCGTCCGTTCGCACTGGAGTGGGCTTTGGAACTCCGCGACCATTGCCGTGAACAAGGTGTGGCATTCTTTGTCAAGCAACTCGGTCGCAATCCCACACGCGGTGATCTGCCCATCAAGCTCAAGGACAAGCACGGTGGAGACTGGGAAGAATGGGAGAAATCCCTGCGCGTCCGTGAGTTTCCCCGGGCGTTCCACGCATACCGCAGGAACAAGATGAAACACTCAGATGACCCTCGACCCGTGAAAAAGTCGAAGAAATCCTAGTTGTTTTGCACCATCGAAAAGCTCCAAGTCACGATAGGATCAAAAAGGGGAAATGAATCAAGGGGCGGTCCTGAAACAAGAAGATAGACAAGCAGACGAATCTGTAGATGTCGTGCCTTTCTTCCCTCTGGACCGCCCCCATCGTTTGGAGATTGAGGCGGCCATCCGCCGCTTCACCCATATCGAGGATCTTTGCACTGTCACCGGAGATTGCTTGACTGAGTGTGCCAAAGCGGGCTGGTGTTACGTTGAAATCCCGGCCACTCGGAAGTCCGCCACAATGGCCCTACGATCCATTATTTGAGCCTGCGGCTCACATCCCGCTGTTCATCAGTCGCCCGTTTCCGGGCAACTGCCACTCAGGAGAAAATCTCCGATGGATGAATCAAGATTCTGAATCCAGCCATTTACCGCCAAGCTCCACCTTCAGCCGCTGTGCGACACCTCGCCGTGGCGATACACAATCACATGATGGCTTGGGTCCGCTAGGACACCACACGGCAGGAGTTTCGGACTGCCATCCGACCCGGGACACTCGATTACCCTGAACCCAACATTCAGCAAATTTCATGCTCGACCCTGTGGTTGTCGGCAACTCCGCCCCCGGCTGCCAGCCCTGCTTATCGGTCCACGGGAGCGGCTTACCAAATATTAACACCCACATGCCCTACCACATGATAACGCCACGCTTTCCATTGGGTAAAACCTATGCCACTCCCGGTGCTCTCGCGCTGGGAGTGGACCTTTTAGCCTTCCTCCGCAGACACCACTGCGGTGATTGGGGTGAAGAACTCTGCGCCGAGGACAAACGGGCTAACGAGGACGCTCTGATCGAGGGTACCAGACTGCTGAGCTGCTACCGCACCCCGGCGGGCGAGCGGCTCTATATCATCACGGAATGGAACCGCGAAATCACCACAATCCTGCTGCCCTCGGAATACTGACCGTGTCGGTGTCTCGAAATTTCCGGAACTTTTTCTTGCCTTTCATCGGGTAGGTAAAGAAACCGTAGGGTTAGACTAAATGATCGCTTTGCGGATCGTCTTTTGCCGCCTCAGCAGACGGCTTGGGTTGCGGGCATGGACGGGATGACACCCGTGCCCTCCTGAATGCAATAATGTACGAATTTTCTGAAAAAATGCATTGACCCGCAGATCGCCGTTTCCTTTCCCAAATGTTTGCCGGAGAAAACAGCATGGATGAAAGCCCATGCAAATCAAAAAGAGAAACCGGCTCCCGTCGCGGAGGGGCTGGAAAACCGCGCCTCTGAACCTGCTGGTGGTCTCATCGGCATCCTGATCGCCGCCGCCAAACGCCAGGACGAGTTGATTGAAACTCTAATCTTCGCGGTTGAGTCCGGCGACCAACCGGGAATCAACGAAGCCGCCCGCGCCATCGCCGCTCACCGCTACCCACCTGAACCGGCAAATAGTTTCCGGACCTAGAGTCCCGCCAGTCCGCCGCCTGCCATTGAAGTATGAAACCCCCACGCCCCAGAGTCATTGCTTTTGTACGCGTCTCCACTGAGGAGCAGGCGACGGATGACCATGCCGGCCTTGACCGTCAAAGGGACGCGATCAATCGCACAGTCGCCGCCCATAACCTCGACGTGGTTCAGGAACTCGAACTCGTGGACGTTAGTGGCGCCAACGTGCTGCTCTCCCCGGTATTCCAGCAAATGCTCAGGGCCGTGGAAAACCACGAAGTCGACGGGGTAGTTGTCGCCGATCAGGACCGCTTCATCCGCGCGGATAATCTTCAGTCGCTCGCAGTCCTGGACATCCTGAAATCGGCGAAGGCCAAGCTCTACACGTCCGGCCAGGTGCATGACTACAGCACCGACGAAGGCATTTTGTTTTCCCATATTTCCGCAATTCTAGGAGGCCACGAGTTGCGGACGATTAAAAAGCGCACCCAAGGGGCCAAGGAAGTGAAACGCAAGGCAGGTGAATGCCCGTCAGCGGCGATCACCCTGCCGCTCGGCGTCGCATACGATCGAAAGCCGAAGCACTGGCACTACACCGACGATGTGGACGCAGTCGTTGAAGCATTCCGCCTGATTGACGAGGAGGGTAACACCAACCTGTCAAAAGTAGGAAAGATGGTCGGGATACAAAACCGGACACTCAGCAACCTCCTCAAGAATCCAATCTACACCGGCTGGCGGGTTTACGATAAAAAGCGCGGTGACGAGAAATACCACAAAGCCGACGCCAAACAGGCAGATCGCAAAAAGGTCGCCCGGGACGAACCGATCCGCGTGAAAGTCATTGACCCACCCGCGGTCCCTCAGGACCGCTTCGACAGGGTCCAGCAGATCCTCGACGAAAAAAATGCCAAGTGGCGCCGCCAGCGGATCGCCACGGAGATCAACCTCGGGACGGGCATTGCTGTCTGCGCCCACTGCGGCCAGCGACTCTACGCAAGTTCCGGGCTCCGACTAGTCGGCAGCAGACAGGGGTATTATTACTGTGCCAGCAACAATTATCTCAACCGTGCCAAAGGGATGTCCTGCAAACAAGCCAACATCCCAAAACAAATCATCGACCTTACCCTGGTCGCCTTCGCCGCTGATCATCTCGGCTCTATCGACTTCATTAAGAAACTCGCCGAAAAACTGCGCTCTCCCGCCGAGGAATCGTCTGCCCCTAATTTTACCAAGCGCATCGCCGAACTGGAAAAGCGCAAGAAACGGATCTTCTCTGCCTTCTTGGCCGGTGCCGTCGAAGCCGACGAATTGAAACGTCACCGCACCGAACTCGACAAGGAAATCAAATCCATCCGCCTGATCATCTCATCGGCAGAGGCCCGTCACCGCATCCGAGAGCAGGCCGACCAAAGCCTCTCTCTGCTGGTACAAGCCTGCCTCGCATTTCGCAGAATCACCACGAAGCCGGAGAAACAGGCCGCGCTCAGAGGGCTCTTTGCAAAGGTGCTGTTCGATGGCCCGAAGATCGTTGGATTTGTGCCTTTCGACTCGGATATTCGCCCGATCGTCCGATATGAGGATGATGGATCCGCCGCTTCCGGCGAGCCTGTCTTGAATGATTCCGGTCTAATTAGATTGGAAACGCCATTTTCAATACCAAATAACTGGTATGATCTCGGTCCCATTCCAGAAGGGCAGAAACGTTGCCGTATCTGTGAGAAATGCAAGCTGCTCGCTGAATTTACGATTCTTAAAACAAAGAAAGGGTCTTGGCCCTACTATGCGTGCAAAGACTGCACCAGGCAACTCCAAAAGGCAGCTTACCAGCGCAGGAAGGGGGAGTTGAAAGAGGGATCTGCCCCGAACGGTTCGGCAGATTTTTCCGCATCATTTAACCCAGCTCCCTGACATCTCAAAAAACCCACATTCACCCATCATGGATGTGTGGATGCTGAGGGAGGTTTGTCGTTCGCTTACGAAGGTCCCATGGCGAACGTCGTCGGGTTCGGCGCTTTAGACGGCACCGCTCGTGGTCCACACTCGGTGTCCATGAGGCCCATCACCCTCGGGAAAAGGATCCAATTTGGTTAAGAAAGGGCTTTGTGAAATTGAAAACCGGTTGGATAACTGCAGGTATGAACAGGCCGCATTCGAATCTTCCGACGACAACTCCGTCTACCGTGGGCATTCCACAGGTCCGGGGAACACCATGAAAAACACCAACCAACCACCAACGCCTCTATCCCTATGAAAAAGCGCAATGTAACCTATGCCTGTGGTCACAGGTCCACTGTCCAGTCCACTGGCACCAAAGAGGAACACGATATGAAAGTCAGTCGGCTGGATGAATACATTCTTTGCCCGAACTGCGAATTAATGGCCCATAAAACCGGTAAGAGTATGATCGAAATCACCGCAGCCTTAGGCTGTCGCAAAGTCGGTTGCGCGGAGCTGACAGGTTCAGAGAAGCAAATTCTCTGGGCAGAAACCATTCGCTTCGCGCATTTGATGGCCCTCGATGAATTCCTTTGTGATGCCGAATCAGCGCTGACAGATGGGGATCGGCTGGATAAAACTACACGTGCATTTTTTATGGACACGGAGGATTGGCTAAAGAATATTACCGAATCCAAATGGTGGATCGACGATCATGCCGAATCCTGTAGAAACGCAATGAGACAATCTGGCAGAAGTTGGAGATCGTTCAGAAAAAGTGTGGAAATCTTCGGCTTAGCGATACGGATCATCTGCCTATCCCCTCACATGACCTCATCGCTGGCGGTCGCCCTTGAGGTGGAGGGCTTTTGGAAGGACGAAATGAAAAAATCAGCAAAAGCCGCAGCATTATCCGAAAGGATAAAGGCGGACAAAGACTCGGAACGCGATCTCGTTGCCCGCGCACTAGCGCTTCACTGGCGTGGTGTAGTAAAACCTTGGGGGCGGAACGGAAGCAATGGGGCAACCTACTGCCTCTACCTCAATGACATGAAAGACGCTTCGATTTCATGGGTAGAAAATCGCTTCGAGAAAACTGTCCGGTTCACGAATCTTGATGACACTCCCGAATCCCGACGGCTTGCTGTGGACGTATGGCGCTGGTGCATCAGCAAGCCGAACTCCAATTCTCTCCGCAGCCTACACGTTCGTTGACCGGAGTTTGCCCTGGGCTCTGGGACGTATGATCGCTACCACATCATCACGGCCAGGACGCTCTCCACCGGTTGTCAGATCGCCGGGGCGAAGGGCTCTGGGCTGCCGTCATAAAAATAGGACAATTCCCATTTTTCATCAACCCTGCCCGCGCCGCGCCCCATTGTCCAACAGCCCGTGAGTGAGGCCATGCTGTCGCCACCTTGACATATTGAAGCCACCAGGGTGATGTGCATGAATGTTCCGGTCATGGTTGTAAGAGGGAGAGGGGATGGATAGGTATCCACGGTCATGCAACTGCATCCCCCCAGCAGGTCCTCCAGCTTTCAGTTTAGTATCACCGAAAATGGTATCCGCACGGGCAGGGGTTCATCGCCGCCACGAGCATGAAGCTGGACGGAAAGGTCAGTGATCCCGCCGCCCGGGATATTGCAACGAGGCGATCCTCAGACGGTTGGTGGCTTTCAGTACTTCGGAAATCTCTATGTCGCGGACTCACGATGCGAGCGTTACAGATCGAGCGCGGGTGGCATCGGGAGCGAAAAGGCTAAGCGCCATGCGGCACTGTGACGCTTTGTCGGGGCCTGGGTGGCTGAGAAAGGAGTGATAAAATGTCGGCGCATCCAGTGACACAATTACAGGTTCGGTTCACCCGGTTGACTTCAAAGCCGCCACGGCCTTCCGGCCCAGATCACCCACGACATCCGTCAGGTAGCTCCAATACGGTTCCGTCCCGATCGTGTCGCGCACGGTGGCAGCGGGAAGGAATCGTTGCATTTCCTTCCTGAAGTCCGCACGCAGTTGCGGCTGTATTTTGAGGGCTGCGATTCGTTCCTGAACCGATGCGATGAACTCGGCCTCCGTGCGCTGATGATCGCGAATTTTAAAGGGGATGAGCTGCGACGGGAGTTCGATGCCTTGCTGGACCAACCAGGCGATGTCCCAGAGGTCGCGGTTCTTGAGTCGGTTCTCGCGAAAAGCGAGTGCGATGATCTTGTCTGCCAGAATCTCTTCGCGGCTCTGCGCCTGGAGAATGAGACCCGCTGTGCCGAGATCGATGCCATAGAGATTACGTAGCATCATGGGACGCGCGTCGTGGCTGGGAATGGCGCAGATATCGAGGTGAATGCGTTGCGCGGCCAGATGCTTCTGGCCGGGCCGTGTCTCAATGGTGAGTTTCCAAGTGGAGACTTTACCGCTGGCTTTGACAGGCTCGCTAACACTAACGGGGAGGCCGTAACGGGTTTTCAGCCGTTCCGTGAGCACACGTGCGAGTTCGGTGAGATCGCTGCGCTTGAAATCGCTGCCGCCAGTGAAGTCGAGGTCCTCACTCAGCCGCGACGAGCCATAGCAGGCCCTCAGACAAGTCCCGCCGATGAACGTGAGGCTTCTGAGCAGGCCGGCCTCGCTCATCTCGCGAAGGATGTCGTGGTGTAGCAGTTCCTTTTCCACCACGGGCCGCAGTGAGGCGAGTTCCCCAAGGGAACGCAGCGCTTCGGTCACGAGCTGATCAAACAAGCTCACGCGCCGCCTCCTCATCCACGAGTTCCATGCTGCGGCGCGTGGCCTTCATATCGCGCAGGGCTTGCCACACAGAGGCTCGCCACAGATGACGATCAGGGTCGTAGATCAGTTCGTCGCTCACGTCGTCAGGACGCTGGGCGGTATGCACGAACTCAATGTGGCCGTGGTCACCGCAGTCCACCACATGACTGCGCCCGGAGGTCATGAGGCTGATCCAGTTCATCGGCACCTGCGAGATTACACCCGCATCGCTGAGGACGGTCTCCAGACTGATGTAATTGAACTCACCTGCCCGCAGTCGCGCTGCCGTGTGAAAAAGCAGGTGTCCCGCCAGGTAGTTCGGCACGGGATACAAATAAATGCCCCGGCAGACGCGCTTCAGCAGACCCGCCTTCGTGGCCCGCGAAAGCAACACTGCCAACTGCCCACACGCCGGCACCACCGCCGCCAGATCCGAAGTCGCAAAGACACAGTGCTCCCGGTCCGCGAGTGTGCGGATCACCTGAGTCAGCTGCTTGAGAGGTTGCACGGCTCTGACTCTACAAAACATTGCGAAAAGTGCAATGTTTTGTTTACCCGATCCAAACATTCGTCTTCATTCGTGGCATTCGTGGTGAAAATTCCAAGAGGGAATTCAAGAAAACAATTTCCGGTCTAACGAGCGGTATTGGATGGCTTCCAGGATGTCCTGAGGACGAATGTTAGTCGAGCCCGCCAGATCCGCCAAGGTACGGGCCACCTTGTGGATGCGGTCATGGGCCCTAGCCGAAAAACTCATCTCCTCCATCGCCTGTTCGAGGTAGCCGGTGGCTTCCGCATCGAGCTGGCAATGCTGGCGGACTTGGCGCGAATTCATCGCGGAATTGGTGGAATGCCCACATCGACGGAAGCGCTCGTGCTGGATTTGCCGCGCAGCGACCACCCGTTGGCGGATAACCTCAGACGCCTCGCCGACGTTTGTGTTAGATGATAGTTCGCGGAAGTCCACCAGCGGCACTTCCACGTGGAGGTCGATCCGATCACGGAATTTGCAGTTTTCATGTCGGCGGCCAGCCCTACTACTAAGCCATCCACGTACTAAAATGCCAGTTTCTTCCCTACGCAACCAAATCACAGAAACCCAGAAAATCCGCTCCGATCTGTTAAAGTGGAAACTCGTCTTGGTGTCTGGAATAGGTGCCGTCGGATTGGGTATCCAAGAAGGGGCGGGGCATAACGAGATTCTGCTCGGCCTAATTCCACTTGTCTGCGTGTATGTCGACGCCCTTTGCGCTCATCTCTCACTGAGAATTCGGGCGATCGGGGTCTTCATGGCGATACATCCCACCGACATACCAGACGAGAAATACGCCCAGAGCTACGAAAGATTTATCAGACGCTGGACTCCGGAGAAGCGTCTGGAAATACTTGCCACAGGCGGGAAAGGCGCGTCAGAGACCAAAGAAGAAATAATGCGACAGCGGGCTGAAAGCCGCTTGGAGTCGATAGCGCTTCGCTGGTCAACTGTACTACTTTCGGCTCTGGCCCTTGGTTACGGAATCCTGATGATGTGCCGAGGCACCCACCCTGCGGGCCTTGCCGGGGGCTTGACTCCGTTCGTGCTGATGGCCTCGGGTGTCATTGGCATGATAATCTCGAAATTGATTGGTTGCTTTCACGACGCCCGGGGTTCCGTCATTCGTTATGAGGCCGCCAAACACCTCAAATTACTACGCGGTCGGCAGTCTCATTGCGCACAAGGGGACCGAAATGGAGAGACGGAGACCAGTGATTGAGGCAGCCAAGCCCATCGAAACAATAACCTAACAAACAATCCGCTTATGACAGCCAAACTCGTTTCAACAGCTCTCTTTCTCTGGCCCATGGCCGTCTTTGCCAACACTGCACCCACTCCGGTCGTGGTCTCTGCCACAATGCGGGCGGGCACCACGCTGATGGACGTGGTTTACCGCGTCAATGATCCGGATGATGCCACGGTCAAGGTGCGGGCGCTGGCCTTCATCGGTGGCACTCGCTCGTTTGCCAACGTGATCCGTCCGATGACCTTCAAGGAAGGCACAGCGACCAACGTGGGCGATGCCATCATGTCTAATGCGAACCACACGCTCACTTGGGACGTGGCGGCGGACTGGAACATCGACGTCGGGCAAGTGACGTTTGAAATCCTATGCCGGGATGGCCGCGGGCTGCTTCAGTTCGACTGGGTCACGATTCCCGCCGCCGGAGGCCAGCCTGCGCTTACGATCAGCAAGGATGCCCCTACCAGTGCCAAGGTGCTAGATGCACTGTTCTGGCAATATGCCTCCGGCGATCCCGGTGTGAGCCTCGCCAGCGGCGTGCTCACAGGAACGGCTGCCAGCGGCAATTTTGCGGGTGTACAATTGGCCAACGGTGCCACCCCTCAGACCTACGGCCTGCCGTACCTCTGCAAACAGATGAACCTGGATCCAGCCGCTTCCGAGGACGTAGCTTATGCCAGCGTGATCGCCCGTGCCGGATTGCTGAACACCGATGACTGGCATGTGGTCAATCGGCCTTATGCGGGAACATGTATTATTGTTGGTTGGGGAGACAATGCGGATGGGCAGATCACGATTCCCTCCGGATTAAGTGGGGTTACGGCCATCGCTTCGGGGAGTGGTTTCAGTTTGGCCTTAAAGAGCAACGGCACGGTCGTCGCCTGGGGGAACTACGCAACTCAGATTCCCTCTGGGTTGATAGGAGTGAAGGCAGTAGCTGCAGGAGTTTCCCATTGTTTGGCTTTAAAGACTGACGGAACTGTTGTCGGTTGGGGGTCCAACATTTATGGCGAAACGACGATTCCCACCGGCTTGACCGGAGTGACGGCTATTGTCGCAGGATTTGGTAATAGTTTGGCACTGAAGGCTGACGGAACCGTAGTCGGCTGGGGGTCTAACACTGCCGGTCAAATGACGATTCCCACTGGCTTGACCGGAGTGGCGGCAATTGCTGCAGGATTTAACTATAGTTTAGCTCTGAAGACTAACGGAACAGTTATCGGCTGGGGGGATAATGTATGGGGGCAAATTTCGATTCCCTCCAATTTGACTGGCGTGATTGCCATATCCGCAAGAGGTTATAATAAGTTAGCTCTTAAGAACGACGGAACAGTCGTCACATGGGGAAGCGATTTAAATGTGCCATTGCCATTAATTCCTATCGGGTTAAGTGGGGTTACAGCTATCGCTGCGGGAGGTTCTTTTATTTTTGGTTTACCGCACTGCTTGGCACTAAAAACCACCGGAGCTGTGGTCGAATGGGGCGATAATTCTAGCGGCCAAACAGCGGTTCCCTCTGGGCTAATCGGGGTGGGGTCAATTGCTGCGGGCGAGAACTTCAGCATCGCGCTGAAGCCGAAGGCTCCATGAAGGGTGAATAGTCAAATCCTCAGCCCCATCGCATGATGAAGACGTCAACAATTGAACAGTATTTCCGCGCCAGTTCTGCCCGTGACTATCGCCTGACATGTTATTTGGCGCATTTGTGATACTGAAGCTTTCTTGATCAATGAGATGTACTTCTTTCATGCTGGTTTGTCTCCGTCTGTGCATGCTGGCGCAGGCCGCGCAGGTGCACGTCATCGAGACCGCCGTGAATGATGCGGATGGCTCGACGCTCAGCGCGGTTGCAGTAAACCAGTATGCGGAGATCGGCAGCACCTACACCACGGTCACGGCTCCTGCCATATCGGGTGTCTATCGTTTTACACACTGGACCTACAGCGGTACTCCGGCTACGTCCTATTGCGATGCTTGGGGCCGGTCGCAGAACCCGATCTCGTTTTTATTGTTAGTTGCATCCACGGCTACCGCGCATTACCTGCCGGCCACTCGTGACACAGATGGCGACGGTCTGCCCGACTGGTATGAGATGGAGTATTTTGGAGATCTGACCCGCGCTGCCAGCAACGACAGCGACGGTGATGGGATCACCTTGCTGGCAGAATACACCAATGGCACTTCTCCGCTCTATGCCAATATCACGCAGGAAGGCGGCGTGGTATGGACAGACTCGGGCTTGGTAACCTGCAATCTTGCCGGTTACGCCACCTACACCCTGCGCAGCGTGCCCGCGGACACGGTGAACCAATCCGCCCCAGTGCCACCGGGCACGGTGATCACGGTGCCAGATCTATCCACAAACCCATCCTTCGCATACTGGACGCTGGATGGTGTGCGGCAGAACGACGCATGGGGCCGAGCCTTGTCCACCTTTAGTTTCTCCATGGGATCATCGAACCGCGAAGCAGTGGCCTATCTGCTGACAGGCGACAGCGACGGCGACGGTGTGCCGGACGCTTACGAGCAGAATTACTACGGAACCTTGGCGAACAGCGGCGCGTCTGACACCGATGGTGACGGAATCACTTTGCTGACCGAATACACAAACGGCACTTCCCCGATTTATGCCAACAGCACGCAGGAAGGCGGCGTGGCGTGGGTAGATTCGGGCTTGATCACCTGCAATCTCACCGGCTATGCAACTTATACGTTGCGTAGCGTGCCAGTCGGGGCGGTGAACCAATCCGCCATTGTGGCACCGGGCACGGTTATCACGGTGCCAGATCTATCCACAAACGCGTCCTTTGCTTATTGGACGCTGGATGGCGTGCGGCAGAACGACGCATGGGGCCGTGCCTTGTCCACCTTCAGTTTCACCATGGGATCATCGAACCGCGAAGCGGTGGCCTATCTTCTAACTGGCGACAGTGACGGCGACGGCGTGCCGGACGCTTACGAGCAGAATTACTACGGGACTTTGGCGAACAACGGTTCGTCTGACACCGATGGTGACGGAATCACCCTGCTAGCGGAATACACAAATGGCACCTCACCGATTCAAGCCAACAGCACGCAGGAAGGCGGCGTGGCGTGGGTGGATTCGCCGTTGACGACGGTTGTTCTGCAAGCGAATATCGCGGTCGAGCAACCCACAGGCACCAGCCTTGCCGACGGCGAATCTAGCAGTTTTGGCTATGTTGCGGTGGGGAGCACGGCGAGCCGCACCTTCACCATCCGGAATGTCGGCGGAACGCCTCTCACTGGCTTTGGCATCACTCTGACGGGCACAGATGCTGCCATGTTCTCAGTGATAGCCAGTCCTACGGCACCGCTGTTGCATGACGGCAGCACCAATTTCACGGTTCAGTTCGCCCCGACTTCGACCGGACCTAAGACTGCTGCCCTACATATTGCCAGTAATGACGCCAACGAGAACCCTTTCGATATCATACTAACAGGAAACGACGTTGCCGCCAGCCCCTTCGAGGCTTGGATGAACGCCGCAAACATGCCGGCGGAATCGGCGGGTCCGCTGCAATCGCCGTATGGCGATGGGGCGGTGAACCTACAGAAATTCGCGTTCAACCTCGATCCAACCCGAGCGGACTCGCGGCACCTGCTGGCAGGCGCGGGTGGCACGGCGGGTTTGCCGGGGTTCACCAAGGGTGCGAATGGTCGTCTGCGCCTGGAATTCATCCGGCGCAAAGTGTCAGGCAATCCGGGTATCACCTATAGGGCGGAGTTCTCTACGGATCTTGTCAGCTGGGTCGATCTAACAGGATTAGCGACGGTGACGTCGATCAACGGGACATGGGAACGGTTACTAATCGAAGACGTACCACCTGCGGGTGCCAAATCGCGTTTTGCCCGTGTGATGGTCAAAGAAAATGCGGCCACAGCGGGTATGGTTCCGCTGATCGTGGTGGAACAGGCGGGCGGGATCGGAATGATCGACGGCATCAGCAACCTAGACGTTGGCGCGGCAGCAACTGGAGCACAGTTAACGATGACGTTCACCGTCAAGAACATCGGGACGGCTGATCTAACTGGTTTGGACCTGAGCAAGGGCGGAGCGAACGCCGCCGAATTTACCCTCGGCACCCTCGGTGCCACCACCCTGGCAGCAGGCACCAGCACCACCTTCACAGTTATTTTCACGCCCAGCGTCACCGGCCTGCGGACAGCCGCCATTCACGTCGCCAGTAACGACACCGCTAGCGGGCCCTTCGACATTAGTCTCATAGGCACCGGCACGGCCACCGCCTTGCAAGCCTGGCGCCAAACGAACTTCGGCAGCATCGACAACAGGGGTGACGGCGAGGACCTTAACGACTTCGACAAGGACGGAATCCCGAACCTCATCGAATTCGCCTTCGGCCTGAACCCAATTCAAAACAGCGCCGGACTGCTGCCGCTGCCTCAGCGCACAGGCAACAACTTCGTCATCAGCTTCGCCCAACCTGCCGGAGTCAGCGGCATCACCTACGGCGCGGAATGGAGTGAGACGCTTCTATCAGGGAGTTGGATGTCGGTTGCCGATTCCGGAATGGCCCCGCAACACACCTTCAGCGTGCCCATCGGCACCAAAACGAAACTCTACATGCGACTCAAGGTGGCGAGTCCGTAACACCCACCGAACGAGAGTATCATTCATCATTCGCTCCTCTGATATTTCCGGCACTGCCCAGTGGCAAATAGTTATCGCCGGTCACGACGTGTTTGCCGGTCTGTGCTTCGAGGTCCAGGCGCGCGCGCTGGGAGATTTTGCCACCGCTCTTGGCGGCACTTTTATTTTCTGTTAGCCCAGTGGCATTGGTGGTCTCAGCGATCTGGCGGGTGGATAGCTCGGCGAGCGCGGTGAAGATGAGTTCGGCTTCGCTCATGTGGTCGCGCAGGTTTTGGATTTGAAGCCCCTTCAGATCCTTGTGCGCTTTGACGCTGACTCCGCTCCATTCCTGGTGAATGAGGTTGGTGAGGATCGCGTATTCTTCGCCTTTCTTGACCTCGTGGTCGGCCCAGTAATCAGTGAGCTTGTTGCGGGTTTCCTGCCCGGTCATGCGTTGCTGGATCCACTTCTCGCTGCGACCGTGTTTCTGCCAGGTGCTACGGGCGCGTTCGAGGGCAAGCGCGGGATCAGACATTTCCTGCATCCGTTCGTAGCCGACCTTGGCGAGCCAGAGTTTGATCGGCTCGGCCTTGGGGCTGGGAACACTCTGAACGAGTCGCAGCAAAGTCTCGGCATTGGCGACATCGGTGAGGTAGCTCTTGCCGTCAGCGGCGGGCAATTTCAGTTGGTTACAATTTGTAACCAACTGACTTCCTTCCTTGGCAAGACGGTTTTTCAGCACCTTCCAGTAGTTCCGGGCGGCTTGGTAATCCGGTTGCTGGGTGAGGACTTGGACGATGTCCACGACCGAGAAGAACCAGGTTTCGGTCTTCTCGTCATAGAGGCGGCGGATTTCGCCTTCCTAACAAATGGCAGGACTGGGCCGGTTGGGGATCACTTCCGGGGCAGCTTGCTGCGGTTGGCGAGTCGCACGCGGGTCATTCGCTCGCGCAGGCCGCCCTGCTCGATGAAGTCTCTCTCAAGACGACGGAGTTGCCGGTCGATGAGGAAATTCGTCTGATGAATGAGGCAGATGGCGATATTGGCGATGACCTCAGGCGGGCGGGTCTCCAAGAATTCGCGGTAGAGTTCGTAGGTGTGGGGTGTGGTTTGGCCGAGACGGCGGACGTAGCGTGCTTGTGCGGATTCCTTGTCCCACTTGGGAAGGTCACGGGCACGCAGGAAGTCCTCGTAATCATCGAGCAATTCCTCGAGGCTGGCACGAGCAACGTTGGTCAGCTTGATTTCGGTTTCCTTGGAGGTCAGTCCGGCCTTGCTGCCTTCCAGGATGTTCTTTTTGCCTGACCGCGCGGACTGGATCATCTGGTCGATCGTGCGATCTCCCCTGGCCAGGAACTTGTGCGCAAAGCGGAACGTGATGTCATAGACCACCTCGGCTTTTTGGAAGGAGAGCAGGGTTTTGTAGTCTCCCCGCGGGGGCAGGAGGCGCTCGGGATCATGGGAGGAATGGGAAGAATGGGAGGTATGAATCCCATCATTCCCATTCTTCCCATCATTCCCATTTTGGTTCATCACGGGTACTCCTTACGAAAAAAGTTTCCGGTCCAGCGAGCGATATTGAATGGCCTCCAGCACGTCGGTGGCGCGGATGTTGGGTGCGCCTGCCAGGTCAGCGAGCGTGCGGGCGACTTTAAGGATCCGGTCGTGGGCCCTGGCGGAAAAATTCATTTCCTCCATCGCATGTTCGAGATATGAGGTGCTCTCGCTATCGATCTGGCAATGCACCTTCATCAGGCGCGGACTCATCGAGGAATTGGTTGCGTTGGCGGATTTCCTGAAGCGTTCGGACTGGATGCGACGGGCCTCGACCACCCGCTCGCGGATGGTGGCGGATTTCTCGCCGGTTGCGGCGTTGGATGACAACTCCCGGAAGTCCACCAGCGGGACCTCACAGTGGATGTCAATCCGATCTAACAACGGGCCACTTATCCTTTGCCGGTAGTTTTCGATCTGCCGTGACGAGCAGCGGCACTGCCTTTTGCTATCTCCGTAAAACCCGCACGGGCACGGGTTCATGGCAGCCACCAGCATGAAGCGCGAGGGAAAGGTCAGCGATCCCACGGCGCGCGAGATGGTCACGTCGCCGTCTTCCAGAGGCTGGCGCATCACCTCAAGGGTGGTGCGGCGGAACTCCGGCAGCTCGTCGAGAAACAACACGCCGTGGTGGGCCAGCGAGACCTCGCCCGGACCGGGGTTGGTGCCGCCGCCTAACAGGCCGGCGTCCGAGATCGTGTGATGCGGCGAGCGGAACGGGCGGGTGGTTAGGAACGCCCGCTTCGGGTCCAACAATCCGGTGATCGAATGGATCTTGGTGGTTTCGATCGCCTCGTCCTCGGTCATGTCCGGCATGATGGTCGGGAGGCGTTTGGCGAGCATCGACTTGCCGGTTCCGGGCGGGCCGATCATCAGGATGTTGTGGCCGCCGGCCGCCGCCACCTCGAGGGCGCGCTTCACATGGTGCTGGCCGCGGACTTCGTCGAAATCCACCTCATAGTTCCGATGGGAATCGAAGAACGCGCGCCGGTCGAGGTGGAACGGCGGAATGATCATTTCATCTATCAGGAAATCCCAGGCGTCTTTCAAGCAACGGATCGGAAACACCCGGATACCTTCGATCACCGCAGCCTCCGGAGCGTTCGCCTCGGGCACCAACACCCGCGTCCGCTTGCGGCGTTTGGCTTCCAGCGCGATGGACAACACGCCCTTGACCGGTCGCACCGCGCCATCGAGGCCCAGCTCGCCGACGACGCAACAGTCGTCACAGTTGAACGGCTTGGTCCGGCTGGCGGCGACCATCGCCAGGGCGATCGGTAGATCGAACGACGGTCCTTCCTTTTTCAAATCGGCGGGTGCCAGGTTCACGGTTTTCACCCCATCATCGAGAAACAAGGCCGACGCGCCGATGGCCGAGATCACCCGCTGCGAGGATTCCCTGACCGCCGCATCCGGCAAGCCGACCACGATGATCACCGGTTTGTCCGCGCCGCGGGCATTGACCTCGACCTCCACTTCCTGCGCTTCCACCCCGCGCAACGCCGCTGAAAATAGACGGGTAATCATGTGAACAGTTAAACTCTGCACATTTTCTTCACCGCAGGCAAGCCGAAAGTGACGTTCGGCTCCGGTTTTTCGGTTCTTATTACCCGCACGGCCGCAACTTCCTGGTCACCCCCTCCGGCGATCCCGCCTACACCAAGCGTTACGGCAAACTGAATGTCAGGATCTGCACCCCGACGGAACTCCAAGCGCCAATCGCTCGTTAGGTCCATGAATGCAGGGGAATTTCAGCCTCCGCACAAAAACAATGTATGATCATCCGGGGACGGATCATCTGGGGCAATTGAGTGTCGCCTGCTTACGGCCTCGCCCAACAAGTCTCGTTATCAACCAATAATAGCCGGGCCACAGGCCCCGCTCCAGAATCGCCGCCCCCTCACTCCAGCAGGTGGAGCAGGACCTTCGGATCGTTCGCCGCGCGGAGGGCGGTTTCGCGGTCGATGAGTCGTTCCCGGACCAGGGTGGCCAGCGAGCGTTCGAGGGTGATCATGCCGCCCTCGCTGCCGGTCAGCATGGCGTTGCGCATGAAGTGGTCCTGGCCTTCCCTGATTCCATTGGCTACCGCGGGGGTGACGAGGAGCCTTTCCACGGCGGGAACCAGTCCTCCGGCCAGGGAGGGGATGAGCCGTTGCGACACCACGGCACGCAGCGACAAGGCCAACTGGGCGCGAACGTGGGCCTGCTGGTGGCCCGGAAACACATCAACAATGCGGTTGACTGCCGTCGAGGCGCTGCCGGAATGAAGGGTGGAAAGGACGAGGTGGCCGGTCTCTGCGGCGGTAAGGGCGGCGGCGATCGTGTCGTGATCACGCATCTCACCCAGCAGAATGACGTCCGGGCTTTCGCGCAAGGCCGCACGCAGGCCAGTCGCAAAGCTCTCCACATTGCTTCCCACCTCACGCTGGTGGATCATGCACTGGATCTCACGGTGTTCGTATTCGATGGGATCCTCGATGGTGATGATATGCCTCGGGCGGGTGCGATTGAGGTGGTCAACCAATGCCGCCAAGGTGGTCGATTTTCCCGAACCGGAAACCCCGGTCACCAGCACCAGACCATTGGGCAACGTGGCGAGCTGGTACAGGTCATCGGGAAGGGCAAGCTCCACGAGCTGCGGCGCACGGCGGCGGATCGGGCGAATCGCCGCAGCCACCCCATCCAGATGCCGGAACACATTGATGCGGACGCGCCGCGGACCGTCCGGCAATTCCCAGCGAACCGCAAAATCGACGCTGCCGGATCGCTCGAGCTCGCCGCGGGCCGCCTCATCGGGCACCAGCCCCAGAATCTGCCCGCGACTCGGGGTGCCGGCATCCAGCGGACTGATGCGGCCATTGCGGCGAATGCGGGGCTGCTTGCCCGATGACAGGAAAAGATCCGAGGCGTTCTGGGAAAGCGCCTGGCAGAGGAGTGCCACCAACTCCGGATCCGGCCGGTTTGCCGCAGGCTCGCCGACGATGGCACCCATGGCTGGTGACGCGGATGTCGGTTGAACGAAACCCGCTACGGCGCGGGTCAGCGGATCCGTCGCGCTTGGGTCATCCCTGGGCGCGACTCCCAGCGTGTGGATCTCGACCCGCCACTCCGGCCCGCCCGGCTGGACCCGATAGCCGAAATCAACGCCATTCGCCGCCCGGTATTTCCCCTCATACCGCTCCTCATCGCCGATCATCTCGCTGGAAATCCGCCGCAGCATGTCCTCGCGCAGTGCGGGCATCGAGAGCTCGGTCGCATCTCCCTCCATCAGCAGGATAGGCACGCGATCCGCTACCAGCACCAATCTTTCCGCGCGCCGCTCCACCATCAATTTCAAGAATGTGTCGATGATTGCCATGATATCTAGTGCGGAGGAATTGCCCGTCTTCCACAGAAAACCGCCAAAGCCCGGTTTCGTTTGCAGGAATCGCGCAGCAGAACAGTCCGCACCCGCGATTCCACGATTTTACGATTCCGCAAACGCTTTCCTTATGATTCGTCTGTGGCCATGCAATCGTGCTACCTGACGTGCGCGCGCGACGGCCACATCCGTAGCGAAGCGGAGATGGCCATCGGCAAACCGCCGCTACTATGCGGCAGATATTGCGCGGCTCCTTAGCACCGGCCCGCCCGTTGCCGCACGGCCTCGTAAATCATGATCGCCGCGCTCACCGAAACATTCAGCGAATCGAGTTCGCCGCACATCGGAATACGGACGTGATCCGATGCATGTAGCCGCCAGAACTCGGACAAGCCGTCCTGCTCGCTGCCAAGCACAATGGCACACGGCCCGCTCAGATCCTTTTCAAAATAATGTTCGGTGGCCTGCACAACCGCCGCGAACGACCGGATCCCCTTGATTGTTAGAAACTCCGCCGCTTCCCGGTTGGCACAGGCCACCACGGGCACCGTGAACACCGCGCCCAGGCTAGCCCGCACGAGGTTCGGGTTGTACAAATCCGTACGTTCGTCACACACCAGCAACGCGTCCACCCCGGCACCGTCGCAAGTACGCAAGACCGCTCCCAGATTGCCGGGTTTCTCCACGCTTTCCATCACCACCACCAATGGCGTGGCCGACAGTTTGAGGTCGGCCAGCGCACGCGCCGGTTGTTCCACCAGGGCCAGGACTCCATCCAGGCGATCGCCATATGCGATTTTCTCATATACGGTACCCGAGGCCTCGACGATCCTGATACCGGCCGCAGTCAATTCCGTCAACAGATCCTCCGGACAATGATAGTTGCCTTCCCGGCACATATAGATCTGTTGAATCGCCACCCCCGCATGCAAGGCCTGCCGCACCTCGCGCACTCCTTCGACAACCGTCAGCCCGCGTGCCTCACGGTCGCGCCTGTCACGCAGCCTAACCACCCGCTTGATCCCCTCATTCTGAACACTCGTGATCTTTTCGATGGGCATCCGGTTTCCTTGCCTGTTTGGTGTCATAGGGACCGACAAGCAATAACCCGGCCCGCTCGCATGTCAAGACACCGCCCGATGGAGGTGCGGCTGTCGCCAACAATCACCTGTTTACTCAATCCCGGTTTTCAAATCCCTGACACTCCACAAGGTCCCGGCCGCAGCAGCACGGTTTCCCCGCCACTTCCGCGCCCCATCCTTGCGCTTTCCGCCGAAGCGGTCACGGCACAGTCGGAACACCTCATCCACAATCGATTCAGGGTAAATCGCTCCCAAGCGCTTGAGCAACTCATCATCCGCCATTCTGTTCGTTACCACACTTTCCGCATGAGGCTGCCAGTGCCGGGGTTTTCGCCCCACATCGATGACCAGAATCTGCCGGCTGGTGGAGGTGATGCCGCCATTGAGGAAATCCAGCCGCGACTCGCCCGGGAACCGCTCCGGCGTGCCAGGCAGCGAATTCAGACACCCGCGCATCCCGGTTGGACCCAGGTTCCAACTCAGGCTGCGGTCTGCCGCCTTGCTGTCGGCGCGAAAATCGGCGACCGGTGCCGCGGCGAGCGGACTGCCCGTTACTAACAATAATGCCAGCGGCCCGGCATGAGTCCACCGCGTCTGTTGAATCATTTTTTCATTAGGAATTTCAGTGCGTGTGATGTGCCCGAGCTGTCTTTACCGGTCACTGGCTGAACGGGCGCGAGTATGCATTTCAATCCACAAGCGGTTTGATCCGGTGGTCCTTATCAACCTCAATTCTCAGGATGGCGGGCCGTTCCTTGAACGGTGCCTTGTCATCATTGCCAAAGTAGGTTGACCACCATTTCCCCTGCTGGTCCTTGAACAGCACATTGTGGCCGCCACCGGGAATCGCGAGATAACGGTCGCCATAAGGTCCGTAGATCTTGTCCGCGCTGGCTGCCATGCAGTCATAGGTCCTGCCGTTCCCATCATTGAAGTTGGCGCAGATCAGGTGATAGCGGCCGTTGATTTTGGTGATGAAGGCCCCCTCGAAGCCGACCTCGCCGGCATTAGCCGGTTTCAACTGGCGCGGTGGTTCGGCCAAGCCGCTCATGTCATCCTTCATCCTGGCGATTTTCCCATTCTGCCAGACGAAATAGACCGCCCCATCGTCATCGTCAAACAACGAAGCATCGATCTCCGTGGTCAAAGGACCGTCTTTCTTAATGTCAACATAAGGGCCCTCCGGCTTTCCGGTTTGGCTTTTCAGGATACCCGTGCCCCCATAATTCACGCAATAGGCGATCCAGTAGGTGCCCTTGAAATAGTGAAGCTCCGGTGCCCAGATCGCCGAGTCCGCCGATTTCCTGCCATCCGGACCGGTCTTGATCTTCTGCCAGGTGGCGTTTTTCTCATAACTCCACACCAAACCCATGGAATCCCAGGTTTTCAGATCCCTGGACTTCCACATCCGGATTCCTTCATTCACATTCCACCATGTCGGATGGCCGGTCGTCCCAATCAGGTAGTAGATCTTATCAGGACCCGGACAAACCGAGGTGTCACGTACCGGGTAATCAAACAACGGCTTGAGCGCGGGCATTGGCGGGCGTTGGACCGGTTCCGCGGCGAGCGCCGTTTGATTGACGGTTCCAACCAGGCAGGCGAGTATGGGCAGTAGCAGGTGGTTCGTGGTTCTCATGTTGATTGATGATTTCCGGGATGATTGTTGATTCATACGCTATCATGATGGTCTATAAGCGCGCTCTAACAGTTCACCGGGTCTTCAGAACGCCCGTTCCCTTGATGAAGCCGGGACTGGTGGCCGCGCTGTAGGCCCCGGCAGGCTGCGCCTTGCCATCGAGCATAAGTTTGGCGGCACGCATTTCGCCTTTGAAATTCAGCGCGAGCGTCGCGCCGTTGGAAACCGTGACCTCGGTTTTCTCCCCGAGGCTGCGGGCCGTGGCCAGCGCCAGCGTGCCGGCGGTCACGGTGGTCGGACCGGTGTAGCTGTTCGTGCCGGAGAGCGTCCAAGTGCCGCTGCCGGATTTGGTGACGGCGGTGGTCGCCTTGCCGGCCCGGTCGTGGGGATTGGCCAGATTGCCAGCGATTTCGCCGGTGCCGGCGGTGTCACCCTTGAGCGCGATTGTCTTGTTAGAGCTGTGGCCGGAGAGCACGAACGTGCTGGTCAGTTTCAGCAGGCCCTTGCCGGCTTGATCGAAGGTGACGGTCGAATTCTTGCCTGCCAGATTCATCACGCGGTCGGTGGTTTCGCCGTTTCCGGTATAGATCAAGGCGCACTCGCCGTCGCCGTTACCGATGACGATCTCGCCGGTTTCAATGTCGGTGGGCGCGCCAAGGTTGCTGCCGGGCTTGCCTTTGGCATAACTGTTGAGCGACGCGACGCTCAGCGTGCCACCTTCCAGGATGGTCTGTCCGGTGTAAGTGTTATTGCCGGTGATTTGCATGACTCCCGCACCGCATTTCTTGAACAGGAACGCGCCGCCACCGGGACCTTTCGAGTTGGAAATGTCGGTGGAAACCGTAACAGGTTCCTTGGCATTGGAGGTGTCCAGACAGAGCACCGCGCGTTCCATCAGGCCGTTGTTGTTGATGGAGGTGGTGAGGTTTTTTAGAAATGCGGCGGTTTGTTCGCCGGCGAATTCACCGGGGCCGCCGACGCAGAGCCGGAGCGTGGCCGTGGGGGCGACGGTGATTCTCGCGGGCGTCCATTTGGTGGTATCGCCGTTATAGAGCGAAGCGGCTTTGAGAATGCGCAGCGTGCCGCGGGTCACGATCGTCGCGCCGGTGTAGGTGTTGGTGCCGCAGAGCGTCACCTGGCCGGCGTTGACCAGTCCGAAGCCGCCGTAGTTGCCGATTTGTGTGAAGCCGCCCGGCCCGCTCATAGCGGCGCTGATCATGAAGTCCGCATAAGAGGTGATCCGTGTGTTTCCATTCAGCGTGATGGTGCCGCTCCAACTGTCGCCGAAGCCGTTGTTGGCATTGATCTCGCCGCCGTTTAAGATCAGTGGGGTGGAACCGTTGATGTGCTCGAGGCCAAGAAAGCCACCGTCGTTGAGGGTGATCGGGCCGGAGCCAAGCCCCTCGTTGGCCACATACATGCAAAGGCTGCCCTGGTTGATCGTGGTGCCGCCGTTGAAGGTATTCTTCACATGGTCCACCCGCAGCCCGCCCTCGCCATTCTTGATCAAGCGGCCCGTGCCGGAAACCAGATTTGGCAGCATCACCTGCCCGTCCCTAACTGCCACGTCCACGGTCAAATCGCCGACCAGCTTGATCGGGACGGCAAGCGTTGCCGCGCACGGCAAGGTCTGGGTGATGCGTGGCGGGTTGACGGCACCGTTGGCGGTGAAAACCAGGCTCTTGCCTTCGATTTTCACCGATGGGCCCTTGAAGTTCAACTGATTGACCACAAAATCCTCATGCAAATCGTTGGCCAGGGAATAATTGCCCGGCTTGTCAAAGTTGAAGACATAGTCAGTCTGCCCAGCGGGCTGGGGCGCCGCGCCGGACGTTAGATTGTTGGACCATTTCGCGCCATCACTCCAGTTGCCGGCCTCCGGCTTGTTCCAGGTGAAGACGTTGGGCTGGCCCGCGTGGATCGCCTTAACAACAGCAACCTGCGGCTTTGCCACATCTGCGGCCTTGGCGGCTGGCGGAGGCTGGTTCACGACGGGCTGCTTAGGCATATCCGGCGCAACCGCAGGTTTCTCCTCGCTGGCCAGCACCACCGGTCCGGCATCCTTGTATTCATTTGAAGTCGGCGGCAGCTTTGCGGCCTTGGCCGGATCGATATATTCGGCCAGATCACGCAATGAGATCACCTTGTAGTGGTTGTCCTTCAAATACTGCATCTGCGCCTTGAAGATCGCGGGATCGAGGGAAACCGCCTTATGCTCCATATCCGGCACGCCATGGTAGCAGAGAGTAACGATCTTGCCGCCGGCTGCCTGCCGCACACTCTTGACGAACTCCTCGACCGTTCCGCCCCCCAGGCACGGAATATCAAACGGATGATCCACCGTCGGCCGGTAGGGGCGGTTGTGGCCGCCGCGCCCGAAGGTATATCCGGCGGCAACCAGTTCCGGATAGGTCTCCGTGTTCACCTGAAAGACCGGCCAGGCAATGGTTACCGGCTTGGGAACGCCATTGGCCACCAGGTCATCTTCCAGGCTCAGAAAACCACCAATTCTGCAGCCCCCGGCATGGCCCGTGGTGTGGTTGCCAATATCGAAACCCTGATCCGCCATGGCCTTCATCTGTCGCCACGTTAGATACCAGTCCTTGCGGGTGCGGAAGGAGTCGAAATCGCAGATATAGAACGACCCGCCGAATCCAAATGACTTCAGGACCGGGGCCACCACCGTATAACCGCTGGCCGGGCCATCGTCGAAGGTGAGCGCCACCAGTTTGTCGGGGATCGGCTTGCGCAGAATCCCGGTGGGATCGTCAACCTTGGCCGGCTCCGCCCGGCCCGTCATTGCGGCGGCATAGAGCACCGCGACTAACGGCACCATGTTTTTGATTATTTGTTTCATTTTGATTGGTTCTGAATAACTTGCGCGAAATCCGGTGCCAGCACGATGCGTAAAATCTGGATCACCTGGTGAATCTATACGCCAGCCGCCGTGTTGTCATGTCACCTAATCAGGTGTCACGGCGGAAACACTGTGGCTGGCGCATCTTGCGCCAGACCGTGCCACGGAGCGTCCCGCTCCGTGAATTTCCGCCCATCCAATCCCCACCCCATCCCCCTCCACATAATCACCGAACATCGGCGGCCATCTCGGGCGCAAGTGCGATGGTGCGCCGGTACCGCGATCCATTTGGCAGGGCTTGGCGCGTGTCAGGGATTTTGCCTGTGCCTGGCATGCGTTTCACGAAAAGTGAATCGAGTCCGGCGGGTTGAGGCGGCCTTCTTCAGCCGCCGGCATTGTGCTGCCCGGATTCCAAGCGGTTGCCGGGATCTCCATTTGTCAGTTACCCCGCCCGGCTCCGGCCATCTCTAACATATCACGAAGTCCTCCTATTGATCGCGCATCAGGGAGTTTGTGTTGCGTCGAGGGACAAGCGATAGAAGCACCGCTGTTCCGCCGGATTGTATGGGGTGGTGATCACGAGGTTGTTGCCGTCACCCACCCGCACTGAGCCGAGATCCTGCCAGGTGCCGATATCCATGGTATTGGAATATTGGAGTTGGTAGCGGCGCCCCATCACTGACGGTTGAACAGTGAACTTCACATTGCCACCGGAGATTTCGAATTGTGGCACCACCATTTCCGCAGATGTGGCAGACATATAGATGGTGCCTGATGAGTATCCGGAGGTCGTGACCGTGCCGGCATATCCGTTGCGTTCCCATGCCCAAATGGCAATGCGTCCGCCGCCGCCCGCCGCACCGTTGACGGGACTCGTCGTCCCGCCAAGCGCACTGATACTGCCGCCGCCGACAAGCGTGTTGGCGCTGATCCAAATGCTGCCGCCCGATCCACCACCAGCCGCGTTGCCGCCCGATCCACCACCAGCCGCGTTGCCGCCCGTCAAGCCATTCGCGCTGAGCGTGCCGTCAAGATGCAGCGTGCCGTTCACGGTCAGGCGGAGCGCTCCGCCACCATTCGTGCCGGATGCTCCGCCCCCACCGCTCCCTCTTCAGATTTGAAGAGCATCTGGAATTTCGATAAATGAACTGTAAAAAGATAACATCATAGGAAGTCGGCCGGAAGATCAAATGCTATGCGTAATCCTCCAATTGTACGCATGAATTGCTATCCGCTGCTTCCCGTTACCAGTTCCTGCCATTTAACCAAGTGCCGAATGTTCCGACAGAAAATCGCCTGAAATCTTCCCCAGCGGATCCCCGTTGAGTTTGAAATGCCTCTTCCAGTGGACACTAACGTATTCTAGAAGATCGGAGTAATGGAGTGGTGAAGTAATGGAGTATTGGGTTGAATATGCTTCGCTCCGGATTCTCCCGGCACCACTCCATCACACCATCACTCCATCAACTTCTTTTCACCTCTCTCCGGTCCGGCCACCGGTTGTTTCCTGGCAATCACGGCAAACCGCCGCACAGGCGGGTGAAGAGTTTGCCGCCCGCCGCGACGGACTGGGGAATTTCAGCTTTCACGTGGTTATGGGTCGCATCGTAGCTGGTGATGCCGGGAGTGGTGAAGGAACCGGGTTTCCAAGGGTAGGGCGGACCGGCCTCGGTCCGCCGACTTTTCCGCCCGCATGGGCGGTGCCAAGGCGCGGACCATGAACTGCGAATTGCATCTCTCCCTCGGGGGGGGAAGTAGGACAAGCGGGGCCGCTTGTCCCTACTCTTTGGATAATGACCCGGTTCATTTTTTCTGTCTTTCCGTGAGATTTTTGAACAGCGTCGCTTCTTCCGCGATGAATGGTGTGCCATCCTTGTTCAACAAATCGTGAAACCAGACTTTCGGCTCCGGCGCACCGGAGGGAGACCCCCATGGATAGATGGTCTGGGTTTTGCCGGCAACCAGTCCCCAATTGCAGCAGCCCACACCCTCTTTCCTGAATATCGGCAGACACGTGGCCACATCGCTGATCCCGCGCCGCATCCACTCGGTGCAAATGACGGGGCGCCCCTGTTTCTTCAAGCTGGCGATTTGCCCGGCCAAATGACCGGCATCATCGTAGTTGTGAAATGTGATGACATCCGATGCGGCCTCTTGGAAATCGTTGAGATCCTTCAAGCCTGCCCAGACGCCTGCGCTCAGTGGCTGGGTCGGATTGACTTCACGCGCCCACTGAAATGCTTTCTTTAACAGCGGTAGCGACTTGTTGCCTTGGCCTGAATTACCCGGTTCATTGTATAAATCCCACAGCAGGACGCGTGGGTCCTTGGCGAATGTGCCGACAATGTCCTTGAGATATTTTTCCAGGCGCGGCCAGGATTCCGGCTGATTCACCCCATCCCTGCCCGGACTTTGCAGCCAGCCCGAATTGTGAACACCCGGCTGGGGCGCAGGCTGTTTCCCAACCTTGGGGTTGGCATTCCAGCAGTCATCAAACAGAACCAGGATGGTTTTGATGCCGTGTTTGTCGGCAATGCCAAGGAATTGAGCCAAACGCTGCTTGAACCCGGCGGCATCCGCCACCCACGCCAAGTCATGGAGATACACTCTAACCGTATTGAATCCAAGCGCGGAAGCCCACTTGAGTTCCCGGTCGATGGTGGCCGGATCAAACGTATCCGCCTGCCACATTTCGAGCTGGTTGATCGCCGTGCTGGGAATGAAGTTGCAGCCCACCCGCCACGGCTGTTTGGCATACCATGCATTAGCCTTCTCTTTGGACCAGCGATTCAGCTCGCCGCCGTCGCCGGGCTTCGACTCTTGAGCATAGCCCGGCATCACACAGGCCAAAGCAATCCACATCATCAATAAGGTTCGTCTCACGCTGTTGTGCCTTTCTGTCATTTGACTCCGCTGGTTTCGGTGAAGATGCCGACATCGATGTATTGCCCGCCCGTCGTCTGGTGACAATGGACGGCGAGCAGGTTCTTGCCGGGTTTGAACGCCGCCACGCCCTCCGGCGTGATGGCCAACTCTTCGTATTCGGAAGAAAATCCGCCAGCCTTGCCAGCCAACACACCGTTGACGTAGATCTCGACATCCTCATCGTGATGAACCCACAGCACCGGCGTGGCGGTCATGTCAGCGGGCCAGTCGAATTCGCGGCGCAGCCAGATATCAGCGCTGGTCCACTGCGTATTCGGCTTGCGGGCGATGGGAAGTTCTTGCGTGCCGAACGGGGCCGCGCCGTCTTGCCAGCCTGAAGCGGTGAATCCGGGCTTGAACCACTCGGCTGCCCAGGCGGGTGGCGCGAGCGGCAAGGAGAAGCTGGCGGCAATGATCAGGGAAACATATTTCATGAGGTGGTGTTTTGTTGGGTCTGGAAGTTGATGGATCGCCGGCTTCCCAGGTCCCGAACCATCGGCGCGAGCATGGGCCGTCCAGCCTCCCCAGGGAAGGAAAAACCGGATGCCGGGACGAAATTAGACGTTCGCTGCGGTGCTGTCATGTCGCCTAATGAGTTGACACGACCGAAGAGACCAATCGGATAGATTGATATGATGAACATTCTTTCGAGCCGTCGCGGCGCCATGCGCGAGAGACGACATCATTATGCAACACATGAATGCTTTCAACGTTCTCATCTTCTTATTTCCCGCTGAATGTGGTTGACCGGGTTTCGATATGAACCATGCCTACGATGTCCTCGTCCAAAATCCACCATGCGCCGTCACGATGTGCGCGGACGGGCTTGCCTCCGACTAACACATCGGCCGGTTTGTTACCTGCGGGAACCTGGACCTGCGCATGCATGCCGGCCGGCAAGGTGACCGAGAGCTTGAACGCGTCGCCCTTTTCCCAACGAACCAACACCGGTCCCACCCCAGACAGGCGGCGTGAGCACGGCCGCTGGCTGAGATGTATTCCTCTTGTCGGCCGCCGGTGCAACCATGAGTGGCTTGGCCCCGTCGAGCACGGCTCCGGCCTGTGCATAACGGACACTGCCGGGTGGCTTGCGATTGATGCGGCCCTTCTCAAGGGCTTCGCCGAAGTGAACCGTGATTTTTCCTGCGACATTTTCTGCGGGGTTTGTCATGTCGCCCAATGAGGCGACACGGTTCGAGAACGTGGTGACGACCCCTTGCCGCACGGCGACACGTATTTTTCGTCTGTCCCATTGCTTGGGAAGACAAAGCAGCTTGTGGAATTCGCTGAATAGGCGAAATTGCGCTGGAAGGTCGGTCGGACTTCTGGGAGTTTAGCCCCTTCCCAAGGGTTGGCCGACCGGTCTGCCGATAGGAATTGTGAATCCATGCCATCCTCAAGCAGTTCAGTCAAAGCAGCCATACCGGAGTCATTGCGACTTCAGTTGGGGGATTTCCGTCGCCATTTGTGGCGGGTAAAGATCCTGGAAGCCATTGCGGCCGGGATGATCGGGTTGTTGGTGTCGTTTCTGTTGGTGTACGGGCTGGATCGGGTGTGGCAGACACCGGGATGGGTTCGGTTGTTGATTTTGGCGGGTGGTGTATCGCTTTTCGGGGTGTTTGCGCCGTATTGGTTGCACCGGTGGGTGTGGCGGCAGCGGCGGGAAACGCAGTTGGCGAGGCTGATTGCCAAGCGGTATCCGGGACTGGGTGACCGTTTGCTCGGAGTGATCGAGTTGCAGGATCAGGAAGGCAGTGCGGATTCGCTCTCGCCGCAGTTGCGTGAAGCGGCAATGGCGGTCGTGGCTGCGGAAACGGGACGCCGCCAACTCGCGGAAGCGCTGCCCCCGCAGAAGCACCGTCGCTGGTCGCTCGTGGCGATGGCCCTGGCGGGAGTATGCGCTGTGACCTTGGTGCTCACCCCGCGTGCCGGCCTCAACGCGCTCAAGCGCTGGCTGATGCCGCTTTCCGCGACCGAGCGCTACACGTTTACCAAGCTTGAGAACCCGCCGGTTTACCAGGCGGTGGCATTCGGCGAAGCCTTTGACGTGACCCTCCGCCTCGCGTCGGAATCCGAACAGCGGCCGTCGTCCGCAGTTGGCCGCTATGGCCAGCAACCTGCGGTGGAGACCACCCGCATCGGGGACACTTATCATTTCACCTTTCCGGTCCAGCAGGAGCCGGGCAAGATCGTTTTCCGGGTCGGTGATTTGCGCCACGAGTTGAAGGTGGAGCCGTGGCAGCGGCCGGTCACCGAGAGTGTCCGGGCGCTTTTGACGCCGCCAGCCTATCTCGGGATTCCGGAACACAGCATCGATTTGAACACCGGCGTGCTCAGCGCGGTGGAAGGCAGCAGGGTGCGCATCGAACTCCGCATGAACCGGCCGCTTGCCTCGGGAACCTTCGGCCCGACCCGCGAAGTTTCCGTGGAACCCGGCAAGGACACGCCCGGTTATGTGCCGCTCAGTGGCGTGCTGGAGATTGCGGGGAAAACCGTCATGACTCCGGCGTTGGAGGTGGGCGAGGTGCCGTTTGAAATTCCGTTCGCCTGGACCGACCACCTGGGGCTGGCCGGGGAGGCGGGATTTCGGCTGCGGGTGGACGCGCTCAAGGACGCCGCCCCCACTTGCTATTTGCAGGGCATCGACCGCCAAAAAGTGATGCTGCCGGAGGAAACCGTCGATTTCGAGGTTCTGGCCGAGGATGATTTCGGGGTGAAATCCACCGGTTTCGAGTGGAGCGGACAATTCACCCGACCCACGGACGAAAAACCGGCGAAAGGAGAGTTGAAACTGGCCGAAGGCGCCCCCGAGGAACGCCGGATGCTCAGACCGGCCGCGTTTTCGCCAGCGGTCTTCGGAATCACCCCGCAAAAAATCACCTTGCGCGCCTATGCCGAAGACCATTTCCCGAATCGCGGACGCGTCTATTCGGATCCGGTCATCCTTTATGTGCTCACCCGCGACGAACACGCGCAAATGCTCAAGAACCGCTTCGATCGCCAGATCACCGAACTCGAGGATCTCGCCCGGCGCGAACAGAACCTGTTAGATGAGAATGAGCGGCTCGAGAAGCTCGATGGCACGGATCTGGAAAAGGAAGAGAACCGCAAGCGTCTCGAAACCCAGAAGCAGGAGGAGTCCGAGACCAAGCGCCGCACGGACGATCTCACCCAACAGATGGAGCAGTTGATGAAGGATGCCGCCCGCAACGGTGACATCGACAAGAAGACGCTCAAGAAACTGGCGGAGTCGCTCAAGTCGATGCAGGAACTATCCCAACAGGACGTTCCCAAGGTGGAGGAAAAACTCAGTGACTCGCAAGAGCCGTCAAACACCCCGGAGAAATCCTCGAAGGACGTGAGCGAAGCCGTCGATGAACAGAAGAAAGTGGTGGAGAAAATGCAGCAGGCCATCGAAAAGGCCAATGATGCCAACCGCCGTTTCGAAGCCGGCACCTTTGTCAACCGCTTGAAAAAGGCCGGGTCCGAGGAAAACGGAATCGTCGGTTCGCTGAAGGAGGCCTTCAACCGGATGCTGGGGGTGAAAACCCCGGCCTTGGATCCGACGGATGCGCGGCGGTTGAGTGACAACTCACGCCAGCAGACGGAGACCGCCGCCGATGTCCGCTGGCTCCAGGAGGATCTCGGCCACTATTTCGCCCGCACCCAAACCGAATCGTTCAAGGAGATCCTTGATGCCATGCGCGACGCGCGCATCGACATCGGCCTCGAAGAGGTCCGCTCGAAGCTCGGCGACAACCTTTCCTACAAGGCCGCCGAAGAGGCGAAAAAATGGGCGGACAACCTCAACGGGTGGGCGAAAAAACTCGAAGGCAACAAGGACGACGACGATGGTGCCGGCGGTGCCGGCG
>Ga0118677_10002672_pt1 | contig 35310 bp, 37 predicted proteins | sample AliMusrvi5mmetaG_FD_86154 | JGI IMG/M metagenome (GOLD analysis project Ga0118677, IMG submission 86154)
CTCAAAGAGAGCGCCCAATTCGCCGGCCGAGATCTTCACTATCTCTTCGGGATAGACCTCTTCGTAGGTTGGTGCCCAGACTTTTGTTGCGCCAGCAGCGCGGGCTTTCGCGGTATCTCCGGCGAGATCGCGGGGGTAGCTATCGAGATCGGCGCTCTTTTCGAATTGGAGGGGGTTAACAAATATCGAGAGAACCACGTTGGGGCTCAAAAGGCGGGCCCGCTTAATCAACTCAAGATGGCCAGCGTGGAGCGCACCCATGGTGGGGACGAAGGCGACTACATCTGACATGGTGCTCCAGTCCTTTCGGGGTACCGGGCTAAGAAGGAGAGTTTACCGCTGCAACTCGGCTAATAAATCTCGAATATGACCACGGCCTGGTATTTGAGCATCAGGGTCGATCTCGAGCCAGGGTTCTAGGACGAAGCTGCGCTCGTGAGCGCGAGGGTGAGGCAACTCCAGATGAGGTTCGACGATTGCATGATCACCGTATGTAATGAGATCGAGATCCAGGGTACGTGGACCCCACTGAATCTCGCGGGTCCTTCCTGCCATGGTCTCTATCTCTTGCATGGCTACCAACAAATCGAGTGGATCTAAATCACACTCACCGATCAGAACGGCATTGAGGTAATCATCTTGGGGAGGTCCCCCAACAGGCGCTGTCTTATAGAAACTCGAGACCGCCCTAACGTTCACACTTTTTCCCAACTCATCTATCGCATGGTGCAGATGTGAATTTGTATCACCGATATTGGAGCCGAGTGCTATGACAACTTTCATCTTTTGCGCTTGATTCGAACAGCAATATCTCCGACAGGCACCCCAACTGGAGCATTCGCCTTGTGGACGACGACCTCCACGGATTCAATCGGAAAGGTATCGAGTAAATCAACCGCAATATTCTGTGCCAGGTGTTCGATGAGATTAACAGGTTCACCGGTAATTAACTCATAAACGATTTTTACGACCTGCGAATAGTCAACCGCATCTGTTATGGAATCGCTCTTGCTGGCTCGCTTATCTTCCAGTTCGATCTTCACATCCACACTGAAACTCTGCCCGTTCTTGCGCTCATTGTCGAAGAGACCGTGGTATCCAAATCCAGCAATTCCATGTATCTCAATGAAGTCGTTCATCCCCTGAGCTCCTTAATCACTTTGATCGCATCCACGTGAGGTTTCACGCTATGTGTTCTTACTCCCCAAACGCCTCTGGCCGCCATGTGCGCCGTCATCGCAAGAGTCGCCGCCTCCCTGTGATCGGGATCCACCGCACCAACTAAATCACCTAGGAAGCGTTTGCGCGAGACCCCGACTAAAACTGGATAACCCAATAGTTGGATCCGATCTATATTGCGTAAGAGCTCCCAGTTGTGCTCCCCGCTCTTTGCAAAGCCAATCCCTGGATCGACAATAATCTGCTCGGGGCTAATTCCTGCAGAGATAAGCGATGTAATTCGCTCTTCTAACTCCTCTTTCACTTCCCTTACAACATCCTTATAGATGGCACGCGATTGCATATCTTTTGACTCCCCGCGCCAATGCATAACGACATATTGCACGCTTGGATTACTAGCGATCAGAGCAGACATTCTCGGATCTGCCAATCCACCGCTAATGTCGTTGACGATGGTGGCGCCGCTAGCTATTGCCTCCTTCGCGATCTCTGCACGGGTGGTGTCCACACTTACAGTCGCACCGAGAGCGATCAGTTCAACGATGATAGGAATGACACGCTCGCGCTCCTCCTCCAAAGAGATCCGTTCGGAACCAGGACGAGTTGACTCTCCACCCACATCAATGATGTCTACCTGCTCCGCAAGCATCTCTTTTGCGCGGGTTATTGCTGCGCCAGCTTCAAAGTGTCGGCCTCCATCAGCAAATGAATCGGGAGTCACATTGAGCACGCCCATCACGAGGGTGTGAGAGGTTTCGTCCATCAGCGATGCGAAGAGGTGATAAGAGCCATCGCTTCAGCGCGCGTAGCTGCGCTGCGCAATTGACCACGAACCGCAGAAGTTGTAGTTCGCGCTTGAGATTTTTTGACGCCCCGCATTGACATGCAGAGATGCTCGCAATCGATAATCACAATCACGCCCGCTGGTTTTAAAATTTCGACTAAAGCATCTGCGATCTGAGTCGTTAAGCGCTCCTGTACCTGCGGACGCCGCGAGTAAAGATCTACCAGTCTGGCCAATTTGGAGATGCCGGTGATCCGTCCTGATGGTCCCGGGATGTAGCCAATATGTGCGGTTCCATGGAAAGGGGTCAGATGGTGTTCACAATGTGAAAAGACTTCAATATCGCGGACGATGACCAACTCTTTATGTCCGATATCAAAGGTGGTGGTCAGAATCTCTTCAGGCTTCTGCCACAAGCCTTCAAAATTTTCACGAAGAGCACGCGCCACGCGAGCAGGCGTATCGCGCAGGCCATCGCGGCCGGGATCCTCACCAATTGCAAGAAGGAGTTCAGTCACGGCGCGCTCTGCACGCTCCTGATCAAACTCAGAACGTGCCTGACCATCGTGAGGGCCCATCGTTACGGGCGTGATCTCATCACTCATCAGTGAAACTTACCCTTGTTCTGTCTGCTCCGGGGTTGGCGCTGCCGCCTTCTTCCGCGCCTTGCGTACTGGCTTTGCCACCTCAGCCTCGGGATCGACCTGAGGCTTCGCCGCGACCAGCCCAACAGGAGGAATCGTTGATGGTGTGCGATTAGGTGAACCGGTCCAGGCTGGACGTGGCTCTACCAAACTCACGCCGGCAAATATCCGCTCGATATCGGATTTCAAAAGAGTTTCACGTTCGAGAAGTTCGACCACAAGCGCATCCAAGATTTCGCGATTTTGCACCAGAATATTGAAGGCCTCTTGATGTGCATTCTCGATCAGGTTGTGAATCTCTTCATCAATGATTCCAGCGATCTCCTCAGAGTAATCGCGTTGATGACCATAGTCGCGGCCCAAGAATGGATCGCTATCGCCGGTACCTAGTTTGATCGCGCCAATGCGCTCAGTCATTCCATATTGGGTGACCATCGCGCGGGCGAGGTTAGTTGCCTTCTCAATGTCGTTTGATGCGCCAGTGGTTGGATCGTGGAAGATCAACTCTTCAGCGGCGCGACCACCCAATGAGTATGAAAGTTGATCGAGCATTTGATTGCGTGTTGTCGCGTAGCGATCTTCGTCTGGCAAGACCATCGTGTATCCCAGCGCCCGTCCGCGCGGCATGATCGTAATTTTGTGAACTGGATCTGTGTTTGGAAGAGCATGTGCAACCAGCGCGTGTCCACCTTCGTGGTACGCCGTGATGCGACGCTCCTCTTCGGTCATCAAGCGGCTAGTGCGCTGCGGACCTGCCATGACGCGATCTATCGACTCATCTAGGGCCATCGTCGTAATGACCTTGGCGTTCTCGCGAGCTGTAAGAAGGGCGGCCTCATTGAGAACATTTGCTAAATCAGCGCCGGTAAACCCGGGAGTGCGCTTAGCAATCTCGCCGAGATCTACGCTCTTTGCGATTGGCTTACCCTTCGCATGAACTTCCAAAATCGCCTTACGGCCAAGGAGATCGGGACGATCTACGGGAATCTGTCGATCGAATCGACCTGGACGCAAGATCGCAGGATCAAGAACATCAGGGCGGTTGGTTGCGGCGATCAAAATCACTTGCGTGTTGGCTTCAAAGCCATCCATCTCAACGAGCAACTGATTGAGAGTCTGTTCGCGCTCATCATTTCCGCCACCGAGTCCGGCACCGCGTTGCCGACCCACTGCGTCTATCTCGTCGACGAAGATAATGGCGGGTGCTGCTTCCTTTGCTTGGTTGAAAAGGTCGCGAACACGAGAAGCACCTACTCCAACAAACATCTCAACGAACTCTGAACCAGAGATAGAGAAGAAAGGCACATTTGCCTCACCTGCTACAGCGCGTGCCAGGAGGGTCTTACCAGTTCCTGGTGGGCCATAGAGAAGGACACCCTTAGGGATCTTGGCACCGATATCTTGATACTTCTTTGGATCGGATAAAAAGTCCTTAATTTCGCGGAGCTCTGCTACTGCTTCGTCCGCGCCAGCGACATCAGCAAATGTCGTCTTTGGCGCCTCCTTGGATTGCAACTTTGCCTTCGATCGACCGAAGGAGAAGATGCGATTTCCACCCTGCGAGTTAGACATAAAGAGCAGGAGGATAAAGCCAATAACGAGGAAGGGAGCAAAGCTGAATAAAAGAGAGACGAGGAAGGAGGTAGTTGGAACTTTTACCGTCCAACCCTTTGCGGGTGGATTACTTGTAAGCAGTTCGGTGATCTGTGGCTCTTGATTTGCCACATAAGAGGCGACCAGATGGTTGGCACCGTTAACGGTTTCACCGCTCTTGAGAATCACCTGAATCTTCTGCTCTTTATCAATGACAATTGCAGAATCGACTTTATCCTTCGAAATCTCGTCAAGCACTCTGGAGGTGTCGACCGAGGTGTACGTCGCCCCGCTGCCAGAAATACGACCAAGCGCGACAACGATGATGAGGGCAAGTACGATCCAAAAGAGTGGGCCACGCATCAACTTGCGGATTCTCTTACGAGGAAGGTTCATCTTTTTATCTGCCATTGCTCTTCTCTGTTATCTGCTCTTGTGATTGTGATGGTCGGTGATCGATTTCTGGTGTCAGGAGGTAACGAAATAATCTTTCGATTTATTTCTGAGGGTTAGTGGGGATCAGGAATAAACGCTCTTTGCCAAGATTCCGATGAAATCTAGATTTCGATACTTCTCGTCATAATCCAATCCGTAACCCACCACAAACTCGTTGGGGATATCGAAACCCACATATTTAACATGGACTTCTACTTTAGCGGCGTCGGGTTTACGGAGCATCGTGAATATTTCAACGCTCTTGGTGCCGCGCGACTGTAGATTGGATTTGAGCCAGGCGAGAGTCAAGCCCGTGTCGACGATATCCTCGACGATAAGGACTTCGCGTCCAGAGATATCACGATCTAGATCCTTAAGAATGCGCACAACGCCACTGGACTTGGTTCCAGAGCCATATGAGGTGACCGCCATCCAATCCATCTCCACGTGACGGTTAAGTGAACGGACAAAATCTGCCATCGTCATGACAGCGCCTTTGAGGATTCCGATTACGAGTAGATCTCGTCCGGCATAATCCTTCTCGACCTGGAGGGCGATCTCTTTGAGGCGGGCCTGGATTTCTGGGGCGGTAACAATGACGCGATCAATATCTCCGCCTGCGCTGCTTAAATCCACGATGCTCCTTCGGGGTCTCTTCTTCGGGTTTATTGGATCTGCTCTGAGAGCGAAAGTCTGCCCGAAATTCGGGCTACCTTCACACCACCTGGGAGTGAAATCTCGCCCTGCCCATGCCAATCTGTGACCAAGGCCTCAACGGGGGCGAGGTGATCGGCAGTTAACGCACCATCCGGAACTCCCGCCGTATAGAGCGCCGAGCGCAGGACACGGATTCTGACAGCCTTGGGAAGTAAGAGCAGCTCTTCTGCCAAGAGGTTTCTCGGATCGTGACCTTCCAAGTACTCAAGAGCCAAGAGGTCTAGAGCGTCAGCATCCTCGCGAAGAATCCGCGCACTGCGGGCGAGGGCATCAATCACCCCCGGTCCAAGATTCGACTCCAATACGGGTAGAACTTCGCGCCGAGCACGGACCCTGGCGTACTGCAGATCAGAGTTATGGGGGTCGACCCAGGGGGCGACGGCGTTCTCCAGGCAGGCCTGCTCTGTCGTGCTTCGATCAATATCAAGGAGCGGGCGGATATAAATCCCATTTACTGGGGCGATTCCTGAGAGAGAGCGAGTACCTGACCCACGAGCCAACCCCAAAAGAACTGATTCGGCCTGGTCGTTTTTAGTGTGTGCAAGCAAGAAATAGTCAGGGCGATATTTGGCGATCATCTCTTCAAAGGCTGCATAACGCGCGCGCCGTGCCGAAGCCTCCATCCCATCTTGTACATCGACCGTGACGGTCAGAATCTCCACCGAATTAAATCCAATTCGAAGCAGCTCTTCCTTACAGCGCAGGGCAACCATCGCGGATTCAGGTTGCAGTTGATGGTCGATGATGATTGCAACAACCTCAATATTTGCACTCTTGCATTCAAGGTAGGTGGCGATCGCAAGCGCCAATGAATCAGCGCCCCCAGACACTCCGAGCAAGATGCGGGCATCGGCAGCTTCCACCCATGGACGAACTGCTTGTCGGATTGCAAGAGTCGCCCTCATGCTTCTAAGCCTAATTCCTAAACCCGACCACCCGAGGGCATGAGACCGTTGATGCTATACATATTGGAGTAGAGCAGTCCGGTTCGAGTTGAGTTGGCCTCCCACATCATTCCGTTTCCTGCGTAAATTGTGATGTGATGAATGTTCTGCACCGAACCGTCATAAGAGTAAAAGAGAAGGTCTCCTGGAATTAAGTCCGTGAGCGGAACTCTCTCGGTGTCCACAAAGAAGAGCGCAGCATTTAAGCGAGACCAGTTGGGGTAACCCAAGCCAGCGGCGTGGTAGGCGGCGTAGACGAGACCTGAGCAATCGAAGCTATTTGGACCTTGCGCTCCCCACACATAGGGCTTGCGAGCTAAAACCTGTGCTTTTGCGTAAGCCAACGCCTTCGCTCGAATCGCGTCAGTTCCACGAATTGTGGTGCGACCTTTAAAACCGCGATCGGGCCAGATCTTCGCCTGCCCTTTCGTCTTTGCTGCAGTATTTGCGCTGGATTGTTCCAACTGCCACAGAGCAAGTTGCTGCTGCAAAGTAATTCGAACATTGCGAGCCTTGGTCAATTCAGCGATTAATTGGGCTTGGATAGCGCGTAGCCGCTCAACTTCTGCTGCTTGAGCGCTCTGCGCGGCGACCGCTGCAGCTTTCGCTGCCGCCACCTTGGCAGTTGCATTGGCCTGCGCGATCTTCGCGGCGTTAGCCTGTGCTTGAGCCGCCTTGGCAATGACAAAGGCTCCTTTATATCGCTGCAACGCGACAGAATCAGATGCACCGACTTGATTGAGAACGCTGAGTCGATCAATGAGATCTTGTGGACCGTTGGATTCAAGAACGCTATTGAGAGTCGTGAAGCCGCCGCCCATGATGTAGGCATTGGCCGCCATTCGACCAATAGTTTTATTTGCCTCACTCACCGCGGTCTGGGTCAACGCGGCATGCGCGGTCGCCAGATTAAATTGATTGGTAGCAACAACAAGGTTCGCTTGTGCCGAGAGCAACTGCGCCTGGCGATGCGCCGTGACCGCTGTGAGTTGTTGCAGCAGATTCTGCGCGGAGTTGAGTTGACCAGTGGCATTGGCAGCCTCAGCCGCCTTAGCATTTTCGGCTGCTTGCGCCGCTGCGATCTGGGCCTTCGTGGGAGCGGTAACTTTTGGCTTCGGTTTAGCAGTCGGGGTTGCAGCAATTGAGCTCGCAGGGGCGGCCATGAGGAGGCTGGCGCAGAGCGCCACAAGCCGAAGCTGCCGCTTATTCATAAAGGTCAACCTAACGCTGAGGAAGTAACACTTAAGGATAAGTGATCGCCCTGAGCCAGAGCCCTATTTAATGATTGAGAGTTTGCTGTGTCTCTAATTAGCTACATCTCGCCGCTTGAAGAGTACGGCGACGATTGAAAAGCCAACGATGAGGTAGGCCGCGGCGATCCCCATGGACCAGTGGTAACTGACTGTTAGCGATCCGCCTTGAGCGACGTTGTCGAAATTCTGACCCGGCAACCACTTTTGGGTACTTGAAACAACTCCCGCCAAGATATTTTCTAGGATCAGTGACCAAATAACTCCGGTAGCAATCGAACTGATCGGCGAGCGGAAGAGTAGCCCGAGAATCATTCCGAAAGTTCCGAATGCAATTGTTCCCAGGAGCACATTGATAAAGGTCTTCCCGAGGAGGGCAAGAGCACTGGCTGTGAACCAGGCGCTCGTCGTTACCTTGGCATGAGGTGCAAGGGAGTACGAGACTGCAATCGCAACGATTGCATCTATAACCACTAGAGCAATGGCGAAGATGATCATAGAAAGATACTTACCTGCGAGAATCTTCATGCGCGATGGTTGGCGCACTAAGAGGTTGCGTAGTGTGCCGAGTGAGTACTCCTGTGCCGTCTGCGAGGCGAAGACGCAGAGCGCGGTGATACCCAAGAAGAAAGAAACAATCTTAAATCCGTAGATCAGACCTGTAGCCGAGCTCAGCGTTGCAGGAGAGATAATCTCGCCGCGTTGACCGTTGCCCTGCCCAGAGTTTGCTCGAAGAAAGACGATTGAGGTGAAGAGCGCGGTGAGAGCTGCGACGACGAGGATCGTCGAAATCAAGAGGGTGGGGCGGCGGAGCTTACGTAGTTCCGCCTTCATAACATTAAACATTCTTACTCCCCCGTCATTTCAAAGAAGGTCTCTTCTAGCGTTGGTTGGGTGGCGGTGAGTTCAGCCAGTGTGATGCCTGCATTAAAGGCGAGACGATTAAGCGTTGCTCCCCAGTCGGCATCTCCGACGATATGCACAGCACCGCCTTCGACACTTGCCGTATGGCCATGACGCGTTGCAATTTCAACCAACTTGTTGAGATCAACGGTGAACTCGGGCTTAGCAATAAGTGTGGCAGTTTGTGCTGCAAGTAAATCTTGCGTCCGACCGGAGAAGAGGACTTCACCTTCGCGCAACATCACGAGGTATTCGGAGATCTGCTCTAACTCGGATAGCAGGTGTGAAGATACAAATACGCTGGTGCCATCGCTAGCTAAATCCTTAATCAGGTTGCGAATCTCTTGAATTCCCGACGGGTCCAAACCATTTGTTGGCTCATCGAGGACGAGCAACTTGGGATTTGGTAGAAGGGCGGCAGCAATTCCTAGGCGTTGCTTCATTCCAAGTGAGTATGTCTTGTACTTCGATCCTCCGCGATCAGCTAAGCCGACCTTCTCGAGTAAAGATGCAACGCGCTCTTGTGGAAAGCCGCCGAGTGAGGCAAGGACGCGGAGGTTTTCTGCGCCAGAGAGCGCAGGGTAGAAAGCGGGCCCTTCGATCATGGCGCCAACGCGTGGAAGATAACGTTCGGGATGTGTGATGTTCTCACCTAACACCGTGCCAGTACCGCCACTAGGGGTGATCAGTCCTAACAACATGCGAATCGTTGTGGTCTTGCCGGATCCATTGGGACCGACAAAGCCACAGACTGTTCCGAGCGGTACTTCAAAGGTGGCGTGCGAGAGCGCGCTGCGCTCCCCGTAAATCTTCGTTAGATCTCTTACTGAGATTGCAGTCGTCATGCTCACACCCTACGACTATTGGCTGAGAAATGTTTGGGGATTCTCTGGCTGTTGACTGTCTAGACGGAGTGCTTAGCCAGAATGGTTGCTATGACCAGAATGAGGGAATAGATGCTCAGATAAGTGATTGACCAGTGAAAAAGTCTAAGAGCAGAGCGCCCCGAATCTTGACCGGCGATCTTGATGAGCTCGGTCGCGAAGCCTATCGAGAGAAGCGCGGTGACCACGTAACTCCACCACGGTAGGTGGGCACTAAAAAGCACCAAGATAGAGAAGAGCACCATGAATACCGAGTGAAACCACATCTGCTTCTGCACAGATTTGATAGATGCAACAACCGGAAGCATAGGGATTCCAGCAGCCGCGTAATCCTCTTTATATTTAATGGCGAGCGCCCAGAAATGTGGCGGGGTCCAGAAAAAGATAAGGAAGAAGAAGAGCCAGGCGGTGAGCGATAGCGAGTTGGTGATTGCAGCCCAACCGATCAAGACCGGCATACATCCAGCTATCCCGCCCCAAACAATATTTTGAGAGGTACGTCGCTTCAGCCAGATTGTGTAGCCAACTACGTAAAAGAAGATTGCTAAAAAGGTAAGGAGTGTGGCTAATACCGTGGTGAATATCAGAAAGATCAGCAGAGAGAGAATGGTAATAACTAGGGAGAAGGCGACCGCCTGCTGTTGATTGATCTCTCCGCTCACCAAAGGACGATTGCTGGTGCGCTGCATCTTGCGATCGGATTCAACCTCAATCACCATATTGAACGCATTCGACGCGCCAGCAGCCAGAGTCCCACCAATGAGAGTCGCAAGCGTGACACCTAAACCGGGAAACTTGTGCGCGTGGTTCTGAGCGTAGGTGGCCATAAAGAGTGCAGGAAGCGTCGTGACGAGTAAGAGTTCGACGACCCGCAACTTCATTAGTGCCACATAGGCGCCTACATGGCTCATATCTTGATTCTACCCATCAAAACCTTAGTTCAGGGGCTTGGCGATACTCCCCAGCATTTGATCTATCGTCACACGTGCCGCCTGCCGTGCGCTCTCTAGGTTATGAATGTGATTAGCGACAATCGCGAATACATATTGATTAGGACCAACAGTGACATAGCCAGCGAGGCTTACGGTGGTGTTGATCCATCCCGTCTTGGCATGGACGAGCCCAACTGCCTGCGGCGCATCATTAACAAAGCGAGTTTTTAGGGTTCCCGTCAGTCCCGCGGTTGGAAGGCCATCCTCAATCACCTTGAATTTTGGATCTTTGGAGATTGCAAGGAGCAAGTCGGCGACCTGGCGCGCGGTAACTCGTGTCTGGTGGGAGAGGCCATTGCCGTCGTAAATCTGCAGGCCATTCGATGAGATACCTATGTCACTGAGAGTCTTTTCGAAGGCAACTTGTAACCCAGCGGTGTCTGTTCCAAATCCCATGGCTCGCGCCGCAGTCCGCGCCAGTCGATCTGCTAACACGTTATCGCTATACAGGAGAGTGAACTCGATAATTTTGGAGAGTGGTGGAGATTCGATGGAAGCTATGGGTGTGGTCGCATCGGCAACAGAACTAACTTTTACTGGCGTAATAATTAGGTGGCCATAGAAGTAGTGCTGCAGAATTGAGATATCACTTGAGTAAACGTTGTCGTACTCCAAAGTGATCCGCTTTAGGTCGGGGTGTAGGTCTAACAGTTTGTTGATCAAAGTTGGCGAAAATGCCCGCTGATACTTCTGCGCTTCAAATGGACTCGCGGTCAACCAGGGGTCGGCACTTCCCGCGAGGATGAAGGTACCTGGGGTCGCTGTTTCACTAATTGTTGTTTTAAAGGTGAGATCTGGACTCAATGCATTGAGCACGGTAGTCATCGAGAACAACTTGAGCACTGATGCCGGAGCTCGCTCGACATCGGCATCCCGAGAGTAAATTGTCTCGTTCGTTGTCGGATCAATGAGAACAATTCCAGGACTTGCCAAAGTTGGCGAGTCCGCTAACTTCACAAATAGTGGTGGAAGAGTGAAAGCCTGTGCGGGAAGCGTCGTGGAGAAGAGAAACGCGAAGACAGTCGCACCGACTGCGACGACTTTCCCCCTGCGCAACATGGAGGCGATTATGCACCTAGAAGGTGAGAATCGATGGATTAGGGTTACGCCGTGGCAGCAGAGATTGGACCCGGCGAGTTCTTCCCAGTCGTGGGAGTGGGCCCGCACGAGCAGCCGTGGCCGGTCGGCGAAGAATTTGATCCTGAACTGCTCGCAAATGGCGACCGCCGCAATGTGCTAGATCACTACAGATATTGGAGAGTTGAGGCGATAGTTGCCGATCTCGATAGCAAACGCCATCCACTCCAGATTGCAATTGAGAATTGGCAACATGATTTAAATATTGGTTCGGTAGTCCGGACCGCTAATGCATTTAATGTCACTTTTGTGCATATTGTGGGCAAGCGGGATTGGAATCGTCGCGGGGCGATGGTGACCGATAAATATTTGCATGTGCTTCATCACCCGACCGTTGCGGATTTTGCACAATGGTGTACCGACAATGACACACCCATTATCGGAATCGATAATCTTCCGGTCTCCAAACAGTTAGAAAATTTTCCGCTGCCCGAGAAGTGCGTACTCTTCTTCGGGCAAGAAGGTGCGGGAATGTCCGACGAAGCCGTCGCGATTTGCTCCGTTGTGCTCGCTATACAACAGTATGGATCAACGCGTTCGATGAATGCTTCGGCGGCAGGTGCGATCGCGATGTATGCCTGGGCGATGCAACATCTGAATCCAAATATGTAGCTACGCTACAAATTAATCTTCTGTCACCTCAGTCACAGAAGTCAGGCGGCGCTCAATTTCATCAGCCTCATCGATACGACCGAGTTGGCGCAGGACTCCAGCAATATGACGCTCAATTTCGACAATGAAATCAAAGTCCTTCCAATCACTCTCGGTGGCGATCTCTAAAACTCGCTCTAAGGTATCGAGACCCTCTTGCTCTTCGCCTGTAATGATCTGTGCCTTACCAACCTCAAGTAGTGAGTAGGTCTCACGCCGATGGTCGTGCGCGGTGACAAAGACATCGAGTGACTTTTGAGCCGCGATGAGAGCTTCTTCGCCTAAACCAAGCTCAATAAGAGCGTGTGCGATCTTCTGATCACAGCGGGCAACATTGATGACCTCTTTGAGGCTCTTGAAGAGAGCACGTGCCTCGCGGAAAGCCTCAAGTGATTGCTCGTGATTACCGAGTTCGCGATGAGCGCAACCGATCAGATGTAAATCATTGGCCGCGCCGGATTCATTGCCATCGACGAGGTGCTCCTGAACGCATTCGCGCATGCATTCGATCGTTTTAACGTAATCCTTTGCTCCAAAGCACCACTCGCCTAGGGTGCAGGCGAGATCAATCGCGAGTGGCGATTTCGACTCGCGAAGTAGATCAACCGCCTTGCTCATTGCTGAAGCAGCTTCGGAGTTCCTCTTCAATTGATTGAGGTTGTAACCAATCGCGGAGTATGCCTGGGCCAAACCATCGGCTGGGGCCACCGACCCAAGTTCGGTGTATATATCTCGGGCAGTCTCAGCAAGCGCTAAGGCTTCGTCATACTGGCCACGTGCATATATCCGAGCGCTTAATTCGTAATAAGTATTGGCGCGTTCCAAACCTGTTGTTTCTGGGATTCGCTCCCACAACATCTCTTCGGTGACAATGTCATCTAAGCCGTTATCTTCATCGTCGCTCAAGGTTTGTCCCCCTGTATGCCCTAGGTCACTCTCCACACGCTTACTCCCCACGCCGGGAGCAATGTGTTTGAGTGCTTCCCTTACACTAGCAAGTTGCTGGTTAACCGTGCAGCGCAACGCAGGAAGTATCCTTAGGTATGGCATTAAATCGACGTGAATTTTTGCGGGGAAGTGCCGCTGTGGCGGGGGCTAGCCTCATTTCGGGCATAACGGACCTCAGCGTGGGAAGTGACGCAGCGATTGCGGCAAATCCAGATATTGCGAATGGTTCGCGTTCTAAACCTCAGGTTGCTCTAACTTTTCACGGAGCTGGTGATCCAGCTCTAGTTCAGAAACTGCTCTCTATCTTTAAGAGTTCATCGACTCCGGTTTCTGTCTTTGCCATCGGTACCTGGCTTCGCGGATATCCTGCAGTCGCAAAGCAGATGCTCGATGCCGGTTATGACATTGGAAATCACACAATGAATCATTATCAGATGAAAACGCTCAACGCTAAGAGAGTCGACTCAGAAATTGCGGGCTGCGCAGCTGAGTTGAAGAAATTAATCGGCAACCATGGCAAGTGGTTTCGTCCATCGGGAACACAATATTCAAATGCGATCATTCGCGCCGCTGCGTTGAAATACGGCTACAAACAATGCATTGCCTATGATGTGGATTCTCACGACTATCAAGATGTTGGAAAGAGAACGGTTCTTGCAGATATCAGCAAGGTGATTCAAAATGGCAGCATCGTAAGCATGCACTTTGGGCACCAGGACACCATTGATGCGATGCCCGCTCTTCTCGAAAATCTGCATGCAAAAGGACTAACCCCAGTCACCTTAACTACCTTGCTAGGAGCGTAATTTCGGATGAAGAAGCAGGTCGCTTTATTGGTGGCTCTCGCAGTATTAGTCCCCATCGCGGGAGCACAGGCAGCACCATTGCCGGGCATGCCACCCGTGACAAACCCCAATGATATTTACGCGGCAGACCGCCCCAATAATCTAAGTCCAGTTGTAGTTGGTTTCCCGGAGCGCGTCTACGTGCCAAACCACACCAGTAATACCGTGACCGAAATTGACCCGAAGACTTTTAAGATCATTCGCACATTTAAGACGCCTGCCGGCCCTCAGCACGTGGTGCCATCGTGGGATCTCAAGACCCTTTGGGTCAATGACAATGCCGGAAACTACCTGACCCCCATCGATCCCATGACAGGGTTACCCGGAAAATCAATTTACGTTCATGATCCTTACAACCTCTACTTCACACCAAATGGAAAGTACGCAGTCGTGATGGCTGAAGCAGACAAGCAGATGGTCTTCCGTGATCCACATACAATGGCTATCAAGAAGGTTGTTCCAGTCCCTTGCCCCGGCCTCAACCACGCTGATTGGAGCGCAGACGGCACCTTCTTCGTCGCTACCTGCGAGTTTTCAGGGCAGATTCTCTTGATGGATACCGCAAAGATGAAGGTACTCAAGGTTGTCAGCCTTCCTCACACCTACACAAAGATGCCTATGCCTCAGGATGTGAAGATCTCTCCGGATGGTTCTACCTTCTACATCGCGGACATGATGTCTAACGGCGTGTGGGTGATGCCGGCAAATAACTTTGGAACCTTCTCCTTTATCAAAACCGGGATTGAAGCGCACGGCATGTATGTAACGCGCGATTCAAAAGATCTCTTGATAACGAATCGAGGCGAAGGTAGCGTCTCGGTTCTCCGCTTCTCCGATAACAAGTTAATAGCAAAGTGGAAGATTCCGGGCGGAGGCTCCCCCGATATGGGAGGAATTTCTGCTGATGGCACCCAATTCTGGGTCTCCGGGCGCTATGACAACGTGGTGTATGTCTTTGATATCGTCCACGGCAAATTCCTACGCAGCATCAAAGTAGGTAAGGAACCACACGGTCTGGCGATTTATCCCCAGCCTGGTCGCTATTCCCTCGGACATACGGGAGTATTTAGGTAATGAAATCGCACCGTTGGATTCCGGTCTGGATAGGTCGAGCGACTTTTCTAGTCGGGCTCTTCGACATTCTTGCCAGCATCTTTCGTAAATTTCGGGCGCCAGTACACAAGCTAGACCATCTTTTCCCCGTCTTCCTAAACGGCTCTGCATTGGCAACCTCTATCTTCACTGGACTTGTTTTGATGATCCTGGCTCGTGGCCTCTCACGACGTAAACGCCGCGCCTGGATTCTGGCCTTGATCATGCTAACCGCCAACCTGATCGCTGACTTGATAAAGACAAATCATCACCCGGTGCAAATAATCCTCTCTATCCTCAGCATCATTGCTCTCGTCGTCTTTAGAAAATCCTTCTACGCGAAATCCGATCCAGGTACACGATTACAGCCAATTATCGGGTTCAGCATTGCGGTGGTTGTCTTTTTCATCGCAAGCCTCTTACTTCTTAAGTTTCGCAACCAAGATGAGATCGTAGGTACCCCTTCGGTTAAAAATATCTTCCTTTTCATTATTGAAGGGCTGGTCGGAGTCGTCGGTCCAGTGAAATTTACATCTGAACGAACCACAGATTTTATCGCCTTCACGCTTGGAACGTTCGGGGTATTTACGCTCATAGTTCCACTCTGGTTGTACTTCCGCCGCGTTAAGCCAATACCGAAAATGTCCGTAGACGAGATGGACGTGGTTCGAAAGTTAATCAAACACGATACCGAACAAGACTCTCTCGGCTACTTTGCCACAAGGCGAGATAAGAGCGTTATCTGGGCTCCCAATCGCAAAGCCGGCATCGCATATCGCGTGCAGGGTGGGGTCATGCTCGCTAGCGGTGATCCATTTGGCGAGTACAGCTTGTGGCCCGCTGCAATCCAAGAATTCTTGCGCGAAGCAGAGGAACATGCCTGGACACCGGCTGTCATGGGATGCAGTGATCGTGGTGGAGAAGTTTGGGTGGAACATGCCGGAATGATCGCAATTGATATCGGTGATGAGGCGATCATCTCCGTCAAGGATTTCACGCTCGAAGGTAGGCCGATGGCAAATGTGCGCCAGATGGTCAATAGAATTAAGCGAAAAGGCTATTCGTGTACCACTCATAAGTGGTCTGATGTTGAAGAGGATGTCCGCGTTCAACTCCGCAAACTGGCGCACGAGTGGCGCTACGGTGTTGCGGAGCGTGGCTTTTCTATGTCAATGGATCGCTTTGGTGAAGATTCCGATCCCGATACCTACATCACCATCGCTTGGCTAGAGGGCGAGATTAAAGGGCTTCTTTACTACGTTCCGTGGACGACAAACGGACTATCGCTTGATCGCATGCAGCGCGAACGGGGGACCGATCCGGGAGTAAACGAGTTAATGATCGTTGAGACAGTGGAATGGGCGCGCGCCAACAAGAAAGATTATGTCTCACTCAACTTTGCGGCTTTCCGCTCGCTCTTCGATCGAGCCGACAAGATAAGTGCCGGTCCAATCACGCGCGGAATGCGAAATTTGATTCGCTTCTCATCAAACTTCTTCCAAGTCGAATCTCTCTACCGCTTCAATGCAAAGTTCCAACCCGGATGGGAAACGCGTTACGTTCTCTATCCGCGCGCCTCGGACCTACCAAGGGTCGGTTGGGCTGCACTGCGCGCCGAAAAATTTATTTCTGGCTTCCGCTCGCGCTAGGCGTAGCGGTTGGTCTTGGGAAAGTTGTTGGTGGCGATACCGGAGCAGGAGAGACAACCGGAGTTGCAATAATATTCGCATCGCTTAACCATAAAAATCCCGGCGCAATATACGGCTTCCAGACTCCGATGTTGTGACCGCCCGTTGGGATTGGAACGTATTTAATCGGGATCAAATCATTGCCACTCTTCATAAATTTTTGCGAAGAAGTGTTAGAGAATTTATCTTTGACTGAAGAGATAACCATGATTCGAGTGTTGCGGGCGTGATGTTTCAGATAATAAATAAGGTCGTAACGGCTCGAGAGATAATTCTTCTCCCGCTTGGAGAGTCCAAATGGAAGGCTGGGTTGAAAATAGCCGGCGAGTGAAACACCCTGCGCATACTGATCCTGATGCAAAACCGCTACCTCGGCCGCACACCAACCTCCAGTGGAATAACCAAAGGATGACCAGCGACGGTTGTCGATTCCCATAAAATTCTGCATGAATGTCTTCATGTCACGAGTGATCCAGGTTTCAACTTGAGCTCCCCCCACAAAGTTCATGCACTCCGTGTCCGTACCGGGCTCCACATTGATCGCAGGGATTACCGCAAGTGTCGGAGGAATCTGACCCGCGATCTCTAAATTCTCCATCGTGGTGATGCCATCAAGAGTTCCGATCCAAGTCTGCGGGACGCCGGGTGTACCCGGGAAGAGTTCGACTACCTGATAGTTGCTACCAATTGTGTGCGCCGGGGCTAGGAGTTGGGTGGCCAACTTTGGAGAGGCGACCACGTATACAACATTCGAGATTCCGGATTTTTCACCCGTAATCACCTTCCGGAAGATGAGGCTTCCACCCTTGGTACGAGTAGCTGAAAGGAGATCTTTCAGGCTGATCTGGGTTAGATTAGCTGGACTGAGGGCAATCTTTGCGTACTGCCCCTGAGCCCCAAATAGGTCAGACCATGACTCGTAAAAATTTCCCCAGCGATTAACGGTGATACCAGTCGCAGCTAGCGCAAGACACTGGATCGCGATGATAAGCGAGAAGCGTGCAGTGATGTTCTTCCAGTGCTTATCCGTAAATTTATGCCAGAAGTAGACCGTCCCAAGCAAAAGTGCAATCGTTAGGATCCAAAAGAAGATCTCGGTCCCGAGCGATAAGAGAGGCAACATAAGGCTTTAAGTTTACCGATTTAAAACTACTCAACCTCACGCGGCGGATCATCTGAGTCATCGTAGGTAGGTTGTGGTTGGGAGAGTTTCCAGTACATGTAATAAATGAAGACTCCAAAAAATGGCCACTCAATCACATAAACCCAGCTGAGGTGATTGCCGCCTAATGCGCGATTGAACTCCAAAACCCCCATAAGACCGCAGAGAGGCAAGCCCCAGAGCACCCAGCGCCGTTTTGGTTCCGGTTCTTGAACTTGAGGTTCGGGGTTAGGCGGTTCTTGACTGCTCATCTTCCTCTTCCGCTAGCAGTTGCTCATTCGCGAACCAATCTTTGGCAGCGAGGACGATCCAGATGGTGTCGATCAGCATTCCCATCGCCCACATTATCGCGCCACCTCGATGCTGATCGGCAAGACCCATCTGCATCGTGGTCTGTTTTGGCAAGGAGTGCAGTACTCGGTTTCCGGAGTAGAGGAAGAAGCCGACCATCGTCTCGGGCAACATCATGGCAAAGAGGGAGATCACCCTAATTGAGTAAGGAACGGGGAAGGGGTGGGGATTTCCCTCCATCACCGGGTAGTAATAGACAAATCCACCGAGCAGAAAGAGGATGAGCTCAAGACAGTGCGCGTTGGGATTGGTCATTCCAAGATTGGCCAGCGGCGAGAAGTGAGTTCCAATCAAGACCGTCAGGAAGATGGCAAAACCGACTTGAGGTTTGAAGAGGGTCCGAACAAGAGAGTTTGATCCAACCTTATTAATTCCGCTTCGTACCTGCGGATACTTTGAGCGCAGTGCAACAGCGATAGGAGACCCCAAAACAAGGAGGGGTGAAATCAACATCATCAACCCGATGTGTTGAATCATATGAACCCAAAAAGTTCGTATCGCAGCATGAGGCACCGGGCCCACCAAGAGGATGAAGCTGAGAGTCAATCCCGAGATAAAGCAGATTTGGCGGATGAGGGAGACAGATTGACGGGCAGCACTTTCCGATAGGTACCAAACTCCGGTGCCGAGGAGAAGGATCGCAAAGAAGAGATCCCATGTTGGGTTGAGTCCCATCCTCACCTACCTCTCAAGAAATTCTCGGAAACTGCTCTTTCACTTGGTGAGTGCTGCCACTCACCCCAAAAAAATAGTTGCAAGTAGAAAGCATCTGCTTGTTCCTTAGATCACATTTCAAGCGTACTCTCCATCTATTCATTCTCGGTACACCCCACACTTACCCTCAGGAAAGGATGTCCGTGGAAACAGCCACACCCTCAAAGGCGAGGACAGCAATCGGTGCGCTCTTAGCAGTCGCACTTGGAATTGTTGTAGTCGCCGGCGTCGGCTTTACTCTTCATAAAGTCTCCGCCGATCCCCAACCAAAACTCTACGCAACCAAGGTAGGCACAATTACCGCCGCCGATGGCAAGACATATAACCATTACACAATTGCAGATGGGGTCTACCCAGATCCTATTAACTCTAAGGCGCATGGCACATGTGCGACCTGCGATGGTGGTCATCCAAGCTGGCCTTCATACGGTCCTTATACAGATTTCGTCCTTCCAGCTAACTCGTACATCACGGTGACTCTGACTGTGTATGACAGCGGAGAGAAATTGAATACTCCGTACTTTGGAAGTGTCGTGGGTACTGTTGATGGAACAGTCTCGTATGACGGTGTATCTAAAAGTTCGCTTCCTTTTGATGCCGTAGAACACACCTTCACGCTGCACGGCCTTCCAACCTCTACACAAGACCCGCTCTTTGTGAATGTTCCTCTACCTGTTAATACCGATGCAGAGATGAAGGCGTACAACGACGATCCAACAAAGCTGCCAATCGGCCACAAGGTTACTTTTTCCTTCATAACAAAGGGCGCCGGTAACTACGTGTGGAACTGCGAATATCCATGCGGAGATTCGACCTACCAAGGATTTGGCGCAGTGATGGGCCAACTTGGTTACATGAGTGGAAAGGTGAGTGTTGTAAATGGCTGACCATGACCACGAAGAGTTAGCTCCGACTCCGGGAGCGCGAGTCGGAAAATTCATTAACCGTGGAGATGTTCGACAGACTCTCCTGCTGGGACTTTTCTTTACGATCGTATTTGTAGTTCTGGGACGATGGGTCTATCCACATTGGATGCCGACAGTCCTTAGTAAGCAGATGCAGTCAAACGAAGACATCATGATTTGGTTTACGGTGATATCCGCTCCGATCGCTGGAGTGGTTTTGGCGATCGCGACGCAATCTTTCTTGCATATGCATCGTGGAGATACGCCGCCCGAAGAGGGAATCGCCATCCGGACTAACACCCCAGTGGTGATTGTTTGGACCGCAACTTCAGTTCTCTTCTGCATCGTCGCAATTGTTTGGGGCCTAGTTGCGCTTAACACCGAGTCAATCGCAGCGGCAACTGATGCTCCAAAATCCTTGATTGTCGATGTAACGGGTTCACAGTGGGCCTGGTCCTTCTACTACCCACAGCAGAATATCCACACTCATACGCTTAATATCCCGGTTAACCAACCAGTGACATTTAACGTAATCTCTGATGACGTCAATCACTCTTTTTGGCCGGTACAACTTGGAGTCAAGATTGACGCAAACCGCCTAGTTACGACCGTGGCGCACGCCGATCCGACTGCGACAGGCCCACTCGATATCAAGTGCGCTGAACTATGCGGTCTGTACCACGCGTACATGGAAACCAGTGGCGCTGTACAAACTCCCGCGGACTTCACTAGTTGGGTCGCTTCAATCCAAGCAACAGGAGGTGTCCAAGAATGACAACGCTTTCACACGCACCGACAGCTTCGCGTCCCGTTCCCAATCCAAAGAAGAGTTTGATCACCAAACTCAATATGGGAACCGGAATGGTTCTTGGAATTATTTTCTGTTGGGGTACTTATTACGCGATGAAGGCTGGTCGCGATATGACGGATACTCATAACGTCAACAAGGTTCTGCTCATGTCAATGTTCGCATGGAGCGTGGGATTTCTCATTGGAATCGGCGCCTTCATCGGACCATTTCGCTGGTTGATTGGTAAAGACCTGACTGATGAAGAGCAGCTCTATCTTGCCGGCGACGGTCAAGGGATCAAGCGCTACTTCAAGTACTGCACTGACCATAAAGTTGTTGGTATTCAATACTTGGTAGGCGTAATGGCTCTCCTTGGAGTCGGTGGCACTATGGCGATGATGATTCGCACCAACCTAGCCACACCAGGATCACACTTCGTTACTCCTAACGTCTACAACTCTCTCGTCGGGCTACATGGCATCACAATGATTATTGCGATGATCATTGTGGCTACTGGTCCCTTCGGTAACTACATCATGCCAATCATGATCGGTGCCGCCGATATGGCATTCCCACGCCTTAATGCGTTGAGCTGGTGGGTGCTCTTCACAGCGATTCCGGTTCTCTGTAGCGCTTGGTTCTTGGGAGGAATTCCTACTGGGTGGACTGCATATGCTCCACTGAGTGATCAAGCAGGTCCGGGCATGAATGCCTTCGTTGCGACGATTATCATCTTCGCATTCTCAACAGCTATTGCTGGCGCCAACATCACAACAACAGTTATCGCGATGCGCGCGAAGGGCATGAAGTGGAACCGCGTTCCAATCTTCGTCATTGGTGCCACTATCTCTGTCGCTCTGGCAATTCCTGCCTTCCCAACATTCATGGTTGCGATGATTCAGACGGCGATGGATAGAACCATTGCGACTGGCTTCTACGACGCCAACGTTGGAGGAAGTGGATGGCTCTATGCCAACCTCTTCTGGATTATGGGTCACCCTGAGGTATACGTGATTCTTATTCCAGGAGTTGCAGCGCTGATGGAGATCGCGCCGGTATTTGTGCGCAAGCCACTCTTCTCTTACAACGCAGCTATTGCGGGCTTCGCCGGTATCGCCGGACTTTCCATCTTGGTCTGGGCTCACCACATGTATATGTCGGGCTGGATGCCTTCACTCAACGGTCCATTCATGGTCACGACCGAGTTCATCTCAGTTCCTACCGGACTTCTCTTCCTTGTACTTATAGGAACGCTCTGGCGCGGTAAGCCTTGGATGAAGTTGCCGATGCTCTCTGTCTACGCCTTTATCTGGGATTTCCTGATCGGCGGTATAACCGGAATTTATCTATCGGATGTTCCTGCCGATAATTACCTACACGGATCTATGTACGTCACCGCACACTTCCATTACACCTTAATGGGAGCTGCTCTCACGGGAGCAATCGGCGGCTTGGCTTACTGGTTCCCGAAGATGACAGGTCGAATGCTCAATGAGCGTGGCGGCTACATCTCATTCTGGTTCGTGCAAATTGGGTTTAACGTCCTCTTCCTCGGAATGTTCATCGCTGGTGCAGAGGGTCAGCCACGTCGGGTAGCTGACTACGCTCACCTCTTCGCCCATGCCAACTTGATCAGCACCATGGGTGCGTACAGTGTCGGCATCGGAATGCTCACCCTGCTTTGGGCCATCGTGCATTCATGGCGGAGCGGCAAGATTGCTCCGATGAATCCATGGGGAGCTAAGACCTTGGAGTGGACTGTTCCTTATCCAGTGCCTCTTGTGAACTTCGAAACCCCACCAGTGGTTACCAGTGATCCATACGGCTACGGAAGGAGCGCAAAGTAAATGGCGCATGACACCGAATTTCATATGCACCATGACTCACCTGAGGCAGTCGGTCGTCGCGAACGTTTAGGAGTTCGACTCCTGATTGTTGCGGATGGAGCCTTCCTCTTTGGAATGATCTTCTCGTGGTTCTATCTGCGCAACCTCAACGTCAATCAAGCCTGGTTGCCTAAAGGAGTACATACCTTCAGTGCAGCTTCCGGGTGGGTTGCTGCAATAGGACTTATTGTGGCTGCAGTTGCGCACCGCATCGGTGAGTACAACCGCGCAGCGCGCAATTTGACGGCAATCGTGGTTTTGGTAGCTCTCCTTATCGGTGGGTACTACCAGTGGCACCAGATGGCTCATATGCCATTTATCGCGCAGGATAGTTCTGGGCGCCCCTTCTATAACGGTGCCTATGCCTCGAACTGGGTACTTGTAGCCGGTGCGAATATGTTCCACTATCTGGTGGGGGCATTTGTAGCCTTAGGTCTTGTCTTGCGCGCTCGTCGAGTCAAGATTGATCCGACGCTAGAAGAGTGGCGTCAACGGATCGCCGGATCGTGGTTTACCTGGATCGCCATTTCAGGTGTTCTCTGTGCAATAACAACTTCCTTCAGATAACCTGACAACTCAGAAAGGAGCCACGAGAGCGATCTCGTGGCTCCTTTATTTTTGCCCTTTCGGGTACCCTTTGGCTAAGCGTAGAAAGGAGAAGCAAGTGGCAAACAAGGAACAGAAGAGCAACGCAAACACCAAGAAGGAGCCAAAGCTCAATCTCAAGGAGAAGCGTCTAGCTAAGCAGGAGAAGAAGTCCAAGAAGGACTAACTTCTAAAATCTTATGGAGAAGGCGAGCAGACGTTTATACGGATGGCTCGCCTTTTTCGCTTCTCTAGGCCTCCTCTTATCGCTCTATTTAAGTGCTCGAAATATAGATCCGATTGTCATCTCGGATCAGACCCTCTTTCATCAAGATACTCCAGCAATTCGGATCGTCGCCTTCTTCAGTTACTTCACTATCTGGTCCAATTTGGTGGTTATCTACCTCGCCATAAGGATCTCCCGAGGTAGCGCGCTCCCCCGATACTTTGGAGCGCTTTTCGCCGCTGGCCTACTTATGATCACGGTGTCTGGGCTGGTCTACAACGCCGTGCTACTTCCTATCTACCCGCCAAAGGGATGGGCGTTACTCTCATCCGGGTTACTCCACATAGTTGCACCGTTGCTCTTCATATATCTCTGGGCTCGTCGTGGCCCCCGGGGGCTCATCAAAGGTAATCAGGTTCCTCAAATCCTCCTTATTCCAATCGTTTATATCTGCTACACGGTTGCACACGGTTCCGTTATTAAACAATGGCCCTACAAATTCCTAGACCTCACGAGTGAAGGTTTCTTGTTGTGGGCGGTAGGCGTGGCGATCATTTTTGCCTTTGGAATCTTATTGATTATGACTTTTGCAAAATACGATGCGAGGTGGAGCAGTTCGGAGTTTAAAGCAGATCAGGATCGATCTTCGTCTGCTCTTTAATCTGAGCGAGATCGGCAGCGGTGCTCTTGGCGATCTTGTCAGTATCTTTGACAATATCGTCTAAGTGGTTGGCAAGAAAGGTCTTTGGGTTTAGATCCTGGATATCTAAATTAGCGAACTCGGGTCCAAGCTGCCCCTTAAATTCGTTCATCGCCTCACGACTCATGCCACGAATTTTCTGCAGAAACTTCGCTGCATCGACGGCAAACTGAGGCAGTTTGTCAGGACCAATGAGAATTACTCCGAGAATGGCGAGTACGAAGAGCTTCTCAAAGCCGATACCGAACATACTTCAACGATACCGTCAGGAGTATAGTTAGGCAACGTGCGTTTCTTAAGTAACCCCGTTCCCGGACAGACACCCGATCTCACCTATGACGATGTCTTCATGGTCCCTAATTACACCCAAGTCGCAAGTCGTATGGATGTGGATCTATCTACCGACGACGGCACCGGAACGACAATCCCTATTGTCGTGGCAAATATGACCGCGATCGCAGGTCGACGGATGGCCGAGACAGTTGCTCGTCGTGGAGGCTTGGTAGTAATCCCACAAGATATCCCCCTGGAAATAATCGCTGATGTGATCGCGTGGGTGAAGACCCGCCACATTGTTTTCGAAACTCCCGCAACCTTAGAGGCAACCGAGACCGCCGCTAGCGCTCTCGACTTAATTACCAAGCGTGCGCATGGAATCCTCGTCGTCGTAGATAAGACCAAGCCTGTTGGCGTAATAACGCAGAGCGACTTGGAGCGCGTTGATCGCTTTACACAATTGCGTCAGATCATGCACACCGATTTCACGACCCTTCCCGAAGATATTGCACCACGCGCCGCATTTGAAGCCCTCGAAGAGAGCCACCGCGACTTTGCCGCGATCACCACTCCCGCTGGAGATCTCGTCGGAATTCTCACCAAGGCAGGCGCACTACGCGCAACTCTTTATCGTCCCGCACTTGATTCCCACAACCACCTCCGTATCGCCACAGCCTTAGGAATCAATGGCGATGTAGCGGCAAAGGCGCAAGCACTCATCGCCGCCGGTTCGGACTGTCTTGTGATCGATACGGCACATGGACACCAGGCAAAGATGATTGAGGCGATCAAAGCAGTAAAGGCCTTGAACCCATCTATCCCAATCGTTGCCGGAAATATCGTGACCGCTCAAGGAACGAAAGATCTCATTGAAGCTGGTGCGGATATCATTAAGGTCGGAGTCGGTCCCGGTGCAATGTGCACGACTCGGATGCAGACCGGAGTTGGTCGCCCACAATTTTCGGCGGTCTTGGAGTGTGCCGCCCAAGCTCGCTCCATGGGCAAGCACGTCTGGGCTGATGGCGGTGTTAGACACCCACGTGATGTCGCCTTGGCACTTGCCGCAGGCGCATCTCAAGTCATGATCGGCTCATGGTTTGCCGGCACCCTCGAAAGTCCTGGTGATTTGATCCGTGATACCAGCGGAAAGTTATATAAGGAATCTTTTGGAATGGCATCTGCACGCGCGGTAAATGCCCGAACTTCACAAGAGAGTCCCTTTGATCGCGCCCGTAAGCGAATCTTTGAAGAGGGAATCTCCTCTGGTCGTATGTATATAGACCCTGCTCGCCCGGGTGTGGAAGATTTGATCGATGGAATTGTTGCAGGGGTGCGCTCCTCATTTACCTATGCCGGAGCCACGACGATCAATGAATTTCACGAGAAATGCGTTGTGGGCATCCAATCTGCATCGGGTTATGCAGAAGGACGCCCACTTCACACTTCTTGGTAATTACTTATTGATTACTTCTCTGCCTTAACTTTCTTGCCAGCTAAAACGAGGTAGAGCCCAAAGGCAACAATGAATCCAACCCAGAAGGTCAGGTCACCGATTTTGGGGTGATGCTGCACGAAGTACCCATTGATATAATCAGTTGGATTCTTCGGATCTCCCGTATTCCACGTTTGGTTGACAAAGCCCCAAATTGCAAATGCAATAGCGACGACAAATGAGACAGGGCCAGCCCAGTTTTCGCGATTTGAGTAAAGCAACTTCTCTACCGAGGCGCCCTTGCGCAAGAACTTGTCAGCCAGAACAACTCCTAGCCAAGGACCGATCCAATAGGACATTGTCAGTAGGAAGTTGGTGTAATTGTTATTTGGGTTACCCATCGCTGACTTAGCCAAGAAAAACCCGGCAAGACCGAAAATTGTCGCAAACAATCCGCGGCGGATATTGCTTCCAAGTTTGATGCCAATGGTCAAGAATGACATTGAACCAGAGTAAATGTTAAGCACGTTTGCGCAGATCGATCCACCAACTATGCCGAGCAGGAACAGTTTGCCGATCCAGCCTGGCATAAAGCCAACTATGCCGCCTGTTGGATTTGAACTGCTATCAAAACCAGTTCCATTTCCTGCAGTAGCTGCCGCCGCTCCCACAACCTCAAGCAACGCTGCAGAGATAAAGAGTCCGAGTCCTGCGAAGAGACCGGCAGATTGTGGTTTCTCACTCTTGGGTAGATAGCGAGCATAGTCAGCTGCAAATGGATTCCAGCCCGCTGCATATCCATATACAGAAGCAATGGTGATCAAGAATCCACCAGGAGTCTTACCGGCACCAGCTGCGCCCAGATGCAGATGTGAACTTGTTAGGACATAAATGCATGCGACACCAAACACGACAACTAAGTATGGAAAGAGGTAGCGCTCAACAACGAGAACTAAGTTGTGACCTATGAATGCAATGGAAACTTGAACGAGAACCACGATGACGAGACTTGGGATGACATGTATATGGTTCTTGGTGAGGCTTGAGAGGGCCCATGCACCCGAAACGCTGTTAACGGCAAACCATCCGATACCGGCCGCACCTGCATTCGCAATCGAAGGAAGAATGTTTCCAAGCTTGCCGAACGCGGAACGACTCACCACCATTTGTGGGACCCCATAGCGTGGACCATCTTGCGTGAGAATGAATTGCGCAACAGCTCCCAGTGCGTTACCTATAACGATGGCGAGTACGGATTGCGCAAAGCTCAATCCAAATACTGCGACGGCTAGAACTCCTACGAACATCGTGGCAAACTCAAGATTTGGGCTCATCCAGGTCGCAAAGAGGTTGCGAGCCTTTCCATGGCGCTCGGACTCTTTAATTGCTTCGATCCCACCTGGTTCAAGGGCGAGGACTTTATCCCCGTACTCCCCTTCGCGTATTTCTAGATTAGACATGAGTCATCTCTCCTAATTTTGTTATCGGGGGTGGTTGCGACCCCGTATGAAATGACGGCTCACAGACCGAGGGAGTGGCGAAACCGTATACGGGAAAGGGAGGGATGTTAAGCCCACACTCAGGCAAATTTCATTTAAAGTGTGCCTATAGGCTCCCTTTGGCCGAGGAATTGGGGATTCATGGACGATCAAGGCTTTCTAGAATATGCCATCGCAGCCGCTCGCCAAGGGGCCTCTGAAGGCGGAGTACCGATCGGAGGGGCACTGGTAGTCGATGGGAAGGTCCTCGGCACTGGATACAACAAGCGGGTCCAACAGGGCAGCGCGATTCGCCACGGAGAAACCGATTGCCTCGAGAACATTGGGCGCTTGCCCGCTAGCGTCTATGCCAAAGCCACGATGTACACGACCCTCTCCCCCTGTCATATGTGTAGCGGAGCGATCCTTCTCTATGGAATCCCGCGGGTGGTGCTCGGCGAGAACGAGACCTTTATGGGGGCCGAGGATCTACTTCGCTCGCATGGCGTTGAAGTAATTAATCTCAACTCGCAAGAGTGCAAGGATCTGATGTCGAAGTTCATTGCCCAAAAGCCAGATGTATGGAATGAAGATATCGGCGAAGAATGATGCAACCGATCACACATACCGTCTGGAGCCAATGGCCGGATCTCGTCGTACCCGAAGGATTCACTAAATTATCTCCGGTAGATTTTCCGCTTGATAGCTCCGATCTTTCGAACATCACCATCTACGTGCAGCCATATATGACACGGAATGAAACCCTCGACCCCATTCATTCCATGGCAAATCTACAACTTTTGCAAGTTCCTAACGCCGGCTACGAGAGTGCAATTCCTTATATGCGAGATGGAATGCTGCTCTGTAATGCAAAGGGAGTACACAATGCGTCGACTGCGGAGTTAGCCGTGGGAATGGCGATTGCAGTGAAACGTGGTTTTCCAGATTTTATCCGTCTGCAAGATCGCGCCATCTGGAGCCACGAACGGATGGGGTCATTAAACGATAGCAATATCGGAATTATTGGGGCCGGCTCAATCGGACAGACCTTAGTTTCTTATTTGAAGCCATATGAAGTTGAGATTACGACCTTCTCACGATCTGGTGGTGCGGGTTCTCACACGATGGATCGACTCGATGAATTACTTCCAACCTTCGACATAATCTTTCTGATTCTGCCTTTAAATGATCAAAGTGAACACCTCTTTGATGCTCGCAGACTTGCTCTCTTAAAAGATCGCGCAATCTTGGTAAATGTCGCGCGCGGAAAGATCATCGATACCAATGCTCTGGTCGCTGAATTAAGCACGGGAAGAATTAGCGCCGCTCTTGATGTGACTGACCCCGAACCACTTCCAGCAGACCACCCGCTTTGGGGATTTAAGAATGTGATGATCACGCCTCACGTCGGCGGCGATTCAGCGGCCTTCGAAAAGAGGGGGAAGCGCTTTATTGAGAATCAGTTGCAACGAATAGCAGATGGTTTAGAACCACTCAATATCATTGATTGGCAAGTGCTATAGGTAGCGCTGCATCTCAGAAGCAATAACGTCCTCACCTAGAATCCCCGAGTTGAAGAGGTCTTCGACAATCCGTTCGCGCTCTTGCGCAGATTTGTTCTGACTGATCTTTGACTTCGCTTCAACCTTTGTAATGTGCAGAATCACAGCGATGATCCCTTTAAGTTGCAGCTCGAAGTAGTGAGGATCAGACTCCTCTGCGAGCCAGGGTTCGGCTCGAGTGGATTCGTGTTGAGCGGTGAGATTGGTGACGATCTTACGAAGTAGTTCAATGTCTTCGCTGATCTCAACTGTTCCGCTCAGGTGCACCGATTGATAATTCCACGTGGGTACAACTTTGTGATCGGTCTCCTTGTTGGAGTAGTTCGAGGGCGATATGTATGCCTGTGCACCATGAAGAATCGCCAGCCCGTGAGTTCCCGGCGTGATTGACTTCCATTGTTCGTTGCCGCGCGCCATATGCATGATCAAGCGTCCGTAACTTGGACCTTCAGGGTTCGCCTCTTCCCAGACCATAGGCATCAAGGTAGCTATGGGCAGACCTGTAGGGCTCACGGTCACTAAATCGGCGGCACGAACCGCAGCCACAAAACCGACTATCTCTTCCCAGTCATCTACCTTGTTAATGGGAGGGATGTACATGCCCTTATCCTAAGTCACGCTGTCTCTTCGACAAACTGCCAATCGATGACGTAATGATTAAGTGGAGCCCAACGCATCGTTCCGGTTCCTACAGCCATAAAAGTTGTGATCTTGACGGTGCGCTTTTGACCCTTGCTTAAATAGAAGGAGGTGCTGCCGTCGTCAAAGTGGATCGGTCTGATGAGGGTGTCATTGCCATCGAGAATTCCAAGGTCGTGAACGCTGATCAAGGTTTTTCCTGACTGCTGCTGAAAGGTGAATGTGAAGGTGCCCGGAAGAGCATCCGCCGACACTTGGGGAATCACAGGTCCAAGGACACTCACTCGAGTTCTTCCGGTCTTTAGTGTTACATCAATGTTATCTCCAGGAATAGCGACCACAGGATGGGATTGCGATGCCTCGAGCAGTTGGTGGATTGCGGGAGTGGGGATCGGTGAAACGGCGAAGGCGCCGGCCGGGGCTGTAGCCCCAACCAGCGCGATCGCTATAGAAACCGCTAGGCGGCCTCGAGTTTTATTGATTATTGAATACATCGCTTCCGAATGCCTTCAGGCCAGGTTGAGCAGCAAAGCCGAGGTGGCCCTTGCCGTCGAGTCCTGGAGATGCCTTTGCCACCGCGAAGAGATCTTCGAGTGAGCGTAGGAAGCTGTAGTGGTTGTAGAAGGTGGTATCTGTAGTTCCTGGCTTGTTGAACTTAGAGATCAAGACCATTCCCACATCTCCGCCACCAAGGGTTGCATGAGTGGCATCAAACATTGGGTCGGTAGCGGTCGTCCGAGCGCTCAATGTAATTCCACTTACGGGACCAGTTGGAACCGCTGGTTGTCCATTCACGAGCAACTGGAATGAACCACTTACTACGCAAGCGTTTGGACAGGTTGATGTTCCGGTCTTTGGCAATGATGCCCAACTTGGAAGATCGTAAACAGTTCCGACAGTCGCACCCGCTGGGATGTTATTTCCAGATACTGCGCGGCCCTCATCATAGGCCTGGATGGAGTTATCAGTGATGTAAGAAGAACTTCCATCTGCTGAAGCAGTCGCATCGGTACGTGGACCTGGAACTGGTGAAGCACCGCCCATGACAATTCCTGGAATTGTTGAATCGCGATCAACGAAAGCGTTATCTCCAGGTCCTGGGTACAACTGGTTTCCAGATGCATCCGTCTTCACGATGGCATTTGGACCTGTTGGCTCAGTGTTGACGTTGACGCCGTTGATGTTCTCGCCGGCAGAGTCCGCAGCGAGTGAGGCGGCAACTGAAACAGGTGTAGCGGAGTTCTGGAAGCTGTTTCCTGTGAAGGTATAGGCAGGGAAGCCCTCATCGAAGGAGACAATGATCAGCCCGTTATCTTTGTATGCAGCCGATGCTTGGATCTCAGGGATGATGTGCTCCAAGAAGAGATCGCCCGCATACAAACCACCGGTGTAGTTAAGTGGTGCTGCAGGAGTATTTGCATCGACCCAACCGCCTGAAAGGTTGTTGCCGTAGCAAACAGCATCGTGCGCATCTGAGCAGTTATTTGGTGAGATCCAAGAGAAAGCGGGAGTGGTGCTCTCGCTCTTGAGATCTGCTGCCAGGCCATTGGCTGGATCAAAGAGGCTAGCCGAATGCTTTGAATCGCAGTAAGTGGCTGCATTGTCGATAATTGAGTGGAACCAAGGCAATGGGAAGTGCTTAGCTACGTACTGATCGGTTGCATTTGCTCCGCCAGGGTTAGCAACTGGTGAATTCGTAGGATCAGTGCCAGGGGCTCCGCAAGCCGTAACAGAGTGCGGTGCACCAGTTGCATCTGGGTTTCCAAGATCTTGAGCGTATGCCTTCCAGCTAACGTTCGCGGCACTCAATTGGTTGAAGATGGTCTGCACTGATGATGGGTATACAGAACCTTGCAAGGTGTAAGGATCTCCGGCAGCCTTAAATTGGCCGTAGTTTGGGTCGCTCTTATCGGTGATAACTGCACCTGCAGCGTCCTTATAGGTTGGGCTATCAATTTGTTGATCGTAGAGCGGAGCCTGTCCTGAGACCAGAGCCGTGTAGTTGTCCTGGCTGTAATGACCGGTTCCATAATAGTTTGTTAACAAAGTGCCTTGTGAAGGCAATGTCTTCCAAAGATAGGTGTTGTTGTTAAGTCCTGTGAATGTAGCGTCGTAGGACTTATTCTCCATGATGATGTACCAGATGTGCTTTACCTGAGGCAGTGAGTAGGCGACTGGCTTTGGAGCGGGCTTGGCAGCGGCAACCTTGGTTGAAGCGGTTGCAGTAGTGGTTACAGATGACACACTGAAGAGCAGTGATCCTGCAACCAGAACTGTGAGTGCAACGCGCGAGCGCTTGCTCGAGGCGTGTGAAATTGTGCGTACAGAATTCATGAACTTTGTCATGAGTGAACCCAACTCAGAGAATGTGGAGCGGGACTTACGCGCAAGTGAACGCGAGCATAACCTTCCCTGAATGCTGAACTCTTCTCGGTAAACTGGTCGGATGGAAGATGTCCTGCGAAACCCCTCGGTACAGCGCATTATGATCGAGTTGCGCGAGCGCAAGATTAAAGGTGAAGTAAAGATTCTGAGTGAGAGCGCGAGATCTGCCGCTGAGGCAGCCGCCGCGCTTGGAATTGAGAAGGGACAGATCGCATCCTCGATCGTCTTCAAACTTCCTGATGGACGACCGCTCTTGGTGATTACCTCGGGGGCTCATCGGGTCGATACAGATTTAGTAGCACGCGAACTTGGTGTAGAGAAGTTGAACCGCGCTGATGCAGATTTCATCAAGTCAGCCTCTGGCATCAGCATCGGCGGGGTCAGCCCATTTGGATGGAGAGATGATGGGACTCTTACAAATCCCTTACCAATGGTTCTCATCGATCTTGCGCTCAGTGCCTTCGAGGTTGTCTGGGCTGCCGCAGGCCACCCACACGCTGTCTTTCCGACTACATTTGAGGAGTTGCGGAACCAAACTGGTGCACGCGCAATGACCGTCTCTTTAGAAGGTGACTAATGAAGAGGCTCGTATCGTTAGCCGCATTATCCCTAGTGCTTTTGACGGGGTGCACCTCAGAAAGTTCATCCACTGTAAAGCTCTCTTTATCGCCCGTCCCCTATTCGATGCAGGTCGATTCTAAGATTGCACCCTTTCTTAGCGTCGCAGCGGCCACAGGGGATTTTGCCAAGCAGGCTGCCGCCGCTGGAGCTAGAGCACAGGCAATCATCTACTACACGACAAAGAGTGGTAACAGGGCTATTTTTATGGCTGTGTATTACTTCCCTGCTGCCTCCTTTGATGCCTTAAAGAATCCCAACGAGCCTCCGGCATATGGACAGGAAGTTATTCGCAAGAATGGGATGGTTTTCAGTATCGCGGGGCCACAAGATTCGATCTTTGATCCCAATACACAAGATGGGAAGAACATCTCAACTCTCTACGCGACCATCACCAAACCTGAGACCTATTCCCCGCTCCAATGATCCTCTCGCCCCGTGCCGTTAAGTTGACCACTCGTAGTGGCACAGAAATCAGTCGCACTCTGCCCCACCGTGATATTCGAACAATCGGTGCCTGGTGCTTTGTAGACCACTTTGGCCCGACCACGCAAGAAGATGCGATGAGTGTGGCGGCACATCCCCACGTAGGGTTACAGACAGTGAGTTGGCTCTTTGAGGGCGAAGTTGAACACCGTGACTCTGTCGGCAGTGTTCAGGTCATCCACCCCGGAGAACTTAATCTCATGACCGCGGGAGTAGGAGTGGCCCACTCAGAGCTTTCAACTTCCAATGCGCGATTGATGCACGGGGTGCAACTATGGACAGTCCTTCCTGATGTCGCTCGAAACGTTGCCCCACTCTTTGATCACTACCGAGATCTCCCGGCTATTTCGAGCGGCGCTCTCCATATGAAGTTATTCGTTGGTGAATTGATGGGTTACCAATCGCCTGCTCGGACATTCTCAGAGTTATTGGGGGTCGAGGTAAGCCTTGCACCTGAGTCCACTGAGACCATTGATCTACGCATCGAGTACGAATATGGAATTCTCTTAGTCGAGGGTGATCTCTCCGTGAACGGAGAAGCACTTCCAGTAAAAAGTCTGTTCTACATCGCTCCTGGGCAAGAGTCACTAGAAATACGTTCGCGATCAGGAGCAAAGTTTGTATTGCTCGGAGGAGTTCCATTTCCCGAAGAGATCATAATGTGGTGGAACTTCATTGGCAGGACTCATGAAGAGATCGTGCAGATGCGTGAAGATTGGAATAGCGAGAACGAGAGGTTTCCGTACTTTGCAGACAATATCCATGGGCGCATTCCCGCCCCAGAACTACCTAACTTGCGATTGAGTCCGAGGGGCAGCCAACGACCAGGTGCTATTTGACCTTAAAGCTCACAGATACCGTAACAGTTACGGTCTTAGGAATCGTGGTGGTGTCGTAAAGGCCGCCTCCAGAGGTATCGACGGAGTCAGGTGAGGTAACTTGTACGGGTCCGCTCGATACTGCAACTACAGCGCCTAACTTGGAGCCAACCGCACTGGTCATAGAAATTCCACGTGCCTTGGCATCGACCATAGCTTGTGCAAGAAGTGATGGTCGAAGTGCCGCTAAATTCGAAACGTAGAACTGTGGACCGTAGTTATTGATGTTCACTCCAGTTTGCAACAACTTACCGATTCCATTGCTAAGCGATGAGACGAGATTTACATCCTTGGAGCGCACAGTCACATTTTGGGTAGCTTGGTAAGAGAGCACCCGTCCAGTCGGATTGCCATTTATATATTCGTTGATTGCGTTTGTGTTAACGCCGCCAGTTTCAATCCCTGCTGCGGGAACTCCACCGGCAGTCAAATACTTAATGAGCGCGGTGACACTGCTTCCCACTTTGGTCACTGCTGCCGATGCGCTCTGCGAACTCTCCTGGGCGCTGAGGGTCCAGACGGCATTATCTGCTGTTGCACTTGTACGCGCCTGACCAGTAACGGTTACAGAGTTACCTGCACGGGCCGCGAATCCCTGCCCTACCAAACTCAAACCGTAAGCGACCGCGATCGCCATGATGAGTGAGGCGATAATGGGGCTATAGAACTTGCTTGAGAAACGTGGCTTTCCGAGTGCATCCATGGTTCAAGAATAGAGCACCTTCCTTACAGATAGATGGCGGGCGAAAGGGTTGACGCCTATTTCGCCCAGATTTCACGCCCTGTTTCAATGGGCCTGCGCGATCTACCCGACTCATCAATCGCCAATGAGATCAGGTGATCTTGGCAGGCCTCACGGAGCGGGTAGGGGGCAAATCCAACTCCGGATACCCAGTCGGCCATCTGAACCATCACAGTTGCAATTGCAATCTCTTCATCCATCAAGCGCAGCCCAATAAAGGGATTTTTGTAAATCACCTCACCGTTGAGTGAAATATGCTCGGTATCAAAACCGTCGAGATTAAGGTCAAAACCCAACTGGTAGCGGCGCAATTCCGACTCGACTATTGCAGGGCCATCTCTTAGAGCAATTACTTGGTTATCCACTATCTCTCCGGCGCTGCCACGAATAACGATGCGGCGATGGCGCAACTGGTTGTGCCACTGATTTTCGACAAAATTATAGATACCCGATTTCTCCAAACCGAAGTCGAGGGTCGCGATCGTTGTCGTGCGCGGTTTGGGCGCTAAATCTTTGTTCCATCCATCGCGAGCCAGCGGGTCGATAAGAGAAGAAACAAATGTTTGAGTGGAGATCCGTGTAGGTTCAAATCCTGCTCCTAAGAAACCGCGCATGATCGATATAGCGTGATAACCGTGAGTTGAAGAAACCTCTACCGATGTGGGAATTCCGATGGCCCCATTTTTGATAGCAGACAAGCGCGCCGAGTGCCCGGGGAGTCGCAAATATTGCTCTGCAACCTGCACCAGTTCGCTTGCGCCAACAGACTTCCAAAGTGCTCGTAAACCATCCGCATCTGGAGCCGGAGG
>Ga0118677_10001346_pt1 | contig 35307 bp, 33 predicted proteins | sample AliMusrvi5mmetaG_FD_86154 | JGI IMG/M metagenome (GOLD analysis project Ga0118677, IMG submission 86154)
ATCAAGAAGGCCTATGGCTATCGCAACAAGGAGCGCTTCAAGACGGATATCTTCTTCCACCTGGGTGGATTAGACCTCTATCCCATCCAATGAAAAACCACCAGATGATGCCGGTACAAGCCCTTTTGTAAGCACCAAGTCCAGCACCATAAATAGCGTCATCTAAAGAATCTTCCGTATTTGTCGGATGAGCTTTGGCTTTTGCTGGCGGAGGCGGTTCATTATTCTCACCATTTTCAATAAACGCGGCCAAGGATTCGTAGGCAAGGATGATTTTCTTTAGCTTCTCATTTGCGAGAGTTTGAAGTTTCTCGTCATTGGCAAAACGGTCTGGATGCCACACTTTTACCAGTTGGCGATACGTTTGTCGAATCAACGTTAAGTCTGCGCCAGGTTCTAAATCAAGTTCCCGATAGAAATCCTTGATGCGTGAGTTCATAGGAGACCCGATGTAACGCTAAGATCAATCGCCCTTAGTGCCTTTGGATAATCGCTTCGCACGCCCTCGGCTGAATAGTTATTCACCTTATATTGAAGGTGCGGTGCAGCCTCTTATCGCCATACATCTCATACACGTGGAGGGACTTCAGCACTATGGTATTCAGCCTGCTGTAGCATTGGGAACCCCATTACTAATAACGAAAATACGCGCTATAGATCTTCGACCTAGCGCCAGCCCTGATGCAGTTAGCAGGAACATCGCGCAGAATACTTCGACCCTGTCCGAGCATTTCATCCGAGACAAGAGGTTGCTCTTTGATCTCTTCAATCGTGGAAGGAGGGGCGCTGTAGATCTCATGAGAAATTCTGTTTCTTGTTCGCATGATGTTCTTCAGCGTTTCAATCACGCTTGGGTCCCCAAATGATACGCCGAATTTGTCAGCAAAATACTGCGCTCGCTGTTCGATCTTCTGGGCGTCCAGGCGCTTCACTTCTTTAATGATTAGCTCATTGAGGAACTTGTCGAAGAGGATTCCTGCCTGAGTGTCAAATAGTTCTGAAAGTTCAACCTTTGTATCGCGCTTGCCGAAGACTATCGCTGGAGCCGCCCTAAGGAATGTTCGGTGGACTTCCTTCATGAACGACTCAAAATGAGCAACCAGCAAAAGCAGTTCACTTTGATTAAGGCGGTCTTCGGAGAGTTCGATTTTGAAGCGATTATCAGCTGGCCTGTTTTGTTTCTCGTGCTTGTTTTCGATGCATCTTCGCAAATCTTCGAAGTTCTCGCGCCTCAGTGTGGCCTCCTCGTCGGACCGTCCCTGATATATAAGAAGTTCATTATTGATCTTGGTAAGCTGGTCATGGTGCCTGTCGTTGTAGAACCGCTGGATTAGTTCTTCCGGCGCTTCCCTCAAGATGAACCGAACTAACGCAAACTGAGTCTTCACTCCCTCAAGTGCCTGCCAGTATGGGACATGACGTAGGCGACCATCGTGTTGTCGAGTTTCCATAATACTCTGCCTTTCGCCGGATGTTGCTTAATCAAGTAGCTGGCGTCAATCGCGAATCTGATGATAATCACTAGCAAACCATGAAGCCCGGACAGCGCATCACCTCCTGGTCCCCAAGCCCTCAATTCAGCTCACCGTTGGCTTTACAGCATCTTCTCCTGCTTCCTTCTGCCTTGAATTCCTGGTGATCTTGCCCAGCAGGAGGCTGAGGTCAGGTGGATGATCTGGTTGAAGGGTGGCGGCGGTGAACGTGAGGACGAAGCCAGCGGTGGACTTCGCTGCAAAATGAGCTTCGATTTGCTGCCTTGATACGCCGGTTGGAGGGAGAAAGGGCAAGGGTTATTCTTAGTTTTATTCTTAGTTTCGCCTTGTTCTCAAACAAATCTTCACAAACCTCTTATATTTTGAGATGGAGCGGGTGAAGGGAATCAAACCCTCATCTCAGGCTTGGGAAGCCCGCATTCTACCACTGAACCACACCCGCTTGCACTGGGGGAATGCAGAATGATGAATGCAGAATGATGACGAAGCCACCCTGGGGCTACCCTGAAGCCACTTGGTGGCCAACGGGTAGGCACCCTGAGGCCACCCTGAGGCTACCCTCAAGCCACCCTGAGGCTACCTTGAGGCTACCTTGAGGCTCCCCTCGGGCTCCACCGGGGCTACGGCTGGTCGACGAGTATTACCGAATTGGCGGCCATTTGACAGGGGTGACGCGTAACGTTTCGCTGCGGGTACGGTCTAAGCGGGCGATGAATCTCCGAAATCAGACGGGCGAACCACTGTGAGGAAGCGAAGGACACTCTCGCTGGCTCGGGAAGGCTGGAAATGGCGAGGGGTTGCCTCGCTGGCGGCGGCTTTCATCGCGGTGACTTGGCCGAGCAGCATGGCAGGCAGTGAGAATCCGGCACAGCCCGGCAGCCCATCTGCAATCGTGACCACGGTCCCACTGGAGTATCAAGAGACCGGGTTCCAGTTCCTGTTCCGCCATGTGCCCGTGGAGCGCAGGTTGGCGCCGTTTCCCAAAGAGCCGGCATTGGCTCATGGTGCTGTCGTGCGGGGGGTGTTGAAGTTTGGCGGCAACCCGAGCAACGCCATTCCCTTTGTCTGGGAAGGAGGCGCGAAGAGGCTCCACCTGGATCTGAATCGCAACCAGGATCTTACCGACGATCCGGCCGGGGTGATTCCGGCGACGGCGTTGTTTTCGGCAGGAGCGAGTTTCATTCACCAGGTATTCACGAACGTGCCGCTAACATTTCCCGCTTCGTCAGCCGGGGCGCCTATGCTGGTGGACCTTGAATTAGGCATGGACCTGGCCCGTCGGCCGGGAGAGCCGCTCTTCACCGCGTGCTTGCGCTCGTATTGGCAAGGCAAAGTGACCCGGGAGGGACATGAGTGGCAGGTGGGGTTGATGCAGAACTTGTCGGACCAGCCGGGTTCCTTCCAGCGAGGCGAACTGCTGCTGCGTCCCTGGGAAGAGCGGAACCAACGGTTCATCGCGTCCTGCGAAGCGCCGATGGACACATTGGCGCTGGCCTGGACAGGAAAGAACTGGATGGTGAGGGCGTCGGACGCCTTCGCCTTTTCGCCCAAGGTGTTCTTCGAGGGACACGCCTGCCAATTGGATTGGAGCGCCGAGCCGCGAGGTCGCGAGGAGAGTCTGGCGCTGCGATTGACTGAACAGCAAACCGCGCTGGGCGAGTTGCGAATCAGGGGCAACTTCATTCAACGGCTCGTTCTGACGGGCGGGCCGTATATGGTGGTCCTGAACCAGCCCACAGCCAGTGTGAACTTGCCGCCGGGCCGATACCACCCTTACCGGGTTTGGCTCAAGCAAGGCAAAGCGGAGGCTTATTTCAATTACGGGATGCCGCAATCGGGGAAGGCGAATGTGGTGGAGGAAATCACGGGATCGCAGATGCCGGTGTTGGACCCGCAGCCGTCGGGGCAGGCAGTCGTAGTGGATGAAGGGCGCACGGCAGTGCTGTCTGTGGGCGGCCCATTGACCAATAGCGTCTCCGCTGCGCACCGCGGGCGGAATCTGCTGCTCAGCTACCGATTGATCGGCGCTGGTGGTGGAGAGTATTGGCTGGAGGCGGGGCGCGATGGCAAGCCGCCGCAAGTCACCATCCGCAAGTCGGGAAAGGAGATCGGATCGGGCCAGTTTGAGTTTGGCTGAGACGGCTATTGCTCGTACTCGCGGCGAGTACCTAATACGACGGCTGGCAACCTCCAAATCGCTGCTTCGCGGGGCTTGGGCGGCCTGGGCGAGACGGAAGGCCCGCCAGCCATATGCAACTGGACGACAGCGGGCCTGGTGCCGCGGTTGCTGCCGTGGCTGGTGATGCTGGCTTTGCTGGGGCTCAAGCCCAATCGCGGTTGGTCCGCGTGGTGGATCTGGCTCCCTCTGGCGTGTGTGGCGGGCGGGTGTCATTGCCTGAAACTGGCATCGCAGGGCACGTCTAACGCGCTGGTCGAGGGCGCGCTTGGGTTATTCCTGGAAGTTCCCGTCGCGCTGACGCTTGGTTTGGCTGCGCTCTGGCTGCTCGTGCCTTACCTCGACTGCCGTCATCCCTTCCGCGCATTCCTTGGCATGCTGACCGTCCTGGCAGGCTTTACCGTCTTCAGCTTTGCGGCCAGGGTTGGGTGGGGCCTGGGAGTGGAGCCGATCGCAAGCCTCTTGGACCCACGACACTGTGCGGCCACGGCTAACGCAGGGATGATGGGGTTGCCGTTCGTCGTGCCGCTGGTGCTGCCGATTCCAGGGCTCGCGGCGGCTATCGTCTTGTGTGGGCTGGCCTGCCAGGGGCGTTATCGTCCGTTCGGGCTCTACCTGCGGTTATTCGTGTCCTTGCTGGCGGTCTGGGTGGGGATGTCGGTGCTGCTGTATGTATTCTGGCGAATCGCCTGGCCTGGGGGCACGGAATTCGCCCCATTTATTCCTGTCGGGCTGATTATGGCGGTGGTCACCTTCGTGATCTTGCTGCCATCCCTGGTCCTATCGTCGATTAGTTCGTTCTTCCGTGAACGGCTCAAGACGTTGCTGCATCTGAAAGCGGAAGCGCCGCCAGCGCCTGACCCCGTTCTTACCGATTATCCCAATCTACTTTCGAAATGAGACTAACGCACCCGCACCAACCATTGTAGGAGACGAGGTGACGAGTCTCTGATCTCATTTTTAGCGTGCTGTGGACTCTGATCAGAGACTCGTCACCTCGTCTCCTACAATGGTTAGTTTGATTTCGATGGCGAACTGGAATTAGCTTCAACTAATGCCACCTTGCCGTCGAAATCCGTGGTGAGAACGCGCGTCGCGCTGAGCGGCACCACGGTGTTCATCACCCCCGTGCCGAGTTTGTGCTGCCACTTGAGGACCCCAGTCCGGGCGTCGAGGGCGAAGAGCAAGTCATTCTTGGTGCCATAGAAGACCACGCCGTCCTTCTCGACCAACATTGCGGAGTTGATGTCATGGCCAAACCCAGCGTTGAGCTCCCACACTTTATCCGGCTGGGACGCGGCAGTGGAGAAGGCGTAGAAGAAGTCATTCATGGCGCGGACATAGAAGCGGGTCTGGTCTTCCGACAAGCCGATGGATTCACGGACCCCGTAGGCGCCAGACCGCCAGCGCTGTTCGCCAGTCCCGGCGTCGAGGGCCGTCATCGCTTGGTCGGGAGCGACGATAAAGACTTTGCCGTCGGCAGCGATGGGCCAGCAAGCGGCGGGCGAGAGCAGGGTCGCGGGCTTTTGACCGCGCCATCGCCAGGCGAGTTTGCCGGTCCTGGCGTCCAGTGCGTAGAGATACTGGTCCCAGGCACCGAAGATCACCTTGCCGTCATAGGCCAAAGGTTTGGTTTCGACAAACCCGCCGAGGCCGTCGAACTGCCACCGGAGTTTACCGGTCGTCAGATCCAGGGCGCGGAATACGCCTTCGCTTGAACCGATATACACCGTGCCGCCAGCGATGCGCGGCGACGCGACGATGGGCCGGCTCGTGTGGTAGCGCCAAACTTCTTCGCCATTCAACGCCTTGAGCGCATAGACGTCTCCGTCGGTCGAGGCGAAGACGACGGTCTCGCCGCTCACGTCCGGCGTGGAATAGACGGCGTTGTGAGTCTTGAACTTCCATTGCACGTCACCGGACTTTAGTCCCAGGCCATAAACTGTCCCCGAGGCGTCGCCCACAATCGCCAGGTCCTTCCAGATCGCCGGGGTGCTGGCGATGGTGTAGCCGGTCTCGTAGGCCCAGAGCGCCTTGACGCCGGGGTAGCGCCCGTTGACCGAGTAATCAGGGCGTGGGTAACGGTTGGTATCGCTGGCGTAATCATGCTTCCGCAGGACGACCGAGGTCCACGCCGGCTTCGTCGCCTGGCCAATTGCCCGTTCGGAAACGGTGAGCGTGTCGTCCTTGATTTCGACCAAGTTGAACCCACCCATGGGGGCCTTCACGCGCAGGTTCGAGCGGCCCATGACGCCGGGCACGCCTTCAAAGACAAATTCGCGATTGGCATGTCCATGGCCACATAGGATCACCTGCGTGTTGTATTTCTTCAGCAGGTCCAGCACGACGTACCAATTGGCGATGCCATCATCCACCGGGTAATGCGTGAAGAAGATGATTGGCTGGTTCGGATCGGGCAGCGCCTTCAATGTCTCCTCAAGCCAGCGCACATCTTGCGGCGCCCAATAACCGTCGCCCATCTTCATGAGCGGCCCTTGATGCATGCCGATGAAACGGTAGCCTCTGTGGTCAAAGACAAACCGGTCTTCCCCCCAGATGTGTCCGAAGTCCGTCGCGCCAGACTCCGACCATTTCGTATCATGGTTGCCCGGAATTACATGGCAGGGGATCTTCAGCCCATCGAGGAGTTCCTTCGCCAGCCGAAACTGCTCGCGGGAGCCGTATTCGGTCACATCACCGGAAAGCACGACGAAGCTCAGCCCAGTCAATGAGTTGATGTCTCTGACCGCCGCGCCCAGGTCTCGCTCTGCAGTAGTTGACCCGATATGCGTGTCGCTTAGCCAGGCGAAGCGGAACGCAGCGGGTTCGGCCAGCGCGAGGAGCGGCACCAGGCACAGCAGCAGACCGAGCAGGGTCGCGCGGCCCGCGCATGGCACGAATCGGAGCGCAAGGCGCGAGGCCGACAGCCGTAGTTCGGCGAGCGGTCGGCCGGCCCAAGGCTCGGGAACCATCACTGAATTCGAGGTCTTGGTGAATGGACAGTGGAGAGACATTCGCCCATGCTCGCCTGATAGGCGGTTCATTTCAAGCAATGAGACCGTGCCAGAAGGGTGCGTCTCGGCGCTGCCACCAATCCGGCGCGCGGACATTCCTGTCCGCAGCAAGGTTCAATGCGTGCATTGGCTTGGGAACTTGCCCGAGCGTGTTGTCGGTCGGACCTTGCTGCGGACAGGAATGTCCAATGCCGCTAGGATTTGATCCCAAAGAACATCCGCGAAACCGGGCAAGTCTTTGTCCCGGAGGGACATGCGATAATAGCCCAACGTTTCAACGTTGGGAACCAGCGCTCGCAGCCCGATAAGTCCCGGAGGGACGGCTGATGGATCGCGCCGGGTTTCAGCCGTCCCTTCGGGACTTTTGCCCCTCTACACTCGCGCCCCCAACGTTGAAACGTTGGGCTATTGTCGGGCATCCCTCCGGGATGAGGAGGGTCAAATCCTAGCGGCATCGGACATTCCTGTCCGCAGCAACGTTCAATGCGTGCATTGGCTTGGGAACTTGCCCGAGCGTGTTGTCGGTCGGACCTTGCTGCGGACAGGAATGTCCGCGCGCCGGTGGCAGTGTCCGGATGCGCTCGTCGTGCCAGAAGGTGATAGTGAGCCGAGATTGACTTCAACTCTGCGCTAATTCAGCATGTAAATCCGAATAGTCTGGCTACGTGAATGTGACCGGTGGATGAGACTGATTTCCTGGCGCGCCGGGAACAAAGCCACCCCCGTGGAGTCTCCTCCCGTCGCAGATGGCCACCGATCGAGCGAGCCAGGCAACTGTATGATATGCGTTAGATTTGATACGCTGGGCGAAACCTGGATTAACCTTGTCCATGTGACTCTGCAGGCCGGCTTGAGCGCAGACAGCGATTACTATGAGCTGCTGGGGGTCCGGGTTTCCTTTCCCGCCGCCGCGGACCAGGCGGACGCGCTGGTGGTCCAATACGGGGACAGCCGACTGGTGGCCGAAATGGAAAAAGTGTTCTTCTCCGACGCCCCCAACTCACTCGGGCACAGCTACGCCAGCCTGATGTCTGGCCCAGACGGCCGGCGGGACCTGCAGGACATTATCGATTTGTTGCGTGCCAGGCCCTCCAGCAAACGGGCTGTGGTGACTCTGTGCGGATCGGGCAACGGCAAAGTTCCTTGCGTGAATGCGGTGCAATTCCTCCGTCGCAAAGGGCAGCTCCAGACTATGTATTTCGCCCGCGGCCAGGACGCGTATCGCAAGTTCTATGCGGATGGCCTGTGCGTGGCCAAAATGGCGCAGCGGGTGGCGAGCGCGCTTGATCTCCCGGCCGGCACCGTGGAGGGTTTCATCGGCTCCAGCCATGTTTACCAACGCGACCGCGAGGCGATCGATCGCTTCCTGCTCCAGGGCCGGTCCTTCTTGCGCAAGAACGACGAGAACGGAGGTAGTTGATGCGGGTGTTGTTTGCGGTTCCGCGTTCGTTCAATCCCAAGCAGACCTACCGGGAGTATCCGCTGGGCGTTGGCTTTCTCGGAACCCTGCTCAAGCAAGCTGCCGGCCATGAAGTAAGTATCTTTGATCAGAACGCCGAAGCGGTGGATGATCTTGTCTTCCTGCAACGGGTGGCGGAGTTCCAACCGGCCCTGGTAGGCTTCTCAGTCCTAACTCCCAATTACCCGGTCGCCCGGAAGCAAATCCAGGCCATCAAGAGACAACATCCCCAGGTGTGCGTTGTCGCCGGAGGAATCCACGCCACCTTCTTTGCGGAAGACCTGATCGCCGATGGGGCTGACGTTGTGGTCCTCGGTGAGGGCGAGGCGTCCATCATCGAACTCGTGGCCCGCTTGGAGAGCGGTCGAGATCTGGCCGACTTGCCTGGATTGGTGATCCGAGACCGGACAGGTGAGGTCGTCCGGGCCCAAGGGCTCGCCTCGAATGTTCCTCTCGCGAGCCTGCCCATTGTCGATCGCGCGCTGTACAATTTGCCCCTCTACACGCATCACTCGATGTTGGCCTCGCGCGGGTGTCCTCATCACTGTGCCTTCTGCTGCAACTACACCGGCGCGCTGCGTAATGAGAGTGTGGTGGTCCGATGGCACGAGGAAGTACTGGCCGAAATGGAACTCCTGCGCGACAAGTTCAGCGCCAAGGAAATCTTCTTCGCCGACGATCTTTTCCTCCTACGCAAGAAGGACATCCTGGCGTTCTGCCATGCCGCCATTTCTCGGCGCCTCGGCATCGGGTGGATCGCCCAATTGCGCGCCGATCAGGTGGACTCTCGGGTGGCGGAAGCGATGCGCGCCGCCGGTTGCCAGCGCGTGTATTTCGGTATCGAGGCTGGCTCGGACAAGATCCTTCGCCGGGCGAAGAAAGGGATGACGGCGGCACAAATCGCGCGGGGCATTCGGGCGGCCAAGGCCGCCGGGCTCCGCGTCAAGACCGGCTGGATCTATGGACTCCCCGGCTCGCTCGAGGAACAATATGACTCGATTCCTTTCATGCTGGAGCTGCGCCCACATGAGATCTCAATCCACCAGCTCATCCCTTTTCCAGGCACGGAGTACTATCGTGATCCCAAGCGATACGGTATTCGAATCGCGGACCCGAAGGCCTTCGAGAGCTTTTGCTACGGCGGCCTGGACGGGAACATCCAATTCGACTACCTCAGCCAAACCCAACTGCTGAAGCTAATAGAGGATACCGTTCGCGCGCTTGAGTCCGCGGGGTACGTCGGCAGCGATCAGGCCCGTCCTGGCTCAGAGTTCGTTTATTCCACCCCGCTTAACAAAACTTCCATGACCGTCTTTCGCCCGGCTCACCCGGCTGCCCAATCGCTCTCCGCATGACCTCGACTATGAACGAACGCGAACTGCACCGGACCGGCTTAAGCCGGCTTGTCCTGCCGTCGTTTGCCGCACCCGCCTCTTCCGGCCCATGCATTGTCGCCCTGGAAGGACCGAACGGCGCGGGGAAAACCACTCTCGCCCGTGCCCTCCAGTTTCCTCACTGCCTGGGGACGGATGACGCCTGGTTCACCGAGCCGTTCAAGGTCCGCATGATCCGCGACGCCGAATGGTTCGCCTCCGCCATGTTTTTCTTAAGCGGGTGCTTCGAGCAAATGCGTATGCTGCGAAGCCATCGCGATAAACTGGTCGTGATGGACCGCTCTCTCTGGTCCACCCTCGCGGTTCACGGGGCTGAAAGCGCCGAGCGGCTGGAGCTTCTCCTCGCCATGCTCCGCCCGGTGGCATGCCAGATCCGCGTCCCTCATCTCACCCTCGTGTTGGAGGCGTCGTTCACAACCTGCCAGACTCGCATCGCTAAGAAGACCGGCACCGCTCGCGCACTGGACGAACTCACGGCGAACGCAACGTTCCATGAGTGCGAGCAGGAGTTCTATCGTTGGCTCAGCCGTCAGCGCTCCGAGGTGCGGTTCCTCGACGTGGACCAAGCGTCACCTGAAGCCGTGGCGCTCCAAGCCCGCGATCTGATTCGTCAATACGCGGCATGTTGACGCTCGTCACCAGCAATCCGGCTAAGTACGCCCCCTTCGCCCGGCAACTCGAGCGTCTACGCCTCCAGCTTCAGGCGCCGCCCGGACCCTTGCCCGAAATCCAAACCATCAGCTTTTCAGAAGCACTCGCCGCCAAAGCCCGCGCCGCCGCAGAACTGTTAGGGCGACCAGTCTTAGTGGATGATGCCGGACTGGTGCTGGAGGCTTACCAGCCCTTCCCGGGACCGCTCACTTCAGCAGTGCTTCGAGCTCTGGGACCGGCCGGCCTCCAACGTCTTCTGGCCGGCCTGACTTCTAACGCTACCATGGAGTGCCACATCGGCTGCTGGGTGGCTGGTGCGCTCCGCGCCTGGTCAGGCAAGGCCCATGGCCACCTGGATTTATCTCGTTCACTCGACCACGAATCCCTCCCGCTCAGCCGCCTGTTCGTGCCTGAAGACGCCCTCGACAACGGTCAGCTCCCACATCGCGCCCGGGCGTTGGCCGCTCTGGAAACCGGGCTCTTCGAACTCCACCTCGAGACCGCCGCCCCGAATAGTCAGCCTTCGTGTTCGCGTGCTCCGGCCAGTCAATGTCCGTTCTGCGCTGAATTGGAGGACGAGTCCGACACCATTTTCTCTGAAATGATGGGTGAACGATTGCGCTCCCGCGTGCTTTACGAGGATGAGCACTTCGTCGTCATGCCTCCGTTAGGGGAATTCATGGAGGGCGGGTTGCTGTTGCTGTCCCGCAAACACATTCTTTCATTCGCCCACCTCCCCACGCCGCTCTTTGAGCACCTGGAACGATTGATGCAGGCTATCGGCCGCCTGCTGCTTCGATGCTACGGCGTGCCGCCCCTGTTCTTCGAGCACGGCCCTGCTCCGGAGTGGAGTAAGGGTGTTTGCTGCGTCGATCATGCCCATATCAACATCTTCCCAGCGGCAGTTCGCCTCCATCCGCATTTGGCCGAGCGGATGAACTTTCCCGTCACCAACCTCGCCGGCCTGGATCGGCTCCAGCGCAGCGAGTTTGGCTACTTGTTCATCCAGGAAAACGATGGCACCCGCCGGGTTTACGACGGCCAGCTTGTTCCGACGCAGCTCGTGCGCCGTATTATCACCTCGGCCATCGGCTGTCCTGAACGCTGGCATTGGCGCGATTTCCCTGGCGGCGACCAACTGGTCGCCACGTTCAATGCTCTGAAAGGCCAAATCCGCTTGTGAAGCCGGACGCTGGTAATGCCGAACCCCGGCTGAAAGAAGCCTACCGGGAGCGCCAGTTGGCCGTCATCGCCGCCCGCTGGGATCAGCGTGCTGCGGAATGGGACCACGCCCTGATCGACCCCGCCTGCCATCTCAACGATGACGATGCCTATGCCCGTTATCTGGGTGAGGCGCGCCGGTGTGTGTCCCGCCGCGCTGATTACTGCCAAAAGCACGGCCTCATCGACGCCGGTTGCGGCACCGGCCTGGTGCTGACTGAACTGGTCCCCTCCTTCGCTTGGGGAATTGGTGTGGACATCAGCCACGAGATGCTCTGTGCCGCTACCGCCAAGGGGATCGCCCACGCACGCTTCCTGGCCGGCGATTGCTTCCGCCTGGCCGAAGTGTGTCCTAAAGCTGGAGCGGTCTTTTCGCGCGGAGTGCTCCTCTCCCATTACGGCCGCCTCCAGGGCCCCGCGCTCCTCGAAAGCGCAGCCGAGGTGCTGCTGCCCGGCGGTTTTCTCCTGTTCGATTTCCTTAACGACCTTGCGCGCCGCAACTACCAACACAGCCCGGAAGACAAAACTTATTACACGCCGCAGCAGGCTTGCGTCTTGGCGCGTGGGTTGGGATTCAAGACAGTGACGGTCCGCGGCGAAGCGGAACGACGCGTTTTACTGCTGTTGGCCAAAAAGGGTTGAATGGCCGCTGGGGGTTCCCGTTTACAGCAGCAAATTGCCTATCGAGGACCTTGGCACGGGCGCTGCTAATAACAGAACTGCGAAATGAACGTTGATGCCTTGTTAAGCAACGGTTACCCTGCTTTATCGATGGGCTGGAAGCGGGGCTTTGGTTCAGTTGTTGTTTATCTTGGTGGATAGTGTCAGAGTTTGAATTAACAGTGCGCACATCTAAAATATGGAAAGTGCCCGACGTCATGGCGACGATTGGGCCGACGCTCGAAAAGCCAATCGACCTCCGCCGGGCCATTCAAGCGGGCGCCCACTGGTTTAGATTCCCGTGTGGCTATCGCCAGCGTCCGCATCTCGAAAACGCCCGTGCGGCCCGCAAGGCGGCCACCCAACTGGGCATTCCGATTCAGTTGCTCCTCGATTTGCCCTCTTCACGCCCCCGGACCGGCGCCATGCCGGAATTGAAATTGTCCGTGGGCGAGCGGGTGCTGTTCTGTGATCCGGAAGTGTCAGACAATACCCTCGCTCCGGAGCCAGTCGCCCTGATCCCCTTGCCCGGCCTTGTCGAATTGCTACCCAAGCTCCGACTTCGACACCGAATGTGGTTCTGCGATGGACGCCTTAGCTTCGTGGTCGAAGAACTCCAGCCCGCCGCCGTCGTGGCCCGGCTGGAGAAAGGCACCATCCCCCTCAAGTCCAGTAACTCCCTCTTCCTGCCCGACAGCCAAAGCGCATTCTCGGTCTTCACCTCCCCTGACCGAGAACTGCTCGCTGCCATGGCGGCGGCAAAGCTCCGGCCTGATTGGGTGGCCCTGTCGCTTATCGGCTCCGCGGCTGATGTGCGCGCCGGCCGGAAAGAGATCCGCAGCTTGCTGGGGTCCAGCGTCCAGATCATGGCCAAGTTCGAAACGGTCGCGGCGGTCGATTCGGCCGCCGAGATCATGCGCGAAGCGGACGGGATCATGGTTGCGCGTGGCGACCTTGGCTTGGCGGTCGGTTATGTACGCCTCCCGAGCGTACAGGAGCAGCTTATTGCTGCCGCCCGGCAAGCCGGCAAGATCACCGTCGTCGCCACGCAGGTCCTCGAGGTATTTGCCGAGACCGGGTTGCCGCTACGAGCCGAACTTTCGGACCTTTCCCTCGTCGCCCGCCAACGGGCGGACGTGGTGATGCTCGGGAAGGAAACTGTGTTCAGCCCACGGCCCATCGAGTGCATCCAATTTGCACGAGAGGTACTGACTTTTGAAACGAGGCGTTTCGAGAGCTCCTCCCGGGTGCCGTCCCCCGCCGGCACCTTGCCACCGCCCTGAGGCCCCCGAGCCGCCTGTTTGCTTGCCTGGTTACACTACCATCGCCTCGCCCAATGGGTCATGCAGCTAGATACGAGCTCAAGTATTTGATCCAGGAGCCCCGAGCGGTCGCCATTGCGGATTACGTCAGCAGCTATCTCAGACCCTCCGAGCACAATGGCTACAGCCCGATCCGCGGCCACCCTGTCATCAGTCTTTACATGGACTCGCCGGATTTCTTCTTCTTCCGCCAGGCCTTTACCGGCCATAAGAACCGGATGAAGCTTCGCATCCGGTTTTATGACGACGAATGGAAGCGCCCCGCCTTCCTGGAGGTTAAGCGCCGTGTCAGTGAGGTCATCTGCAAGGACCGCGCCATGATCAGCCGCGAGGGAGTGCGCCAAATCCTATCTGCGGGCTGGCCAAACCAACCTTACTTCCCAGACACCAGCCACCTGAGCCATGGGAAACGCCGACAGGATGTCAATGCGGACTTCTGGCAATTCGCAAACACCGTCCGCGCGCGCGGGGCCATTTATATCTCCTATATCCGGGAGATTTGGGAGTCGCCCGTGGAGGAGGAACTCAGGGTAACATTCGACCGCGAAGTCACTGGCAGCCGCTACGACGGCTCCGGTGAACTCCGCGTCCCCAAACAGGGCTGGCGTCCTTTCTGCTTTCCCCCACACATGACCCCGCTGCCCAAGGACTTCGTCGTCCTCGAACTCAAATTCGAGGAACGCCCTCCGCGCTGGATGCTGGACCTCGTCAAAGTCTTCAACCTCCAGCACGTCCCCATCTGCAAATACAGCGGCTGCGTCTATACTCAACAACTTCAGCATGGCAGGCAGCCCTTGCCCGAGCTGGAAGAGGCCTTGAAACTATGAATGACTTCATCACCAGTCTTGGACATCCCGACTTCCCGGGCGCTCCGGACGGCGGCGCCATTCTGTTCATGCTCGTCCTGGCCTTCTCCTTAGGGATCTTCATCGGCTACGTTTACATGTGGACGCATGAGGCTCTCGCCTATTCGCGGACCTTTGTGGGTGCCTTGGCCGTGCTGCCTCTGATCGTGGCCATGCTGATGGTCGCGATGTCCAGCAGCTTGCTGGTAGCCTTCGGTCTGTTTGCCGTGTTCGGGGTGGTCCGCTTCCGAAACGTCTTGAAAGACACGCGCGACACGTCCTTCATCCTTTGGGTGATCATGGAGGGGTTAGCCATCGGCACCACCCGCTACGCCACCGCCCTGCTCGCCGCATTGGGAATTGGCTCGGCCTTCCTCGTGCTCTACTTCATGAGTTTTGGTCTCCGCAACCGCTACGACGCCATCCTCAGCCTTCGCGTCAACGGCGACGTCCCCGCCCGCCTCGCCAACTTGCGTGCCGTTCTCCGACGCCACGCCGTGCGCATTGACATGGCCAGCGAGCGAAGGTCCACCAAGGAGGGCACCGACGTGAGCTATCGCCTCCTCCTCCGCGACAGCTCCCGGTCAACCGAGCTCCAAAGCGAGCTTGCTGGTGCCGAGGGCCTTGAAAACGTCTCGGTTTACCTGCACGACGATGAGGCGGAAATCTAGCGCTTGCCCGGGGGGAGCGTGATATCGACCAACTCGCCCGGCAGGATCTTGAGATTGGCTGGCAGACTGATGTCCACCGGCAGCCCCTGCACGATGTTGGCGGAAATGACCGGCCCCAGCAACGTCGCCGGAATACCTTCCAATTGGGTGCCGACCTCGGTCACCGTGGCTTTGCCCACCTCACGGTGCAACCCGCGCGTGCGGACCCTCACTTCCATACCCACCGTCGGTTGCGCCGCCAGAGGCACGCGCAGATAACCTACGATCCTCACCGGACTGAGCGTGGCAATCGCCACAATTGGCTGCCCGGCGTTTACCGCTTCCCCAGCGCGATGAAATATCGTGGTCACAATCCCGTCGATGGGCGCCTTAACAACCCGCGGGCTCATCTCTGCCTCCGTCAGCCGCAGCTTGGATTCCTGCACTGCGATCGCCGCTGCCAGGGGGTCAGTTGACACCTTCGAGAGCTCGGTGCTATTGGTCACCTGCAGGGACTGTAAATTGGTCTCGCCTTCCGTCACGAGCTTGCCCAGCTCTTCCACTTCCTTCTGCAACCGATCCCGGGAGGCTTTCGCCTGTTCATATACTCGTTCCGCCACGATCTTGTCCTTGAACAGCATATCCATTCGGTGATACTCGGTCTCCGCCAGATCCAGGTTTACCTTCGCGCTCGCCCACTGCGCTCGTTCCCTCATCCAGCCCAACCGGAGTGCATCGTAGTCCATCGCGTTGCGTTGCTGCGCTACCACGGGCTTTAAATTCACCCGCAACGCCTCAATTTCCGCCTGGATCACCGCCAACGAGGAAGCCAAGACATTTGGCTCCGCCACCAACACTTTGCCCACTGGGTCGCCCGCCCTAACACGCTGAAAACGAGTTACATTCAGCTCCGCCAGCACCCCGGGCTTGTAACAACTCACATTCGATACTACCGGCTCCGCCTGCCCGAGAATCGTCAACGACGCGACGTTCCTACGCCACAAAAGGGCCACAGCTCCAAATCCCACAATGAAGACTAAAACCGGCAACCATCGCACCCGCGCCAAGTCCCAGAATCTTCGCACCGGAATGCGGATCGAGGCGCTAGGGTCGGTCTTCATGGTTCATTTCATATTCACGGACAACCAGTGGTTGAATCACGGTGCTCATTGAACCGTTCCTTGCCAGCCTCAGTCAAGGTCCTTCCTCGGCTGCCGGTTGACAATAGAGATGGTGGGCGCTGAGGGAGTCGAACCCCCGACCTACTCGGTGTAAACGAGACGCGCTAACCACTGCGCCAAGCGCCCAACCAAACTATTATCAAGCAGTTATGAGGTTGCTTGAACTTCTATCCCCCTGTTGACACCCCTATTTGTCACTACCTGCAATCCGGCCATGAACTTAGATAAAACGAGGTGCTCAGCACGAAATGGCTCCCGGTCAAGTTCCCAAACTATCCACGTTCGTTCTGACATAAGAACAGCGGCACCTACTATGCGACAAAACAGCATGACGGCAAGCGCAAATGAAACTCGTTGGCAGGGCAAATTCGCGACGGCATCTAATCCGTTGGGGATTGAAGCTTCGGCTTGTGCAGTGCCGTTAGGAACCCCTCCGGTGTCCCGCCGTAATCTCCCCGGAGCATTCCCATAGTCTCGCCGTCGAACCTCTGATCCCCTATCAGAGGTTCGACGGCGAGACTATGGGAATGCTCCGGGGAGACCGGCGACCTATCTGCGGGAAGGGCGGCGCTAGGTGAGGGGCCATACATTGAATCCTAGATGTGCCAATTTGTCCCATTGAAACGTTACACCAACTCCTCTATGGCCAGCTACAGCTCCTCTTGGGGGTGAATCTTAGGACGAAAACGTGCCATGTATTTGTGGAAGACTGATTTAGTCCTGAGTATTTCCATTTAGTTTATTCTTGTATCAATTGGACAAGTCTCCGTATCCTTGAACATGTGTTAGCTCTATTGGAGAATGCCCTTTTGAGGCGGTCTTGGGAATCTTGCTATGGTTGAGAACTGGCTATCCGTCGAGGAAATATCCGTTCATCTGGGCGTGAGCCCGGACGCTGTTTACAAGTGGGTTTACCGCAGGAAAATGCCGGCGCACAAGCTCGGTCGGCTCTGGAAATTCCTCGCCTCCGAGGTCGATCTTTGGGTTAAGACCGGCCAGGTAAAAGAGAACATCTTACCTGAAGCATCTGACCCCCATTCCGAACCTAGACTGGTATCCGAACTGGCAAAGGCGACTCCTGAGGATGCCATGGCTGTATTGCCCGGCATCACGATCCCGGTCGAGGATTTCGGCGAGAAGGGTGTTCGCCCCACGGATTCCCAGGAGGCGCTGATAGGCCAGGCATATTCTTATGACTGGAGCCAAGCGATCGAGTTTGCGAAGCAGAGACGGCAAAACGTTGACCAGCTTGTGACGGCTTTCCTGGCGTGGGGGCTTTCGGTGTACCGGCCAATCCGAGAGATTTTAGTCTGGTTCGCGCCGGTGGAAGACTCATTTTGGCTTTGGGCCTGCTGCAAAGGGCAGCGGGCGAACACGGACTGGATGATTGACCTGCCCGGCTACCAGGAGCAAAGGCAGGATTATATTCGGGATAACGCCATACCCGTCGCAAGCTGGGATAGGGCCAACGTTTACCGAGTATATCCTCGAGTCTTTCTGGCGCAGGGACCCGGACCATGGGTGTGCGACTTCGGGAACCTGGCGGGGGCCACAATCACGAGCGACAGTCGTGATGCGTATGATCGGATCAAGAAGAACCCGGTAACCCACTCAAAATACTCCGTGGTACCCGAGCAGCCTGACGAGATTCTTACCTGGAATGGCGTAAGGGTCTTGGTAACTCACGCCACGATGGATGTAGTTGCCTCTACCCAGGATTCGAGTTCAAGTATTGCCACGACCTGCCGATAACCCAAGTGAAGATTTGCGGGGCGGATGAGACAAGAATCGAGTCAAGGCTTCGCCGCGATGCAGTAGAACCGGTGCGCGGTGGCAAGATAGAGCGCATCTCCGACCAGCGCCGGACGGGAATAGAGCGGCGCATCCATCTCGATCTGGGCCAGCAGTTCCTTTCGCCGTCCCGCACGAAGAACGGTCATGCCGCCATCGATATTGCCAACGTAAAGCCGGTCGCCGGCGAGCAAGAGGCAGCCCCAGATGGCCCCGCCGGTCTCGTGCTTCCAGACCTGAGCGCCGGCTACCGCGTCCAGACAATGAACCGTCCCGCCTAAATCGCCAACATACAGCAGACCGTCCTTCGCGATTGGCGTTCCCACGACGCGACCGACTTCGCGAGAAGTCCAGAGGAGCCGGCTCTCGGTGACGTCTCTCTGGCCGTTGGGACTGATCGCATGAACCAGCGACGGTCCGTCGCCGTGGAGCGGATCCTGCCCCAGGGCCAGGAAGACGCGGCCGTCGGCGAAAACCGGTGAAGCAATGATAGAGCTGCGAGAGGATACGCCAGGGCGCGGGAGCCAGCGAGCGTCTTTCGGGTTGCCGTCAAAGCGCCAGAGTTCGCGACCCGACGCCGCTTCGTACGCGCGCAGCCAGCCGTCTCCCCCGCCAAAGAGCACTTGTACGCGCCCGTTCACGTTGGCAGCCACGGGGCTGGACCACTGGCCGTGCAGCACATGTTCGCCCGGGCCGATGGCGCGCCAAACCACGTCGCCCGAGTGCTTGTCCACCGCGATCAGACTCGGGGCGCGCGGCGAGGGGACGCGGGTATGGCCTTCATTTTGGCCGTTGGACGTGCAGACGATCAGCAGATCTCCCAGGGGCAACACCTCGCTGTTGGAGGCTTCGTGCGCAAAGACTCCCAGACGGGCGCACATGTCCAGTTCCCAAACCATGTCGGCTCCGGCGCGGTCTCGGCGGTGCTCTTGCGGATACAGACGATGGTTCTCGCCATCCTGGAAGGCCTGGGTATTGAGGCAACGCAATTGGCACTCGGAGGTGACATAGAACAACCGGTTCCCTTCCACATACGGCGCACTGGTCGTCGAAGGCAGCAGGAAATCCCGCAGTCCGCGCTTCACGCGCGGGGCCACGTCCTGCCAAAGGAAGGTACCGTCCGTCGCCCGAAAGGCCATGAGCACGCCGCATTCTTCCTGAAAGGCGGGGTTCATGTGCCGGGCATTATCGGTCCCCACATAGACCGTGTCGCCGGCAACCACGGGACGACCGAACGTCTCGTTTCCCAACTCGGCACTCCAGACGATGTTCCGCCCGGTGGTCGTATCCCAGTCGACCGGAGGGTTTTCCGTTTGAGACAACGTCGTCTGTGGTTCGGGGAACACAGGAGCGGCGGGTGGAGGTGGGGAGCGTGGAGCGTGGAGCGTGGAGCGTGTAGGCTCGACGCCTGCGATCCGATTCATCGCCCACTGTGCTTCCTCGCGTAGTGGTGGGTCCTTTGCGGCCGCTCTCAGCGCCTCTAAGGCTGGCTGGGACTTTGGCCCGATGCTGCCCAGCGCCCCAGCCGCGCAGATGCGAACATACAGGAATTCGTCCTTCAGAGCTTCAATCAACTGCGGCACAGCCGGCTGTGCGGCCCGGCCGATGCTCGCCAGGGCCTCACACGCCGCCCATCGGACGCCAGGAATCGGATCGCCCAGAGTTCGTGCCAGGTCCTTTGACGCCTTGGCCGCTTTCGGACCGATGGACGCCAAGGCCTCCGCCGCATAGATGCGGACATGTGGTTCCTCGTGCGAGAGGGCCCTGACCAGAGCGGGCACGGAAGGACTGGCCCTTTTGCCCAAGGCGCCCAGCGTGCGCGCGGCATCCCGCGCGACGAGCGAATCCCGATCTCCCAGTGCCCGTCTCAACGGCTGCTGGACCCGTTCTGTATCGGGCGCCAGGTCGATCAAGACATCGACAGCGATTCGGCGGATAGAAGCCCGATCATCCCGGAGCATATCCGTCAGCACCGGAATAGCCGCCGGACCGATACGGCGGAGGATATCAGCAGTCTCCAAATGCAGATCTCCGTTGCGACTGTTCAGGAATCGTCTCAGCAGAGGCAGCGAACACCCCGCCCCTTGGACCAGGGCGGCTTCGGCGGTCGCCCGGACTTTTGGGTCGCTGGCCATCACGCGTTTCGCCCAATCAGGCGCAAGGGCGGGGTTCCTGGCGAGTTCCGACTCCGTAGGAAGCGGTAACTCCTGAGACGAAGGAAAGGCGTGCTGCGGGGCAATGCCCGCGCCCAGCAGGAACAGTCCCGTGACGAAGAGGAACTGATAGGACATCAGACGCCGCGCGGCTGTGCATCCGTGCACTCGAGAGAAGGAGACTTCTGCCGGGAAGCTCAATGTATCCGTTGCATGCCCCAAGGATGCGGCGCTCCTGCGGACTGTAAGCCTCTGCCAAGTATGTATTCAGCATCGAGCCGGACCTTATCGAGGGCAATCCTCGCCGCCTGGAGGACATTCGTGCCGATGCCGTCGCCCGGCAGCCATGCAATTTTGAATCTCGCCATAAGACCGGTGTCGCTGCCCGATGAAACCTCTTTACGGTCCAGTCGTCAAGGAGCGGGCGGCCGAAGCCTGGTCATCCGGCGCATCATACACTGAGTTGACACCACCAGGACAGCCCTGGAATGGCTCGTCATTTTACAGGTGCGCGGCTCACGGAAATCGAACACATTTTGCCGCGGCATTGCAGATATGTTCGAATCCTATGAATAGCGTATCGCGCGACCAGATCCTCGAGGCATGGGCGCGGCTGTGTGATTTGGATGAGACGGAGTCCGACGCGCTGGTAAAGAAGTTTATGGACGAACAGCCAGCGCTGGGCATCTATCTGTTTGCCAATATGGAGGGAATGGAGGAGGGAGCCGAAGATACCCGTATCGTCGAACTCGTCGTGGCCGCCTGGCAGGCCATGCGCAAATCCGCTGGACGGCAATTGCCGGTCGCCACACCCGAGGAAATCGAACACGCCGAGGATGCGAACATCCGCATCCTGGAGAAGCTGGACGAGGGCTCCGAGTTCGAATGGAATAACTCGGTGCCACACTTGTTCGAGGATTACAAACAGCGGGAAATACTCGTCTTCGGCCTCGAGATATTGATGTCCGGCAATGAAGATACTCCCGAATTGGCCCCCGAGGGTATCGGGCTGGAGATGGTTTGGCTGAAGACCGTGATCGACGCGTTAGACCGCTCATTTACGTCAATCGCCTGAAAAAGAAGGCTTCCAGCGTGCCCCGGTCTGCCCCGTTCAGCGTTCAGGCGCAGCCATAGAAGCTCATCCATCGTTGACACCGCTGATGCTGCGAGGTACTGTATACACATCGTGAGTACAAAGACATTGAGCCGAACATCGAAATCGCGTCCGCCCCAGTCCACACGCATCAACCTGAGGGTCGATGCTGGCGTAAAAGCCACGCTGGTCCAGGCCGCCAAGCTTCAACACCAGAAGCTGACGGAGTTCATGCTCAACAGCTCGCGGGCGGCCGCTGAAATAGCGCTTGCCGACCGCACGCGCTTCGTCCTGCCTCCCGACAAATGGACCGAGTTCAACGCCGCCTTGGACGCCCCGCCACGGGAGATTCCAGCCCTCAACAAGCTTTTCACTAAGAACCCCGTGTTCGAATCGGCATGAGCTTCGGGGCGCCGGAATTGATCACCGCGGCGCACTCGGTCAGTGACTTCGACTGCGGCAAGGAAGCGCTCAACCTCTACCTCAAGCGCTTCGCTTTGACCAATACCGCCGCCGGTTGCGCGCGCTCATTCGTCGTATGTCCCACGGGCACCCAGCGTGTCATCGGCTATTACTCCCTGGCGGCCGGCGCGGTTGAACTGGCCCATGTCCCCGAGCGCGTGGCCAAAGGCCTGCCAAAGCACCCGATCTCCGTTGTCCTGCTGGCCCGCCTCGCGGCCGACCGCACCTTCCACGGCCAGGGCTTGGGGAAAGAACTGCTCCGAGACGCCCTCTTTCGCAGCCTCGCGGCTGCGGAGAGAATCGGCATCCGGGCCGTATTGGTGCATGCCAAAGACGAGGCAGCGGCCCGCTTCTACACCCACTACGGCTTTTCCCCCTCCCCAACAGATTCGCTCCACCTGCTGCTCCTCATTAAGGACATTCGCCAAACGCTCCGATGAGCATGATAACGAAAGTTCCACTCTCGGAATTGGCCGCCCGTATGCAGCGATTTCGGGCACAGATGAATGCCGGACATCCGCATTGGGCATTGGCCGCATTTCTTGGCAGAATCAACCAATACTACTTTACCGGAACAATGCAGGATGGCGTGCTGCTGGTTTCGCGTGAAGCCGAAGCGGTGTTCTGCGTGCGGCGGAGTTTTGAACGAGCCTGCGACGAGTCGCTCTTCCCGGACATCCGCCCCATGAAGAGCTTCCGCGACGCCCGGCAAGCGATGCCGGGGACAACCGCGTGGCAGGCCATTTACCTTGAAACCGAGCTGGTTCCCCTCGCGCTGGCCCAACGTTTCCGAAAATACTTCTCCTGCACCGAGATAGCCTCTCTCGATCCCCAAATCGCCTGGGTGCGGGCCGTCAAGAGTCACTATGAACTAGCCATCCTGGAACGGGCCGGCGCCATCCACCGACGAATCCTCGAAGACGAGGCGCCGGCGTTGTTGCGCGAGGGGATTACCGAGGCGGAGTTCGCGTGCGAGCTCTATCGCCTGATGGTGACAGAAGGACATGAGGGAACCGTGCGTTTCAATAGGTTCAGTACGGACATGGCGGTGGGGCAATTGGGTTTCGGGGAGAATTCGCTTTATCCGACCAGCTTCGATGGACCAGGTGGGTGTCGTGGCATAGGACCCGCCGCGCCGGTGCTGGGTAGTCGGGATCGCAAACTCAAAAAGGGGGACCTGGTTTTCGCGGACATCGGCTGCAGCGTTGAGGGTTACTCGACGGACAAGACGATGACCTACATGTTCGGCCAACCGCTGCCGGAGGAGGCGATCGCGGCCCACCAGCGTTGCGTGGAGATCCAAAACCGGCTAGCCTCGCTGCTCAAACCTGGAGCGATCCCTGCTGAGATTTATGCACTTACCATGCAAAGTCTCGACCCGGCATTTCTGACGAACTTCATGGGCTTCGGGAGCCGGCGGGCGAACTTCCTGGGGCATGGGGTAGGCTTGCAGATCGATGAACCGCCTGTAATCGCCGAAGGATTCGATGAACCGCTGGTCGAAGGAATGGTGCTGGCATTAGAACCGAAGAAAGGTGTGCCTGGCGTGGGGATGGTGGGGACCGAGAATACCTACCTGGTCACGCCCGAAGGCGGCAGGAGTATCACGGGCAGCCATCCTGGTCTAATCCTGGTTTCATCCTGAACGTGTGAGTGTTGTGGAAGTGAGTATGGCGGTGGCAGCAGGCTCGAACTTGGGGCCGTTTGTCATCGGCTGGCCGGAGGCTCGGAGAACGGGCCACCGTAGATTGCTCCCATCCAGCCGCCGCATCGTCGTCTCCAACAGCTCCGGTGAGAACCGCCAGTGGAAAAGCAGAAATGCCGAAAGTAGAAAGGGAAAATCGGAGGACAAAGGAAGGTGGGGGAGGACGAAGGGGGGGTGAGCGTGGGATGGCCGCAAAAGGGCAAGTACGAGATCCAGCCGTGTTGTTCGCGGACAACTCAATGAGGGGCAGATACTTTTAGAACGGCCGTATCCCTGGATCCGTTATGGGACTCGGCACTTGTGAATGGGGACTCGGGGCTGGCTGATTTACAGCAGGAGCCAGTCACGCACCCCGGCCTCCACCAGAGCCAACTGTTGTCCGGTGAGTTTGCCCAGGAACCGTTCGGCCTTGACCGCCGGCACGGTCACGGGATTTTGCACCAGGAATGCGCCGGGCTTGAGGAACGGGACAGTGATTGGAACCTCGAGATCGGAGCCGCGCAAAGACGTCGTGTGCGGGATAACGCTAATAAGCGCCCGGTCCGATTCTTTGAATGCCCGATTGAGAATCAAGGCAGGACGCGCCTTCTGGACCATGCCCAGGTCCACCAGCCAAACTTCACCGCGACTGGGCACGAGACTCCTCCTCGTCCAGTAATGAAAAAGTTTGGGCAGCGATGACCGTCAGGTCATCGTCCGACAACGGGCTGTAATCACCGGGAACCACGAAGCGAGCGATCATCTCGTATACAGTATATTGCTCGTCACGCGGCAGGCTTCGGAATCCTTCCAACACTGCCTGCGCCTTTGTGCTCATGCCTTGAAAGCCTACCCGCAGGGCGTGAAAAGGGCAAGCGCTGGAATGAGCAACTTCGCGAGGATGTCCCATGCAAATGTGCAAGGCAGACAGAATCATACAGAACGTGGCCTGACCGTCTCGCAGGTTGGCCAGTTCGGTCAGATCAGTCAAACTCTCGCCATCCCCTCCAATACCCGCACCGCGTCACAGAAGGGAGAGCCTGGCCACGACCTCCTGGGCCATCGTCCGGGGTTAGGCCTGACCTTGGACCGGGGCGTGCTGGCCGTTGAACAATTGCCCACCTCGGGTTCCACGCGGGCTTGCGTTCTCCCGGGGGCCTGCCCGCCTTTGCAATTGGCACTTTTATTCTGCACCGACGCAGAATAGGTGTTTCTCGCCCCGGATCAGAAGACGATTCGATACGGGCACCAGCGATGCAATCACCCGTTCCCCCATGGGGTTCTCCGCCAGCAGTTGGAATTTGCCTTCCACCTGGGCGACAAACACGACGCCATCCTCCCGGCCGGCGTAGAGCTTCCCCGCGGCAATCACTGGTGACGCATAGTAGTTGGCACTGGCCTTCGGCAATGCGTCTTGCCACACCGTCTGGCCCGTGATCGGGTTGAGACACTCAATTTCACCATGATCTCGCAACAGGTAAATGCGGTCCTTGTATTCCGCCGGGGTGGGCACGAACGTCCCGGTATCCTCACGCTTCCAAACCCGATGCGTGGCGGTCACATCGCCTTTGCCGCCAAGTTTAATGCCATGCAGGCGGGGTTGGCCCCGGTCAGACCGGCCAGTAGCCACCACAACCATGTCACGGGCTATCACCGGTGAAGCGACCGCCGGCCAGTATCCCATGGCGCGAGGGTTGAAGTCACCGCAGGACCAGATGAGTTGGCCGTCAGCAGCGTCGTTGACGGTCACATGCTCACCACCCCAGGCCAACACTGCTTCCTTCTGCTGGTGGCGAATAACAACCGGACTCGTATAAGCCTGGTCGCCTTCCACCGGCGTCTCGTAGTTGCGCGCCACCTTCCAGCACAGCTTGCCGCTAGCTTTATCAAACGCCGCCAGCCACGAATCACCGTTGTGCATTCGGGCGATCACAACCGACTTTTCAGTCAATACCGGCGAAGTGCCCTGGTCCCAGAAGAGCGTCACCGGCCCGAACGCTGCGATCAGATTGGTTTGCCAACGCACTTGGCCATCCATCCCCAAGGCCGCCAGCGTGCCGCTCTTGAAATAAACGAATAGGCTCTGACCGTCGGTAGCGGGAGAGGGATTGCAACCAGAACCGCTGCGATTCTTGCCTGGCAACTCCTTATCGAACGTCCGCTGCCACAGTGGTTTGCCTGACCAGTCGAAAGCCAGGGCGGCGTCCAGACCGTTGACGGGCGCAGTGAGGAAGATCTGTTTAGCCCAAACGGCGGGCGTGGAGCATCCTTTGCCCGGCAGCGGCGCCTTCCAGAGGACATTCGTTGAATCCCATCTGACGGGATAGTTCCCGTGAGCGGTGCTGCCATTGTCGTGCGGACCGCGCCACTGTGGCCAATTATCCTGGTCCTCCGCGGGGGCGGCCGAGCACGCCCAGGCAGACCAGCCAATCACGCCGGCCAACACGATGCGGCCAACAAGAGTCTTCTTCATGAAACTCCATTCTAGCGAATCAGCGCGGACCTTGCCAATGCCCTCTTCAAAACTTCCGGCGCTGCACCGCCTTCTGGCCGTCGGGCGCGGGGGTGAACATGTCGGCGGGCTTTAACTGGAGCAGTTTGGCCATCTCAAAGGAGTAGTCGAGCTTGCCCATATTTGGGTAGCGGCCGTTAGAGCCGAATGAGAACTTCGTACCTACGGCCTTGGCCAGCAAGAGGAAGGGCAGCTTGGGGAGTTTGTAGCTGGAACTGATTTCAAGGGCGATGCCGTATTTCAATGCGGCATCTATGACCTTCTTCATGCGCGAAGGTGTCCAATAAAGTTCCCACTCTTCGAGCATGCCGGCAGGCAGCCAGGTGGTGTTGGCCAGGATATCGAACGGTTCGCGTGCCATGATCTCGACGTGCCAGTCCACGAAGCGGTCCATGAAAGCCTGTTTGTCGCTCATATCCACCTGTTGGGCAACGTCGGGGGCCCAGAGCTTAACGCGCTGGCCGTCCTTGCCGGGGAAGGTCATGGCATCGGCCAACACGTAATCAAGTTGGGCAAGCGCTGCCGGCGAGAAACAGCTCATCCAATCGGTCCACTCGGCTTGAATGCCTTTGAACACCGGTTTGCCCTCGAGCATGGCGAGGTAGCGGTGGAGCTCGGGGTCATTGCTCAACAGTGTGGGGTACTGGTTCGCCTTGGTGCCTGCGTGATCGACGATGCCGAACTTGAGGTGGCGCTCGCGGGAGAGCTCAAGCGCCTTTTCAATGGTGCTGTTGTCCAGATGGACGTGGAAATCGACGCCGCGAAACTCGGTTTCGGCGGAGGGCACAGGCTCAGCCGACGGTGAAGTGCGAGGCAAGGAAAACGCCGCGAATGCTGTGGCGGTAGCCGTGCGAGAGAGGAATCTGCGTCGTGAAATATGCGAGTTCATAAGCAGGACGATGCAACGAAGCTCCGACTGGGAGCAAGCGGGAAAGAGGCTCAGGGTCTGCATTGCGTGGGGTGCTGCTCGTGCGCAGATTCGCGCAAGCCCGGAACTTCCCTGTAACCTCAGCAACGCTTCCGTAGTCTATAAACTGTACCCTGGCCGCGGTGCGACGATATTTCACCCGAAGGCTGGACCGGGCCCGTCCTCGGCCTGAGGAGCGGGCGGGAGAGAACCAGAGGAAGCCTCAAACAAGCTTGCAACTGGCTTGCAACATGCCTGCAACATCCTTGCAACTCCGGCGATGCTCCAGCACTGCTACAGTGTTGCCCCTGTGCCGATCGCGGCCCGCGACTGCGTTCCTTCCGCGGAAAGGCCGTGCTCCTGAGCCATCGGAGCCCTGCCTCGCGCGGTGGTATCGGTAATGTGTGCACGTCCGGGCAGCATCCACTACTCGACACTGGACACCCGGCACCGGCCGCAGTCATGTTGGTCGCGTATGAATCACCGCCTCCTGGAATCGCGAGCCCTGCCGTCATCATTCAGGCTTTTCACCGCTGCCATGAAGTGTGCCCTGGCGGTGTGGGCCGGTGGGTGCCTGGCTAGCGCCGCACCAGCGGCAGACGCCACGCTCAAAGCGGGTGTCGCACGCGTCAGCATCAACCCGATCGAGGACAAGATCCCTACACCGCTGGGCGGCTATGGCGCCCGGGAAGGCAAACCGGCGACTGGCACACTTGACACCATTTACGGAAAGGTAATCCTATTCGAGCTGGGCGGGCAGAGGTCGGCGCTGATCACGGTGGACATGTGCAGCGTGCCGCTTTGCGTGGCTGAGGAGACACTCAAGAAGGCGGGAATCGAGGGCTTGACCCTTGAGCGGCTACTCATTTGCGCCAGCCACACCCACGCCGGTCTTGAGGGTTATTCACTCGACCGCCGCAACGTCGCCAACAATCCGCACATCGGGGTTTTCTCCGAGCCGGTCCTCAACTTCGTCACCGACCGCCTGGCCAAGGCACTGCGGGAAGCCAAAGACGCATTGCAGCCGGTAAAGGCCGCATCCGGGGCGGTGGAGCTGCCGGGCGCGAACCGCAACCGGCGCGGGAGCAAGTTTGTGGACCCGCAGCTCACGGTGCTCCGGCTCGACAAGGCCGATGGCTCGCCCTGGGCTGTGCTGGTGAACTACACGGCTCACGGCACTTTTGTAGGTGCACAGGATATGCTGGTATCCGGGGAATGGGCAGGCAGCATGCAGCGCGCGGTTGAAGACCTGTTCGGCGGCGGGGTGATGTGTCTGTACGCCAACGGTGCCGAGGGCGACATCTCACCGCAGGGCCGGTCTGGCGGAAGCGATTACGAGCAAGCGTGGAATTACGGCCGGCAGTTGGGCATCGCCGCCTGGCGACTGGCCAAGGACCTCCGCAGCGAGAATATCGGCCGGTTCGCGGTCGAGTCCGAATGGGTGCGGCTGCCGCCGCGCCAGGGAGCGCCGGACTTTGTGAAGATCGCTGGAGAGGAATACCACGTCACCCAGGAACAACTGGACCAAATGGTTAAGCTGCTCTTTCCCGAGCAAGCGCCGATCTATGCGCTGCGCGTGAATGGCTTCGAGATGATCACGTTTCCGGGCGAGCCGATCTGTGAGCTGGGATTGGCGGTCAAGGACGCGCTACGCAAGGCGGGCATCGCCCATCCGTGCGTCGCGGCCCTGACCACAGACCAGATCGGCTACATTCTCACCAAAGCGGATTACCAGAAGAGCGGCTACGAAGTCACCGCCTCGTTCTATGGCGACAGCCTCGGCCCACTGCTCCTCGAGCATGCGAGGAGTTTGGGACTCGCGGCGGCGGCTAAGTGATACGGGTGTTCAGGCCGACGATCTTCCATAGAACGCTTTTCCAACGTGCAAAAAATCGTTCGCGCAATCCAAGAAACGCGATACATTCTGTGTAAGGCGAAAGTTGGAAAGGATCGACATATGGCATTCACTGCAACCAAGAATCTGATACTCCCAGCTACAGTAACCGGCTCGTGGCCCCGGCCACGTTGGTACACCATGAACATGTGGGGCCGTCCCCTCGACACTGCCATGATGGACCCGTGGTATCGGGAACAGTTCTCCGATGCGCACGCGATCGTCGTGTCCGATCAGGCACGCGCGGGGCTCGACATACTTACCACCGGCGACTACCACCTCGACGAGGACGTGGCAGGTCGCTCGTGGCATCATTATATGCTGCAGCGCTGGAAGGGGTTCGAGCAGGAGGAATTGCAGACCGAAAAGACTCGCTCCGCGCTGCTCTCTTATCCCGTCGGCACGATGCTGGATTCAATCTACAAGACGTGGCGCTGGCCGCGCGTAGTGGGCAAGGTGGAGCATGATCCGAAGAACCCGCTGGAATACGCCAAGATCTGGCGTCTGGCGCAGCAAGCCGCGATGGCTTCCGGCAAGCCGGTGAAATTCGGCACCTGCTCGGCCCAGGTGCTGGCGTTCTTCCTGGACAGCCACACGCCGAATTACGATCTCGACGACAAGAAGCAATTGATCTGGGACATGGCCGAAGCGATGAATCGGGAATTGCGCCAGCTTGCGGCCTCTGGCTGCAAAGTCATCCAGGTTGAAGAACCGACTCTGCACTTCATGGCCCGCTACAACCCGGACCAGAAGGAACTGCTCGACTTCCTGGTGAAGGCATTCAATCGAGAGGTGGAGGGACTGGACGACGTGGAGGTCTGGATCCACACCTGCTGGGGCAATCCCAATATGCAGAAAGTGTTCACCGATGAGTCCTACGCGAATTCGATTGAGATATACCTCGAACGCCTCAAGGGCGACGTGTGGACCATCGAGGCTACCGAAAACGATTTCAAGGAATTGCCGCTCTTCGGAAACTACAAGAACTCACTCAAGAAGAAGATCGCGGTGGGCGTCATCAGCCATCGGACGCTACAAGCCGACTTCCCTAATGTGATTGCGGAGCGGGTCCGGCGCTGCCTTAAGCACATCCCTGCGGACAAACTGATTCTCTCGACTGACTGTGGTTTCGGCCGGCAGGGCTTCAACCGTCATCTCGCGTTTTACAAGACGGTGGCCATCCCGATGGCCCGTAACATCATCCTGAAGGAGCTTGGGCTCGAGCCGCGCTATGTCCCTGCGGCTGATGAGAAGCTCGCCTGGGACCAGCTTCCGGACCAGGAAGCCTTCACTCACTTGAAGCCGCTCCGTTGAGCAAGCAGAAGAAGGATAACGCGACTCACGCCGCATGCGTTAGCGCAGGAGGACAATGGGACTCGGGGAGAGACATCGAACCTGATGCGACACTGGCTCTTGAACCTGGCTCTTTCCTTGATGCTCGTCACGGCCCCACAACTGCACGCGGAACCTGTAAACCAGCAAGCGGACCGGCCGCTCACGCGCCCGCACGGCGGGTTGCGCGTGGCACTGGCGCAAATCCCTGTGGAGGATGGCAACCTCGAACAGAATATGCGCCTGGCAGGAGATGCGGCCCGTCAGGCCGCGAGCCAAAAGGCGGACCTGCTGAGTTTGCCGGAGGCCGCGGACTGGGGCTGGCTTTACCAACAAGCCCGTCGGGACGCTCTCCCAATCCCCGGAAGATACACGGACTTCCTCGCAGGAGTAGCGAAGCGGCACCAGATGTGGATTGTGGCGGGATGCCTCGAACGGGATGGCGAGAAGGTTTACAATTCCGCTGTGATCCTGGACCGCGCTGGGCGCATAGTCCTGAAACATCGCAAAATCGACACGCTCGACTGGCTGACCAAGCACCTCTATGACCGGGGCCGTTCTGAGGATATCAAGGTCATAGACACTGAGTTCGGTCGTATCGGCCTCACCATTTGTGCCGATAATTTCAACCTCAAGAATCCTCAACGTGTGGCTGACTTGGGGGCGTGGGTGCTCATCGCGCCACACGGCTTCGCGGCGGAACCGGAAAAGCTGGAACAGAATTCAAAGGAATACCAAAAGCACATATCCAACGTGGCCGCGAAGAGCGGGCTTTGGGTGATTGGAACCGACGCCGTGCTAGGCACGGTCCAGGGCGGCCAGTGGAAAGGCCAGTTACACTCTGGCTGCTCGATGATCGCCCGTCCGGACGGCACCGCCGCCGTCGTCGCCAAGTTCCGGGAGCCGGACCTTGTCGTGTTCGATATTCCCGCCGAACGGTAAGCGGACCGATTTGCCCCAGCCGCGAAGGGGAATGGCCGGTGGCGGCAACCATGCTGTTGGCATCTTGTTGGCGCTCGGTCACTGCCAGCCGCATTTTTTGCTGTAACTCTGTCACCTCCGCCGCATCATTAGCAGACCAATATGTCCTCCACCTACTTGAGCCTGCATTACCACCTCGTTTTCGGAACAAAAAGCCGCGAGCCGTTCATTGAACCGGCTTGGCGGGCGCGCCTCCACGATTATCTCGGCGGCACAATTCGCGGCTTGGGAGGTTCCCCGGAAGGAGTTGGCGGCGTAGTGGACCATGTGCATTTGCTGGTCGGTTTGAAAGCGACACATTGTCTCGCCGACGTGATGCGGGAATTGAAGAAGGCATCCTCCGTTTGGGTGCATGAGCAAGTGGGTGTGCCTGCCTTCGCATGGCAGGAGGGCTACGCGGCATTTACCGTCAGCGCGACATCGAGGGAGGCCGTGAAGCATTACATCGCCAATCAAGAAGAACATCATCGCGTGAAGTCGTTCCGCGAGGAATTGGTCGAGATGCTCAACAAAGCAGGAGTTGATTATGACCCGATGTATTTGGATTGAACCAGTATCCCCCGAACCCGGAGGGCACCGTTGCCAAGCCGGAGGCTTGCCAGCCATTAGCCGGTGGTCGAGCGAAGCGACACCACCGGAAGCAAGCGACGAAACGCAATGCATCCCGGAGGGATGCCAGCGCGGGGCGGGTGTGCGGACGAGATTCCTGGATGGACAAATTCGGGAGAGGCTGCGATCCCTCCGGGATCGGATTGTCCGCGCGCGTAGGTTCCGGGGGTATCGCAAGGCTCAACCCCCGGCTAATGGCTGGCATCCCTTTGGGATGCGATCCGCCGCCCGCGTGTGCGGATTCTACAACTGAAAATGGCGATTTTGAAGAAGATCCTGAAGCGTGCCCTAGCCGTTTTATTGGCGCTGGTTGTCCTACTCTGGGCGTTTAAGGCCTATCGGGACGCGCACTATTTCGACAACTACGATCCCCAAGCACCGCTGGACATTACCGTGGCGGAAACCACCGAGATTAATAAAGAAACACCGGAAAGAGGCTACACGATTATCAAGTTCACCTTCGACGGATTCCAGGGCGAGAAAGTACCCACATTGTTTTCCATGCCCATGATCCGCCGCGGCAAACGTATCCCCGCCGTCATCTTCCTACACGGCATCGGCCAGAATAAGAACTTTCTGAAGGACATTAACGTTCCCTTCAACCAAGTGGGGTTTGCTCTCGTCTGCTTCGACCAATACACCCAAGGCGAACGGAAGCTACTCGGAAAGCAGTCGTTCCTGGCGCGTTACAAGGCGTTCGCGCAACGTGCCGCCAAAACGGTCAATGAAACGAGGCGGCTCATTGATTATCTCTCGGCCCATCCCGACATCGATCCCCAACGTATCTATCTGGTAGGGGCCAGCTACGGTGCCGTGACGGGCACTATCGTCATGGCCAAAGACAAACGCCTGCAGGCCGGGGTGCTGGTGTATGGGGGTGGTGACTACCGCAAGCTGCTGGATTCGTATGCCAATCACCTCGGCCTGGCGGTGGCTTTGGGCTTGATTGACGGCAGGAACCTCAATCCGGAGAAGCCGCCACTCCCCAAACTGACCATAGCCCAGGAACGCAAGGTGGGCATTGCTCTGGGCTGCATTATCCCGATTGCGCGCTATTCCCTAGGAGCGGCGGATCCGATTCATTTCGCGCGCCAGATTTCACCCACGCCCGTGTACTTCCAGAACGGCGAGCACGACGTGTTGGTGCCGGCGCCAGCGGGCAAAGCGTTGCAGGATGCCGCCCGAGAACCCAAGAAGATAACTTGGTACAATTCAGATCACGTCGGTATAGACCTGGAGCAAACCAAGCAGGTATTGGCCGACGGGCTGAAATGGCTTCTCGAACAAGACGATCGCTATCGTACCCCGGAAGAGAGGATCACCAACCTCCCGCCCTTCGAAATCAACAAGACCTGAGACGTCCAGAAGGTCCAGCAAATCGCTCAGGCGGGAAATGCCGATTGCGCAACCTATTGCCTTTGTGGCACTTCCTCGATTCTCTCAACCCTTTGCCTCTCCTGCGTTTGACCCTTGGCGACGGTGTATGCCCGGTGGTACCTCACTCGAGTTCCAGAATACTCCATACACTGAGTGTGCCAGATACCGTGGTTTTGGGAGTTACACGCCGAATCATGGTTCTTTGATTCGGGTGGAACGGGGAAGTCACGTTCCCTATCGCCCGCTCATCTCCATAACCCCGCCGGAGACTCGCCGGACACTCGCCGTAGTACCCTCGATCCAGATCGAGGGTACTACGGCGAGTGTCCGGCGAGTCTCCGGCGGGGCCCGCGGGACGGCCTGGTGCAGAGTCTGAGGAACCATCCCATGGGTTCTCCATGCTCGCTGTTCCGAGCTTGAAGGTGACAGGCGTTTCTGGTCCCATTGTGCCTTGAAAGCGAAGCCTGCCGGTTTTCCAGGAACTGATCTCTCCAACAAAACAACGCACCGACAAGGGCTGGATCGTCGAGCCTTCCTGCGCCAATCGCTGGTCTTCACCGGTGGCTTCGCGGTCTGTCTGCCCGCCGTCACATCCGGCCGCGAGCAGGACCAGGCCAAGCCTCTGGGCGCAGCGAAGGGCATCCATCCGGGGCGTGTGGTTTGGGTCCACGATCCGGAGGTGACCGATTGGAAAGGCCCCGACGATGGCCATTGGTGGGAGGCCAAGCGGGTGAAACAGGAGCGCGTAGACGCTATGATGGCTCGGACGGTCTGCGAATTGACCGGCGAGGCGACGGTGGCAGGGGCATGGTCCAAACTATTCCGCCACTTCAACCGAGCGCGGGGCAAAGGGGATGTGGGCTACAGCGCCGGCGAGCAGATTGCTATCAAGCCCAACTGGGTAGGTATGATCTTCAGCGAAGGCCACGTCAACCTGGACACCTATGCTTTTATCAGCCGGCAGGATTACATGAATACCGCCCCGCAGATCATCCTCGCCCTGGTGAGCCAGCTTGCCAGCGTGGGTGTGGCACCGCAGAACATCACGGTCTGCGACACGCTCGCCTGCCTGGTCCACGAGTACTATGGCCTTCTCCACGGAGCGTTTTCAGCGGTGCGGTTCGAGGACTACGCCGGCAAGTTTGACCGTCTGAAGGTGAAGTCCTCAACGGAACCGCTGTATTGGAGCCGCCGCCCGCAAGGCAAGACCCAGGACTATCTGCCGACCTGCTTTGCTGACGCCCAATACCTGATCAACCTTGCCAATTTGAAAGCCCACAGCGGCGGCGGCGTGACACTGTGCGCCAAGAGTCATTTCGGTTCGCTAATACGTTGGCCGGTGCAGAAAGGTTATTACGACCTCCATCCCAACTGCTTTTCCAAAGACCGGGGGATTTACCGTCCGTTGGTGGATTTGATCGGGCATTCCCACCTTGGCGGCAAGACGGTGCTCTGCCTGGTGGACGGTTTATTCTCAGGTGTGCATCCACGCGACCCTGTCCCGCAGCGGATGCACGCGCCTCCGTTCGAGGGCCAATGGTCGTGCAGCCTCCTGGCGTCGCAAGACCCGCTCGCCATTGATTCAGTCGGGTTTGACTTCCTTTCCGCCGAGTGGCCGGACATCGCGGGCAAAAGAGGCGTGGACGATTACCTGCACGAGGCCGCGCTGGCGAATGACCCGCCTTCCGGGACCTTTTACGACCCCGACCACGCCACAGCCACCAAGCGGTTGACCAGCCTGGGCGTCCACGAGCATTGGAACAATCAGCAGGAGAGGAAATACTCGCGCAACCTCGGGACCGGCGAGGGCATCGAGCTGGTCAGCGTGAAGCTCGGAACCAAGACCGGGAAGTCAATTTGACCGTGTTTTGAGCCGCGATCTTTGCCGCGCCCGGCAGCAGTTAGCCCGGAGTTTTCACACTCGCTTTGAAACGCCCGCAGACCGGAGCGCCGGTCTCCGACCCGGCGTCTCCCAACCACATGGCCGACGCCGGGTCGGAGACCGGCGCTCCGGAGAGTGTGAAATGTTCGGGCTCGAGGTTACGGGGACACACGAAGAGGGAGTCGGATCGGGTTACACGAACCTGTCTGCATTCGTTCAGTGCTGGCATTGGCGTTTCGCCCTTATTACGACACAACTTCCAGGGGACATTTCGGCAAGGCTTCAATGAATGCCTGGCCGTATTGTTTGGTCAGGATGCGGTTGTCCAGCGCCACAATGATGCCGTGATCGGTCTTGGTGCGGATGAGCCGGCCTACACCCTGACGGAACTTCAGGATGGCCTCCGGCAAAGAAAACTCGCCGAAGGAATTGCCGCCGCGGGCCTCGATGGCCTCGATCCGGGCTTCGATGAGCGGATGGTCGGGCACGGCGAACGGCAGGCGCGTGATGATCACATTGGACAAAGCTTCTCCGGACACATCAACACCCTGCCAGCAGCTGTCA
>Ga0118677_10002673_pt1 | contig 35302 bp, 20 predicted proteins | sample AliMusrvi5mmetaG_FD_86154 | JGI IMG/M metagenome (GOLD analysis project Ga0118677, IMG submission 86154)
GCTAGGTCGCTTCAAAAAGTGCAGTAACACAGATTATTCATGGTAGTCGTAGTATGGAACCATTGTTGTGGCCGGTCTCTGACCGAGCCACTGCTGGCCGGTTTGGGGAGAATCTCGACCAGCACTGCCTGCTGGTCTTCGTAGTGGAGGCGGCACCGCGGTTCCTGCACGATGGCCGATAACAGGCCCGGCTGCCGCGCGCGGCTCACGACCGCATACCGCAGCCCATAACGGTCGGCTAACTCCAGCCAGCCGGCCTCGCCCGACTCGATGTGACGGAAGTCATCCCAGAGGCTTGGACCGCTCAAATGGACATGAGAGTAAACTAGAGGCTCGACAGCCCCGTCGGTTTGCCAAATCACGTAATCGGCCCAGTCCATGGGGGCCACGATACGACCGGTAATCCCCAGGCGCACCAGTTCCTCGGTGACCAGGTAAGGCGTGTCAGGTGAGAAAACGGACGACTCGGGGCGATGTCGTCCGGTGAGTAGGGCGAAACTGGGGGGGGACCATAAAGCGGTCACCAAGGCGATCACTGCCACGAGTAGGGTTCTTCCGCGCGCCGCGCGGGCCGCTTCCAACTCGTTTTCTAAATTGGTGGGTGCCACAGGCCAAATCGCTTGCCAAATCGCTGCCGCGTGGGGGGCTGCGATCCAGGGCCACAAGAGGCCCCACCACACCAACATCCGAATGCTCGTCGTCGCCAAATAGCCGAAGCCCAGCAGCAACAGCAGTTCCCAAGCCGTCCTACGGCGTGGGCTGAAGTAAGCCAGTCCTGCGGTCATCACCAGGGAAGTCAACAGAAGCATGCCCGTCAGGCTTCTCAGCTCCGTCGGCCGCCACTCGGAAATGCTTGCCAGGTTTGCAGTTCTGGAGAAATGTGCAACCGCCGGCAACAGCCCGGCTCCGAGTGGATTCAGGCAAGTCCCCGCAGTGCAGAACAACAGTGCGAGCCACGCCCGAGCGACGCCGGGCTGGCGCCATGCCGCGCGAAGGTTGCGCGTCTCTCGCCACGCGTCCCAAGTGTATCCCACCGCAAAGCCCCCCAGCGCGACCAACCCGACGAAGAATGAACCGTGCAGGTTGGCCCACAGCGCTAAGAGCAGGGGGAGCCACACCAAAGGATGTCGTCGCTGCGGCAATAGGCCGATCGCCCACAGGGTGCCCACGAAGGCTGTCATGGCGAACATTTGGGGGCGCAAGGTTCCGACGATCGGCAGGCAGAGCAGATAGGCCGTCGCCGCGGCAACGGCCGCCCAGGCGGCTGAGACTCCGCGCCCCGCCACGGCGAGCATGAGCCAGCTTGCGGTCAGCGTCAGCAGCAGGGCGTGACCCAGCACCATTCCTTCCGCTCCCAAGGCACGATACCAAAGGTAGCCGAGAATCTGGCTCAGCCAGGGAACATTGAGAAACAGCTCCGGGTTGGCGAAGGAGCGAAAGGGGTCGCACCGAGGCAAGGCGTGATGCTCTGCCATCCAGCGACCGTAACTGAGGTGGCCCCAGAGATCCGTGTGGTTCAGCCGATTGAAGCTCGTGGCGAACCATGTTGCACAGAGAACCAACGCCACGGCCAGACCGCCCAGGCTCGTGCGAGGAATCCATTCTTCGGAGATCACTGGCCGTAAAATGATCCGTTCCCCACTCGGGGCCTGGACGTCCACGGTAGGTGGTAGGAGATTCTCCACGGCTTGTGATTACAACTGCTCCACGGTCTCGGGCGGCTCGGAGACATTCTTGATCCCGTCCAATATGCCCATTTTTCGGATCTTGTTATAGAGCGTGACCCGGCTGATCCCCAACTCCGCGGCTGTATCGGAACGGCGAAAATTATTTCGCCGCAGCGACTCGGTGATAATCCGGCATTCCGCCTGCCGCACGCCATGCTCCAGACACGCTGACTCGCGCTCCGGCTTCGGCCGCAAGCTGGACGCGGCCGCGTTCTCGCGGACGTGGCTCGGCAACTCGTTGGGCGTCAGCACGCCGTCGCGGCAGTAGAGGCATGCGCGGCGCATGACGTTCTCCATCTCGCGGATGTTGCCCGGCCAATAGTACCGCTGCATCCTCTCCAGGAACTCCGGCTCGATGTGCCAGAGCCTAGTCCGGTAAGACCGGCTTTGCTCCAAGGCAAACTTCCGCGCAAGATACTCGATGTCCAAGACCCTTTCTCGCAACGGCGGCATGACGAAACTCAAGGTATTCAAGCGGTAGAAAAAGTCCTTGCGGAACTTGCCTGTCGACACCAGATCCTCCAGATTGACGTTGGAGCTGACAATCAACGCGGTGTTGGAAATCCGCGTGTCGTTGCATCCCACCGCCTCGTACTCGCCGGTCTCGATCACGCGCAGCAATTTGGCCTGCTGATCGGGGGTCAGGACGTCGATTTCGTCTAAGATCAGGGTGCCATTCTCGGCGGCGGCAAATTTACCCAACCGGTTCTGATCGGCACCAGTGAACGCGCCTTTGACGTGGCCGAACAACTCGCTTTCGATCAGGTTCGGCGGAATCGCTCCGCAAGCCACGGTAAGGCATCGTTCATTACACCGCGGCGACAACTCGTGTATGAGCCGAGCGAGATGGGTCTTTCCACTGCCAGTCTCGCCAACCAATAAAATTGGCACCGCATAGTCTCCCGCGACCTTGATCTCGTTGAGCATTCCGAACATCGATTCGGTGAAGGTCGTTAGACTGCGGGTTTGCCCTCGCAAGACACGGGACTCTCGCACCCGGCAAAACTCCTCCAATTCGGCCTCCAGTTTAGTAACTTCCTCCACCATCCGATTCAACTGGGCAGGATCCAACGGCAGATCCAGGCTGTGCGGGGTGGCCGCGACCGCCAACTCGCGAAGTCCCAGTGGACACTTGGGATCCAGCAGCCCAATCACCGGGGCTTGGCCTGCCACGCACCCGACCTCCGCCATCAATTCCTTGCGGGAAAGCCCATCCTGAGTCAATGCGTTCCAATGGGCCAGCACCACCGGAAACGAAGTCGTTTCCACTTGGCTGCGGGCCGTTTTGAGATCCTCCGCAACTTTCATCTCAAACCGCCCGTGAAACAACACCCGCAACTGTCGTACCAAGATTGTGTCGCCGCTGATAACGAGAATTGAGCGAGACATCCGCTTTACCCCTAATTGTAAGGTCATCAAAGTAGAATTAACTGGGAAGATAGATAAAACAGCAAAACTTCGCTTATGCCAAAGTGGCGATGTGGTGGTAGAACAACCAAAGTCACCGTCGCATGGGCTCAACCAAGAACCATAAACCGCTCCGATTTTACAAAGCCAATTGTGTGTATATCCAAGGATGCTGCAATTATGGCTAGTTCCGCAGCAATGTCAATCAGGTGAAACAGAATGCCACTTTTCTGAATCGCCCACGTATCCTAGAGCATTGCATTATGGTTGCTTTCGTCGCAATGTCAAGCAAGTGAAACACAACGCTAAAAAACCAAGAGTAAATATGTGGTCTTTAGATAAGATGGGTTGTTTGAGAGTTGGTTGTGTCCGTCCTGACGGCAATCCGCCTTTCAAGCCTTACCATCGTAAACTACGGAAAATTCTGACTAAGTTCACGCTCGGTGGTCGATGAAGTACGTATTAGTTTGTTGTCTTGGATTCTACGCAAGAGCGGAGGCAAGGGAAGGATCCTTTGTCAAGTGCCACAAGGAGGAGTCTGATGCGTTCGGCTTTGTTGATTGCGATCGTAGTCGTGGGTGTAACATCGCCTTGCGTAAGTTACGCCCAGGAGACTGTTGTGACCCCGGTAGTTTGCTATGGGGGTACCCCACGCGACCCCAATAAGAGCTGTGTTCACTGCGCGGTAGGCTGGCTGCCCGACCAGTTCCGGTCCATGCCGCAGACCTGCTATTCGCCTAGCTACGGTTGTTATCCAGGCAACGGCCGAGACATTCAACGCTACCCTCCATTTTACGGAACCTACTATCGCAGGGCTTACAATTACCGGCAATTGCAGGAGTGGCCCTGGATGGCCGAGCCTCACGAGCCGGTTGGCTTTACCGCACCGTGCCTTGCTGGGCCGGTGGCGCCTAGTGTCCCGTACCCAACGCCGTTCGTCGAAGAGCCGATGCCTAGCCCGGAAACCATTCCGCGGCCCCCTGTCCGCGAATCTCTGCCGATCCCGCCTGGCAACTGATTCCGCTTGTCTGGAAACTCCCCTCTCCTTTCGGGAGAAGGGGAGGGGGGAGGCGTTGAGATTGGGGAAATTCGGGGGAAAGCATACGTAACTACGTTTCAAGACCGTCTGGGGATCAGGTTTGTGTCGACTCAAAGCTCGGCCATGATTCTTCTCCAGCCGCTACTGAAAATTCTCGTCACCATTCGGTGCCCCGCGACTTTTGTGCCACCATGGGCGTGCCAGGCGATGTTGATTTTCTGAGTTTTTTGGCCTTTTTTGCCACCATTGGTGTTTCTGTTATAATTCGTACGAGTGGATGACACCCACAATAACAGCGAGAATAACGAGATACCAGCTCCTTTAGATATTCAAGTACCACTTGTTTAGGGCGGCCCATTATCTGCACCATTCCGCACCATTTCCATCCCATTTCCTCCCGCTGCGCCTCCTAAGACTACATTGGGAGAGGAGTCGGGGTGAGGGCTTTTCGGCACGGCCTCAGGCCCCTTCATCCCATCCTGTTGTGGCCGGTCTCTGACCAAGCCACTCTGCCGAAGGTCTCCCATGCATAGTACGCTGGGAACTCGCCCTAAGTCTATTTCCGATTGAGGGGCTATCCGGAAAGTCGGAATTCTGATCTCCTCTCCCTCCGTAAGAGGGTTATGGTGAGGGCTGCTTGCGACAGAACTCAGGTATAAGAGCCGATTCTGTACCGAAAAACCCTCACCCCGCCACTCTCCCGAAGAGAGAGGGGAGTTTTCGCATAGCCTCTTACTGACGTAGAGGCAATTTATCCCACCCCATAAAACCCTACTTTCTACCGGCGGCCCCTCGAAAAGCGGCAGGGAATGACGTACAATTGCCGAAATACCTTTCCTCGCTTTTTGTGAATTTATTACATGGCCATACCACCGGAAAAAACACCACCCCCCGATCCAGGCACTCCTCCCGCGAAAATCCCGCCGCCAGCCCGCCGCATCCCGCCAGGGTTTATTGTTGCAGTCGTCGTGTTTGTGATCCTTTTCATGGTTCTCGGCCCGGTCTTCGATCGTACCCCGGAGGTCAGTTACGGGTTCTTCCGCGAGCAGCTCGACGCGGGAAATATCGCCAACATCGACCTCCAAGGACTGAAGATTACGGGTGAGTTCAAACCGGATTCCAAAGGAGAATTTCCCCTGGACTCCACGGGCAAGACCAATCGCCAGGGAGAGCCTGTCCACCTGGACAAAAAATTCACGACCACCCTTCCGGTCATCGCCGACTCAACGAAGCTGGACGACCTGATCCTCAGGAAGCTGTCGGACAAATACAAGGTCACGACGCCGCCCGATACCATGTCCCTCCTGTACCTGTTTTCGATGGTTGGCCTGCCGCTGTTGATGGTGGTAGGAGTTTTTTATATGCTGCGGCGATCGCAGAACTCGATCTTTGGCGGCGGCGGCATCCTCGGCTTCGGTAAGAGCCCAGCGCGGAAGTACGAACAGGGCGAAGACCGTGTGACGTTCAAGGACGTGGCCGGGTTGGAAGGCGTCAAGGCCGAACTCCAGGAAATCGTCGAATTCCTGAAAAATCCGAAGAAGTTCCAGCGACTGGGCGGCCGCGTGCCCAAGGGAATCTTGCTCATGGGCCCACCGGGCACCGGCAAGACCTTGCTGGGCCGGGCAGTGGCCGGCGAGGCGGGTGTGCCGTTCTACAGTATCAACGGCTCGGAGTTCATTCAGATGTTCGTCGGCGTGGGCGCCAGCCGTGTTCGCGATCTGTTCGCCACGGCCAAGGAAAGCTCGCCTTGCATCCTCTTCATCGATGAGATCGACGCCGTTGGCCGGCATCGCGGCACCGGCGTGGGCGGAGGAAACGACGAACGCGAGCAGACGCTCAACCAGATCCTCAGCGAGATGGACGGCTTTGCCCAGACCGAGGCCGTGATCGTCATGGCCGCGACGAATCGGCCCGACGTACTCGATCCGGCCTTGCTGCGGCCGGGCCGTTTTGACCGCCATATCACGGTCGATCGTCCCACGTACAAAGGTCGCTTGGCAATCTTTGGCGTCCACACCCGCGGCATTCCGCTCGCCGCCGACGTCGACTTGGCGCGTCTCGCCGCCGGCTCCGCCGGGCTGACCGGCGCCGATATCCGCAATCTCGTCAACGAGGCTACTCTTTGGGCCAGTTGCCACGACAAGGAAGAAGTCGAAATGTCCGACTTCGACTACGCTCGCGACAAGGTTCTGATGGGCGCCAAGCGAGAAGAAATTCTCACCGGCAAGGAGAAGTCGATCACTGCCTATCACGAGGCGGGCCATACCCTGCTGGCCTGGCTCTTGCCCGGGGCCGACCGCGTGCATAAAGTCTCGATTATTCCTCGCGGCCGCGCGCTGGGCATGACGCTTTTCCTGCCAGATGAGGAACGCCTCAACATCAGCGAAAGCAGCATCCAGACATTCCTGCTGATCGACATGGGCGGCCGCGCGGCCGAAAAGCTGATCTTCGACGAATTCAGCGCCGGAGCCGAAAACGATCTAAACCATGCCACGCATCTCGCACGCCGCATGGTCACCCACTGGGGCATGAGCGAGCGGTTGGGGCCGGTGACGTTCCGCGATAGTGAGGAACATCCGTTTCTCGGTCGCGAGATTGCCGAGCAGCGGCGTTTCAGCGAGCACACGGCCCAACTCATCGACGAGGAGGTATCGCGAATTCTCCGCGCCGCTTCGGATCGCGCCACGGAGATGCTCATGCAGCATCGCGACGAACTCGTATGCCTGGCCAAGGCATTGGAAGTGGAAGAAACGCTCGACGACGTGGCCATCGAAAAGCTCCTCGGCCCTCCCGCCTGCAAGACTGCACAAGCGGCCATGGAGGCAAATCCCGACGGGAATTGAACCAGATTCCCCAAGCGATTGCAGGGACGGGAGTTACGGCAATCCGGCGGGGCCGGTATTGCAGGAAGTTCGGTTGTTTCGCCGGGACTAATGTTCGATCGCGTTGTAATCCCAGCGATAAATCGCTGGGCTATTCTCGATCATCCTACAATATGTCCGGTGCCTTGAAGCCCACCCTGGGAGCTCGTGCCCATTCGTTCTCTACGCCAACGGCGTTATATCCCCTAGCCCAGGGTTGCCGCGCAGCGGCTACCCTGGGAAACATTAGGGGACAGAATCCCGTTGGGATTCCGAGATCCCCCATTGAACGAGGATACCAAATTCCTTAAGTTCGTGCGTATGGGACTCGCTGCGCTCGGCCCACCCTACTTTTCTTTCCAAAGATGTTTACAGTAGTGGTCAGGAGACCTGCGCCGAACAGGGATGCACCCCAAATGGGTCGCAGCTATTAGCCCCTTTCGAGAATGCGGAGCCGCTCAATTCAAGGGACTTTTCCGTGGAAATCCCCACCGCCGAAAAATTCTCGATAGAATCCTGACAATTGCCCTTGACCGCCGACGCTACTTGAAGTATTTAACCGCCCTCTTCATTTACATTCGCACAAATTTTCCAGAAAGCTCGTCGCTGAAGACCTCTCATCACAGGGATGTGAACATGGACCAGTGTAGGTCCGAGAGGCCGTTAACCGGAATGTTGGAAGAGTGATTCAGCGCGCGGCATCCCGATTTGCCGCATGGTTCACTAAATATAAGGAGAATCGTTTTGAAGACGACCCTACGAATTCTTGTCAGCGGGATTGCAGTCGCGATGAGCATTTCAGCGGGACTTGCTACCGCCGGCCTGCCAGATGGCATGGCAGTCGCCTTGCTGGGCGGAGCCGCTTTAGGGCAGCAGGGAGGCCCGGGTTCGATCTTCTCGGGCTTCAGTTCCAGCCGGCCCATGCCGCCCAACGATCCCTTTGCAGCGAGAGGAGCAGCACCGGCCCAAATCGCGGATGCCAACGGCGTGACGCGGCTTCCGCCCACGTCCGGATCGCAACCGCCGGCCGCCGCCGATCGCTATGCGGGTTCAGAATCCGCAGTCCCGCAAGGCATGGTTCCCGGTGGCAATCGAGCACGCAGCGACGCCTTGTTGCGGTCCGCCCGCGTGGCCCTCGTCGGGGGCGACGTGCGTCGAGCCAGCGACATGGTGGCCCAAGCCCGGCAGGAACAGGTTCGGTATGCACCCAACGAAGACTGTCCCGAGCGGGTCGATGCGGCGATTGCCAGGTTTGTTGAAGTCAGCCGCTTGGAACGCTCCACGGAAGAGAATCGCAAGACCTACGCCCGGATGCTCATGGAGCAATCCGAAGCCTTGTTGCAATGGGGCGAGTTGGACCAGGCCGATAAGTTGGCCGCACTGGCCGTCGAGCAACAGGCGGTCTATGGTCCCTTCGACGCCAAGCCGGAAGTCCTCTTGAAACGGATTGCCGCCTTGCGACAACAGAACCATCCCGCCGGTCCCCGCCAGAGCGATAGCCGTTATGCCGGTCCCAATGCCGTCGGTCCATCGATGGCGGGGCGGCAGCAGGCCATCGAACTGATGCGGCAGATCCGCGGGAGCTTGGCTGCGGGACAAATCGGACAGGCGGAATCTCTCTGTCGGCAGCTCGATGCGCTGCGGATTCCGGAAAATGCCTTCGCCCCTGGTGAGGATCGTCCGGGATTGGTCTTCCAGGAAGTTCGCCAGTCGATGGCCCGCAACGCCTCGGGCGTGGTTCAGGCCGGCGGGTCCAGCGAGCTGAATCCGGGAGTCCAATTGGCCGTCTATGATCCGTCGCGCGATCCAACCCACAACATGCAGATTGCCGGTCAGCAAGCCGAGACGATTCCCTCGCCTTCCAACCAGCCGGTAGTTCCTTCGGGAACCAACGATGCGGCACGTCAGTCGCCTGGTTACAGTCTGTTCCAACAGGGCGAAGCAGCCTTGAAGGCCCGCGATCGCGATCGTGCGTTGCAGTTCTTCCAACAGGCTTCGGCGTACAACAACGACCTTGACCCGGTAACGGCGGCGAGACTACAGGACCACCTCTCACTGCTTTCCGTACCGCGGGGCGTGCCGCCGCGGAGCGGTCCGCCGGGCCAGCCGACTTCGCCGGTCGACGAGGCGCTGCTCACCCAGCAAGCCTTGCTCAAGCAGGTCTTTGCCGATGTCAATCATCGCGAGGGCGACGCCAAGAAGATGCTTGAGAAAGACCCCAAGATGGCGTTGACGATGTTGCAGGAAACACGAAAGAAGGTCGAAACTGCCGGTCTGGAACCGGCTGCTCGCGACCAATTATTGCGCCGCTTGGATCGTTTGATCGCCGACACGCAGCATTATATCGAGCAGAACCGCTCGCGGATCGAGATGGATGCAAAGAACAACACCGTGCGGCAGGATCTGACTCGTGAAAACAATGTGAAATTGCAGACTCAGCAGAAGCTTGCCGAGTTGGTCGACCAGTACAATCGGCTCAACGACGAGCAGCGTTTTGAGGAGGCCGAGGTCATCGCCAAGCGGGCCCTGGAACTTGCGCCCCACGAGATGGTTACCCAGGTCATGGTCAGCAAGTCATCGATCCTCATTAAAATGGACCGCGAACGGCGGATCCGCGATACCAAAGCGGATAACATTGCCAATGCGTTTATCGATGTCGACAAAGCTTCCGACCCGGGAACGAGCGAACCTTACGCCTTCCCCGACGCCAAGAACTGGCGGGCCATTACCAGCCGGCGGGCCAAGCGCGCCCTGGAACTGAGTCGCCGCCACCGCAGCGAAAAGGAGATCGAGATCGAGAAGAAGCTCCTCACGCCGGTGAGATATACCTGCCACAACCGACCCTTGAGCGAGGTCCTCGCGCAGTTGGCCAAGGTGGTCGATGTCAACATCCACCTCGACGACGACGGGCTAAAAGAGGAAGGGCTTTCGCCCGATGCGCCCATCGAACTGGAACTGACCAGCGACATCCAGTTGAAGAGCTGTCTCAACTTGATCTTGGAGCAGCACCACCTCTGTTACATCATCAAGAATGAAGTGTTGAATATCACCAGCGAGACCAAGAAAGAGAGTCACGCTAACTTCTATCAGCAGGTTCTTCCGGTGGGAGACTTGGTGATGCCGATTCCGAACTTCGTGGCCAGCCCGCGGATGGGACTGGCCGGCGCATTGCACGACGCCATGGGCAATGCCGTGGGCACCAGCGGCGGGTTCGGCACGTCGCCAACCCCGACGGCAGTCGTGGCGAGCAGGGAGGGTCGGCAGAACAATGGCTCGATCAACCCGGCGGTGATGGCCAACATGGCTCCGCGTCTGCCTGGCGGCGCCGGCAATCAGGCGGCGGGTGGGCCTGGCGGAGCCGGTGGCGGGACCGGCGCCGATTTCGATACGCTGATCGACCTGATCACGCAGACCGTCTCGCCCGCGACATGGGAGCATAACGGCGGCAAGGGCAATATCGCCGCCTCGCCGACAAATTTAAGTCTGGTGGTCAGCCAGACGCAAGAAGTCCACGAGCAGATCGTCGATCTCTTGGAACAGTTGCGGCGGATGCAGGACTTGCAGGTCACCATCGAGGTCCGCTTCATCACGCTTAACGACAACTTTTTTGAGCGGATGGGTGTCGACTTCGATTTTACCATTGCCAAGAACATTTCCAATCCGCAAGCGGCCGGCTTCTCGGCCCCGCAGTCGGTCAACATCGGTGGCCAGAATTTCATCGCCCCAACCTTTTCGGGTAACGGCACGGGAGTGGCGGTCTCCGGTCTCCAGACGGCCGGCACGAATCCGGCCCAGGGCGGAATTTTCACGCAGAACAACGCCATTAACTTAACGCAGGGCAACTATGCCCTGGCGGTGCCGCAATTTGGCGGGTTTGACGCGGCGGCAGGCGCCACGGTGGGATTTGCGATCCTCAGCGACATCGAAGCCTTCTTCTTCATCAATGCCGCGCAGGGCGATAAGCGGACAAACGTCCTCCAGGCACCCAAGGTCACGTTGTTCAACGGCCAGCAAGCTTTCGTTTCCGATACGTCGCAAACGCCCTTCGTGATCAGCGTGATCCCCGTGGTGGGCGACTTCGCCGCCGCACAACAGCCCGTCATCGTCGTACTCTCGGAAGGCACGTTCATGACCGTGCAGGCCGTGGTCTCCAATGACCGCCGCTTCGTGCGGTTGACGATTGTGCCCTTCTTCAGCAAGATCGGCGACGTGAAGACGTTCACCTTCCAGGGAACCGACACCACGACGACCGATACCACGCGCAACGGGATCGTCAATCAGGCCACGAATCTGTTCAATAACAACAATAACCAGCAGACGACCACGCACTCCGGCGTGACGGTCCAGTTGCCGACGTTTTCGTTCGTCACGGTAACGACGACCGTGAGCGTGCCCGACGGCGGCACGGTCCTGCTGGGCGGCATCAAGCGATTGAGCGAAGGCCGCAGCGAGTTTGGCGTGCCGATCCTCGACAAAGTGCCCTACCTGAACCGGTTGTTCAAAAATGTTGGCATTGGCCGCGATACCTCCAGCCTGATGATGATGGTCACGCCGCGAATCATCATTCAGGAAGAGGAAGAAGACAGGATGGGCGTGGGCACCAAGCCGTAGTCGACTCTTCCCTCCTTAATCTCTCCGGTGTGGTATCCCCTCCCGGAACCATCGCCGGCTCACCCCCCCGAGCCGGCGATGGCCGTTTCTTGGGAAAAAAGTGTGCTTAGTTCTTAGTTCTTAGTTTCCTAAGTTCCAAGCCCTAAGCACTTCACACTTCACACCATCGTCGTTGCCAACTCGCGGGCGAGCCGCTTGCGGGCGACGTGCAGACGCCGCTTGATCGTGCCGACCGGCGAGCGAAACTGAGCGCTCATCTCGAGCAGCGAGCGGCCGTCAAAGTAAAAAGCGACTAACGTCTCGCGGTCCAACGTCGAGAGCCGATCCAAACCCGAGTGGACTTGGGCGCGGCACTCCTCCTCGAGGATGTCGCCCAACGGCGTCTGCTGGCTGGGGCAAGCAACCTCGAACGTCTCCGGCAGGATCGGCATCCGCGAACCGCGTACCGCCCGGTTCAACGACATGCGGCTGGCCATCGAGCGCAGCCATCCGGCGAAGCAGCGCGGATCGCGGAGCTGACCGATCTTTCGCATGGCCTGGATGAACACATCCTGGCAGACCTCCTGCGCCTCGGCGCGATCTCCGAGCCGGCGGAAAGCGACGGCGTGGACCGCCCGCTGAAACTGCTCGAACAGCCGGCCAAAGGCATCCCGATCGCCCTGCTGGGCGGCAGAGACGAGCCGGAGCTGGACCGTCTGGGGGTCTTCATTCTCGAATTCAAAGGTTTTCATGCTCATTCTCTCCAGTAAGAAACGCTGCGCCGGAACCCCCCCTCTCTCCTTTTGGATGAGGGACGGGGAGGTGGGGATTTTGCCGGAAGTTCATTCGCGGCAGAGGAATGCGCGAAAGCAAACCTCAAACAACGACATGCGTCAGCGGTGCGCATCAGGCCAGTAAGCGGAAACAAGCTCGATTCGGGGCTTACGTTAGCCGTGGAATCACTGGACGCCTATCTGCGGCGCCCGACGGCCTGCGACCTGGGACGACGGGCTGGACAACACGCCGGACGCAATGTTCCCGATATACTCGGGAATGCCGACGAAAGTTGTCCACCCACCTGTTTCAGAAGCCACCGCGCCTGATCTCGCACCTGTCCGAGCCATGAAAAATGGCTTCGCAAGGCGAAGGAAAGGGACAGATAGCCCTGGGTGGCCGCCGAACGGGTTCCGTGGCCGGCTAGACTTGGTTCGCGCATAATGCGAGCGCACTTGTTGCGACCGCAAAGATTGGCAAACAAGCCGGTAATGGAATTCGTCGTGGCACCCATGGCAAACCCTTTCGATGCACGGTATGCGGGTTGAGAGGGCAAAAAAGCCTACAAAAGCAAAAATAACTGGAGAACTTGGTCCAAAACGTGTTTTGCTACAAGCTCACCTACAAGTTTCACGTCATCGCTGGAAAAAGTCAAGCGATGTCGTACCCTATAGACGTCGGCTAATGGAAAAAGGTTCACGCGAAATTCTGGAATCTTTCTGGCTCTTCTGGTTATGAGTGCGGAACGCAGGTAATTGATAATTGTAGGGTGGGCTGATGAAACGCCGAGAAGTTCGGTAATCTGAGGGCAATGGTGTGTTAGCCGTTTGTTGCGCAGGTTCGCCGCTGTATTCGTCGCTACGCGACGGCCAAGTGCCGCAACGGCAGGGCGCAAGAAAAGTACCGGCAACGGGTTAGGCGTTTCATCAGGCTAGCCCTGGCCTGGGTTTCGATCGTGACGCCGGACGGATCAAGGCCGTGCGGCAGACGCTCTATCATCCCGAGGCAGCCCTGGCCTGGGTTTCGATCGTGACTCGTGCGATGCCAGCGATCACAAGCAGGGCCTGGATGGCCGCCAAGGCGGCAAGCCAGATCCATTGACCACCTTCGCCTGCACCATAGGAGTGCTTTCCGGCATTGAGAAGGAAATTGACGCCATACCAGGCCCAGATTACACCGCCAAATCCAAGGATTGAGCCGATCGCCAGGCTCAAGTCGCCGTGCAAGCCCGCCCGGCGGCCGTGCAAGGCGGCCATGATGATCAGCAGGGCGACCAAGGCCCCGACCTCCTTGGGATCCCAGCCCCAGAAGCGTCCCCAGGAGACGTCGCCCCACAGTCCGCCGAGAATCGTGCCGGCAGCCAGCAGCAGAACGGTCACCTGCAGGACACGGTAAGTTCGCGCAGCCAGCGCGCCGCAGACTGCGGGAGGGCAGCGCTTGCCGTCTACCGTGCGATAGCGTCCAAAGGCAAAATATCCCAATGACAAATTCCCCATTTTCCAGGCCGCCAGTGCGCCGGCATACGAGGTGGTGATCGTGAGCACGTGAATTCCCAGCCAGAAATTGCTGCGAAGCACGGGCATGAGGGCTTGGATGTCTTTGGGGAAGGGAGCATAGATGGCCGCCAAGGCCGCCAAAAAGCTTGCCACCGCGCCGGCCAGAGCCACCCCGCGCCAGCGATAGATCTTTTCCATGCGCTCAGCGGCCTCCGCGCGGCCGGCCAAGGCCAAGGACATGGGGATGGCGAAGAGGGCCGAGGTCAGTATCCGCGGAAGATACCAGACGAAGATCGCGGTAACGAACATTGAAGCCGCCCAGACCAAGCATGTACTCAGGTTCGGCATCGACGATCCCAGATCGGCTTGGGGCAGGATCGACGCTAGGTGAAATTCTGTTCCTTCGGAGTCTGGCTGAAAAACGCCCATGTAGTATAACCCGGCAAGTAATCCGGCGAGGAATAATACCAGCCGCACGGCAAGGACCAGCCAGCGGATGCCGGCTTGGGAACTCTGGGGCGACCCGCTGACACTTGGTGCCCCGCCTTCAGGTGGAACTGCGAACGCACGTTCCTTCCAACTGCCGGGCATGGCTGTCAAATCCCAGATGGCTTTGCTCGTCGGACCCAGCAGCGGCATGAATGTCACCCAGAGCGTCAAGAGGGACATGCACATCGCCACCCAGACAATGGTTTCAAACATACTCGTGACCGGTGCCCAACGAGTGATATACATGCGCACTGAAAATCCGCCCGCGATGAAGACCACGGCAACCACCATCACCGCGATGCCCGTCCAGAATAGCGGCTTGCGGAGGGCGAGGAACGACAACCCCAGGATGCAAGCCGCGGCCAGGCTCGCACATCCCGACCAAAAGAACGGATCGACCCGATTGTAAAGCACTTCGGCATCGGTGACGAGCGCGCGCGGATAGGCCGTCTTGGTTAGTAGTCCTTGGTCGCGTTCCACGATGGGAAGTTGCTGGCGATCGGGTTCGACCGTCTCGGCCAGGATGCGTAGGTTGGCCGTGAACTGCCGCATGGCTTGGGCAAAATGCTCCGCGCGTTGGGAGTCGCCGCGGTCGATATAGGCGGTTCTGGTGTCGCCCCAGGCGGCACGGATTTCCTGAACTTCCTGAGGGGGGTAGCCGTGCAGCAATCCGGGTGATCCCTGTAGCAAGGCATGTAGGCTGATCCAGGGATGGATCTCACTGCGATAGCGATCGGCCTCCAAGGCGGTGGCCTCCAAGGCCGGCACGATACAGATGGATTCACCTCCGGCGCTGAAGGAGGCCAAAGGGATTTGTGCTGCCTGGAGGGCAAGATCTCTTGTCCAACGTGAAAGCACCAGCCGATTCGAGCGGATTTCTTCCGTGTTGTCTTCGACGAGAATTTCCGGGTCGGGCAAGTCCGATTCGACAAGGTCGCGCGTTCTGGCATCCAGGTCGGACATCAACTGCTGCAATCGGACAGCCACGTGCTCGATGCTCTTGGCCGTTTTTTGGTCGGTTTGGATCGAACTCCACTGGGTCACGAATTCGCGCATTGCCTGGTCGGTCTTTTCCGCCAGTTGGAAAAGTTCCTGCTGTAGTTTGTCGGCCCGCAGGCATGGCTGCAGTTTCTGCTTGAGAAGTCGCATGTTCTGTTCGTTGCCATCGGCCAAACGGAGATTCTTCGCTTGGACTGCCAAAGCAGGATGTTGCGAGAGGGCTTGGGTAAATCGCTCCCAAGATTTCTGCATGCCGACGAAATCGCTCTCCAACCACGGATTGGCATTGCCGGGGCGGCCGGGGTCGTAGCTCAATTGGATAAACAATCCGAGCGACTCGTCAAGGTCTCGCGCCTTGGTTTGAAGGGCCGAGAGTTCCGCTCGTTGCTTCTTCTTTTGGGCCTCTTCTTGAACCTTTTCGATCTCTGCCAGAAGGGCGACGAACTTCTTGGAGCGGACCTGATTGGGAGAGACATGTTTCAGCCGGCTGCCATCCTCGCCCAAGAGCGGCACGCCCAGGACTTCAGTTCGCAGCGTTGCGTCTTCCGCATACAGAAACGGCACATCGTGCCACGCTTGCGGTTCGACGGTCCACGCGTAGAGGAGTTCCGCGGCCAGGAAACGCCGCGGCTGACCTTCGTTCGCCAGGCGTTTGATCTCGTCCTGGGAAATCTCGTTCATTTCGGCAATCGTCTTCGCGCCGAGTTTTCCCAGCCGCGGGTGGACGTCGCCGCAGATCTTCTTGACTTGCGCCCTGGCGTAACTATCGAGCGGCATGATGCGGCCGTCCTGCAACACGGGCATCCGCTGCCACGCCGACCAATCGAGACCGCCGGAATCTTCAGCGCGCACCGTGGAAGCGAATGCCAGCAAACCGAGAAATAGTGCAAGGTTTTGTCGTTTCATGGATTTTTTAACTTGACGAAATAGGCGACAACAATGCCGGCGCAAATCAACAGGCAACCAAGATAGGTCAATCCGCGCCCTGGGTCGTAGTTGAGCGTAAAACCAGACAAATAAGCCGACTCACCTAACTTCAGCCCAACTTCTTCAGGATTGTAGGGGCCGTTCATCGTCGATTGGAACATCCGGTACGACCGCCCGGGAAATGCCGGATCGGCGAAGTCCAAGGGCGCGTTGAGCGTTACCAGAAGGTTTTCATATTTGGGAAACGAGGAGGGGGTTGCATATTCATTCGGCACAAGGTCGATCTCGCTGCCGTAGAACGAAGGCCGGGTTCGCGGATCCAGCTTGCTTCCCGGATCCAGCTTGCGATATGCCTTGCGAAGGGAGATCGTATAGCCGATGTGGAACGACTCCGGTGCGAAGCTCAGATTCACTCGGCGTCCCTTGCCGGCGACAGACTTCCTCAGCAATTTCTTCGGAATTGCCAAGGAAAGACTTTCCAGGCGATCGGGCGAGGAACAGGGCATCCAGAACTCCTCGCTCCGATCGTCCACCGTAAGCCGCACGTAGGCCTGACGCAGATGAGGAGGGGAGTCGCTTTTGTCAAAGGGCAAAGCCCGTGCCGAAAAACCAGACGGATCCGCCGCTGGGACAATTTCCGAATTGCTAAGATAATCGAGAACTTCAAGGCGAACGCCGTCGTGGTCATAAAGGATCCCCCGATCGCGATGCGCCAGCGACCAAACCAAGAACTCCAGCGTTGCCTCCCGATAGTCGTCCCAATTGAACGGCCCTGACGTGAACGGCACCACGATCGGCTCGCCGGTCTTCTCCGACCCATCCGCCGAGATCACCCTTAAGCTGAAATGCTGTTGCCCGTCGAGTTCGACGTGCTGTGAGGATCCTTTATAGGCAAGATCGCTGGACTGGCCCTCGAACACCGCCAGCGTGGCTTCAATTCCGTAATGCCGGCTGACAAAGCAGCCTACCAGCAGCACGATCAACCCCAGGTGAGGGGTGATGAATCCTAGATGCTGCAACTTCCACGGCCAGCGGAGAACGAGTGCCGCGGCCGAATTGATTCCGAGGATCAATCCCAGGGTATTGAACCACCACGAGCCGTAAATGCCAAACTTGGCTACCGTGGCGCCGTATTTCGCTTCAACCGCCATTCCCCACAAGAGAATCGCAACCAAGAGGACTAGAATCGCAACCGTCAAGATGAGCGACCCTACCACCTTTAGCGAGGCATGTACGAGCGAAACCAACATAGGCCGCCGGGCAGACGGGGGATCGGAATGTAGCATAAACAGGCGAGCGGGTGGCGAGGTTGCGGAACGCAGTATGCATTGCATTTTACCCGATGCAGCCCGAAGAGAGTAGGGCTTGTTCGGCGGGGTTGTTCGGCGGGGTCGGGAGACCCGCGCCGAACAGGGGGTTGTGGCCGGTCTCCTGACCGAGCCACACCGCTGACCGAAGGTCTCCCATTTACCCGGAGACCTTCGGTCCGACGTTTCGGCGGGGTCGGGAGACCCTCGCCAAACAAGGACTCGCGTCGAACTCGGGCGGGGCAACATTATAGAACTTCGACTACAACCGTTATGTCAAAAACGCGAAGCGATTGCCCACCGCTCGTTGTGTCTGCGAATGCTGGCGAGGATCATCCGTCCAAGATGGATGTCATCCTCGATTCCCCAAACATTGCATCGCCTCGACGTGCGCCGCCTTCCATGCCTCAACGATCGGGCGCAGTTTACGGTGGCGAGGCAATTTACCCCGGAGGGGCATTTGATAATAGCCCAGCGATTTATCGCTGGGTAGGTAGGCAAGCAAGATCGACAGTCCCGTTAGGGACGATTGAAACCGAACCAGGAATTGATCTTCAGTCGTCCCGCCGGAACTAATGTTTGATGGCGTTGTAATCCCAGCGACGACCATGCTTCGCACGGTGCCCGCGCTGGGCTATTCTCGATCGTCCCTCCAGGACGGGGATCGGCGGGGTCGGGAGACCCGCGCCGAACAGAGGGGGTTGTGGCCGGTCTCCTGACCGAGCCACACCGTCGACCGAAGGCCTCCCATTTACCCGGAGACCTTCGGTCGACGTTTCGGCGGGGTCGGGAGACCCTCGCCAAACAAGGACTCGCGTCGAACTCGGGCGGGACAACATTATAGAACTTCGACTACAACCGTTATGTCAAAAACGCGAAGCGATTGTTCATCGCTCGTTGTGTCTGCGAATGTTGGCGAGGATCATCCGTCCAAGATGGATGGCATCCTCGATTCCCCGACATTGCATCGCCTCGACGTGCGCCGCCCTCCGTGCCTCAACGATCGGGCGCAGTTTACGGTGGCGAGGCAATTTGCCCCGGAGGGGCATTTGATAATAGCCCAGCGATTTATCGCTGGGTTGGTAGGCAAGCAAGATCGACAGTCCCGTTAGGGACGATTGAAACCGAACCAGGAATTGATCTTCAGTCGTCCCGCCGGGACTAATGTTTGATGGCGTTGTAATCCCAGCGATAAATCGCTGGGCTATTCTCGATCGTCCCTCCAGGACGGGGATCGGCGGGGTGGGGAGACCCGCGCCGAACTGGAAGAGCTGGAATTATTGGCTTGGGCGGGCGGGGTCGCCCGTGATCCTTGGTTCTTTGGGATTGGCCTGATCGCGTGCGGCCAGTTCCTGCTCGGCGCGAATCAGTTGATCCTCGGTCTGACGCGAATGCACCTTGAGATTCTCGATTTCGACGAGTTGCGCGCGGTTCTGCTCGGCCAAAACGCGGTTGGTCGTCTCGTAATTGACGAGTTGCGATTTAGGGACATAACACCCGGCCAGCGGCGCAAGCAGGCCAGCCGCCACGACCAAGAGGCCCCATTCTGCGGCCTTCATAACTTGACTCCTTTCAAGTTGCACCACTTTTCCGTAGGATGGGCTTCCTGCCCGTCTTTACCTCTGACGGCTTGGAAAAACCGTCCTACGTTCGGTGTTGCCACGCGCAAAGTGCGCGACTACTTTTCAAACCAGCCGAGAACCAGATCCATGAGCCAGGTATCGAACTCGGCGGTTTTGATCGGTTTTTCAAACCCCCACATGTTCCGCAGCAACTCGTACATCATCATGCCCACGAGGATCAAGAGCACGGAAATGCCCACGAGACTGACGATGTTCCAAATGGAGTAGGGTGCCTCGGGCAGCGCGGCAGCCGAAGCGCCGAAGCCGCCCAGGGCCAAAGCGTCCTCCGGACTGGCCAGGCCAAGCTCCGTGGCGGCGGCCATCGAGGGCATCGCGGCCAGAGTCGGCTCGGCCCCGAGATCTTCGTCGAGCATGGCGGCCACGGACGTGCCGCTGCTGGCAACCATCGTGGCCGACTCGTCGCCTTCACCCTCGGTATCGAGGGCGATGACTTGCGAGCCGCTTTCCGAGTCCTCGCCGTCGCTGAGGTCTTCCATCGGCGTGAGTTGGAAGTCGTCTTCGCCTTTCAGACCGGAAATGGCTCCCACGCCCGAGGGCATTCCCAAAAGATCATCTTCGCCCAATTCGAGCGACTCTTCGCCCGAGCTTAAGTTCAAGGGCGATTCCAAGGAGAGACCGCTGTCGGCCAGATCGACGAGCGAAATACCGCTGTCGCCGCCCACGGAGATATCGCTTCCGGTGCTGCTGCCACCGAGCACGAGGTCGTCGTCTTCGAGCTTCTTGCCGCTGAGATCAACGGCCGAATCGGCGGCCGCGACGGTCTTGCTGGGCGCAGTAGCGACGATGCTGTCTTCGAGAGAGAGATCCTGGTCCAAGGTCATGTCGAGGTCTTCAAACTGCGAGACCTTCGAGCCGGCGTCACTTTTCTTGGTTTCGATTGGCTGCTTCGGACCGGCCAGGTCGATGCCGCTTTCGAGAAGATTGAGATCGCTGATACCGGTCTTGTCCTGGACCAGCTTCACGTCGCTTTCCATACGGTGGATGTCGCTCTCGACGGGCGACCGGTTCTTGTCGGACCCGATCACCGTGCCGGACAATCCGGGGTCGGAATGGCCCAGCTCGAACTCGCTGGCCAGCACGTTGTCGCCTTCTTCCCCGTGACCGCCGGCGCCGCGCTCCGCCGCCACGCGTTCGACGTCCTCGGCCTTGAACTTCCAGTCTGCCCCGTCGCGGTAGCCGTAGAGTTCTCGGCGGAGGACCATTTGGTTAATGTCGGCCGGTGAAACGCCAAACATCTTGGCTGCCTCAGCGACGTTGTAATACTTCTGCGCCATGAAGGTTACCTTTGTTCCAACTGCAAGCGAATCTCCCGCGGTAAGGGATTATCGCCGTTGAAGTCCGTCATCATCAGATCGAAACGTATATTGCGAACGCTGCGAAGGGTGATCTTGCCCGTGCTCGCCTCGATCCAGTATACGCCCATCGTTTGCTGACGGGGATCGAGGACGGTCAACATCTGCCCTTTGTCTCCGACTGGTGAAGGCACGGCGATCAACTCGCCGCCGCATCCAGGTTGCGGAGCGGGCTGTGAATAGGGCGCGACATGCTGAGCCATCACTTCTCCGCGATGGTCCAACAGGCAGACAACCAAAGTCACAACGCCAGCCCCCACCAATAGCCCCAAGATCGCCCGCTTCATAAGACTCTCCTCCTGAAACCGGGAAACTGGGAGCTAAAGTCCATTCTAAAAGCCCCAGTTTCCAATGCAAGCAAAATGATTGACAACAAACACGAAATTTAATGAGACAGAATCGGCCGCCAAGACGCAAAAGTGGCCTCCCGCCAGCCCTGTTTGCATCACATAAACCATTAAATCAGAAGCACTTACAACGAGTTGCACGGTCCCGAGGCCATGCAGCAGCGAGTCTACCGCCACTGTGGAGAGGAAACAAGGTCAGCTTGGAAAGCCGGGCAGGATTTGCCGAAGAGGGGGATTTTTCCGCTCCGTAGAATTCCTTATTTCCGTGCGAGCCTTTTGCGTGAGGAGTTCTCCCGGCGGAGGCGGAGATGCCACAGCAGGCCGCCTCCGCCGGCGGCAAGCAACAACAACAGCGCATCTGGTTCGGGCACCGCGCTCAAGGCCGACTGGGTTGCGACAGGATAAACCGCGGCAGAACCAACCGTTAAGGATGGAGAAATTGCCGAGACGCCGCCGTCCAACGCGAGTGAGCTAATATCGAGGCTGCCTGCAGCCAGAGGTGGAGAATAAAGCAGGCTGGGATCGAAAAGAAACACTCCGCCACTGCCCACCTTGAGTGCTCCGTAGGGTAATGCCGCGGGGGAGGTTATCGCCAGCGTGCCGCTGGAAACGGTCGTGCCGCCGCTGTAGGTATTCGTGCCGGTAAGCGTCAGGATGCCTTTACCGGTCTGAATAAGACTCCCGCTGCCGCCGATGGCGCCGCCGAAGGTCAGGTTGTCCGAGCGGTTGAACATTAGCACCGCGTTGTCCGTGATATTGCCGACAAGGCTGCCGGATGTGCCGCCGTTGCCGATCTGTAGCGTGCCGGTGCTGATGGTCGTCGTGCCGTTGAAACTGTTGCTGCCTGTAAGCGTTAGGATGCTCGCGCCGGTCTGTGTCAGGCTCCCGCTGCCGCTGATGATGCTGCCGAAGGTCGGGTTGTCCGAGCGGTTGAAGACCAGCACACCGTTGTTGGTGATATTGCCCATAAGGATGCCTGCTGAGCCGCCGTTGTCGATCTGCAAGGTACCGGCCGATACGGTCGTGACGCCCGTGTAGCTGTTGCTGCCGCTCAGAGTGAGCAGGCCGTTGCCGGTCTTGGTCAGGCTGCCGCCGCCGCTGACGGCGCCGCTGACGGTAAGAGAATCGGCGGGGTTGGTCACGGTTACGAGATTCCCGGCCGTGGCCAGGACCAATGGTGCGGAAATAGTAGGTTTGCCGTTGAGCACGTTGATGAGGCACTGGCTGCCGGAACCGTTGGTCGAGGATAAGGTTAACGCCTGCCCAGTCGAGGCCGCGATCGTGTAGCTGCTGCTGCCGCCGCTAATGTTGAATTCGATCTCCTCGATGCTCGCGGAGGCGTCCAGCGTAACCGTAACGCCGTTGGCTGAACCGCCGAAGCGCGCGACCTTGTCGCCATTTTGCGGAAGCGAGCCGGCAGTCCAATTTGAAGGGTTGCTCCATAATCCCGTGTTTCCGCCGTTGCCCCAGCCGTTGACCGTACCGCTTTCCACGTGGACGACGAAGGCCCCGCCGGCAACATGACTCCCGTCGCTGAAGATGGCGACGGGCACGATCACATTGTCGCCGGGGGCGAGAGCGCTGGGGCTGAGGCTGAGCGCGCCGGGCGAGCCGCTGGCCTGCGCCACCATCCGGCCAAGACACGTCAACTCAATCTGCGAAACCGTGCCGTTGCCGGCAACCGCAGCCAGACCGATCGTTGCCGCGGACGAGGTTAGCGTCAAGCTGCCGCCGTTGAAATTGACCGACCGGCCGTGATTGTTGACCACGATCTGTTGGGCCGCATAACCTTCCGAGGCGGCCTGGGAGTTGTTGATTCCGACGATGCGGATCTCGTGGACACCGTCGGAAAGGGGCACCGTGTTGAGGTTGAAAGTCCCGCTGCCGCCGGCCAACGTACCGGAAGAACTGACCGTCCCGTCCACGAGCAATTCCAGCCTGCTGATGCCGGTGGCGATGGTGCTGGCAAAGGTCAATCCCGCTGACGCCCCGATGGAAATCGTACCCCTAGCGGAGCCATAATTTCCAGGGCTGGCGGTGAACGCGACCTTGGGAACATCGGCAGACGGCTGCGCCAGCATGTCGCCCAGGGGCATTTGAATGTCGGGCGACGCGACCGATTTGGCCAATGCCTCGCCAAGAGTGCAGCCATCTGCGATGAAGGTGTAGATCGACGAGTTGGTGAAGCGTTCGGGTATGTTGTAAGGTTCGATCACCGATCCGGTCGTGCCGGAAGCGCCAGCGGCGATGAACTTCGTCGCCTTGGTCTGGCCTGTATCGGGGAAATAGCAGCCGTAGCTAGTCAGGTTGTCGGCCCAGGAGCCGGGGAGGTAGGTCGAGTTGTTGGGGAGTGTCATCGTGGCGGCACCGACGACCGCGCCGAGAACATTGTTACGGTTCTGCGGTGTTGTGCTTGTCTCTGATACCGAAAGAATTCCGCGGGCGTTGAGTTGACCTATCGTGACCGGCCACTCCGGCATTCGCGGCCCCGAGCAGTCGGGATCAAGGCTGTTTTCAAAATAGACGGTACCCGCCGGGCGTGAACCGTCCGAGGCAGCGGCACTTTGCAGGCTGGCGATGACCTCGCCGACCGTGTTGCCATTGGCGCCGGTGTAGCCGATTGTCCCCGACATGAAATATTGGGTGGCGTAATTGCTACCAGATCCCAAATAGGGGTAATAGGATTGATACGTTGCTGCGTGAGTGACGGGCGCATCAGGGGTGATGGACCAACTGCTAGAGTTGCTTATGCTCGGTACGGGAATGTTGGCGGGGTCCTGGTAGAGGCCCGTGGGCCAAGGGGTGGCGTAGAGCAAGTTGCCCACGCTGTAGGAATAGGTCTTGGCACTATTGTTCAGGTTCAACCCCGAGCCGGTGGTGGTCAATGGTGTGAGCAAAGTCAGAGCGTAGTTGAGCGAAAGGGCACTGCTTATCTGGCCTGTGATCGAGTAAGAAACAGCTTGGCCGATCGTGCCGATGTAGTTGATCTGGTTCGTCAGTCCGCGGGCGGAGATTTGCTGGGCGATGTTGTGCGAGGGGTCACTCGGATTGAGATAGGTACTGGTGACGTCTGCTTGCGAGATCGGGTTGCCGTCGTTGTGGTAGGTTGCCGGCGGCGCGATGAAGAGAATGTTGTTAGAGGGTATGTTGCGGAATGCGGCGTAGGCGTTGGCAATTTGTAGGGAGGCAGGGTCGTTGGGGTTGACGACCAGGAGCATGTTCTCGCCGCCGCCGCCCGCCGTCGCTTGCCCGGCATTGCCGAGACAGCCAAGGACCGTGAACAAAAAACAGATTGTGCTTATCGCCTTGATATTCATAAAAAGACAATTGGCCAGTCGTCCTGACAGCTTGGGTAAACCGCCGAGATCGTTAATTGAAAGTACCGTGGAGTCGTCTGATGAGTCGCGCAGCAACCAATGTCGGGCGCGAAAACAAAAGCACCCTATCCATATCCAAAGTACATTATCAGCGAAAGCTGAAAATAAAGCAAACCGAAAACCATGCTTAAGAGGGGTCGTGATTGCCTGCGGGCAATTATTGTCAATGAATTGTTCCAAGGGAGCCAAGAAAATAAACAGTCCGGGCCGCCTTCGATAGGCTGGCTCCGGACTGTTCCCCCCCCCTCGGAAGTTCACTGTCAGTTATGCTGGCTAGTACTTAATCTTTCGGATTTCCTGGCCCTTATACTTACATGAAGTTTGGCGATTGTTCGGACCGGCGGGGGGCAACAAGCCCAGAAAGCTCACCTCATCCAAGAAAATCTTCTCCATTCACTACAGGCTACCCAAACAACTTCCTGTCGCGGATTCTACTAAACATCTATTACGAATGCGCCGATGGTTTGGTGTAAATGGTTTTTTTGGCCGTCAGCCTTCGCTGAAACTGCCTAAACCACCAAGCCTATCTCGCTGACCAAGGAATCTGTCGTGAATGCCTTGAACCATTTTGCCCGTACGGCCATGAAGTTGCCGATTGTCTGGGGTATTCTGGCGTGTGCCGCCTTTTATGGCCTGATTTTCGGCGGTCCGTTGGATCTGCCGGTGATGCACCGCTATTTTACGCACCACCCCGTCGAATATGGCGAAACGCTGCTGTTCTCGGTGGGCATGGCGGCACTCATGCTGCGGCTGGCCGATGTCTTCACTCAGCGCATGGTCTTGGGCAAATCGCCCTGGAAAGCCGTCGCACACGACGAACTGCCGTTGGATGAACTTTGCCGAAGCTTGGATGCGGAGTTGGAACGCCAGCCGGCACATCGGCGGGAAGAGTATTATTTGGGCCGGCTCCGCGCGGCGGTACATTATGTCCAACGTCTGGGTTCGACCGAAGGCATTGGCGATGAACTGAAATATCTTACCGACCTGGATGCCACGCGGGCCCACGGCCGCTATGGTCTGTTTCGCGTGATCGTGTGGGCGATCCCCATACTCGGCTTTCTTGGCACCGTCATCGGCATCACGCTTGCCCTTAACGGCATCGATCCCAAGTCGCCCGATGAGTCGATGTTGCGGGTGATTACGGGCCTGGGTCTGAAGTTCGACACGACCGCGGTGGCTCTTTCGCTCTCGATGGTTCTGGTGTTTGTTCACTTCTTTGCCGATCGGGCGGAGACCGCGTTGCTGACGGCTGTCGATTCCCGGGTGGAAAGTGAACTGGCCGAGTATCTGCCCGCGGCCCCGGCCGGCCCGGACGGCCAGATCGTGGCCATGCGGCGGATGGCCGAGGTGATGGTCGCGGCCACCGACCGGCTGATTGAACGGCAGGCCCAACTCTGGCTGGCCTCGATGGAAGCCGCCGCTGGGCGCTGGACGGAAATGGGTGATGCGGCTGCCGCAAGCTTGACGCGCGCCCTGGACGAAAGCTTGAGGCATCACGCCGAGCGGCTTGCCGCCAGCGAGGAAATGGTTGCCGAGCAAGGCCGCCGGCAATGGGAGAAGATTGCCCTGGCCCAACTCCAACACGTCCAAAGTCTGGCGGGAATGCAGGACTCTCTGGCCCAGCAAACAGAGACGATGGGACGCATTCTCCAGGCAACTGGCGATGTCGAACAACTTCAGGATGTTCTGAATCGCAACTTGTCCGCATTGGCCGGGGCCAAGAACTTCGAGCAGACGGTGCTCGGGTTGGCGGCCGCAATCCACTTGCTCAACGGGCGGATGGTCGAAGCGACCATGGCCGAACCGGCTGTCCAACTTGAATCAAAACGCCGCACCACGAAGGCCGCATGAAAGCGATTTGGTTGACCAGGAACCGCCGCGAGCGGCGAGGGGCGCCACGCTTCTCGCTGTTTCCTTTCCTCGCCGTGCTGATCTGCACGATGGGTGCGCTGGTGCTCTTGTTGCTCTCGGTCACTCGCCAGGCACGCCTGCAAGCCGTCAAGGAAGCAGTCGCCAGGGATGCTGAAAAGCAATCGAGCATTACCGCGGAAATGGAAATGGTCCAGTGGCGGGTCGAACAACTGAAAAAGTCGCGTAAGGAAACCGAGTCCCAACTAGCCGAGTCTCGGCTCGTGCTGGGCCATATCGAAGATCACGGCCGGCGGCTCCGCGATCAATTCCAGGAACTCTCTCGAGAGGTCGCGAAGGCCACGGACGAAGGACTGAAACCGGGCCGCTTCGTGGCTGCCGGTGAAGCGGAACTGCGGCAGGTTGAAAGCCAGATCGCCGAAGCCCAACAGCGACTTGCCGAGGCCCAGCTCTCGGCCGCCAAGCGACCGAAATCTTATGCCATCGTGCCCTACGATGGTCCTAATCGTACGCGTCGCCGCCCCATCTATATCGAATGTCGGGGCGACGCCGTCGTCCTGCAGCCCGAGAACATCGTTTTCAACGAGACCGATTTTGATGAACCGCTTGGCCCCGGCAATCCGTTGGCCGCCGCCATCCGTGCGGCCCGCGAGCTTATGCTCTTGCAAGGCAGCGTCGATCCGCAAAATGCGGGCGAACCCTATCCGCTATTGTTGGTCCGTCCTGCTGGCATTGCGGCTTACGATGCCGCCCTGGCCGCGATGAAATCGTGGGGCTCGGAGTTCGGCTACGAACTGATCAACGAAGACTGGCAATTGAAATATCCGCCGCCCGACCCCAACGTGGCCAAGTCGGTTGCACAGGCCGTCTTCCTGGCCAGGCAGGAACACGCCCGATTGATCGCCGCCGCGCCGAGCAAGTATGGCAAACGGCCGCGCACCGGCAGCTACCGTTCACCCACCGGCGGTGAAGCGGGTGAACAGGGTAGGGCGGGAGAAGCCGAAAGCCCAGGCTTCTATGCTTCCAAACCGGCCGACCGCTACGGCCGCGATTACGCCGGTGGTGGATCGTCAACGCCCGGCCGCAATGGACGCGGTGGCGGTAGCGGTAGCGGCCACGGTAGCTTTGGCGGCAGCGGTGAAAGCGGAGAGAGTAGTGGGATCGGCAATGGTAACGGCGGAAGTTCCGGCTCCGCTGGCGACGCCGAGTTCGCCGCCAACAATCCTTACACTTCGCTTCCCGCTCCTGGCATGGTCGGCTCTCCGGGCATGAACCCCGGTGGAAACAGAACTGGCACGGGGTATGGTCCAGGAAATGGAATCGGTGGCGCTCCAGGGTCAGGCGTTGCCGGCGGCATGGCAGGCTCTCCGGGCATGAACCCCGGCGGAAACGGAACTGGCACGGGGTATGGGCCAGGAAATGGAATCGGTGGTGCTCCAGGTGGTGCTCCGGGGTCTGGCGTTGCCGGCGGCATGGCCGGCTCCCCGGGCATGAAGCCCGGTGGAAACGGAACTGGCACGGGGTATGGTCCGGGAAATGGAATCGGTGGTGCTCCGGGGTCAGGCGTTGCCGGCGGCATGGCCGGCTCCCCGGGCATGAACCCCGGCGGAAACGGAACTGGCACAGGAAACGCGGTCGGTGGTGCTCCAGGGTCAGGCGTTGCCGGCGGCATGGTCGGCTCCCCGGGCATGAACCCCGGTGGAAGCGGACCAGGCACGGGGTATGGTCCAGGAAATGGAATCGGTGGTGCTCCAGGTGGTGCTCCAGGGTCAGGCGTCGCCGGCGGCATGGCTGGCTCTCCGGGCATGAACCCCGGCGGCAACGGAACTGGCTCCCCGCTCCCCGCTTCCTCGAACGGCCAGCCGACCGGTGGCGCGCCTGCGGTGGCCGGAGTGGCTCGACCGGAGGGCTATATCGACGGCCGGACTAACGACGGAAATCCCGCACCCGTGCGGCCCGAGCCATCTTCCTCGAAGGCTATGGTCCCCGCGACTCCGCTGCGTCCTGGGGAGTGGCGTCCGAGCGACGAAACAACTCCGCCCAAGCGCGATCGCGACGCGGAAGAGAAGGAAAAGCAGGAAAAGAAGAAGCATCCTTACGACAAGGTCAAACTCGATCGCGACCAGAATGACTGGGCACTGCGCAAAGCCACACGGCACGCGGCCGCCATCAGTCGGCCAATCCACGTCGATTGTTATCTGGATCGCATCGTGCTTGTGCCGGAGGCGGGCAGCGGCGAACCCCACGTTATCCTTTGTGAATATGGCGGACAGCGCGATGCCGACAAGCTCGTCGCCGCTGTTTGGGAAATCATGGACACCTGGGGCATGGCCGGCCGCGAAATGTATTGGCGGCCCGTACTCAACTTTTATGTCGCCTCCGGCGCCGAACCGCGAATGCTCGATTTCACCCGTTCCTTGGAAGGCAGCGGACTGGTAATCGAGCGGAAACAGTAGGCAACAGATTTCCTGTCCCTTTGGGAGAAGGGCAGGGGGTGAGGGCCGTTTGGCTCCCCTCGCCCTCCTGCCGTACCCGGCAGGAGGGGAGAGGGGCAGGGGGTGAGGGAAATAATACTATGGCACGCACCGCCGAACATGAAGAAGCCGTCAATGCCGATTCGTTCCTCGATATCGTGGCCAGCGTTGTTAGCGTCATGATTATCATGGTCATGATGACCGGGCTGAAGATCAAGAACACGCCGCCGGATGCACAGCCCACTAGCGAGGTTGCACGTGCTGGCGGCGATCTGGTCCAAAAACAGCACGAAGAACAGATGCTCCGCGGCGACGTGGATAAAATCGCCACGGAGATGGAACAGGTTCAAGCCCAGACGGCTGTGCGGCAGCGCGAACGCGATATTCTGGTCCTGGCTACAACCGGGATCGAGCAACAGTTGCGTGGTGCCCGGCAGGCGGCAACGCAACAATCTCCGCCCGACGGACAATTGGCCGCCAAGGTGATGGATGTCCGCAGCCGGCTGGAGATTCTCAACCGCCAACGGGAAGCGATCGAAAAATCTCCCGCGCAGTCGGTGCAGATCGAGAGTTTCACCACGCCGTTGGGCCGCACGGTCGACGGCCGCGAGCTGCACTTTCAGCTCATTCATGGGCGGATTGCTTATGTGCCCTTGAACGAGCTGGTTCAGAAGGCCATGTTGGATCTCAAACGCAAGGCTTATAAGCTTTCGGAGCGGCCCGAGCTGACCGACACCGTACCACCCGAGCAAGGTTTTCGCCTGACCTATACGATTCGGCTTCGTCCGCCCACGATGGACGAGATTCGCGAGTCGGGCAGCCAGCGGCCGAAGATCGAAGACCGCGTCGTCCTGACTCCCATCAGCGACAACCTGGGTGAGACGCTCGACGAGGCATTCCGGACCGGTTCACAGTTTCAGCAAGCCCTCACGGACCGGCGGGCAAAGGACGCCACGATCACGCTTTGGACCTATCCCGACAGTTTTGACGACTTCCGCCGAGTGAAGAAAGAACTCTATCGCCTCGGCTTCCCCGTTGCGGCCCGGCCTTTGCCGGAAGGCGTGCCAATCAGCGGATCTTCTCAAGGCAGCAAGTCGACGGCCGAGTAATGCGGTGGGTTAGCAAGTTTTCCTTCCGCGTGGTATAATTCAGATCGTCGGGACTATGGACGACTGGAAAGGAGTGTGAGATGGGAAGTGTAACTGCGACATTTCGCAATGGTCGGATTGAATTTGCCGAACAAGTAGACTGGCCAGACGGAACGCAGGTGGAAGTGACGCCATTTAGCAGTCCCCAACAGCGGGTAAGCTGGCTCTTGCTGCCGCCGCTGGATGTCGGTGATTTCCGTGAACTGAGTGCGGAGGACGATCTGTTGGGGGAAATGCTTGATGACGCACGGGCTTGATACTTCCTTCCTTGTGGCGACGGAGCTGGCGACCCACGCTCAACATAACACTAGCCGCGCGCTGCTACAGCACCTCGCTCAGGCGGGGGACAACTTGGCCCTAGCCCCACAGGTTCTTGCTGAGTTCGTGCATGTTGTCACCGATCCTCGCCGATGCTCAAATCCCCTGGCCATGTCGGCCGCGCTGGAGCGAGCCGAACTGATCTGGAACGCGGTGCAAGTGCTCCAGGTCTTTCCCAATGCGACCGCCACAACCCAGTTTTTGAGCTGGATGCAACAGCACTGCCTCGGGCGCAGGCGACTCCTCGACACACTGCTTGGTGCGACGTACTGGTCAGCGGGGATTCGCTCGATCGTGACACTCAATCGTGCGGACTTCGATTTGTTTGGCTGCTTCGCCATTGTCGAACCATGATCCTTTGGGCCTTCAGGTACATCTGGAAATCACGTAACGGCATTAGGTAGATATAAGTTCTACTCGATTATGAAGGAGTCTCTGCGATGCGATCTCAAACCCGTTTGCCGAGGATCATCCTGACCGCTGGAATGGCAGGCATGATCTTTCTGGTTGTCGATGTCGCCCTGGCGGTTACCCCCGCACAGCAGCAGAAGATCGACGCAGCCAATGCCAAGAAGGCGGCCGCAGCCGAAAAGAAAGCGGCCAGTGCCGCGAAGGCTGCTGAAAACAAGGCCGCCGCGCCGAAATCGGGTGTGGCGCAATTGAATGCGGCCATCAAGACGGCCCAGAAGGAGGTGGACGAGGCAATCAAGGCCCTCAAGTCGCTGGAGGAAGAAATTGTCAATGGCCAATCGGCCGATTCCGATTTCGGCAAGGCCCGCGATGAATTTCTCGCTGCCAAGAAGAAGTATCTGGACGCCGTCAAATCCGTCAAGGAGAGCGATGATTACAAAGATCGGCTGGCCAAGGCTCGCGAAGCGGACGACGCGGCCGCCGCGGTGTTGGCTCTGAATAAAGAGGTTGATGCCATGCCTGCAATCGACGATTCGCGAACCGCGCTCCAGGATGTCAAGGAGAAGTATGAACCGCTACGGACCAAATTCCTGGCGGCGGACGGTAAATGGGTTGACGCCGACAAGGATCTGAAGGACAAGAAGAAGGCCCTGGAGGACGCCAAGCACCAGTTTACCGAGGCCAGCGCTGCCGCCGCCAAGGCCAAGGCCGACGCCCGAAAAGCCGAGCGGGCTGCCGCCGCGGTGGCTGCTGCCAAAGCCAACGCTGAAGCCGCCCAAAAAGCCATGCAAGAGGCCCAAAAGCAAATGCAACAGCAACAACAGCAACGGCGCCGATAAGGGCTTCTGCTTACACCCCTCACACCCCGTGGTACGTCGCGTAGCACCGCGGTGTTTCCCAGAGCCGGACCTCGGTTACCGGGAAACCCTTGGCGGCCGTAATATCGAAAATCAATTTCGCGATGTTCTCGGCCGTGGGGTTGTCGTCCAAGAGATACAGCGGTTCGTTGAGCTTCTTCAATAACTCGACTGCCGGGTCGTGGCGGCAGAGGATCATGCGGTGGTCCAGGTTGTCATCGACCCAGGTGTTCATCACCGCCTTAATGTCGCCGAAGTCGAGCACCATCCCCCGGTCGTCGAGTGTGGGCGACTCGAAAGTGATCAGGGCCTTGCCGTTGTGGCCGTGCAGGTGCCGACACTTGCCTTCGTAGTTCAACAAGCGGTGTCCGTAGCAGAAATCGATCTCGCGGGTTACGTGGAACATAGTCGTGTGTTGGGGATAAAGGGGCAAGTCCCATGCGGTGTTTTTTTAGGGCACCCACGAGGGTGGTGGGAGTAGATGAAAGACCATTCTGCCTCAGCCTGCTATTTGTGACTCGATTTAATTTACCACACTCGCACTGACTCGTCAATCATCTGGCGAACTGCAAAGTCGGGAAGGGCGCAGCTTCAGTAAGTACCTGTCCAACATTAACTCCGTGTTTTGTGGTGCGGCCGTCCCGGTTGCATGGGCGAGACGCCCGCACCACAAGTTGTTTTTGGACGAGCACGAAGGGATTTGTGATGCATTTGCAAAACTAGCGGGTAGTAAATACAATCCATAGAACAGTTTCTTGTTCCGAGGGACCATGCGAATGGAAAGTTTCTCGATTGCCGTCGATATCGGCGCCGGCTTGGGCGTGAAGATGGGCTTGTTCACCGACCCGCACACCCCAATCGACGATGGGCTGCTGCGCTGTGAGGAATACGAGAATGACTTTGACAGTTTCGTCGGCGCGCTGCTGGCAAGACTCGATCAACTGCTCAAGAAGAACGGCTGCCGGATGGAAAGGGCCAGGGCGATCGGCATCGCCTCGCCGGGTCTCTTCCGTTCGGACGGCAGCTATCTGCTGGCGGCGAACCTGCCTTTCCTCTCCGGCCAGAATCTCAAACGCCGAATCGCCGAGGAGACCGGTCGGCCGACCGCCATCGACAACGATGCGAACCTGGGCGGACTAGCCGAATGGTCCGTCGTCCGCACCAGCTTGCTCTACTGGGTTTTTGGCGGCGGTTGGGGTGGGGCCTGGATCGACAAGACGGGGCAGGTCCGCTTTCCTGCCGTCGATTGGGATGGCAATGACCGGAAACTCCATTACACCAACGAACCTGGCTATTCAATTCCACTCGATAAATTGATGCTCAAGGCCCTCTTCTACCAATATGGCGCTTCGTTCGACCGCTTCGAGCAGATCGCAGCCGAGGACTTCGGCCTTGCCACGGGGAAACTGACAGGCCCAACCGGTGATGCGGATTCAATCCGTGCCGAGGTGATCCTCTCGGGACCCGGCCGCTGCCGTCTATTCCGGGCGGTGGTCGGCAACGACGATTTCTACGAACGGTTTTTGGACATCCATGAGTCGAAACAAATGACCGATCCCTCGATCGCCGGCCAGCACATCAGCAAGCTGAGCAACATGCGCGTGGACGCGGCCGTCAACACGGATCGGTTGTTTGGCCGTCTGCTGGCCGAGGCGGCGTCGATCATGTACCGGCAGGCGCGCCGGGACGGCCTGCCCGAGGGCTTGCCGATCTGTCTAGGGGGTAAGCCCTCTTACGCCCTGCCCTACTTTGGCCCATCGGCCCAACGGCGACTTGGGGCGGCCGGAATCATGAGCTATCTGCGACCCTCGGTGATCGACGAGCGCGGCCTGAACGCCAATCTGGTGGGCGCGGCGGTGCTGGCTGAGACGGTCACCAGTTGATCTGGCTGCTTGAGCAGTGGCGGCCAGGATCTCAATGAATTTGCGAGATTCCAGGAGGCGCCCTACAACTCTAGAGCGCGTGCTACACAACTTTTACACTTAGACCGAAAGAACCAAACAATATGAAGTCCACAATGAAATGCTTCCTGATGGTCGCCAACACGGCATTGCTGGCCGCGACCGGTTTTGCTGAGGACGGCGTCGGAATCCCCTCGCGCGATCCCCATCTGGATGTGTTGCCCGGCTTCAAGAGTCCGCCGCCGGGCTATGGCGAGGTGCCGTACTGGTGGTGGACCGGCGGCAAGCTGGATCCCGAGCGCATGATCGGCCAACTCAAGGAACTCAAGAAGAAAGGGATCAGCGGCGTCCAGGTCAATTATTCCCATTTCGACAGCGATGGCTGGATGACCGATCAGGACCAGCCCGAGATCTTTTCCGAGGATTGGTGGAAGGTTTATTCCAGGATCTCGGAAGCCTGCGCCCAACTGGATATGGGTATTGGCATGAGCACCTACACCATCGACTGGCCGCGCGGGGCGCCAAATCTCTTCAATAAGCTTTTTTATTCCAAGCCCGAGTTGAATGCCATCGAATTGGGGGGCGGGCGTCAACCGCGCGTGCGCGGCGGAGGAACCAGAACTTTCGACTGTGCTCCGGACCAGTGTGCCGCGCATGCTTATCCGGTGGTCGGAGGGAAGATTCAGCGCGGAGGAGTGGACCTCGGGCCATTCGTCAAGAACGGCAAAATTGTCTGGCCGGCGCCGGAGGGCGAATGGGAGGTCTGGATCTTCCGTCCCCAGCGCCATGGCGGATCGATGAATCCGCTCATGGTGGGAGCGGGCGAGACGGTCATCCGCGGCTGGTTCCAGCCGTTCCAGGATCACAATCCCGGCAAATCAGCCAAGGGCTTGAACTATTTCTTCAACGACGAATTGCAGATAGGCACGGGCAAGTTCGCGTGGAATCCCGATTTCGCGGCGGAGTTCCGCAAGCGCAAGGGCTATGACCTGTTCGAGGTTCTGCCCGCGATGTGGGACGACATGGGCAGCATCACCCCCAAAGTTCGCATGGACTATGCCGATGTCCGCATGGCGCTGATGGAAGAACGCTACTTCAAGCCCATTTATACCTGGCACGCATCGCGCGGCATGATCTTTGCCTGCGATCCAGGCGGGCGCGGAACCGATCCGCATGAATTCGGCGACTACTTCCGGGCGATCCGTTGGTATTCAGCGCCCGGCCACGATACGCCGGGCGGAAGCGCCGACCTCATCAAGGGCAAAGTCTCTTCCTCGATAGCCGACCTGTATCAGCGTCCGCGCGTCTGGCTGGAAGGTTATCACAGCATGGGCTGGGGCGCGTCTCCCGATCGGCTGATGCATGCCACGCGCGAGAATTTCCTTTATGGATGCACGCTCCTCAATCTGCATGGCCTCTATTACACGACCTATGGCTCGTACTGGGAATGGGCGCCGCCATGCTACCACTTCCGCATGCCCTACTGGGCGCACATGGGCGCCTTCCTTGGCTATTTCGACCGACTCTCCTATCTCTTGAGTCAGGGGCATCTCGTTTGCGACGTGGCAGTAGTCTACCCGGTTGCGCCTTACGAGGCGGAGATGGATGGCGAGAAGGCGAAAAACACCGCCTTTGATCTGGCCCACAAGTTGTTTGCCGCCGGCATCAATTTCGAGTTCATCGATAACGATTCCCTGGCACGTGCCACGGTCAAGAAGGGCCGGCTGGTGGTCGAGGAGGCGGGCGCCTCCTATCGGGCTTTGGTGCTGCCGAACATGGAGGCCGTGCGCTGGCCGACCATCGAGAAGGCCGCCGCCTTCGCCAAGGCCGGGGGCAAAGTCTACAGTGTCGGCGTGCTGCCGAGCGTCTCCGATCGTGCGGGGCGCGACGATCCGGCCCTGGCCGCGATGGTGGAAACCGCCTTCAAGCCCGATTGTCGTCTGGCGAAGAGCGAGGAGATCATCAAGTCCATCAGCAGCGCCTTCATGC
>Ga0118677_10002675_pt1 | contig 35296 bp, 36 predicted proteins | sample AliMusrvi5mmetaG_FD_86154 | JGI IMG/M metagenome (GOLD analysis project Ga0118677, IMG submission 86154)
AAATCCTATTCTACCAAATGATTTGAATTCTTCTATTATTTTTCCTTCCGGGAAATTATTTCTTTTCAACGAACCAAAAGGACCATAATTAATTTTAAATAAAAGCAAACTGAAAAAGAGAATTAAATCATAAAACATAATTAACTGATACAATAAAAACAGGGGAGTTTGCTTGAAAATAATCAAGTTAATTCTATCAAAGAAAATCAGATTGCAAGATGTAACAATGATAAAATAAGCGATGTTAAAAATATTCCAGTAACCAGATTTTCTTTGTACCATAATAATCAGTTTCAAATGTTTGAATTAGTTTGATTGGCTTACACCTAACGTCAGGTGTATCGTATTTCCGCAATCTCCAAAATACTCTTTCCAAAGTCCTTAATTTTTTAAAGCTACTGGGATTGTTCATTTATAATCATTTATTTTTGGATAATGATTTTCATGATGCAAACATAATAAAAAAATCTTCATTTACTTCCATTCTGAAATAATCGTTTTTGGATAGAAAAAAAGGATATGGCTTAAGGTAAATACCGAATCCGTACCTCAAGGAAGTGACTTCCTTGCGGAAGGAAGCCACTATTTTCCTCAAGGAAACGACTTGCTTGCGGAAGGAAGCTATTGTTTTCCTCAAGGAAGCGGCTTCCTTGAGGAAGGAAGCCACTGTTTTCCTCAATGAAGCGACTTCCTTGCGGAAGGAAGCTATTGTTTTCCTCAAGGAAGCGACTTCCTTGCGGAAGGAGGTCACTGTTTTCCTCAAGGAAGCGACTTCCTTGCGGAAGGAAGCCACTGTTTTCCTCAAGGAAGCGACTATCAGTCATATTGAAAATTGTGTTTTTTGCAAAACAAGCTGATTAATATCAATCACTTATATCAAAATTGAGAATAAACATAATCAATCAGTCTTTATAAATAAACAGTTTTAAAAATTTAATTCATTAAATCATGCAATCCGGAAAAAGAATTGCTGGTATCAAAACTACAAAAGAAGCAAAAAAATCCTCCACTCAGGATTTATCGTTACCTCTAAATGGAATTTGTCCCGAAATTTCGGTCTTGAAATTTGGAATTTGGAATTTGGATCTTGGAATTTGAAACCTGGAATTTGGGTCTTTCTTTTATTGCCCCAGCAATTTTTTAATCTCATTTAATTTCAAAAGTGCTTCAACCGGTGACAAGGTGTTAATATCAATGTTGAGGATGTCCTGTTTTATTTGTTGAAGCAGGGGGTCGTCCAGTTGGATAAAACTAAGCTGGAAGTCGCGCAACTGCTGGTTACGTTTCGAGATCTCTTTGGCTTTTTTTGTCAGTTCTTCACTGCTGTGTGATTTTTCTAGCTGAACCAGAATTTCATTTGCTGTTTCAATCACCTTCGAAGGCATACCTGCCATTTTTGCAACATGGATACCAAAGCTGTGCTCGGTGCCACCGGGAACAAGTTTGCGCAGGAAAATCACTTTATTGTTGATCTCTTTTATCGAGACATGAAAATTCTTTACTCTGGGCATGGATGAAGCCATTTCATTCAATTCATGATAGTGGGTTGCAAACAATGTTTTTGCTCTGAAAATAGGATGTTCGTGAAGAAACTCAGCAATTGCCCATGCAATGGAGATGCCATCATAAGTACTGGTTCCGCGCCCGATTTCATCAAGAAGGATGAGGCTGCGATCGGAAATATTATTCAGAATGCTTGCTGTTTCGTTCATTTCAACCATAAAGGTTGATTCGCCTGAGGAAATATTGTCAGAAGCGCCTACCCTTGTAAAAACTTTATCAACAAGACCAATCTCAGCGCTGTCAACAGGGACATAACTTCCCATCTGGGCCAACAGTACTATAAGCGCAGTTTGCCTTAACAACGCTGACTTTCCTGACATATTCGGACCGGTGATGATCAGTATCTGCTGCTTCTCATTGTCGAGGTAAACATCATTGGAAATATATTCTTCACCAAGGGGCAATTGTTGCTCAATAACAGGATGCCTTCCTTTTTTGATATCAATGACAAATGATTCGTTTATTTCAGGTCGTATATACCTGTTCTTTTTCGCAATCGTTGCAAATGACAACAGGCAGTCAAGCCTTGCAATCAGCGATGCGTTCAGTTGTATTGGCTCTATGTAATCGTTCAGTGCAAGGACAAGGTCATCATAAATGTGCGTTTCAATCGCTAGTATTTTTTCTTCTGCTCCTAGTATTTTTTCTTCGTATTCCTTGAGTTCTTCCGTTATGTAGCGCTCGGCATTCACGAGCGTTTGTTTCCTTTGCCATTCTGGAGGAACCTTATCTTTATGTGTGTTTGTCACTTCAAGATAATACCCGAAAACATTGTTGTATGACACCTTCAGGGAGGGTATCCCTGTGCGTTCAATTTCCCTCTGCTGGATATGAAGCAGGAAATTTTTACCCGAACTCGACAGGTTTCTCAGTTCATCAAGATCTTCATTCACGCCTGCGTTTATCAGGTTTCCTTTTGAAATCAAAACAGGTGGATCAGAATTTATTTCCCTGCCAATTCTTTCGCTGATCAGGGTGCATGGGTTCAGTTGTTCGGCAATTATTTTCAGTGCAACATCAGATGATTCATTACAGGCATTTTTTATGGGAACCAAAGCATCGAGAGCCTTTTTCAGTTGCATAACCTCACGCGGAAAAATTTTCCTCACGGCAACCTTTGAAATTAAACGTTCGAGATCGCCAATGAATTTGATGTTCTGCAAAAGTATTTCTGAGATTTTTCCATTTTTCAAAAGATACTCCACAACATTCAATCTTTCATCAATGGGCTGTTTGTTTTTGAGTGGCAAAATAAGCCATCGCTTCATGAGCCGTGATCCCATGGGTGAGATTGTCTGATCAATTACATCTATCAATGTGCGTGCATTCTCATTATTGGTACTCAGAAGTTCAAGATTTCTGATAGTGAATCTGTCAAGCCAGACATAATGATCTTCTTCAATACGCGACAGTTTTGAGATATGCTGTATCTTGTCGTGTTGTGTTTCCGAAAGGTAATGCAAAGCCGCACCGGCAGCGATGATCCCATATTCCATATCTTCCACTCCGAATCCCTTTAGTGAAGAAGTTCCGAAATGTTTTACAAGAATATCGTAAGAAAAATCTTTGGTAAAGACCCAATCTTCAAAAGTGTTGGTGTAAAATTTTTCAGCAAATAATTCTTCAAACTGCCGCAGTTTATTTTTCTGAACGATCACTTCGCTGGGGCGAAAACTCTGAAGAAGTTTGTCAATATACTCATTGCTGCCTTGTGCAATTAAAAATTCGCCTGTTGAAATATCGAGGAAAGAAACTCCTGAAATTTTATTTTCAAGATGGATGCTCGCAAGGAAATTATTGCTTTTATGATCGAGTACTTTATCATTGAGTGAAACGCCGGGGGTGACAAGCTCAGTGACGCCCCGTTTCACTATTTTTTTTGTCAGTTTTGGGTCCTCCAGCTGATCACATATTGCAACCCGAAAGCCTGCTTTCACCAATTTTGGGAGGTAAGTATCCAACGCATGATAAGGGAAACCGGCAAGTTCAATATAGGTTGCAGCGCCATTCGCCCGGCGGGTGAGAACTATTCCCAATATTCCTGAAGTTTTGATTGCATCTTCACCGAAAGTCTCATAAAAATCTCCGACCCTAAATAGCAAAAGAGCATCGGGATATTTCGCTTTAATGGCGAGATACTGCTTCATCAGCGGGGTTTCAACGATGTTGTTTTCTTTTTCTTTTGTCAAAATTCAGAATTTATTGTTGCAATAATTGAAACAAATTTAAAAATTAAACTTTACAAAACTGACTTTTTTAAAAGATCGGGTTAATTTTGCATGATTATTTTTTTCCTTTCGTTTATTTTATGAGAAAATTAAAGTTGTCGGAATTAAACAGAATTTCTGTTGAGGATTTTAAACATGCACCAAAAACTCCTGTAGTTATTGTTCTCGACAATATCAGAAGCATGCACAACATTGGCTCAGTTTTCAGAACAGCCGATGCTTTCAGGATTGAAGCGATTTATTTATGTGGGATAACAAGCACGCCCCCTAACAAAGAAATTCATAAAACAGCACTGGGCGCAACTGATTCCGTTGACTGGAAATATTTCGAAAAAACTGAAGATGCAGTTGGTTTATTAAAATCTGAGAACTATACTGTTTATGCAATTGAACAAGCTGAAGGCAGCGTGAGTTTGGACAACCTTACCATCCCTGTAACCGGAAAAATTGCCATTGTTTTCGGCAATGAAATTAATGGAGTAGGGGAGGAGGTTATTAAATGTGCTGATGGTTGTATTGAAATCCCGCAGTATGGAACCAAACATTCATTGAATATTTCGGTAAGTGCAGGGATCGTTGTGTGGGAGATATTTCAGAAACTGCATCAGCGATAGTTCAGCATCCCAGGATTGCTTCATGGTTGCTCTATCAAACAGAAAAAAGGTGATGAATTAATCTCGGGAATTATTAAACCGTCATTTCCTCCCTGTCTTTTGCCCTTTTTTCTTTCATTCTTTCGAAAAGGATAAAAAGTGATGGAATAAAGAAGATCATACAGGGGATTCTGTATCTCACCAGGGCGCCAAAGTTAGCAGATGCCAGGCCAACTGAAAAGGCAAAAATAATTGCAAACAATAGCGAGAAAAGCAACAATGGTTCGGATCCCACGATTTTTATTGTTTTAAATAAACCCACCCTTACAATGATCAGCAGGAATGAACAAAGTATGATCAGATTTTCCAACCCCGACAAGATCATCACCGGGTTTTTAGCTTCCCAGATAAACGGACGGAACAATGCCGATAATATTGAAATGGGTGCTTTGGTGAGTATGCCTGTAAGTGATGCATCAAACTTGCCGACGTCATAATAATTGGAACCGTATTGCTCGCCCCTGATAAGATCCTGTTGCGTTGTCTGGGCTTTTTCTGACATGGCTTTTATGTTGGTGTAAGAACCCAAATTGTTTCCAAATACTGAAAGGGCCAATACTCCAACGCCCATTCCGGCGAGGATCAATCCCGGTCCTATCAATCTTCGCACCACAACATTTTTTATTTTCTGGGTCCATTCAAAGGATGCCCATAGTAAAATCCCTGGCAAAAGTGCAACGATGATATATGGTTTCAGAGAGATAATAATATAGCCATTGATGATCATGATAAGGATGTTCACAAAAATCTTCTGACGTTTAATAACTATCATGTAGATGTTGTATGTCAGCCATCCGACCGCGCTTAAAGTGTAGCAATCTTTCAGTATTCCTGACCCCCAAAAAACGATAGAAGGGATAAAGATAATTCCGATAGCTAATTTTTTATAAAACAGTGGGTACATGCTTGTGAATACAAGATAGAGTTTCCAGATACCTATAAAAGCAATACTGTCCAGAAGTATAGTAGTTGTAAAATAATTTTTAAAAGCAAAGAATGTGAAAATGCTGGTAAACCTTACGACACCGAATGCGTATGCATCTTTCCAGTAATCAGGAAAGGCAGTTGTTCTGTCAAAAGAATACCAGTTTTCCATGCTTCTGTCACCAAACAGAATTGAAAAATAGTTGCTGATATTTCCCTTTGATAAAAGATTGATGCAGGCTTCGCTGCTCCTGTAATACCCCGTTGTATCTCCGCCCTCATAGTAAAAAATGTAAATCATGCAAAATGCAATTCCTAAGAATATTTTAAAAAACAGACCATAGATAAAATATCTGTAAACAGGATTGTTTTCAATATGCTTTCTTTGGTAAAAATAGGCGATAAGTAAAATTATGCTCAGGTAAATGAACATGATACTCCAGTCAATTAATGAAGGAGCCAGAGATGTGTACCAAAGATAACTTCTTTCCACTGTTTGTTTTTAATCAATTACAAAAGTACAGGATTTATTATTTTAGCAGGAATTTTTGAAGAACAATAAGTTCCCACAAACGATTATACAGGTATTTATTGTCTTTGTTCTGAAATTGTGTGATCAGTTCCGCAACTTTATTTTCCTGCAGAACCCCTGACTTTTTGATCGCCTCTGTTGACAGATAGTCTTTCACAAGAAAACTCAGATCTTTATCCAGCCATTTTTTAAGCGGAATGCTGAATCCCCATTTTGGTCTTTCAAAATACTTTGAAGGCACATAATCGTAGAGAACTTTTTTAAGCAGGTACTTTGAAATTCCTTTTCTGTATCTCAGGTCAGGTGATAAGTTATACGCGAATTCAACAATCCTGTAATCGAGCAAAGGCACTCTGGTTTCAAGGGAATAATGCATGCTTGCCCTGTCAACTTTAACCAGCAGGTCATCTTTTAGATAATATTTGAAATCAAAAATTGATTGATTTTCGGCAGGGGATAGTTCTCTTGCAAAGGCTGGTTGTTCTTCAAGTTTGAATTCATGATAAAATTCCGGTTTTAAAAAACCTGAAATTTCACTTCTTGAAAATAAATATTGTTCCTGTGAAAAAATATGACTTGACATGTTCTTTTCAGCAACACTTTCAAATAAGTGAGATGCTCTTCTGTACTTATCATTCATGCCTGAAAGTATTCTCTGTGCTGGACTCCGCAATGTCCTTATGAAAGGATTTTTTAATCTGCGAGCCCAGTTGTATGCACCATAACCCATAAACAGTTCATCGCCTCCATCACCTGACAAGGTCATTGTAACATTTTGCCTTGCCATTTTTGAAACAAGCAGTGTTGGAATTGCTGAAGAATCGGCATAAGGCTCATCATAAATATCAATCAGATCAGGGATCAATTCAATGGCATCTTTTTCCGTGACCTTATATTCGTGATGGTTTGTGCCAAGGTGTTCTGCAATGGCTGTTGCATACTTACTTTCATCAAATTTTGAATCAGCAAAACTGATGTTAAAAGTATTGACAGGTTCCGAACTTAATGATTGTGCAATGGCCGTGACAAGACTGGAATCAATGCCTCCACTTAGAAAAGTACCAAATGGAACATCACTGATCAAACGAAATTTTACCGATCCAACAAGCAATTGCTTCAATTGTCCAAATGCCTCCTGTTTATCATGCAATGTACTTGATTTTATTTTGTCATCAATAGACCAATACTGCTGAATTTTTAATTCATCTCCTTTGACAATAGCATAGCTCCCCGAAGGAAATTTATAGATGTTATTATAAACAGAATGGGGTTCCGGGATGTATCCCAGATGGAGGTATTCATTAATTGCAACGGGATTGAGAGAAATATTGTTGTTGATAAAATTCACTGTCTTCACTGCTTTCAGTTCGGAAGCAAAGGCAAAATTATAATTGTCCCAATAGTAATAGATAGGCTTAATCCCAACCCTGTCGCGGAAAATGAATAACTGATTTTCCAGGTTATCATAAATAACGATGGCAAACATCCCATTGAGTTTATTCACAAATTCAGGACCCCACAAAACAAATGCTTCAAGAATTACCTCAGAGTCGGAAGATGTCTTCAGGCGGAATTCCGGATCCTTAGCTTTACACTCCTCAGCAATTTCTTTGAAATTATAAACCTCACCATTATAAACCATCACAAACCTGCCGTTATGCGAATACATTGGTTGATTGGCTGTGACCGAAAGATCAATAATGCTTAATCTTCTGTGCCCAAGACCGACATTTTCTTTCAGAAAAAATCCATCAGCATCAGGCCCTCTGTGAGAAAGAGAAGATGCCATTTTTTCAAGATCATCATTTGAAAAAACACCGGAAGTTGAATAAAACCCGCAAATACCGCACATAATGAATAAAGATGTGTTGTAAAAGTACTACTTTTTTTGATTTTAGGTTTGAGAAAGGGTGAGGGTTTACATTAAGGAAGGTGGTGAATTTATGTTTTTTGTGGAGTGCTTATTTGTTACTCAAAGGTATTTAGTGTAATCCCTGGTAAATTTGAGCAAATTCAAATATTAAAAGAAAAATTGTTTCACCTCATTTATTCAAATCTTAGTAATTTTACCAAAAACAAATTTTGAAAGTACTGTATATCTCTTACGACGGAATGACTGATCCCCTTGGGCAATCACAGGTGATCCCTTATCTGAAAGGACTGGTGGAAAAGGGTCATGAAATATTCCTGATCAGTTGTGAGAAGAAGTCGGGAGATACTGTTGAGTACAAAAATATTCTTTCTCTTCTGAGAAATAATAACATCAAATGGTTTCCGTTAAAATATACTTCAAAGCCTTTGGTGTTATCAACCATGAATGATTTACGGAAAATCAAAAAGAAAGCCAGGGAAATCATTGAAACGAATGCCATTGAAATTGTTCATTGCAGAAGTTATATTGCAGCGCTTGCAGGCTTATCCATGAAGAAAAAATACAGTGTGAAATTCGTTTTTGATATGCGCGGATTTTGGGCTGATGAGCGTGTTGACGGAATGATATGGAATCTGCGAAACCCTGTTTTTAAAAGCGTGTATTCGTATTTCAAAAGGAAAGAAAAGGAATTTTTTGTAAACGCTGATTACACAATCAGCCTGACTGAAAATGCAAAAAAAATAATTTTGGACTGGCAACTCACACCAAAACCTTTAAAAATACAAGTGATCCCATGTTGTGCTGATCTTGATTTTTTCAACACAGAAAGGATAAATGAAGAAGATAAAACGAAATGGATGGAGAGACTTAAGATCAGTAATTCCGATTTTGTTTTGTCATATCTCGGATCATTGGGAACATGGTATATGCCTAATGAAATGCTTGATTTTTTTAAAGTATTGCTGCAAAAACAAAGCAATTCGAAGTTTTTATTTATTACCCCAGACCTGCCTGAAATGATTATACAGATGGCAGAAAAAAAAGGAATACCTGCTGAAAAAATAATTGTTCAAAAAGCATCCCGAAACGAAGTGCCTGTTTTAATTGCAATGTCACAGATCTCGATATTTTTTATCAAACCTGTGTTTTCAAAAAGGGCATCATCGCCCACAAAAATGGGAGAAATAATGGGAATGGGTGTGCCTGTTATTTGCAATAGCAATGTTGGTGATGTGGATGAAATCATTGAAGGTTCTAATGGGGGATATATTATTGACTCATTTGATGACCCTTCGTATGAAAAAGCGATTCAGTCAATGAATGGACTTATCAATATTAAACCCGTTGAAATCAGAAAGAGTGCTGAAAAATATTTTTCTTTGCAAGCGGGAGTTAATAAATATGACATGGTTTATCAAAGCCTGGGAAAATTATAAGTGATTATGAATAGCGGGAGAATCGTAATAGTTGACTATGGGATGGGTAATTTGCATTCTGTCATTTATAAGATCGCTAAACTTCATGCCGATGTGGTTATAAGTTCATCATCTGAAGAAATACGCTCTGCTTCAAAGATCATTCTTCCCGGAGTGGGCCATTTTGCTGCAGGAATGAAGAGGATTTATGAATTGGATATAAAAAAATCTCTCGATTACAAAGCGCTTGAAGAAAAAGTCCCTGTTCTTGGAATTTGCCTTGGAATGCAGCTTATGACTGATCATAGTGAAGAAGGAAATGTTGAAGGATTGGGCTGGATACCTGCAATGACAAAGCGTTTTGAAAAAGAAAAACTCAATGGGTTAAAGATTCCACACATGGGTTGGAATACCATTAAAAAGGAGAATGACCCACTAAATATTTTAGATGGTATGGAACCTGATGATATGTTTTATTTTGTCCATTCTTTTTTTGTGGAATGTAAAAAAAGTGAGAATGTTTTGTGTTCCTCAACTTATGGGATTAATTTCCATTCAGGAATTGTAAGAGAAAATATTTCAGGATTGCAGTTCCATCCTGAAAAGAGCCATGACAGCGGAACAGTGATACTTAAAAATTTTATAAACCTTTGATATGTTCAGACCAAGAGTGATCCCCTGCCTGTTGCTTAAGGATAACGGACTTGTCAAGTCAATAGGTTTCAAGAACCTTAAATACATCGGTGACCCATTAAATGCTGTCAGAATATTTAATGATAAAAAAGCAGATGAACTTATTTTTCTTGACATCAATGCAACACGAGAAAAGAGGACCATTGATGTGGATCTGGTGAAGAAAATCGGTGAAGAATGCAACATGCCTTTTGCTGTTGGCGGAGGGATAAAGACGATTGAACAGATCAGAGAATTATTGAAAGCCGGTGCGGAGAAAGTTTGTTTGAATACATTTGCATTCGGAGAAATTGGATTAATCAAAAAAGCGTCCGGCGAATTTGGCAGTTCTTCAATTGTTGTTTCAATTGATGTAAAGAAAAGGATGTTTGGAAAGCAACAGGTTTATGTGTGTTCAGGAACAAAAGCTACCGGGTTAGATGCAGTGGAGTATGCTCAAAGAATAGCTTCAATGGGAGCGGGTGAGATCATTATAAATTCAATTGATCGGGATGGAACCATGGAAGGATACGATCTGGAATTGATTAAGAGGGTCGCCAATTCCGTTGACATACCTGTCGTGGCTCTTGGTGGAGCAGGGTCCTTAAATGATTTGAAAATGGCTGTTGAAGTTGGCAATTCTTCAGCAGTTGCAGCAGGAAGTCTATTTGTTTTCCGGGGAAATAGAAATGCGGTTTTAATTAATTTCCCATCCAGGAAGGAATTATTAGAATTATTTAGAAAGCAAGAATAAAAATTTAGCAAATTTAGAGATTTGAAACTTTAATAAGCTTTAAATCTCTTTAATGAAAGTAATACGATCAATTAAACACAACGATTATGAATGTGCTCTTATTAGGCTCAGGTGGAAGAGAACATGCCTTTGCATGGAAGATACTTCAAAGCCCTTTGTTGACCAAGCTTTGGATAGCCCCCGGAAATGCCGGAACAGCTTTGTGTGGTGTGAATGTGCCTATATCACCTCTCGATTTTCATGGCATAAAACAATTTGTGATCTCCAATAAAATAAACCTTGTTATTGTTGGCCCTGAAGACCCGCTCGTAAATGGAATAAGGGACTTTTTTATTGAGGATGCCGAATTACAAAATGTGAAATTGGTTGGTCCCGGTAAGCAAGGTGCAATGCTTGAAGGCAGCAAAGATTTTGCGAAGGAGTTTATGAATCGTCACAATATTCCGACTGCCGGTTACAAAACATTTTACTCGGAAGATTTCCATAAAGCAATTGAATATTTACATACCATAGAACCTCCTTTTGTATTGAAGGCTGATGGCCTGGCAGCAGGCAAGGGCGTGGTGATTTGCAATGAAATTGAACAGGCGGAAAAAGAACTTGAAGACATGCTCAAAAACCTGAAATTTGGCAAAGCAAGCAGTAAAGTTGTAATAGAACAATTTCTTAAAGGAATTGAAGTCTCAGTTTTTGTTGTCACTGATGGAAAATCATATAAAATTCTCCCCGAAGCGAAGGATTATAAAAGAATAGGAGAAGGTGATACAGGGCCAAATACCGGAGGAATGGGAGCTATTTCACCTGTCCCTTTTGCTGACAAAGTTTTTTTGCAAAAAGTTGAAGAAAGAATAATTATTCCGACTGTAAAGGGTTTGCAGCAAGAAAAAATAGATTATAAGGGATTCCTTTTTATTGGCCTGATGAATGTAGGTGGCGACCCTTTTGTGATTGAATACAACGTACGAATGGGTGACCCCGAAAGTGAAGTCGTATTGCCTCGCATTACATCAGATTTTCTTGAGATGCTTATTGCTGTTGCCGGTGAGAATCTTGAAACTGTCAATGTCCAATTGGACAGCAGAACAGCAGCTACTGTAATGCTTGTATCGGAAGGGTATCCTGGAAATTATGAGAAAGGAAAGAAGATTGAAAATTTGAATAATGTCTCAGGAAGTTTTGTTTTCCATGCAGGAACAGCCTTTGATAAAGATGGTAACTATGTCACCAATGGTGGAAGAGTTCTTGCAGTTACCTCACTTGAAAACACTTTACAACAGTGTTTGGAAAGTTCATTTGAAAACGCTGAAAAGATTGAATTCAAAGGAAAGTATTACCGGAAAGATATAGGAAGAGACTTACTTTCTTATTTGTAGAAATTTAAATGTTCACAAAAATATTCAATTCTAACAGCATTTTTTCAATCGTCATTTTTATAGTGATGACTTTGGTTCTTTGGGCTAAAGTTTTTACTAATACAATTCCGATGATTGCACCAATTCCTGCTTCTCCATTATACCATTTGGTTTTTAAACTGTTCAACGGACTGCCTGTAGTTTGTGCATTTATTTCAATAGCCATGCTTGTTTTACAAGCACTATTGATCAATCATATTCTGGTGCAAAATGATCTTATTCCCCGTAAATCTTACATTGCAGCATTTCTTTTTGTCATTTCTTTGAGTTTTTTCAATGCTACCATTGTGCTGAATCCTGCACTAATAGCTGGACTTTTCATTGTTTCTGCTTTGTGGCTCATCTTCCGCCTTTATGAAGAAGAAGAAGCCTACCAGCATGTATTTAATATTGGAACTTTGATTTCTATCGCATCCATGTTTTATTTGCCAGCGGTAATTTTCATGTTGCTTGTGTGGGCCGGGTTCATTATTTACAGAATATATAAATGGCGTGAATGGTTTATCAGTATTCTTGGTTTTCTTTGGCCCTACTTATTCTTAGCTACCTATTATTACTGGAACGATTGTCTGATAAGTAAAATTGTGGTTTATAAAACTGCCTTGGGCTTCATAAATCTTTATGATTTTTCGCCAACAAACTATGTTTATATGGTTATCGCTTTTCTTGGTCTTTTAACATTGGCTTCAGTATTTAAATTACTCGGAGTGATTAATGAAAAGCAGATAAGAATTAGAAAATTTATCTCATTTCTAATTTGGTTCCTGATAATAAGTTTCGTTGCTCTAAGCATCAGTGCGGGTTTTGGAATTAATGGATTTTTGATAATTCTTGTTCCTTTTTCTGTATTATTTTCTTTATATCTTTCTTTTTTGAAACGGTCATTGATTGGTGACATAGCGCTTCTGCTACTTTTAATGTTAATAATTACAGGAAGATTAGGAGTGTGGTAAGCGATTTAATAATTATTTAATAATTTTACCGAACTAAAATTTAATAAAATGAAATTTGGAGTTGTTATTTTCCCGGGATCTAATTGTGATCACGACATGATTTATGTGTTGAAAAAAATTATGAAGCAGGATGTTGTGAAACTATGGCATAAAGATACTGACATTCAGGGTTGCGATTTTATTGTTCTTCCGGGTGGTTTTTCTTATGGTGATTATTTGCGCTCAGGAGCTATTGCAAGATTTTCTCCGATCATGGAAAGTGTGATAAAATATGCCAATGATGGGGGCTACCTGATGGGTATTTGTAATGGTTTTCAAATTCTTTGCGAAGCAGGCCTGTTGCCGGGAGCCTTACTTCACAACAATAACCAGAAATTTATCAGTAAAAATATCTACATGATATCGCAGACAAAGAATAGCCTGGTAAATGCAACAATTGATCTTAATCAACCTCTCAAAATTCCCATTGCACATGGTGAAGGGCGTTATTATGCGGAAGAATCTGTTATTGATAATTTGAACAAAAATGATCAGATCTTATTCAGGTATTGCGATGAAAACGGAATCATTTCTATGGATGCAAATCCGAATGGATCTTTACAGAACATTGCTGGGATAACAAATGAAAACAGAAATGTTTTCGGTATGATGCCCCACCCGGAAAGAGCTGCAGATGATGAATTGAGCAATACTGATGGACGATTAGTTTTTGAATCAATTCTAAGTAAGGTTGGTGTCTTACAATCATAAATTTTGAGTATTGTATTTCTAAAGAAATCACAAATCACAAATTAAAAATCCTCCATGCCCAGGGTTCTCTTTGTAGGTGCTCATCGTCCTGGTCGTTCGCCCAGTCAGCGTTTTCGCTTTGAGCAATACATAGACTTCCTCAGACAAAATGGATTTGAGTGTGACGAGACATGGTTGGTTTCACAATCAGATGATACTTTCCTTTACAATCATGGCAATTATTTTAAAAAATTCTCTTTTCTGTTGAAATCATACCGGATCAGAAAAAATGATCTGAAGAATGCAGCCGATTACGATATCATTTTTGTACAGCGTGAAGCGATGATGTTTCGTTCTGTCCGGTTTGAAAAAGCTTTTAGCAAATATTCCAAATTGGTTTTTGATTTTGATGATGCTATTTGGATCATGGATGTGTCAGAAGGGAACAAACACTGGAAGTGGCTCAAAAATCCTTTAAAAACTGGTCAGATCATAGGGTTCTCAGATATGGTGTTTGCAGGTAACCGCTATCTTGCGGATTATGCTTTGCAATTCAATAAAAATGTTAAGATAGTTCCGACAACCATTGACACTGATTATCATAAAAAGATCACTACTGTAGCGGTAAAGAACAAGATTTGTATAGGTTGGTCGGGAAGTACAACAACTATTAAACATTTTAGAATGGCGGAATCCTTTCTGAAAAAGATAAAAGAAAAATTCAGAGACAGGGTTTATTTTAAACTTATAGGAAGTGAAAACTATGAAAATCCTTCTTTAGAACTGAAAGGTATAAAATGGAATCTGAAAAGTGAGATAGAAGATCTGTCAGAAATTGATATTGGCATCATGCCTCTTCCAAATGATGAGTGGGCAAAAGGGAAATGTGGATTTAAAGGTTTGCAGTATATGGCAATGGAAATTCCTGCTGTGATGTCGCCTGTTGGAGTAAATACCGAAATTATCAGTGATGGTGTGAATGGATTTTTAGCAAATGATGAGGATGAATGGGTGGCAAAACTTTCGATGCTGATTGATTCAGAAACTCTCCGGAAGACAATAGGTATCGAAGGACGCAAAACAGTTATTGAACGTTATTCCGTAGAGTCTCAAAAACACAGGTATCTTGAGTACTTCAATGAGATTTTAAAATAATAGAAAATGAAGTAACTTTTTAGAAAATTGTTCGAATTGTATTTGATTGGAAATTTTTCAAAATTAATTCAGCCACCTCAATTCTTATGATGACTTTTCAAAATACAGATTCATTTTCGTTGGATAACTCTATAACAAAAAGGGTGAGGAGTAATGTGGTTTACACATCAACATTCGATGCCTGCCTGAATGAAGAAATAGTTTGGAAATTATCAAAAACTGTGTCGTTTTCCCTCCTTTTTTCCTCAACGAAGACTCTTGTTTTTGGCAAATCATCAGTAAATGAGTCGTTAAAGAATAAAAACCTTGAGAAGCCGATACTTTTCACCCAGGCGAAAAGTGTTTTCGCCCAGGCGAGAATACTTTTCGGCTCAATTTTGAAAGTTGTTTCGGGTACCCGAAAATACTTCTCGCCCATGCTGAAGTTATCTCGGGCAGGCGAGATGTGTTTTCACCCAGGCGAAAAGTGTTCTCGCACGGGTGAGATGACTAATTCACTCAATTTTTTTGGAATTTTGATGAGGCGAAAAGACTTTTCGCCTGCCCGAAAAGTGTTTTCGCCCACTGGTAAAGTCTCTACATTGAGGCGAAACACGAGTGGAGTACCTTGATTTTATTCAGAAAAGAAGCACCAAATACCAATTACCAGAACAAATATTTTTTTACTAATTTCAAAAAACAAAACTATGAAGCAAATGATTTTTTTAATTTTAATTTCTATTTGTAATTTTATTTGTATAATTGTTCCATCAAATTTAAACCCCTTATACAATGGAAAATCAAAACAATTTAGTAATTAAAGACAGTACAGCAAACCCCGCACCACTCGGACTTGCTGCTTTTGGAATGACAACGGTACTCCTGAATATACATAATGCAGGATGGTTTCCTCTGGGTAGTTCAATACTCGGAATGGGAATATTCTTCGGAGGATTGGCACAGGTTATTGCCGGAATTATGGAATGGAAAAAGAACAATACTTTCGGGATGACGGCCTTCACATCTTATGGTATGTTCTGGTTATCTCTTGTGGCATTAATTCTAATACCCAAATCACATCCTGAATTAGCTGCAAATGGAAAAGAAATGGCAGCTTATCTGGGGATATGGGGAGTGTTCACACTTTTTCTTTTTATTGGAACTTTCAGATTGAATGTTGCCTTAATGGTTGTGTTTGGAACCCTCACAATCCTTTTCTTTATGCTTGCTATTGGCGACTATACTGAGTGTACATGTTTAAAAATTGCAGCAGGATATGAAGGAATTATTTGTGGACTCTCCGCTCTCTATGCATCAATGGCGCAGGTCTTGAATGAGGTATATGGTAAAATAGTTTTGCCGATTTGCCCGGTAAAGAAAAAATAATATAGCCTTAAGGATTTTAACGCAACTAATTTCAGAAAGGGGCTTTTTGAAATATTTGGTTGCAATTTTTAAATTTTCTCAGGGGATTTAAAACACATACCAATTTCCAATGAGGTCTATTTTGCTTTATTTATAATACTCGCAATATTTCTAATTAGTTTTTTTGTGAATAATTCAGCACCTGTTTTATTCAAGTGACTTGCATTATAAAAATAATTTTTATTCAATGAAATAGAATCACTAGAGTAATCGTAGAAAGGAATGTTGTGTTTTTTACTTATCTCTTGATAGAGTTTAATTATTGGATTTCTGTTTTTGACAAATTTTTGTCCTTCGATATATTCAGGTGAGTAAACGAACATTATTTTAATATTGTTTTTTTCAACTTCTTTTAAAAATCTTTCAAATAAATTAATTGTTGCTGTATCCAGAGAGACCTCATAGAACTTCATTGCCTTTTGTGCTTTTTCAAAATCACCATTCCATGATAAATCTTTGGCTTGATAACCATTTATTCTGCCAACTTTATTGCTTTGAGGTCTGATAAATAAATTTAAAGCGGTTAAAATCGCATCACTTTTCCCAAAATATCTTATCAGCGGTATTTCATAATCAATCAGATTAAACCCGTTGTAACTAATTGTCGCGTTCTTTATTTCATTATTCCAAAGCATGTATGGTAAAAACTGATCAGGATTATATAAATCACTCCTTTTCCCAAGTGTATAAATGTCTAAAGATTGAACTATTAATTTAGGTTTCTGATTATTCTTTAAAAGAAATAAATGCCTTAAATACTGTAACCAGAAATTATGACCGTCAATACCTAGATTATAAGTAGGTATGTGCAAACTATTACTTATCATAACTGGATCTATCTGAGTCCATGCTCTTGAACTTCCATAAATTACAATATCGGAATTTATCTTTCCATTGAAAAGATCATTCCATGTAGTATATTCTTCCTGAGCATAAATATTTGATTTTTTTAAATTATCCGAAATAAAAATGTCAATAAAATATGAAACCAAAAAAATTGGCATCAGAAACAATAAAAGTTGATGGATGAACCTTTTCACATTTAAAATTGAAAATAAATAAATTGTTGTTCAGAACCGGCAAACCAAAAAATCGTCACGATAATTAAATAATACATCGCCCACCTTAGCGGTTTATACCATTTTATGCCTAAGTCAGAAATTGCATATTGGTGCTCTCTGCCTAACCATTCAATTATAAAGAACACTAAAATAAAGAATAGTAAAATTATCGCTTTATGCATCCCTGGAAAATCAGGACGGGTAATTATCGAATGAGAAAATATTTTAGAAATATATTCCATAGCTTGTCCAAGGCTTTCAGCCCGAAAGAAGATCCAGGCAAATACTGTTAAGGAAAAAGTTATCGTTATTTGTAATGCTTCTTTAAAAGATGGAAGTGAAGAACTTTTTGTAAAAAAAGTTGCGACATTTTTCTTCCTTTTTAAAAAAAGAAAAGGGATGAAATACATTGCATTTAAAGCGCCCCAAACGATAAATGTCAAATTTGCTCCATGCCATAAACCACATAGTAAAAAAGTAAAAAATAAAGCGGCTCCTGTTCCTGTTTTACCCATATTTCTCAATTTAATTGATAATGGAGAAAACACATAATCCGTGAACCAACTGGTAAGGGATATATGCCAGCGCCTCCAAAATTCAACAATATTTCTTGAAAAGTATGGGTATGCAAAATTCCTCATTGATTCAAAACCAAAGAGTCGTGTTGTTCCAATTGCGATATCAGAATATCCGGAAAAATCTGTATAAATTTGAACAGTAAATAACAATGCACCAATGACTAAAGTGCTTCCTGGATAGGTGGCAGAATTCTCAAAAATATTATTTACAATTCTTGCACAATTGTCAGCAATGACTAGCTTTTTGAAAAGTCCCCACAGAATTTGTTTTAACCCATCAACTGCAACATGATAAGAAAAAATTCGTTTTGAATTAAACTGGGGCAATAAATTCGCAGCTCTATCAATAGGTCCAGCCAATATTTGGGGAAAGAAACTTAAAAAAGCAAAATAATCAATAATATTTCTGGTTGGTTTAAGCTTTAGTCTGCTTACATCAATAGTATAACTTAAAGTCTTAAAAATGTAAAAACTGATTCCTACAGGTAAAATAATTCTTAAAGAAAAGGGGGAAAACGTATATCCAAAAAAATGAAAAGCTGTAAAGAAGCTTTCAATAAAAAAATTAAAGTACTTAAAGAAAAATAAAATACCCAGATTTGTGGCTATACTGAGAGTTAAGAAAATTTTCCTTTTAACAGAGCTGTTGCTTTTGTCAATTTGAATAGCTAATACATAATCAACAATGGCGCTTATTGAAAGTAAAAATAAAAATCGCCAATCCCACCATCCATAGAAAACTAAACTTGCCGTAGCAATTAAGAAATTTTGAAGATGATGATTTTTATTTGTTACCAGCCAGTATAAAGTAAAAACAATTGGTAAAAATATTGCAAAGTCAATAGAATTAAAAAGCATATTTTCCGGTTATATTATATGGTTATAATTTGTTTGTACTTTGTCAATACTTGATAATTTTACAATTGAATAACGCACTCTATTTCTTTTACCTTATTGATTCGGTTTAGTATTTTTGAGCTTTAAAATTTTTAATATTTAATCAAATTTTTCTGTAACTCAAATCTGAAATTTCCATGCACAATACCATTCTTCAGGATGAGAATCAGGAGGACAACCAATACATTCGGTTTTAATTCTTGAATCAATTGCTTCGGCAAATGTTGTGTATTCAATAATTCCGGCTGATTTACATGGATAATCATCCAATCCTTTTCTCTTGCGTGCACTTTGAACACGGCAATCATTCATGCGGAAAATAAAACTGCTTTCCGTTTCGTCTGTGATGGATTGTTTGTTTATAAAAGCATACAAACGAAATTGCAACGCTTGTTTCAAACCTTCAAGTCCGGGCTGTTCCGGTAAATTCAATAGTCTTTTAACAGACCATGCTTCCAGGGGAGAAAATTGCTCCCAGCATGCATCATTACAATGTTTGGCTGCTGTCATTCCACTTGAAAATTCGACAGCCTGAAACCAAATTCCATCATTTGCCAGCCAATTGGCAGCAGTATTTTCTCTTAGTGATGCCAGTTTTTCTTCAGGCAGATCCAGCAGGGGAGAAGGAAGCCCTTCTTTCACTTCTATTCCCAGAGTCTTTGAAATTCTTTTCAATTGGACGTCATAACTTATTTTGCAAACTTCATTCAAAGCCTGCAGAGCTTTTTCTTTGCCAAGATGCTTTTGCACTTCAGCGAACCACATGGCATGATGCATCATGGAGCGATGCATAAAATCAATGATGATGTGAACCGATTCTTCCTTTGATAGGTTTTCCTGAGTATCCATATTTTAGTGTTAACAGATCAATTTGCGAAACTACGATCAGCTATATTTTTGAGGAATAATTTCTCCCCTGAGTACCATATAACCGTACATTCCATTGGTGTCCATATCATCCTCGCCTGGGTAGATCCTGATAAGTCCAAGGTGCTTTATTCTTTCTGAAATTTCATTCATCAGGAAATTACTATAAGTTAGATCTCCGGTAATAAGGATACCGTCCACTTCACCTTTAAGAACAGTGCTCAGTGCACCTATTTCTTTAGCTACCTGGTATGCAAGTGCAGAATAAATTAATTTGGCATACTGATCACCATTTTCGATCATTTTCTCAATTTCATAAAAATTGTTGGTTCCGAGATAAGCACACAGACCGCCCTGTCCTTTCATTTTCTTCCAGATTTCATCTCTGGTATATTTTCCCGAAAAACATAAATCAACAAGATCACCGCATGGCACTGATCCGCTACGTTCGGTGGTCATAGGGCCATCGCCAATGAGTCCATTGTTTACATCAACAATTCTGCCCTTTCTGTGGGCACCTACAGAAATACTCTTTCCTATAAACGCAATAATGACATTAATATCTTCATAGCTTTTGCCAATTTCCCTGACAAAATTTTTTGCAATGATCCTTTGATTCAGGGTGTGCATAAAACTTTTTCTTTTGATTTCCGGCAAGCCGGATATCTTGGCTATCTCATCCATCTCATCAACACTATTTGGGTCAACGATGATCGCCTTGATATCAGGGCCGATCATTTTTGCAATCTCGTGAGCTATTATTCCACCAAGATTGGATTCATGCTCACCCATTGGATTCCAGATATCCTTTAGCATTTCCTCATTAACTTCATAAACTCCTCCTGAAATAGGCTTGAGTAAACCACCTCTGCCGACAACGATTTTTATGTCCTTCAGATTGATATTGGCTTTGGCGAGTTCATCACAAATTGCCTGTCTTCTGTAATCATGCTGATCGGCAATTTTTTCAAACTCTGCTAGAGCTTCAGGCGAATGTTTAATATTTGTCAGAAATATCTGGTTCCTGTAATTGTACACAGAAACTTTTGTTGAATACCCTGTCGGGTTAATTACTAAAATCAATTGATCCATTCGTTTGTATTTTAATTGTAAATAGCTCTTGTTTAAGTTACGGGAAATTCAACTACTCATCTTTTTTACCGCCATATCGTTACCCATGTTTTTAATAATGGTTTGCAAAATTACAGAACTTAAATTTAATCCTTTGCTAATTCCCAAACCCTTTATGAAAATCCGTATTTAAGAAAACTCTAAATTTATCTGTGGGTTTAAATTAAATGTCTTTCGATGGTATTTTGAAATACCTGCTATTTCAATACCCTTATAATGCTCCTTCGTTGGATAGCCTTTGTTACTACGCCAATTATATTCAGGATAATTTTTGTCAAGCTTCATCATGTATTCATCACGGTAAGTTTTGGCTAGAATGGACGCTGCCGCAATAGACATATAAAGGCCGTCTCCTCCTATTATCGTTTTATGCGGAATAGACTCGTACTTGCGAAATCTGTTGCCATCGATAAGTAATAATTGCGGTGTGACTTTTAATTTGCGAATTGCTTTGTGCATTGCATTTATTGAAGATTTGAGGATGTTGTCCTTGTCTATTTCCTTATTTGTACAGCTTGCAACTGCCCATGCAATAGCTTTTTTCTGTATGATCCTGCGCAATTCCTCTCTTTTTTTTGGTGAAAGTTTCTTAGAATCGTTGAGATTCTCATCCGTAAAATCTTTTGGTAAAATAACTGCTGCTGCAAAAACAGGTCCTGCAAGGCAACCCCGCCCTGCTTCATCGCAGCCTGCTTCAATCAGATCTTCTGTAAAATTGGAGTGTAGCATGATACTTCATTTGTCCATAAATCGGGCTAAATTAATAAAATTATTATTCCTGAAGTGCTGGGAAAACCAGAATTCAAATTCTTCTCTATTGATAGCTTCTGTCAATTTAACATGTTTATGCGGTCATCATTTATATCCTTAAATGTATCTCTGCTTTGTCATTTGCAGGTGAATTCACCATGCGCGAAATGGAGTAGGCTTCCATTTGTTCCGGATCAAATGGGCGAAGCAAAGAAGTCAGGAGATCAATGTCGGTTGACTCCAGCCATTTTTTTTCATCAGCACGTGAAAGAATTACCGGCATTCGATGATGCAGGTCTTTCATCAGTTCGTTTGCTTCGGTTGTGATAATTGAAAAAGAGTGAATTTCTTTTCCTTCGGCATCTTTCCACTTATCCCAAATACCGGCCATAGCAAAAGGCTCTTCATTTTTCATCAGGATGCGATAAGGAACTTTGTCCTTATCCTGTTTCCATTCGTAAAAACTATCAGCAAGAACCAGGCAGCGTCTGCTTTTAAATGAAGTTTTGAATGAAGGTTTTTCCAGTATTGTCTCTGCTTTTGCATTGATCATTTTATTCCCGATCGAAATATCTTTCGCCCAAAAAGGAATCAGTCCCCATTTGTAAAAGCTGAGTTTTTTAGGGTTTTCATTGGAAATAACTGCGAGGTTCTGCGTAGGAGCACAATTGTAGCGTGGTTTAAATTCTGCAGCATCCACCTCTATATCGAACAGTTCTTCAATGATCCTTTGTGAATATGAAAATGAAAATCGTCCACACATAAAAATACGCCATTAGTCAATTGTCAATAGTCATTAGCCCGCACCCCCTGGAATTTGGAATTTGAGACTTGGAATTTGGGTCTTTTTCCTTTTAATACTTATTATAACTACTCATTTCTTCTTTCTCTTTTCTGATCTTTTTCCGCGGTTCATCAGCGGCATAGCCAAGAGTGATGAGCAAACCTATTCTCTTTTTTGCAGGAATACCAAGAAGTTTTAGTACTGCTTTTTCGTTAAACCAGCCAAGTATGCAAGTACCCAAACCTTCTTCCGCAGCAGCGAGACAAAAGTGTTCTGCTGAAATGCCAATATCTATCAGGTAAAAATCCTTGTCCTTTACTCTCCCTCCAAATTGAGAAAGAAGGTTTGGCTTTTCCATAACGATAGCGACAATCACCGGAGCCTGCAGCGAAAATTTATTGAATGGCGCAATAGCGCTGAATGTTTCATTGGCCATTTTTTCTTTTAGCAAAGGTTCATCAACAACAATATATTTCCAGGGTTGTGCATTGCAAGCTGAGGGTGCAAGGCGTGCTGCTTCAAGGCATCTTTCTATCTTTTCTTTTTCAACCTGCTTGCCGGAATACTTGCGTACACTTTGCCTGCTATTGATCAGTTCAATGAATTTCATTATTTCTTATTTGCATTATTCTTGATGGAATCAAGTATTCCGGAATATTTTGGTTGATCTTTGAGTGTTGACATCACTGTATCGCTTTCAAGTCTGTCAGGTTCGGCAAAACCTAATTTTGCCGCTGTTTCCAGGAATGACATGGCATCTGCAGACTTGTGGTTCTTCATTGATAATGTAGCAGAAATGTAGGCGTGTTCAGGGTTTTCAGGATCAACAAGTGCATAAATAGTATTGAATTTTAATGCCTCTTCAAATTGTGCTGACTTCAGCAATGCGTTAATGTTCATGTAAGTCACTAGACTCAGATAATTCAGAACCCTTTTGTACATGAACTTTTCTTCATTGTCAGTTGATGCGTTGATCTTACCATTGATCAATGTAACCTCGTTTGCCCACCATGCCGTTGTTTGTGTTGAAAGCGCATTCATATAATGTGATTGCAGCGCTGCTTCTTCAAAAGAGATCACCTGAAGGTGCTTTTTTGCACTGATCACTGCGGCATTTTCTGAAAGTTTTTTCAGGTCGGCTTTCAGTGTGGTAACGTCTTTCACTCCATCAAAGAAGTTGATGATCTTTCCGCATAACAGATAAGCTTTGTAAAATTTACCGCTGTCTGACAATGTCAGATATTCCTTGTTCCAGCGTGTGAAAGTATTTTTTACAAGCGTGTCATTCGTTGGTTTAAGTTTGTCATTCATAGCCCTCAGTTCAAGCCACAAAAAAGCATCACTTACTACAGTCTTTGGAGGCCATTCATGCTTGCCGTTGAATTTTTCAAGGTAATGTTTGTATCCTGATTTTTCAAGAGCGCTGTCGAGTGTGATCATCTCGTTAAGATTCATGTCAACATTTCCGGCGATACCAAAATAATTAAACTTTTGAGCGGGGTGTTCCTGCGAACCAAATCCGGCACCACAACCAATCACTGAGTTGATGCCGCCTTTTGATATAGCGACACTGCTTGCAACTCTTGAGCCGCCGGAAAATCCTGCTGTGTACACCCTGCTGTTATCAATAGAAAGTCGCCGGTGTGTATCACTGTAAAGTGTGTCATACAAAACTGAAGTTGTTTCCCATGGTGTGCCATTCTTCGAGTTGTTCGAACCCACGATGATGTATCCGTATTTCTCAGCTTCTCCCTTAAACAACTCAACAGGCAGCGACCCTTTTCCATGTGAGTCGAAAGCATAAACCACAGGCCATTTTTTATCTTCTGAATAATATGATGGAAGATAAAGCGCATAACTCTGACTGAAATCTTTTTTACATTCAATATAAGGTATGACCTTTCCCTTTGTAAATGCGGAGTCCTGCTGGTCCCTTCTGTGTTTTTTATTGCATGAGGATATGGACTGCATGCAAATTGCCCCGGATAATAAAAGAACTAAAGAAATTAAAAGTGTTTTTTTCATTTGATTTTTTTTAGTTTCAAAGCTTTATTAATAATGGTGTCTATGTGTAAATGAAGCAAGGATGCTGTATCTTCGGCAATTTCTTTAATGAAACCAGACAATTCAAAATCCCATAGTTTCATTGTATATGCTACTGCCTTGTTGTAATCCTTTTCCTTGATATAGTATTCAACAAAAACGTTGATTAACAGTACCACCTCGGAAATTTTGAAATTCTTTTTCCCTGGAAAAAGTTTTTTTAAGTCAATAGAATCTTTGAAAAATGAATCAGAAATTTTTTTGCTTTCATTTAATTTAATAAAATTGCAAAATGCTGTAACATTATAAGGATATGATTTATACAAAGACAGGGCGTGTTTTTTTTCCTCATCTATAAGATTTAATTTTTCCAAACAATAACCTTTCAAATCTCCAAAATCAAACGAATTGGGATAAAGTTTTATTGCCTCGTTAATTTCATTTAAAATAGACAATGATGTGTCGTTTTCAATTTTATCAGATAATCTTTCATAAAGTTTATTCTCTTCATCTGGTAAAGCAAAATCGTTTTCAGGAATATCTTCTATTATTTCCCAATTTTCCATACGATCAAGTAGGTCATCAATTTCTTTTTTACCTTTTTTGTTAAGACTCTCGTAAAAAAAGGATAAATATAATTTAGAAAAATTTTCAGGATTTAATTTTTTTCTACCTGCTAAAAAATCCTTCATGTCTTCTTCATCCCAGTCTTCTATTGATTTTTCAATACTTTCACTGTCTTTAGAAAAATTTTCTTCTTCGTTAATATCATTATAATAAGGCCCTTCTTCATCCACATTATAGATAATAAAATTCTCCTTTCCAACTGATCTTTCAAGTTTTGTGATAATAGCTTGTTGTTTGTTTTCCTTGCCTACTAATACTACAGGTATTCCTTCCTCACCAAATTCTATATCCATAATTTCAATTTCATCATTATCTTCTGCAAGGATATTGCGGGTAAGATTAAATTGCTTTGGTGGATTAAAGTCATATTCCTGTGCAAAATCAATTGCACCATAAATAATATTGTGTGCTAAAGAATAATCAATTTCTATCTGATCAGTGTCATGCTCTTCCTCCAATGAATTTCGAATATCATCAAATGTTGAAGATTCAATGTTAAAGAAAAAATCTGTTTCTAATAAACCTTGCAATAATAGATCAACATAATAATAACCAATGGTCATGTTTCCGTTGGAATGCATTCTGGTCACGATAATATTTGCAATCTTGGACACTTCCCAATCCTTATCAATATAACAACCGCCAATTGGTAAGTTACGAACTCTGGTCCTGATGTAATTTTCCGGTGATAATGGCAACTGAATTATTTTCCCTTTTTTCTTCCCCATTTTAAATAAGTTTGATGGTATTCAATATTTAAAAATAGTTCCTGTTCACTCAATTTTTTAATGACTATTGACAAATGACTTTTCTCTTACCAAATTCCAGAATTCTGTTTATTTACACAATGCCTTCACCGGTTCCAGCCCTTCATATGTTCCTTCTTGTATGGCTTTCAGTACAGCTCCTCCACCTGTGAAAATATAGTATTTCGGATTGTCCAATGCAACGATGTAGAGACCTGGTAAAAGACGTTTCAATTCCTGCATTGTATCACCACCTCCATAAAGTTTGACGGCTTCGATATTATCATCAATAAGCTGGTCGAGGGCGATGGTGCCTTCATTAAAATATGGAGTGTAGCCCATAACAGCATTGACGAAAACAGTCTTTGCATTATGGAAAACTTCAAGAACATTTTTTTCAAGAAAGGATTCTTTGGCAACATCCAGAACGTAATTCAACTTTGTCCCGGCTTTAATTTCTCTGATGTCAAGTTTTCTGTATTGCCCATCAACTTTGCCTTCCAGAATATCAGACTCTATGATGAAAGGCAATTCAATCAATTTTCCGGGATATTGTTTTGCAAATTCCACAAATGCTTTTGCATGTTCCATGTCTTCCGCTTCAATGCCCTTGATCTCGAAACCATATTTTGCACAGAGGTAGGCATTGTATATTACACCGCCCAGCACAAGTTGATCGGCAACTTTCAGCAATGCATTCAGTGAATCAATTTTGGTGTCGAACTTGGCGCCTGCAACCACAGCCACAAATGGTCTTTCCGGGTTATAAATTCGGTCGAGATTTTGAAGCTCTTTCTGCATCAGGAAGCCTGCATAAGAAGGCAAATATTTTGTGATTGCGACAGTGGATGCATGTGCCTGCCAAGAACCGAATGCATCGTTGACAAAAATATCTGCAAGCCCTGCCAGCTGATAAGCGAAGCGTTCGGCTTCTTCTCCTTTGGCTTCTTCACCTGAAAACCATCTTGTGTTTGGAAGGTAAATACCATCAATTTTATCATCCCTCAGATCTTTTATCATGTGGTTGATGGATGTCTCAATGCCGATATATCCTTTTGATTCGTACTGGTGAAAATCAGGAACACCAAGTGTAATGTGAAGTTTGGTCTGTATGTAGTCCACGATAGGTTGCACAGAAGACTCGAAACTGATCTTGATATCTCCTGTTTTCTTGTCTTTGGGCCGGCCCACATGCGTCATCAGGATGATCTTGCCACCTTTTGCGATGATATAAAAAAGTGTTCCTATTGTTGCATCAATTCTGTAGGGGTCGTGAATGATCCCTTTTTTTACCACATTGTGGTCAACTCTTACAAGGACAATCTTGCCCTTAAGATCTGCATCCTGCAGTAATTTAAAATTCAATTTATTTTCCATCTTATTTTTTCTTTTGGAAGAATATATTCGGTTTCGCTTGCTTGTTTGGTTGTTGTTTCAGCGAGGTGTATTGGCCGAATACCCATCCTTCTTTTGTTTTGTATTTTATTTTATACCAATAATCAACGAATCCACCAACGGTATCCATCTTGCCTCTCTCAAGTACTGCACAACTGTCATTCATTTTAAGCTGTTTGATGCGTGCAGCTTTAACGCTTGGCAATACCCGCATGTTCACACTGGAGCCGGTAACTGACAAAGATGTCGGAACAGCTTCGGCGGAGGGTTTTAGTGTGTCAGTTTTTGCCTTGGTTGCACTTGTGTCGGTTGTGGAAGCACTCCCTTTTCCTTTGCCGGAGCAGGAAGTCAGCAAATATCCGGCAATGATCACTGCCAGGATAGTTAAGAAAACATTGGTGTTTTTCATAGAATGTATTTTTGGATTTATTTTAACCTCTCTTTTAAAATTTTTGATTGTTGCTCAAATCCCGGTTTATCCAGAAGAGCAAACATGTTGTTTTTATAAGCTTCCACACCCGGCTGATCAAAAGGATTTACACCCAGCAAATATCCGCTTAATCCGCAGGCAAACTCAAAGAAATAGATCAGTTCGCCAAGGCTTTCTTCATTTAGCTGAGGAATGGTGATCTTAATGTTTGGAACATTGCCGTCAACATGTGCAAGCTGTGTGCCTGCCTCGGCCATTTTATTTACTTCCTGAATATTTTTCCCGGCAAGGAAATTAAGCCCATCAAGGTTTTCAGCATCGGCAGGGATCTGCAATTTCTTTTTTGATTGTTCAACGCTAATGACAGTCTCAAAAATATTGCGCGTTCCTTCCTGTATGTATTGTCCCATGGAATGCAGATCAGTTGTGAAGTTCACTCCTGCCGGGAATATTCCTTTATTTTCTTTTCCTTCACTTTCGCCATAAAGCTGCTTCCACCATTCGGTGAAGTATTGCAGGTAGGGCTGGAAGTTGGCAAGGATCTCTGTTTGCTTTCCGTTTCTGTGTAAGATATTGCGCGTAGCAGCATAGAGGGCAGAAGGGTTTTTATCAATTTCTGATGTGTTGCAAATTTCTTTTTCTGCAGCAACGGCTCCTGCAACAAGTTTTTTAATGTCAATTCCTGCCACAGCGATAGGCAAAAGGCCAACGGGAGTCAGCACTGAATACCTTCCGCCAACATCATCAGGAATATCATACGTAGTGTAGTTTTCGTTTGTTGCAAGTTTCTTGAGTGCGCCCTTTGCCTTGTCGGTAATGGCGATGATGCGTTCCCTTGCACCCTCTTTCCCATATTTCTTTTCAAGATGATTTTTTACCAAACGGAAGGCAATGGCCGGCTCAGTAGTTGTTCCCGATTTGGAAATAACAGCTACAGCATATTCTTTTTTGTCAAGCAGGGCAAGGAGTTCAACAAGATAATCTTCGCTGATATTATTTCCTGCATAAACTATCTGAGGAAACTTCCCTTCATTTTGCAATGCACCAAATGCACCTGACAATGCATCAATCACAGCCCTTGCACCCAGGTAAGAGCCACCGATACCTATCACCACAAATACTTCAGCAATGCCGGATATCCTTTTTGCATCAGCTTCAATTTTATTCAGCACATCAGCATTGATGGACGAAGGCAAATCAATCCATCCCAGGAAGTCATTGCCCTTGCCGGTTTTTTCAAGCAATGCCCGATGATGTTTATCAATGTCGGGTTGCAGCGCATAAATGTCTTCTTTGTTTACAAAACCGAGAGTGTTGTTTATATCTATTTTCAAATTTTTCATAATTGTTATTCGATTTAAATCTTATACAAAATTACTATTTTCCTAAAACATACAAGTATATTTGTTTGAAAGGTTGGCAGTACAAGGCAATGCAATAATTAAAGCAGGAAAAACCGGGAACAGGTTGGAGAATTTCGGCCAGAATATTCTGGAGCAGTCCTTGTATTTATAAGTGATTTATCAGGTGTGAACCATGTTGACAGAAGCTTGCTGCCTGCCTAATTCAAGTAAAAATTCCGGTGCAAAATCAGCTTCATTATTCCAACAAATCGTATTTAATCTTATTTCAAAATTGCTAAAATATTTAACGTCTCTTAGAGGAAGAAATATTCTGCGTGAATCATTCAACAAAGTTTCTTCAAGGTCAGTTAAAACAGACTCTCCATTATTAAAAGTCAGGAAGATTTTGTATCCGGTTTTATATTCTGCGTTTATTACATCAAGTATCATGGCTCCTATTCTAATGGTTGTATTTTATTAAATTCTCCGGTTGTTCTAATCATGTCCCAATCCTGCAATAATTCCGACTTATGTATTTCATACCATTCCATTACTAAACTTAATGCTCTTTTCGGAAATTTTCCATCAACAATTCCGGAATTAATTTCAACGATTATTTCAAAATCTCCATATTTTGCATGAAAATGAGGAGGATTATGCTCGTTAAAGTTCATAAAAATAATGATTCCTAAAAATCTGCATAACTCGGGCATGGTATTATTTTTATGCAAATTTAATAAAATTGGTAAAAAATGCCAAATAGTGTTTATGTAATGCTTTTCTGCTTACTTTTTTTTCAGTGAACTTGCCCAGTTGCATATTGTTTGTAATTGAGCTGCAGTAGGCACTTTTCCGGGAGTGGCTGTCTTTTCTGATGAGGGTGGCATTTTACCGCTGGTGATCGCGTTACACATGGCTTTGGCTTTCCTGGCCTGTTTCTTTGAAGAATAAGTTTCCCAATCTGAAAGTTTCCAAGCCATCATTGCAAGGTCTTTCCCTCCCGTATCATGACACGACGAACATGAATTCTTCAAAATCTCTTTTACATTGTCAGGTATAGGATTGGTCATCTTTACTTGTTTCTGGCTTACTGCTGTTGAAGGTTGAATAAGCATAATTGCTGAAAGTGATAATACTATTACCACAAGAAATACTGTCTGGATCTTTTTCATTTTTTATGTTGTTGGTTAATAAAAGTTTTTTTTGAACTTGTAAATTCGACGGATGCTAGAGTCGTTTCAGGATATACTTAATAATTTCCCATTACCCCTGGAACGCAATCAGAATATACCTTTTCGCCCCATTCCACATGAACTGCATAATCCATGCAGCGTTTAAATATTTCATAATTGAACTGCGGTGGGTGCATATCAGATGTTGCTTTTTTGTAAACAGTCTATCGGAAATTTTTCTGTCAGACGGCAAACAGGTTCATTAATATTTGCACCAAAAGTATCGAGGTATTATGGCACGGGTATTAAATTAGCATTAAATAGAAGTGAAGATCGGATTAAAACCCGGGATTATTCAGAAAGGAAAATGACAGTGACTGACTTTTCAGAACTTTATTATTTGCTAATTGACATTGTTTTTCTATTGTAGTCCTGATGGGAATTATGTTTTGTTTGTAATGTCCGGGGACAGTCACTGCGGGTTTATGTTGTCGCAATTCTTTCTGATGCGGGTTAAACCTTCTTTTAATTTCAGTTCTCCATAAAATACTTTTCCAATGTACCGTTCTGGTAATAAAGTATGATCTTCTTGAAGTATTGAAATTCCACAGCCACAAAGCCGGTTGTTTTTTCAAGTGGTTTCTCAACTTTTTCAACTGTTGATAAATTTTCAATTTCGATGTTTGATACATCGCCGGGATTTAAACTATACACAATTTTTCTGATCGCATCAAAGAATATGAACCTGTTTAGCTGATCAACTTTTTGGATCAACGGCGAAGGATCTCCCATCCCGAAAGCAGATTCTCCATGAAATTTAAAGGTCTTTATGATCTTGCCGCTCACATTGTAAATATAAGCATCATCGGTGAGCGTATCAACATGTGACGTTTGAGTTCGTGAAGTTATTTCTTTTCCATTTTCTGAACCCAGGCTGATGATGGTGTCTTTGGATGTAACAAAATCATTAAACACAAGAACATTGTTGTTGTCAATGAAAGTGCAGTAAAGAGGATTTGCTTTAAAGGGGACGATCTGTTTTGTAAAATCGTAAAGTCCGCTGCCGGAAATGAAGTATTTGCCATCGTTTGAAATTTGCAATTCCGGATGCCCGCCAAAGTTAAAGTTGTTGAAATCTTTCAATACAATGCTTCCTTTATTGTCAAGTACTACAAAATAATTATCCGCCACATCCGAATTCATAAGCCCAAACCAGAGTTTGAACAAAAAAGAGTTTCTGCAGGCGCTATAGCCAACGAGAACAGGAGCAATGGGAACGCTGCACCGGATTATGTTGTCCCTGAATTTCTCAAAGTCTTTTTTAGAAATGTATGTTGTCGAAACAACTTTATTTTGGGATTTGAAAGTGAAACAATATTGATTGTTGCTCGTTACTGAAATGTATTTTTTGATGTTTGATTTATCCGTGGTGTCAATGTCGTTTGGGGTTTTGTAGCAATAGTCATTCAATGAAAATGACTTGTAGGTGAGGGTCATTTCTTGATTATTTATCAATAATGTCGTGTCAATTCTGCTGACTATTTTATCTATGCCCTGCTTTTGATAAAAGAAAGTAGTATCACCAATTTTTACCGAGTCAGTCAGAGATTGAGGATAGGCAACAGCGGAATCAGTCGGAATAGTCTGCCCGGAGCCATGGAAAGCCAACAGGAGTACAATGTAGAAAAGAAGTTTTTTCAAAGTTTTCTTTATGTTCAAAGTTTAAGGTTCCTCTACTTTTACATTTTGCATTTGGAATTTTACATTGTACATTAATCGTAGAATGTAGTGCTGTCCGTAAAAAGGTTTCACCTTTGAAAGAAAAGATGAAATCTTTCGCTGCCGATTTTATTCTTTCACAAACTTCTTCACCCCGTGGGATAATTTTAAATTTTTGCATCCCCAAACTTCCGGATTAAAAGATATCCAATGGGGTGAACCGCCATATCTTTTTCCGTTTTCACTTGCTCAAAATACTAAGCACAGAAAAATTGATGCAAATTCAAGGTTACAATGAACATGATTGCAAAACCCTTTCAGCTTATAACTCTCAACCGGCAGAAATGATTACAAATTCCACGGGTCAATTACATGAAGTCCTGAGATGTTTTTGAAATCTGAAATGTTGCGTGAAACCAAATATAGCCCATTGACTAGTGCCGTGGCAGCAATGATTGCATCGGGCACTTTTATTTTGTAGAGCTTGCGTAGTTCAATAGTTTTATCAACGATATTATTGTCAAGTTCAAAAACATTAGCAAGTGCAATAAAATCCTTTGTTTTCTTTGTGATGGAAGAATATCCCAGTACTTCAATTTTGTTGATGACTGAAATATTAAATTCTTCATCAATAGTTTTAGCTACAAAAGAGTGGCCTTTTATTGGAAGTATTTTTGCCTGAAACTCAATGAGCGTATTGGTGTCAATTAAATATCTCTTTCCCATTCGTTGCGGCTTTTTTCTATGTTTTTTATCATTTCATTTGCTGCCTTGTGAGATAGAGTACCTGCATAGGAAGAGGGTTTCTTCTTAATATTTAATTCAAAAGGGGCTGCTTCTGCTTCTTCCAAAGTGTAAAGCAGCACCTCAACTTTTTTGCCAATATATTCTTTGGGTATTAAAAGATAAAGATCAGTAGTGACGGGTGTTATTGAAGTGCGTATCATTGGTTTATTTTTGTGCAAAGATACGAATTTTTAAAGTTTAATATTGGGTAAGAAATAAAAAAAGGTTTCACCTTTGGAAGAAAAGGTGAAACCTTACGCTGCGAATTTTATTCTTTAATAAACTTCTTTACCGCAATTCCTTTTTCCGTCCTAACCTCCACCACATACACACCACATGGCAAAACGGAAACATCCACATTTGTTTTAGCGCCACTGGTTGCAATGGTTTTTATTAACTGCCCTTCAATATCAAAAATCTCTATTGTAGATAGTGCAGGAGTTTCTAATGTGAGGTTATTGTCTGTAGGATTCGGATATACTTTCACCAAATTGTTGTTTTGCATTTCTTCTCCCGTTGAAACTGTTTCTTCTAAATAGGAGGAGACCGTATTTGTAACTACAGGAGTGTTGAAATCAAAATAAATGTCAGCACGGTTCTTTATAGTATCTGTATTTGTCAGCGTAGTCTTTGGGCGAACAGAGTATTTGATAAAACCATGGCTTGCCGGTTCATTTGTATTGCTGTCGGGAAGCATGATGTTAGTGAAATTCCACTTAAGTATTCCGGCGCCTGAAATCTGCAGGGTGTATGGGTGGCTGGCTGCGATCATTTCAAAGCTGGATATGTTCAGGTTTTGATCCAATGTGTCAACAACAGATATATTGACAGCAGAAGCAGTTCCTGTGTTTTGAAACCTGATGGTATAAGTTAAAGGGGCTGCATTTGCCACCTCTGTTGTTGTTAGTGGTTCTGCCGGCTCAACCAGTTTTTCATTGGGGTCATATCCGCCAACGACAGTTGCAAGTAATGAATCTGCATTGTCAGTAGGTATAGTGTCGCCAACAACAGGGTAAATTTTTACTTTTGATGTTAGCAATGTTCCTAAAGAAACTGTTGAAGGTAATTGAAGACCTACCTGAATGGTATTATAAGTTTGTGGCAACAGATTAGTGAAATTCCAGACAATGGTGTCGTTTGTCATACTGGTATAAGGAGTGCCGGTTGACGAATAGGTATAGTGATTGTCAAAAATTAAATCAATGGAACCATTCATTGCAATTGTTCCTTTGTTTTTGTAAGTAATATAAAAGTAACATCCAAAACCAGGAATGGGCGCTGTATTCCCAGATAGATCAACTGAAAGATCTTTAACTCCCGGTAATAAATAAAGAGCAAAACTTCCAAGTGAATCAGTCTGTCCGTTTGATGTGAAATTAGCTGTTTGTGTTGAGGGCGTAACTGTAAAATAACCCGTGGGAGTCACAGAAACTGTATGTGAGCCTAAAGGAACGGGAAATTTGAAATTACCGTTTACATCTGTAAAGGAATACATGTTATCAGGCTGCACATTTACCATGATGTTGTTTGCATTTAGTTCTCCGTTATCCTGAGTGCCATTATTGTTGTTATCAAAAAATACTTTTCCTGTTATTGTGTCCTGGCAATTAACAACGTTAACTGTTACAGCATCTGTGGCAGAGCTTGCATTTTGATAAACACTGACTGTATAAATTGTTGTTGTCGTAGGGGAAACTATATATACCGATGAAGCTGGTCCTTCAGCCCATTGATAAGCATCTCCGCCCGTAGCAGTGAGGGTGGCACTACTTCCTACACAAATTGTTTGATTGTTTCCTGCATCTACAACTGGCGACGGATTAACATTTACAGTAACACTATTAGATGCTGTACATCCATTTAGAGTGCCAAAAACCATATAATTGGTTGTTGTCGTTGGGCATACTGTATAATTTGATGTTCCCGGTCCACTAACCCATTGATAAGTTGTACCTCCGGTTGCCATAAGAGTTGTGCAACATCCTAGGCATATTGTTTGACTAGGCCCAGCGTCTATGAAAGGCAACGGATTTACAGTAATTGTAATATTGTCTGTTGCTGTGTTTGATGATGCATCAGTAACAGTCAATGTGTATGTAGTAGTTACTGTAGGCGTAGCTGAAGGGTTTGCCACCGTGTCGTTGCTTAATGAAGCAGATGGCGACCATAGATAATGATAAGTCGCAGTGCCCCCTGTTGCAGTGGGTGAACCACCTAACTGGGCTTGACTGCCAATACAAATTGCCTGAGCAGTTCCTGCATTTGCAGTTAATGGTTGGGCTTGAAGAGTTGCAATCAACATGCATTGAAGCATGATCACGGTGATAAGGGTAAGTGTTTTTTTCATGGTTAAAATCTTTTAAGAATGTCTTTATTAATTCACCACATCAAAAGTACAGATTTAATTTTTATTCAAAACAAAATTTGTTTAATTTTCTTCCTCAATTATTCTTGTTATTAGTTTTAAATATTCAATGAGTATTCAGAAACCCTAATAAACACTATACTTTCCTCGTTGTTTTCCGTCGCTCCGGATTTGCACCGCGTCGGAACGGTATTTGAAATCCGTTCCGTTTTACTATAAGGATTTGTAATCATTACTCATAAGACTTTTCAATATCCGCACCATTTTTTTTAACCCATTGGATATTTAACCCGTTGAAAATTTTTCCTACGGGCTGAATCCTACGGGGTGAATGG
>Ga0118677_10002676_pt1 | contig 35296 bp, 55 predicted proteins | sample AliMusrvi5mmetaG_FD_86154 | JGI IMG/M metagenome (GOLD analysis project Ga0118677, IMG submission 86154)
GCCAGAAGACCTCGTTGTCGTTGAAGACCTTGTCGAGCTTCTGATTCATCCCGGCGATGGCGTCGATCGTCGCCTGGTGCATCATGCAACGGCCTTCGAGCGCACTGACGCGCTTGTCCATCCGGTAGAGGAACGCATACACGGCCAGCAGGACGCCGGCGGCGAAGATGGCGAGCTGGATGAGGGTGGGGAGGGTCACGAGCGCGGGAACCTCATCATGGTGAGGGTGTAGATCGCTTCCGTGGCGTTGCGGTAGGCGTTGTCCCGCGGCGCTTCCGGCGAGGTGTCCTGGAGAAGCTGGAAGTACTGCGCGTCCCCGGCCGAGTCCCCACCGTCCTGCCACACCATGTAGCCGCCGCCCTTGATGCTCTCGCGCACGCCTTCGACGAAAGCACTGAGCGCGGCAGAGGTCGAGAACGCGAACTTCACCGGGATACTCATCTGCACCGGCATGCCGTGCACGTTGTGCTGGCGAAGGCTGCCGTCGTAGTGCTGGATGAGGTCATACTGCTGGTCGTCGGCGCCGAGGTTCGCGCCCGGCTGCAGGAACGTGCTCGTCCCGTTGTTCAGGTTGATGCCGTTGATCTGGAAGACGGTTCTCACGTCGCCGACCCTCCTGCCTCTCCACTTCGTTTCGTAGGTGCTCGTCAGGGCCAGCCGCGTCGTGTGCCCCGTCCCGTACCGTGAAGCCACCGTCAGGCGCACGGGGTACGCGGCGACGGTCCGGTACTCCTGCGTGAGCGTCAGCCGCGTCAGCGAATGCGTGCCGTAGGAGCTCGTGAGCGTCGAGCGCACCGCTTCGGCCGTCTTCCCGGTCCCATACATGCTCGCCAGCGTCAGCGTGGTCGTCTCAGCGACGACGGGGCGACATGTGGAGTAGGACGAGAGGAGGCCCAGCTGCGTCATCTCAGGCGTCGTCTCCTTCGACCACATAGCTCCACTCGTTGCCGCTCGAATAGTTCTGCGAGGACGGAACGACGCGCCGCAGCCACACGCCGATGTAGTCACCGGCGGCGTAGTCGGGACTGGTCAGCGCCACGCCCGTGCCCTTGGTCGACGGGTTCGCGAAGGTCACGTCAGCGGGTGCGGTGTGGTCGTTCGCGATCGCGGTCTCGGGTGCGTTCTTGCCGGCCGCCGCCATGGCCGCCGAGATGGTGTCACCGTTGACGGTGTAGGGCGAGGCCGGATTGCGCGGCTGGAAAGTGAACCAGCCGACCGGCGCGACCCAATCGGTGTCGCCGTCGTTCTGGACGTAGAGCAGGCGGTAGTCGGTGTAGCCCGAGGCCGCCTCGTCGCCGGTCGTGTCGTCGAACACGGAATCAAGTTCGGTGGAGCTGACCTGCACGGACGACTTCGCGCCGCCGATGCTGAGCGTCGGGTCGCTGTTGGATGCGCCTCCCGAGAGATACCAATGTGGCACGACGGTCATGAATGACCTCCTACTTCTTGACCGCGAGCGGGTTCGCAGTCAGTGGCTTGCCGGGAACGAATAATGGGAAGCGCAGGTAGTAGCCGGTGCTGCCGAGGGACAGGTTCACGATGTCGTTCGTCACGTCGACCTGCACCTGCGTGAAGAGCGCCTTTTCGATGCCGGGAGCGTTGAATGTCTTCCCCGGCCGCCACGTGGAGGCGTTCGCGATGCCCTCGAGGCGCACGATCCCGGTCCACTGGTCCGGCAGCCTGCTGGCGGCCACGAGTTGCCCCTGGAGCGCCGCCGCCGCCGGGCTTGCCGCCGACTGCGTGGCGTCGAGGTAGCCGATGCGTAGGCCGGGCGCGAAGGCTTCAGTGGGGTCGGCCAGCGCCCATTCGCCGTTCGCGTCCACGATGATGCGCAGCGGCTGCGGGATGACGAGAGTGGTGCCGTCGCTGTACGACGCAATCGGCTGGTAGTCCACGAGCACGTAGTCGAGCGCGCCGTCGCTGGTCTGCGAGGCCCCGGTCGTGTCGACTCCTGGCTCGTCGCCGACGCCGACGCTGCCCATGTCGTGCACGATCTCGAGCACGCCGTCCTCCCACACGCCCCAGCACATCGGCGTCGGGTAGAGGCTGAGCAGTTCGGGGATGGCGGCCAGCTCGCTCGTCGGCTGGCGAATGGCGATTGAGGTCGTGGCCAGCAGCCCGGTGGTCTCGTCAGGCGAGGCCGGCACGGGCATGGAGTCGCACTTGCTGGTCGGGAAGAGGATGGAGAAGACGTCCCGCAGGTCGTCCGAGCCGTCATCCTTGCTCTTGTAGCCCATGCCGTAGAACTGGAGCTGGCCGAACTCTATCCACTGATTCATCCCGTAGCCGCCGGGCGGGCAGAAGTATTGATTCTCGGCGACCCACTTGGTACGCACGAGATGGTCGGCGGCCTTCGAGTACTTGGTGCCCTGATTGCGCGGGAGCTGGACCGGGAGGTACCCGGCGTAGAAGACGATGAGCCGGTGGTTGCAGTCGACGACGACCTTGGCGGCGTAGTCGGTCCACTCCTGATTGCTCTCGACCCAGAAGAGGCGCTGCGCCCCGTTGCGGAAGCCGACCCCGCCCTTCCACATGAGCTGCGGATTGTAGGTCGGCAGGTCCTCGGGATCGTCGCAGGCATAGACGCCAGCGAAGAAGATCGGCGGCGTCCCGGCGAGGCCGTAGAAGTCGGTCCACGTGTCGATGTTGTGGTACTTGCTGAAGCGGTGCCCGTACTTCGCGTCGGCCGGACCAATGGGGCTGTCGTAGTCGGGCGTCTTGAGCGCGTCGAGGCCCTTCGCCCTCATGTACCAGCCGGGATGGAACGAGAGGCGCGTGACGTTCTGCCCGCCCGCCATCTCGTAGTACGCGGCGGTCCAGAAGGCGTCGGCGTCGGGGAAGTCGCTCTTGTGCCAGCCGGGCGGCAGGTTGTTCCCGGTGTGGTCGTAGGACGTCTTCGGCGCGGTGACGTAGGAGAGGGTCGGTGCCCAGCCTTCGACGGATGGCCAGTCGAACATCACGCCGCGGGTCGTGTCGACGGCGATGCTGCCCTCGCTCCACGCAGACCAGCCGCAGTCGGCGGTCTGGAGCTGCGAGAGGTCGCGGTCGACGAAGACGGCCTGCACGGCCTCGTTGTTGCGCAGGTCGTCGTAGCGCCCGAGGCAGGCCACGTGGTACATCTGCACCGGCCCCACGCCTGTCGTGACGCTATGCACCCTGCCCTCGAAGATGTGGACGCCTTCGCTGACCGCCGTCACGAGGTCGCCGGCGCCGATGCCCGGCTCAGTGCGTTGGTCCCAATCGCAGGTGCCGTAGCCGCCCGCGTTGTTGCTCGTCACCTGAGCGTTCTCCGGCGCATCGGCGCCCGAGATCGTGAAGTTACCGATGAGGCGATGCGGGATGATGTCGTAGGTGGGGGTCATGCCGGCCCGTCCGAAACGGAGTTGTGGGCGTCGCCTTCCCAGCTCCAGCCGTCCATGTCACCGTCGCCGTACAGGGTGTCCGGGTACGCGATGGAGTCACCGTCGGCGATGATGACCTTGGTAAAGTAGGCCCGCTGGTAGTTGTGCAGGAGCATCTTGAAGATGAGGTTCACGTAGACGGTGCCCTCGGGCAGGTCGTAACGAGCGGCCCCGTCGCGCCAGCCGTCGGCGACTGAGTTCATGTACCACTGGTCGTTCGTATACGCGCTCAGCGTGGCGTCGGCGATGTAGGAGACGTCCCCGTCATAGCATCCGATGACGGGAGCGTAGAACTTCGGTCCCCAGTTGCCGTGGTCACTCGATGTGTACTGCGCGCCGACGTAGAGGTGCGCCCACGATCCCGGCAGAGCGGCCCACGTATTCAGCACGTTCAAGTCGTAGGAGACTCCCGGTATCGTCACCATGATGCAGGCGTCGGCCCCGTCCGGCAGCGTCTGCGGCGGGTCGGTCATGCGCAGTTCTACGTAGTTCTGGGGCACGTACCAGCCATTCAGGTCGAAGTGCGCGCGCGGGTTCCAGCAGAGGTTTTTCAGCCTCGCGACGGGCACCGCGACCGGCAGCACCGGCCCGGCGAGGTCCGACAGATTGAGCGCCACGTCGATCGCGCCGACCATGTAGCCCTTGTCCGCGTCCGGCGTGCGGTCGAGGAACGAGGCCACGCGCTGCCCCTCTTCGTCAGACGCCCAGACCACGCTATCGGGCTGGTCCTGATTCGAGTCGTACACGAAGTAGGCCAGCAGGCCAGACTCGGCGTCCTGCGAGGGCAGCCATTCCAGAAGGTTGCCGTCGGCGGTCACCGTCGCCGCCAGGTCATCGGGCACGCTCGGCGGCACCTTGTCATCCAGTACCTGCGGGTCGTTGGAGCCGTTCTGCGGCATGAGCACGTCCACGGTGGGACCTACCTGCCGCGAGCCCGCGGCAGTCTGTTCCATCACCCAATACGTCAGGGTCGCACCGTTCGGCGCGGTGACGTCGTAGAAGGCTTCGGCCTCGGTCTCGCCGAGCTTCACGGCGGGGCCGCCTGAGTCGACGGCGTTGGCGCAGCGCCAGACCTCACAGGTGCCGAGGTACTTGGCCTTGATCTCCTTGCCCTCCGGGTCCACGGCCCACGTCGGACCTTGGCCGGTGTCCCACGAGAGGAGCACCTTGCCGGGCGCGATGTAGACCCCCTGCACGTCAGAACCCGGTCGCCACGAGTTGCCGCTGCTTGGCCATGACGAGGTTGGCGACGGTGCCGGCGAAGGCGCGAGCGGACGCGGAGTCGGTGCCGATGACGTGGCCGATGGTGATGTGGATAGCGGGTCCGGATCCCACGCCCTGGCCGCCTCCCCGCGGGAGGACCTGAGCGATCACCTCGTCGTACTTTCCTTCGCCTACGCGGAGGATAGTCCCTCCAGGAGTCCGCGGGACGTATCCGCCGGAGGCCCGCCCGCCGATCTTCTGGGAGGCGTGGTGGGCCGGCGGCCGGCCGGTCCCGCCGCCGCCACGTTGGCTATTCATGATGCGCCGCTGTTGCTGTTCTAGGCTGAGGGCCGACGCGGAGTTGGCGGTATTGATCCCGTTCACAAGATCCTGCGCCATCAACTTTGCGACCCGCGCTGCCGCCGCCGGGAGCTTGTTGAGTTGTGCCATGATCGCTGCTACGGCACCCGCCGCCGCCCGCTGGCCGGCGGGGATGACCGCCTGGAGCGCCCGTTCCCACTGTGCGGCGGTCGCGCCTCCGCTCTTGCGGGCCACCGCAATCATGTTCTGGAAGGCACGTTGGGCTGGCGTCAGGTCAGGAGGCTTCGGGGTTGCGAAGCGAGCTCCGGAGGCCGTGAGCATGTTCTTGATGTATTTCTCCCCGAGCCCCGTGACGCGGTGGATCCGCTGGACGAGCGAGTCGAGGTCCCGGGCTCCCATCGTCTTGACGTCCCCGAAGTCGATGTGCATCTTGGCGAGCTTCTTGAGGCCCGCCAGCTTGTCCCCGATATCGGCTATCTCCTGCGCGGTATTGGCCGTGCTCATTTCGAGCGTCAACTTCTGGCGGAGGGGCTCCAGGACCGCCCGCTGTGCGCGTTGCTGCTGGTACGGGACTCGCGGAGAGTTCTGCTGCTCATTGAGGTGCCGGGAGGCCCGCGTCCCGTGGGTCATCTCTAGCTGCTTCCCGTACACCTTGTCGCTCCGGGCCATCGCTGCGCCCGCGATCTTGATGTAGGCGATAGACCCGATAACCGCCAGGGCCGCGGCGGTAGCCGCGACGACCAGGCCGGCACTCGCGCCGCCGGCCGCGGCAGCCGTACTCCCGGCCCCTACTCCGCCGGCCTCCAAGGAAGTCGCTACGGACTTCTCGCCACTCTTGATGACCGTCGAGCCGGCCCCTGATGATCCCACTTGGAAGACCCGGGTCGCTTGCGTACCGACGCCGGCCACGGTCCTACTCTCTCCGCCCGTCACTGTGGCCGCGTTCAGCGCCTCCTGGGCAGTCGCGGATCCCGAGATCATCTTCGCTATGGCCCCCCACATCTTGAGGATCGCGGAGACTCCCGTGGACATCTTCCCGATCAGTACCAGGACGGGTCCGATGGCCGCGGCGATCACGGCGAAGGTGGCGACCATCTTCTTCTGCCCGCTTGAGAGTCCCGCAAGCCAGTCGACGAACTTCTTGAGCATCCCGGCGACCTTGAGAGCCGCAGGGAGGAGCATCGTCCCAAACTCGACGCCGAGCTTCGCCAGGTTCGACTTGAGCATCGCGAACTGCGCCCCGGCGGTCTTGGCCTGCGCCGCGGTGGCCGCTTGGAACTTCCCGGAGGTAGCGTTCGAGATGACTTGATCCTGTACCTTTTTGTAGTCCTTGAGGTTGCCCAGCAGCGTCAGGATCGCTTGAGAGGACTTCGCCCCGAACATCCCCTGGAGGGCCGCGGTCTGCTTCGTCAGGCTGAGGCCCTGGAGGTGCTTCTGGAGTACCGCGAAGGCCGCGGGGAGTCCGCCCTTGCGCATCGCGTTGGCGAGGTCGTAAACACCAATCCCGAGCTTCGCCATGATCTTCTGCGCGGCGGAGGTAGGAGCAGCCATCCCCGAGAGGGCCATCTTGATAGCGGTCGCGCCGCGTACCGCGGGGATCCCGCGGGCGGTCATCGTCGCCAGGGCGGAGCCGACGTCAATCAGGCTGATGCCGTACTGCTTTGCCGTGACCAGGAAGCCGGTCCCTATCGCGGAGGTCAGGTCGTCCATCCGGAGGTTGCCGGCCCCGATGGTGGCGTTGATCGTCGCCGCCGCCTGGTTGAAGTCCTGCGCCCCTTGGATCCCGGACTTGTATGCGCCGGCTACCGCGTTCGTGGTCGATTCGAGATCCGCCTGGCCTACGGACGCGAGATGCTCCGCCGCCGTCAGGGCCTTCATCGCCGCCACGTTGCCCATGCCGACCGACTTGAGGTGGTAGAGGGAGTCCGCGAGTTGCTGGGGCGAGTGCTGGACGTCCTTCATCTTGAGCACGGCGTCCGTCAGATACTTGACGTCCTTCGCGGACCCGCCGGCCTGCGTCTGGATGAGCGTCATCGAGTCGTCGAACTTGGTCGCCATGTAGACCGAGGCCGCGCCGGCCGCCAGGACCGGGAGCGTGACCCCGGTCATCATCTTGCTGCCGATGGCGGAGGTATTCTTCCCGAACCGCGTGAGCTTCCCCTCCGCGGCCGCGAGCTTGGCGTTGTACTCCGTGTCGTTGAGCCTCAGATAGGCGACCAGTTCACCGACTGTCAGGGCCATCGCCTACTCCTTCGCCTTCGGAAGGACGGCAGTAGCGAGCCGGGACTCGATGTGTAGGAGCCCATCCAGACGGACGCGGAACCAGCGCCAGTCACGGCTCTGGAGGAGGCCCGGCTCGCTGAGATCTATGCCGTAGTGCTCGTGCATATCCGCCTCGATCAGCTTCCAGAATCCGAGGAGGTCTGCGTAGCGGATGCCGCCTTCGTAGCCGGCTTCGTCTGGCGGCCGGTCGATCCAGCGTGGGAGCCCCGGGCCTTGGGCGTCGCCTGAGGCGTCGCTGGAGCCGGGGCCGGTGATTCCCCCGCGTGGTCTTCCCAGACGCGCTCAGCGACCTCCAGCGAGCCTGTGGCGTGGTAGGCCATCAGGGTGTCGAACACGGCGGAGATATGAGCAGTAGTGAGACCGTCCGCGATCATCTCCGCCTTTACGCCGCCGAACATCTCGGCTTCCAGCGTATCGGCGTCCTCCCCGATGAGAAGCAGTTCATCCGGGTCTGCGTCCCCGCCCTCCCCCTGGAGCCGCGTCAGAGCGGTGAAACGCTCCAGGCGTAGCCCGGAGGCGGCGCTGATTGCGCCCGGGAAGTGGTAGACCTTGCCCCGTATGGGCAGGTCGATGGGCTGGACGACCAGAAAGTCATCCAGGTCTCGGAAGGCCATCCCTCCTCCTCAGGATCAGGAGTACGTGAAGGTGGCCATCGTGACGCTCGCGCCCGCCGAGCTCGTCACCTTGACCGAGATCCCGCCGGCAGCGTGAGCAGGAGCGACGGCATAGATCACGTTGTCGCTCTCGACGATCCACGAAGCCGCCGCGGTCGTGTCGAACTTGACGCCCGTGGAGGCCACGACGTCATCCACTCCGGCCTTCATAAAGCCGGTGCCGACGATCCTGACCAGCGTTCCGCCGACCGCCGCGCCGCCGGAGGGCGAGAGGGCCGTGGTGGTCGGCACAACCTGCGCTCCGTCCGGGTGCGTGATCGGGGTCCGGGCACCGCGCCCGTCTAGGGTCAGCGTGACGGTATCGAGGGCGTCCATCGAGCCGCCATTCTCGCCCCATGAGGCGACGACATAGCCGCGGTATGCCTCCGCCTTCGGGCCACCGCTCGTGACCTCGTAGAAGCGGATGTCAAGCACGTTCCCGAGGCCGATCTGGGCCGCCGCTGCGCGGATAGCTTCCTGGCCGTCATCATAGCTGGCGGAGTCCGAGGCTTTGACCTTACGGGCCAGATTGAGGTCCACGCCCCACTCGTAGGCCGTGGCGACCTTGCTCTTGGCTCCCGCGCCGTCGAAGTCGCTGTCTTCCTGGAGCGTCGGGGCGAAGGAGGGCTTGAAGTCGGTGATCCCGGCGACCGGCGTCCACACGGGAGCCGCGTACGTGCCGGTGTTGAGGTCGCAGTACCACTTGCGGTTGAGGGTTTCCCCTCCGAGGGCCACGCGAGGAACTGAGCTCATTTCGTTCTCCTTCGTCTGACGCGGTTAGCGGGCATGGTGTAGGGGAAGGTCATCCACGGTTCGTGCCAGGTCTCCAGCACGTCGCGTAGTAGTTGGAGGACAGCATCCATCGCTTCGCGTCGTCCTGGCCGAGCGAGGACGGGCCGGAGTGGCGGTGGATATCGACCACATAGATCCCGGTCGAGAGGGTCCAGGACGTCTTGCCGTGCAGGATGCTGAAGATGGAATCATTGAGGTCGTCTACGGGCCGCGGGTCGGCGCCGCCCCAGCGGCAGCGGATCTGCACGCCGAGCACGGAGTCGGAGAGGCTCGGCGAGTCGGAGACGCCGTAGCCGGTGAGCGTGATGATGCGGTCCGGCGCCTGCGGGATGTTCCCGAGCACGATGCCGGTATCGAGCACGCCGTAGGTGCCGCTCGCGTTCCAGGTCGCGCCGATGCCGCCCGCCGCGAGATAGACGGCGATGCCGGTAAGGAGGTTGGTCGAGAAGCCGCTCACGTCACCAGCCAGTCCACTCCGCGACGGTGAAGACGCCGGCACTGGTGTCGGTCTTCGCGTAGAAGGGCGCGCTACAGGGCCAGTCGATCGGCAGGCCCACGGGTCCGGCGGTCATGTAGGCGCCGAGGTCGGTGACTGCGAGGTGCGCGAGCCATGCCGTCGCCAGCAGGTTCATCTCGGTCTTGGCGGTCGTCATGTCGGTGCAGGTCGTGGCAGCAGCGACGACCAGCGCCAGGTTGACGGCGTCGGTCATGCCGCCGTGGACGGCGGTATCGGCCATGTGCGCGGCCAGCGCCGTGGCGATCGCGTTCGTGAGGGCGACCGTCTTCGGCGTGTCGTCCGCGTCCGCAGTCGCGATGGTGTTCGTGCCGGCGGCGACGTGGTAGGCCGTCGCCGCGATGTGCGTATTGAAGTCAGCCTTGATCTCGTTCACCAGCGCGTAGGCGTTGGCGTCGGTGATCGCTGGATTCGTCGCGGCGATGCCGTTGGCGTCGGCGATCTTGTGGACGATGGTGGCGGCCCAGACGAGGGACTGCGTGATCACGCGCGGGCGCAGCAGCGTCTTGAGCGTATTGGTGCTCGGCGTGACCTTCGCGTATGAGGTCGTGACCGGACTGACGACCGTGACCGTGGGCGCGCTTGGGAAGGGTACCGGTCCGCGGATGAACCGCGCTTCAGGATGGGCCATATCAGGCTCCTAGACTCTTGGCGATCTCGGCGGCGATGATTGCGCGCGAGGTCTCGACGGATTCGTTGAAGGGCGTCTCCAAATATTTGCTTTGACGCCCGCGCTGGTGCTGGTAGTCCATCTCCTCGTGCTGCCGCACGGCGTAGGGGGTGTCATAGGAGATGGCGGCGACGAGTTGCGCCTCGTCCTCGCTGACGGTGCCCGAGCGCATCAACGTGCCCTCATTGAGCGGCACGATGCGCGTCGCCATCTCGAGGATGTTCTCAGCGGCGAGGTGGAGACCCTTGGCGGCTGCGACGCGCTCGCGCTCCGTGACGATGGCTCCGTGCCATTCGGTCTTGACGGTCATGGTCATGCGACCACGACCTTGAGCAGCACCGGGTAGCCGCGGTACATCTGCGCGTTCATGCTGAGTACGTGGCTCGGGCGCCCGGCGACCGTGACCAGAGAGTCGGGGCCGAAGTAGTCGGCATCGGCGGGATGCACGATGACGGTCGCTGCGGAGAGTGCCTCTTCGCCGTTGGCGTTGCGCACCAGCCGCCGCGTGCTGTCGAGTTCGCAGGACACCTGGACGGCCTCGCCATAGACGGGGCCGTAGGCGCCTTCGCCGAGATAGGACTGCACGGAGACGGTCTCTTTGAGGATGCTCCTGCGGACCTTCACAGGCTGACCGGCTCCCGGCGATAGAGGCCGGCGTTGCGCAGGATCCGGGATGCCCGTGGGGCGAGTACGTAGACGTCGGCCGGCGTCGCCTTCACGGTCCCGAACGAGATGTCCTTCACCGGGCCCAGTACGTCGTCCTCTTCGTCACCGGCGCTCCAGAACTCGACCTGGGCACAGGTGGCGTCGCGGAAAGCCGCGATGTGGTCGGCGTTGGTCGGCAGGCCCTTGGAGTCGACCGGGAACCACGCCGTCCGCAGGTTGTCGTCGATGACCTCGCTCGCCCTCTCAAGCAGGCGAGCGAGGTCATCCGGCGGCGTGCCCCCAGCGAAGACCTCGTACTCAGTGCTGGTGGCATAGGCCATGGCTCAGCCCTTCTTCTTCGCGACGGTCTTGGGAGCCGGAGCCGCGACGGGTTCCGGCGTAGCCTCAGGCGGCGCGGGGATGCGCGACCAGTTGGCCTTGTTCTCGAGGTAGAAGTCGTCCTCTTCGAGCGTCTTCACCTCGACCTTCTCGCCGCTCAGCACGTTCTGGTAGAAGCGACTCATCGTCAGACGGTCGCCGCGTTGACCTTGCCGCGGTCGATGACCATGATCTGGCCCGCGGCGCTGGCCGGGAACTCGATGCGCAGCGTGCCGTTCGCCTGCAGGAAGCGCGCCGACTCCAGACGCGGCAGGATGCCGCGGCCGGAGGTGTTCGCGAGTGTAGTCAGCGTGAGGTCGCCGATGCCGGAGCTGAGTTCGCCCGAACCGGCCGCGCTGGAGCCCGCCTTGACCACCGGGACGATTGCCCCGGCGTAGGTGTTGGTGATCTCGATGACGAGATCCTCGAGGTGCCCGACGGGCGTGATCACGGCCGTCTGCGAGGCGACGATCGCCGTACCCACGGCGGCGCTCATCGTGGTGAAGTCCTTGGTGCTGTAGGTGAGGCTGGTGACTGCGAAATCCGTCATGTTCTCGTGCTCCTTCGCTCAGCTGGTGGTCAGCGTGGTCGGCTCGGCTCAGGTCTTCGAGCAGAGGGTCATCGTGATGCCGGTCGGACGGATGACCTTGGCGCCGTAGACGTGCAGGCCCTTGAGCGCGTCGCTGAACGCGGTCTGCGGACGCAGCGCCTCGACCTGGTCGATCTGGTTGGCGAACGTCACGGCGCTGGGGTGACCGCTGTAGACGTACCAGTCGTCGCCCGTGCTGAGCGCGTAGGTGCCGACGAGGATGTCGAAGCCGATCGCGCGGCCGACGACGCCGTTCTCGAGCCGGTTGCCGCTGGAGAGTGCGTCGTAGGTCATGTAGTTCGTGTCCAGCATGAGGAGGCTGTTGAACCACGACGGCACGATGGTGTAGCGCTCCTGCTGCGGGATGTGCGCGTCGTCGAGGTCCTGCTTGTGCTGCACGAGCCGCGCCCAAGCGAGGGCCGAGGTCGTGACCGACACGGCGCCGTGCTTGTAGGACGAAGCGACGTCGGCTTCCATGATCGTCTGCACGTAGGAGTCCGCGTCCTCGGCGAGACCGGCGCCGGCCTGACGGGCGGCCTCGGTCATGAGGGCGCCGCCGTTGATGCTCTGCGCCTTGGCGATGTCGCCGACCTGGAAGGCGAACGACTTGATCTGGTCGCAGTACAGGGTGCGCTGGGCATCGGTCAGCGACTCGAAGGTGAGGGTCGTGGAGCCCTCGACGAAGGCTGCGATGGTCGGCCGGCCGACGGACGTGATGCGCACGCTCTTGGCGCCTGCGACGTCGCCCTCGTAGTTGCGGTTGCAGACGCTGGTGGACGAGAAGTTGTTGACCTGGTTGAACGCCTGGAGCAGCTCCGCCGCCCAGACTTCCCTTTGGAAGTTGGTTATTGCCATGTTCCACACTCCTGAGTGGTATAATGATTGCGATACTTCTCCCCATCATGGAGGCACGTATGAATACGAAGGAGACCGATCTGGCTTGGCTGGCCGGGTTCATCGACGGTGAAGGCTGTTTCCACTTCCGTCGGAACTCCGGCACGAGGAACTACTACTATCCGGTGGTCCGAGTGGCGAACACTGACGTGCCCACGCTGGACGTGGTTCTGGGCATCTTGGACCGCACGGGCCTCGCCCATCAGAAGCCGACGTGGCGCTACCCGGATAACGGCAACCTTCCGTCCTGGGACGTCGCCGTAGCGGGGTCGAAGAAGATCACACAGTGGCTCACTGCGCTCATCCCCTACCTGCACACCAAACGCGGCCAGGCAGAAGACATGCTGCGCTTCCTGCAGCTTCGAGCTGCGGACACTTCGCAGCGGGACTACTCCGACGAGGAGTACGAGATCATGCGCCGCATCAGCAAGCGCATGGTGATCCTCCCGAGGCAGGAACTCCGCGAGCGCCCGACGCACTGCGCCAACGGGCACCTCTTCACAGACGAGAGCACCTACCTGTGGAACGGTAGGAAGGGGTTCCGGGCCTGCCGTATCTGCCGGAACGCCGCCGCCGCGAGAGCACGCGAACGCCGGTTGCATCCTGCAGACGGATGACGCCTTGTGTGTGATGGCTGCTCCTCTGTCTCGATACTTGGGTTCCGAGACGAGAAGCGCCTGGCTTCACGTCGACCGCGGCGCCGGGCCGCGGGTCATGCGGGTCTGCGTCTTAGCTTGCGTCTCCGGCCAGTAGCGTGGCCAGCTTTCCTTCGTCCTTGGCCTTGACGATGAGGTCGTGGCGCCCCTTAGTCGCCATCTCATGCACCCATTCGGCGCTGTATTCGGCGACTGGCGTCTGCCCGCCGCCGACGGGGCCGCCGGAGCGTTCCGGGGCCACGGCACTGGTGCGGAAGTTCGGGTTTGCATCGACGGCCGTCTTGATGGCCAGCTCCACCTGCGCCGAGAAGTCGGGAGCCGCCGGGTCGATCGCGTCGACGGCGTTGCGGAACGAGAGTGAGTCAGTGAGCGCGTCGGCGTTGGCTCCAGCCTTGCCCGCAAGGCGGATGATGGCGTTCTCGCGCTGCATGGACTGCACCTGCGCGATCGCCGCGTCGCGTTGCTCGGCTGCCTTCTGGGCCGCCGCTACGGGATCGTCGTCTGCGATGATGCCGGCTGCCTTGAGCACGGCCTCGAGCTTCGTCTGCGAATCCTTGGCCTTGATGCGGTAGCCTGCCGCCTCTTCACGAAGCGCCTTGCGCTGCGCCTCCCACTCGGGCGGCGTGGCATCGGTGGGCGCTGCGGGAGTCTCCACGGACGCCGCCGCGGGCGGACCTGCCGCCGGGGGCACTGTGGTCTCTGCTGGCATGGCTGGCGTCTCGACTTCTGGCATCCTCAGAACCTCCGGGGCTCCATGAGCGGGTGCGCTCCGGGCGCGACCCTTCTACTAAAGCGGCAGATGTACTCCCCTGCCGTCATATGGAGCGCCCCGCCGCCTTCGTGATCTGTTCCCGCGCCCGCTGGCGGACGGCGTTCGTCGAGTCGACGTGCTCGCGGATGCGTGCCTGCGCCGCCAGCACGTCGGAGTGCGCCGCCGCCTTGGCCTCGGGAGTCAGTGCCACGACCTCTTCACGCTTGGCGGCGCGCACGTCGCGCTCGTAGCGGCGCAGGGTCTGATTGTCACGATAGTCCTGCGCCTGCTGCGCTACCTCTTCCTCGGTCTTGGCCTCGTAGGGCTGCGTGATGCCTTCCTGATAGGCGCTCACGGTATGCAGGCAGCCGGGGTGCATGAGGCCGTCGGCGAGGGCATCGTCCAGCGAGGGGTATTCGTCCGAGTTGCCGTCGAGGCTCACGATCTCGCCTTCCCATGGCTCGCACTCGGGACACGGTGAGCCGTCCTCGGAGATGATGCCGAGGTCGACGCCGTTCTCAGTCAGGGTATCGATGTGCCCCTCGACAGCGGCGTTCATCGTGCCGGCGCGCACGGCCATCTCGGCGTAGGAGTCGAGGCTCCAGGCGCGGTTCGCTGCGTCGATGAACCCGGTCACGCCAGACGAGGCGAAGTCGTCGAGCACGCCTTGCGTCGCCTGGATGCGGTTCTGCACGCCGAGCGTGACGTTCATCACGCCTCTCGTGGTCGCCGCAGCACGCGCCTCCTCACCAGCGGCCACGGCCTTGCGGTATGCCTCCGTGGTGGACACGAGGATGCGCTGTCCCGTGGCATCGAGGTAGCCCGTGGTCGCCTGCGTGAGCTTGTCCACGGCGCGCATCTGGGCCAGTGGTTCGACCGGGTGCGTGCCGACCGTGCCCATCTTCTTCATGTCGGCCACGGCAGCGAGCCCGCCGCGGTCGTATGCGCGAGTGAGCGCCGTGTGCACGCCCGTCGCGGCCTCGCGTTGCAGGTCGGCGATGAGTTGCCGCATCTGCACCTCGTAGTCGCGCATTTGAGCGGCTTTGAGTTCGGCCCAGTGAGATTGGTGGATGTCGGCGCCGATGGTGCGCGCCAAGTGCTCGAGCATCTTCGTTTGGGCGTCGGCGAAGTAATCGGCGACCTGCCGCGCGAGTTGCTCGGCGGTGCGGCGGCTAACGGGCACTTACTTCCCCTGCTGCTGCGCGACCATCTCCGGCGGCAGCGGCTTGCCGTTGCCGCTCGGCGGCGTTGCCTCGGGCGGCGTCGCCAGCGTGGCCAGCGGCGGCAGCATCGGCACGCTCACGCCGCTCTGGTCCTGAATCAGCGCCACCTCTTCGTCGATGGCTGCCTCGTCCCACTCCGGATGCTGCATCGCGACCAGCGTCTTGGTGCTGGCGGCCTTGGCGAGCGCCAGCTGGTTGGCCGTCTGCGCCAGTGCGAGCGGGTCGCTTTCCGCCTCTTCCGCCCACTTGATGTCGACGTCGCCCACGGCGCCGGTGCCGAACACGAGGGCGTCGAGTTCGAGCCAAGTATCCAGCAGCGGCTCCAGCGCCTGCGTCCAGTAGCGAGACTTCTTCGTGCGTGTGCGCTCGCTCTGCCGCTCACGGGAGACGACCTCGGTGGCGGTCAGGGTGCGCGGCTGGTCAACGCCCGCGCCGAAGGTCCCGGGCGAGTAGCCGGCGCTGCGCAGGACCTGGTCGACGATCTGCGCCGCCGTGGTCATGTGCTCGGTGACGCGAATCGCGAACTGCATGATGGTGATGTCCTGAGCCGTCTCGCGGTTCTGCATGATGTTGAGGCCGACGTACGCCTCCTGGTCCTCGTCGAACGCGGAGCCCATGCCCTTGCCGAGATTGACGAGCATGTCTTCGGGGACGATGATGCGCGCCTTGGCGAGGCGCAGATCGCGCATCCACGAGGTATAGGTCTCGTCGAGCGCGTCCATCAGCTGCTCGACGCCGTCGTAGTCGCTCCTGCCGAGGTCGGCGAGCCCCTCGACCTTGCGCCAGCGCCTCTGCGGGCGCATGTTGGCGACGTAGGCGGCGGTCAACCCCTCGACGCCCGTCGGGATCGCGCCCTCGGCGTCCACGAGTCCTACGTACGGCATCGTCGCGGGATGGTCGGCGAGCGCCACCTGCTTGCCCAGGGTCTTGGCGTCGCCCTCGTAGAGGCCATGCAGGATGGCGCCCTTCTCGTGGCGCTCGAGGTGGCGGAAGATGTGATCCTTGTCGTCGGGGTCGGCGTACTCGGTGAAGAAGGTCACGGCCGTGAGCCGTCCCCACTGCCACTCGCCGAAGGCGGCGTCAGCGCTCACGGCGTCGATGAGCACGCTGCCTGCCACGTCCTTGTCCCATACGAGGCGCAGCCACGCACCCCCCAGCGCCGCGGCGAGCTCGGCGGCTTCGATAAGTTCGCTGTGGAAGGTGCCGTCGTTGAGCAGCTCGTCCACGCGGTCCTTGGCCTGCTTGTTGCTCTCGTCAGTGTCGCAGATGAACTGCGGCGGCTCGGCGAAAAGCAAATCTGCGGACGCACATGCTATGTCCGCAGCGAGTGGTACATGCAACCCGGCTTTGCGATTCCCAGAGAGATTCGGGCGTGCCCAAAAGTACCTCGCAACACGGTTGATAAGCCCGCCTTGCTGCAGGGTGCCCGACTTGGCGTTCTCGTAGCGGTAGAAGTCGCTGTGCTGGCCGAAACTCGGATCTACAGTCCCGTAGGCGGCCTTCAATTGTTCCGGGTCCCCTATGTACCAGGCCGACCAAAGCGACTGTTGCAGGAGGGCGACTCCGTGCGGCGGAGGCGGCCATGCACCGCCCTGTGGAAGACTCATCAGTGCATCCTTTCGGTGGACTCATGGAGCAACTTGGCGCGACGCTTGACCCATCCGGCTTTGACTGCAGCAGAGTGCTTGGCGCGGTAGTCCGGGTCGGCCCATATCCTCTTCTTGGCGGAAGCCTGCTTGGCTTGGTACTGAGGATCGGCGCAACGCTTCTTCGCAGCAGCCGACATGCGGGCCTTGGCCTCTGGGTTCTCCCAGCCTCTTCTCAGCGCCGCACAGAGACGAGCGCGTGAATCTGAGTCCGCCCATTGAGCCTTGGCGGTCGCAGAATCCTTGGCCCTCGTCGCCGGGTCACTCTGTTGAGGCGCTTCCAGCATACGCCCTTGCGCGGACATCATGCCGCCTCTTCATCGGTATCGGCAGGCAGAGTGAGTGGCACGAGGCTGCGCCACCTGCTCTGCGTCGTGAGAACGGCGTAGCGGAGCGCGTCACAGAAATGGTCGTTCTGCTTGACCGGCTTGTCCTCGCCTTTCGCCGTCGCCTTTGCGTCCCAAGCGTAGGAGGGCATCTCACCGAGCAGGCGCGTGCATGCAGACGAGACCACGAGACGGTCCACGGCCAGCAGCGACGCCACCGTGCGGATGCCGTCGATGACAGCGTTCTCGGCCAGGATGACGCCGGGCACGCCGTCGGCCCACAGTTGCTTGTGGAAACTGGCAGCGCTGGGGTCGATGATGACGCGCTCCGGCTGGCGACCGGCGATCCACTTGCGATAGTCGAGGGAGAGGCCGGCATCGGTGAGGCTCGGCGGTCCCCACTCGTCTGCGACCACGAGTCGCGCCCGCGGCTCGTCGGAGATGCCAAGTAGCAGCCCTGCGGTCGGAGCCGTCGTTCCGTAGTCCACACCGACTGCGAGCAGGCGGATGAGCGGCGGCACGCGATCGGGCGCGACGACATGCCGGCTTGGCTCCCACATCTCGTAGACCGCCCCCTCGGCGACCGCCCACTCGCCGTCAATCATGCGCCGCGCCCAGAGTCCCGTGATCTCGCGGCGCAAGTTAGCGACGAACTCCTCCGGCAGGTGCGGGTTATCGGTGAGCCGGAACTGGAAGCGCGCCAGGTCAAGGTCAGCGGCGCGCAGCAGGTAGTTGACGTTCAGCCAGTGCATCGGCCCATCGGGGTTCGTCGTCGCCAGCAGGCGCGCGCCTTCGAGGCTCAGGCGGCTAAGCAGCATCCTGAAGAACGACTCGGGCACTGTCGATAGTTCGTCGCAGTAGGCGCCGATCAGCGTGAGGCCGCGGATCTTCTCCTCGGCGCGCTCGTCGTTGGCGCCGACCAGATAGACACGCCGCGGACCACTCGGTCCCGGCATGAACAATTCACCGGACCCGCCCACGTAGCGGCAACGTTTCCTGCCGAGGATCTCTATGAGCGGGTCAACGATGTTGCGCTTCAGGGTGCGCTCCGTCTTGCCCGCCATCAGCAGGTTCCCGGGCAGCGCGTGCCGCACGAAGTCGATCCAGGCGATGTCTGCGGCGATCGACTTTCCTGAGCGCACGGACCCGTCCATCATCACCATACGGTTCTGCTCGAGAGCCGCCCAGGCTGCCTGCTGCTTCGGAGTGAGCGAAGTGAGGATCATTCGGACTTCTTCAGCGATGCCAGGTAGTCGTCGATCGCCGACCCGGACTCGGCGGCGATGTCGTGCGCGTCCATCTCCATGAGCGTCTTCGTGTAGTCACGTACGGTCGCCATCGTGATTGCCGGCGCCACCTCGTCGGCTTCCAGCTGCAGCTTGAACTTCTCGCCCGCCAGGTCGCGCAGTTCGGCAAGGCGATCGCGTGCCTTCATACGGACCTGGGGAGCAGCACCGCCATGAAAGCGGCAGACGAACCCGCCCGGGATGGCCGGCTGCCGACATCGCATACCCGTGCTTTTCGCCTTCGCAGTGCAGCGGTTCTCCATGAGGTCGACGCTCGCCTAGGGGTCAGGGCTTCCTACCTAGGCGCGAAACGTACTCCCAAGCAGCCGCAGCGCCCGCCGATAGCGGTTCACGATGGGCGTGCAGGTGACGCCCTCTAAGGCCGCGATCTTGCGCCACGAGAGGCCGCCGCACAGGCGCATCTCGAGTACGGCGCACTGCTTGACGGAGAGTACGGAGAGGTCGAATGAAGGGAACTGTTCGGCGAGACAGTCGGGGACGCTACTGCTGGTCCTGGCACTCCCGGCAGAGGACGAGTTTCTCGCCGACCGTGACGTCGAACCGCTGCGTGAGCCCGTGGACGGCGGAGTCGACCTTGACGTCGTTGGTCTCGGTGAGGATGACGCAGTCGTCGGGGAAGACGTCACGGCCGCAGACCGCGCAGATGTGAGGCGGCGTCAGGAACCTCAGCGACATGCTCATGGCTGCATCGTACCATCATGGGTTCCCATGAATGGCGTGCGCCTGCTCGAACTTGTGCGCCTCGCAAAGGTCCGAATGGTTGTAGGCGGACAGCCGCGCTCCGCATCCCTCATGGGAGCATCTCCTGTAGAACGTTGTCTTAGCGTCCCAGTGAGCCGTGCTCTCGCGGATCATCTGTCTCTCCGAGGGCAGAAGCCGAACGCCGCTGGAGGACAAGCATCTCAGGCAGAGGCCGGACCAGTCTGCTGCCGAGGAGCAAGTCTCAACATGGCGACCACATTTCACGCAGTAGATATAGCGGTAGTCGTCGGGGCGCTCGAGTTCATCTTCCCAGCAGGTCCTCCCGACAGACCCGATGACGGACAGCCCAGCCGTATCCCATCTCTGCGTACCTGAGAGGCGATAGCGATTCGCGGACCCCTGCGGGGAGATGTGCCCTCGCTGCGCTCGCAGCCCGACAGCTATGGGAAAGCGTCTCATCGCCGCGAACGCTACCCCGCCCAAGTGTTGCAGGTCGGAGGATGTTGCGGAGAGTGTACCTCAGCCATAGACGTGCTTCTGCGCCCGCCGGCAGCCGTTCACGATGTCGATGAACTGCTGCACGTCGTCGACCACGAAGACGTGGACGCCCTGGGCCGCCGCCTTCTCGATGAACGCCTGCTGACCGATACTCAAGCAGCCGTGCCCTTCGCCGGGCCGGTGGGCGCGCTTGGTCTCGATCCACACCGTCTTGCCGGCGCAGTTCACGGCGAGGTCCGGGACGCCGACCGTGGTGCCACTGCCCTTGGCGCGGCGCTGTCCGATCTCGACAAGGTGGCAGTTCATGGCCTTGGCGACGACGCGGATCTCGTCCACGAGGGCGGATTCGGGGCCGGTCATGGCCTGTCCTCGCGCCCGGCCCAGCGGGACGGTGTGAGCCGACACATCTTGTGCATCGGCCCTTCCAGCTTCTCGCCGTGCGCTCCTGCCTTGCACTCAGCCATCCAGACGTGAGACGGCGCGAAGTGACGAGCGCCCATCCGCTCGCAGTTCCCGCAGCACCGCAGCCGCCCCACCTCAGCCTTGAGTCCGATGTTCTCGTGGTCAGCGTCCCGCAGCTGGATGTCCAGTGCAGTAACGCGGGCCTCGGCCTGCACCGCCCTCAGCTTCTCTGCCTCGCGGCGCTCAACCTGCCTTTGTAGCTCGGCCTCCAGCGCGGCGATACGGGCAAGCAGGTCGCCGTGTTCGATGTCGCTCTGCGTCGGGAAATCGTGCTGCTGCTGACTGGGACGGCAGCCGAAGTGGAACGCCTGACCGTTCTCGACGAACGAGGTTCCGCCGATGATGCCGTGGCATCCAGCGCAGAGGGCGGCGTTGCTACTCATCCCCGGCCTCCTCTCGGGCGGCCTAGCACGGCGTCCATCATCTTGCCGAATGCCTTGCCGTTCTCTCGCTGGTACAGGTCGTATCCGGACTTCTCGTAGATGGCGACCTGACGGCGCAGTTCCTTCCACGCTGCGTTGAGCCGTGCCACCTCGGCCTCGGCCTGCTCGGCACGCTCAGTCATGCGATGAAGGTCAACGATGAGGCCTGCTCGCTTCGTGTGTTCCTGCTGCCGCTCGGCCTCCAGCGCGGCGATGTACGGGTCCGCCGCGTACACCACCTCGCGCGGCTGGCGCACCAGGTCGAGCATGGCCAGGTGCGCGACATCGCGGTATGTGTCGGCGAGGGTCATCCCGCTGCGCTCCCCTGGTCGGCTGCGGCGATGAGCAGGCGGCGTCCGTAGTCGGCAGGAGCGATCACGTCGCGCAGCTTGCGGAGCCCGCCGCCGGGAGCGGTCAGCTCGTGCTCGGCGAGCACCGTCCAGTCCTTGGCGTCGTGGTTGCCATTGAGGCCGGCGGCGGTGAAGTAGTCGGCCACGAGCTCGCCGTACTGCGTGCGGTCGCCGACCACGGTGACGTGCGGATCATCGTCGCCGGGGTAGACGGCGACGACGCAGGGCGAGGCGGAGGCGACGGATACGGTGCCGGTGCCGTCGCATGCCTTGCAGCGGTGATGCCCGCCGCCGGTGCGATCGGGCAGCCGACCCTCGCCGCCGCACTGCTGGCAGGGGCGCTCGTCCCACTCGTTGACGACGGCGGGCGGATCGGCCTTGGCGACGAGCGGAGCAGCGCCGCAGCCGGTGACCACGCCGTCCGGCTGAGCGAGATTGCACTTGTCCACGGCGACGCAGTCGGAGCAGGAGGCTACTTGTTCCAGCTCTCCGGTGACCGGGTCGACGCCTGGCGTGCCCAGCGTCAGGGTCACCGTCAGGCCGTCCGCGTCGAGGGCGCCGCTGTTCACGATCTCGGCGGCGATCTCGGCGACGGACTGCACGCCGTCGTCCTGCATGCGCCGCAGGTTGCCCTCGGCGATGTCGCGCAGCTGGCAGGCGTGCATGAGGTTGGCGCGCGCCGTATCGAGTGACTTCTCGGCTTTGTCGACGCCGGCTTGGAAGTGGACCAGGAAGAGCTCGGCGGTCTCCAGCTTCGTCATCGGGAAGGCGCTCAGTTGGTCGTTGGTGGTCATGGGGTCTCCGTTTCGTAGAGCCGGCAGGCGTCCCACTTCTGGCGGTGGTCGCTGGCGTCGCTTCGGCTGATCGCACGAAGGTCGCACTTCCAGTAGGTGCGGTTCCCTGTCGGGCTGAAGGCAAGGATGTGGCGGCACGTCTTGCAGCGCGCGCCCTCCGGCCCGCGGCCGTGCCTCACGATCATCGGGTTCGGCGAGTAGTTGTTGGCGATGTCGCCGATCGGCAGGATGAGGTCTTCGCTCATGACGCCGACTCCTGCGATCGGTAGCGGCCACGGACGTCCGGTTTCCTGACGTGGTGCTTTGCCCAGTAGTCGTCGCGATCCGTGCGCATGTACTGCGGGATGAGCGGCGACGATCCGCCCTTTGGGCAGTGATGATGCGAGAGCCCCAGGAGCTCGGTGAAGACCGGCGCGCCGGCGCGCTCTTCCAGGCTGATCGCCATGTCGCACTTCCAGCAGTAGACCCAGTCGCGCTGCTCGGCGCCATAGCGTTCGGCGAGTGAGGCCGACGCCGGGTCGACTTCGCCAGGGAGTTCAAGCAGCGCCGCCTCCCGGCTCGCGTTCTCGGCCCGGTAGGCTTCGCGCAGCTCGGCCATGGACGGGCGCCACCTCAGTTGTTCTTTGAGCGCGTCCACAGCCGCAGTCATAGCGTCGAATTCGTAGCCGAGAAGGAAGTCTAGCCACTCGTTCCGGTCCTCGGCGGTGTGCGCCGTCCTGAGGACCCAGATCCCATCCATCTTGCGCATCACGCGGTCGGCTTCGTGGAGGTTCACGAGGACTCCTCGGGGTCGTATTCGAGGCCGCGCTCGGCGGCGAACTGGCGCAGAAAGGCGTCGTGCTCGAGCCGCGCCGCGGCGGCCTTGCCGTTGCCGGTGTCGGGCAGATAGGCAGCCGGGATACCGTCTCGCCAGTCCTCCCAGCGCTTTCCGTGGATGAAGGTCGTCGGCATCGGGACGTAGCGGAGCTCCACCACTCCTTGCTCGACGATCTTGGCGAGCACGGAGGCGATGCCGGTCGCCAGGCGCTTCTCTTCCTTGGTGATGTGCGACCAGGCGGTGCGGGCGTTCTTCTTGCCCTCACGTCTCGGGTAGGCCGACCAGAAGGGAACGAAGTCATCAGAGCGGGCGGGAAGGCGCTCGTCCGACTCGCCAGAGTTGGACAAGAGATCTTGCTCTTTCTCTTTCTCACTCCCAAGACAAGATCCCAAAGACAAAAGACAAGAACTACCCGGCTCGTCTGGTGCAAGTATCATGCTTAACTGGTGCTCGTCTGGTGCAGGGATGACGCTGGCCGGTTCCTTCACGTGTGGATGCTGGTGTTTCGACCATGACGGAATCGCGATGAAGCGGCACTCGCCGATGGTGTAGCGGACGATGAAGCCGCGGCGGGCGAGCTGGTCAAGGAGGACGTCGGGGTCATAGTCGTCGTAAGGAAGACACTCCGCCTTGATGCGCCGCGGTCGGTCCTCGAGGCGCCCTTCGCGGTCGGCGATCGTCCAGAGGCCGGCGTAGAGGATGCGCGCGGCCAGGTCGCACTCGGCGAGCTGTTCGTCGATGAAGAAGCCGGGCTTGATGGTGCGAAGACGACTCACGACGCCACCCACCCGTCGACCCGTGCCGCCCTGGTCGAGAAGGGGATACCGTGGTCGCGCTTGCAGAGCCGGGCGAGGTTGCTCGTCAGGTGGTCGTTGAAGACCACCGGCTCGCCCTTCTGGCGCGTGAGCAGGCCGCTGCGCCTTACCATGTGCCCGCAGAAGTCGGCGCTCGGCTGGATCCCCTTGTTCATGTCTTCCCGGGCGACCTGGAGGAAGTAGGCGAAGGCCTCCGGGTTGTGGCGCGCCCAGGAGATCGCGTCGCCGAGCGGATCGACGCCGAGCGAGAGCTGCTCAGACGGCGGCCTCCTGGAGCAGCTCGAGCTGTTCATAGGTCTCACCTCCCAGGATGCGGTCGAGGGAGGCGTCAAGGCAGGCGAGGAAGTAGCCGGCGACCTTGCGGCGATGGAAGAGGCACATCGGCCCCGGGTTGTGCCGGTTCAGGTGCTCGTCGCAGCCCGGCCAGATGCAGCTGCGCTGCGTCGGGACCTCGCGGTCGTATTCGAGCCGGTAGAGGCCGCCTGCGTGCCCTCCACGAGGCGTTGCGTTGCCGATGCGGTGCCCGGCCCCGTGAAGCTGGTAGAGAGCGCAGAGGACGGCGTTGCGCGACACGCCGGCGGACGCCATGAGTTGTTCCGTCGTCTTCGGTCCTTCGCGCAGGGCCTCGAGGATCGCCTGGCCGGTCACGAGGCGATCCCGTCGAGGACGTCCCCCGGGAGGACGCGGTCGCGCACGGCAATGCGCAGCACGACCTCGAGGCGGCGGAACGTGTTCCAACCGATGCGACCGCGACGCGGCACGTAGCGATGAGCGATGGCCGCGGAGCGACAGATCCGGCGCATGCTCACGCCGCTGTTACCGGCAGCGTCGATGGCTGGCAAGATCGCCGTCACGGGCACGTTGTGACCGGGAGCGATGGCGGTGATCTCAACGCCGAGAATGGCCGACTCCGTACCACGTCGAACGCGCTCGAAGTCGCCCGCGGCGATGCGCCCGATCGCGGTCCGCGATAGTCCTGAAAGAGCCGCAATGCTGGTGTGTGAGTGACCGGCCGCCAGAAGGCGCTTGATGTACGCCCTCGTTTCAGCGACGGGCACAGTGCGTGTGCCCTCCTTGGCGTCGTGCCAGTAGAGACGCCGGTAGGAGTTCCAGGCGGTGCGACATTCGTCGCACCTGCAGCGACGGTTCGTGTAGCAGGAGATGGTGCCGTGCGCGATGCTCACAGCAACGTCTCGGAGCCCTCGCCCGTGACCTCCTCAGCCTCGCCCTCGATGACCTCGCCCGTGACCGGGTCGAGGTCCGGGAGGTCGGCGACGCCGTTCATGACCCACTGGAAGTCGTCCAAGCCGATGTCGGCGAGCTTGTCTCCCTTGAAGCCGCCTTGCCGCTGCAGGCGCGAGAGCACCTCGCCCTCGCTGATCCCCTTGGCGGAGGCCGCGGCGATCATCTCCTTGACCTTGGCGGCGCCGGCCTTTGCCGGGCGCGGCGCCGGCCGCTGCTGGCCGCCGAATCCTCCGGGCGCCGAGCCGCCGCCCTCAAAGGCGAACATGCCGCGGATGCCGAGCACCGCCTGGATCGCGTCTGCGGCGGCGCGCTTGCATGCCATCTTGGCTGCGGTGTTCGACTTGTCTTCGACCTCTTCGCGGACCTGAAGGTAGGTCTCGCCGTTCTTCTTGTACTTCTCACGGCGGCGGTCGTTAGGCGTCGCGTCCCATTCCTTGCGGTGCGCGCTGCGCCACTTGAACTTCGTCTCGGAGGTGGAGCACTCGCCGACGGCGGAGCCGAGGAAGGCGCCGCTCGGCTGGTGGATGACGCGGGCGGTGGCGATGTAGCGCCGGCCGTCGTCGGAGACTTCGGTCTGTACGTCGTACTCAAGGCCCAGCTGGAAGGACGCGGCGAGGATCTCCATGCCTGCCTTATAGAGCATCGTTCCGGGGACGCCGGGCGCCACCGGGCCGTAGTGGACGCCCTCCTGCATGACTTCGCGCACGACCTTCTCAACGGCGGCGCGGCGCGCCAGGAGCACGTCCGCCTGGACGGCCTGCAGCTCGATCGCGACGGCGGCGATGGTCGCCGGGGCCTGGCTCTCTGCTCTCTCGATCTCTTGACTCATGGCTTCTCCCTCTCGTTCGCGAGATCGGCGACGCGCATGGCTTCGATCGCCTGCGCGCAGCGGCGCTCGCGTGATGTGACTGATTTGCAGGCCGGAAGGCCGACGCCCGGCGTGACCGGAGCGGGCCTCATCCCGTCGCAGCGCCCGGTTTGCGCGGCCTTCTCGGCGCGCCGGCGGTCGTAGACGCCGCGCATGAACTCGCGCAGCTCCGGACTGATCGGCGTCGGCCAACCGCCGCAACGCATGTAGCGGGCGATGTACTCTTCTTCTTCTTCTTCTTGGCCGTTGTCCGTGGGGTTGACGTCGGCGCTCATCGCGAACCTTCCGGCAGCATGAGGAGCGCGGCGCAGGCGAGGATGCAGGCGATGCCCGTCGCCAGATGGGTCGCGATCACGAGGATCGCAAAGAAGCCGAGGCAGCAGGCGATCCAGGGCGCGAGGGTGTGGATGAGGCGGGTCATCGCGTGCCGTCCCAGACGAGGAGCCCGCTGGCCTCGCGGCAGAGGCGGATCAGCTCCTCGCCGAAGAAGCGCCAGCGACCGTTGTAGGACAGTTTGCGAAGGCGACCGGCCTGCACGAGCTCGCGTAGTTTCGTGTCGCCGATGCCGAGGACGCCGCAGGCCTGTTCGCGGTCGTAGACGGCGGTTGGGATGATGCCAGAGGGGCTATCCATGCTGCGCGGAGAGCGCAGCAACGTAGAGGCCCAAACCCGCGCCAACATGCCAAACATTGGACATTTCGCAGGTAAATGGGCACAATACGTGCAAAGCGCTTCTTGGTGACTCACCGGTTGCTGGGGCGCTCAGGCCGGGTTCGCACGCCAATGCGGGCCCGGCCGTCCTTTCGTTGCTCACAATGGCTCCTTGTGAACGTGGACGGGATCTAGTGGTTCAGGTCTGCACCTCCTTTCGCTGGCGTCACATTATCAGTTCTGATACTTGGAGCAATACCCTTCAGTGGCCCAAAGTCTCGACCAGTGCTTTAGCCTGTGCCGCTGTGATCACCCATTGATTCCCGACCTTCTGCCCTAGGTCTCCGCGGATGCAGCGCTTCTGGAGCGCGGCTCTCGTGAGGCGCCGATCGGGAGGGAGCTGCTCAGCCACGTAGGCTGTCAGTTCCGTCAGGCTGAGAAGACGATCCTGAGACACGTTTCCTCCGGAGTCGACGACGGGTCGCCCCACTCTACATCGGTCGCGGGAAGGGGCGAAAGGTCCTGCTGGAACGTCAACCTGGCCCCGGTGACGCGGTAGGATGCTAGCACCAATGCTGGACGGAAGGGGACACCTGTTCGCCTCTTCGTCGGCGCGAAATCGGGGGGGCTGAGATGGTCTTCGGGAGGAAGAAGAAGCAGGCGCCAGGCTTCGAGTACGACTACACCTACGAGGTCCAGATCGCCGGCGTCACGCACGACTTCCGACAGGTGGCCGTTTCGGGACTCCGCGAAGGTCAGTCTCTCGACCTGGTCCCAGAGCCCACGAACCCGCACGATCCGCATGCCGTCGCCGTGTTCGCCAAGGGGAAGACGGTGGGCTACGTGCCGGCGTTCAAGTCCGAGATGGTCTCCGAGTTCATCGCCAAGGGGAAGACGGTGGATGCCCGCGTGCTCGCGATCGAGCCGTTCATCGTCGACGGCGGATACGAGGCGCTCGGCGTGCGTATGGTCCTTGGCCTCGGGCGGCGCGACTCCCAAGAGTAGAAGCGGCCCGGTCGCCTGGGCAGTGGCGGCCGGGCCAGCGGGGGAGCCATGCCCCGCACGCCGGCGGGTAGCCGGCGAGACTCGAATCAGTGAACTCCGCTCTTGGCGATCGCGGCCCGGAAGGAGATGCCGGTCAGGGCCGTGACGATGACGATGACGATCTGCCACGTCTGACTGTCGAGGGAGATCGTGCCGGCCGCGGCGAGGATGCCAAGGACGGCGAGGACGATGGTGCCCAGAATGGACTTCTTGCCGTCCAGCCACTTGATGATCGCGTTCATGCTCACCTCCGATCGCTGTTCGCTTCGTCAGTCTGCCGCCGGAGTCACCGCGGACGCCGCCACTCGCGCCAGGCGCGCTCCCAACGCAGCAGGAGGCGGTCGGCGAGCGTCGGCGCATAGACGACCACCATCTCGGGGATGCCGTAGAAGTTGCGGCGCTCCACGTAGTGGAAGCCGCGCTGCAGGGGATAGCGATGCCCGGGGGTCATGTTCACCAACCGACCGCCGGGTCGCCCTGCCAGGCGGGCAGGAACGAGTCGTGCTGCGAGCGCCAGATGCGAAGGCCCTCGCGCAGGTTCGCCTCGGGGTCTCGTGGGTCGAACTTGCCAGCCCACCAGCACGGCGCCAGCTGCAGGAGCCCGGTGCATCCGCTCCCCTGCTGATTCGGCTCCCAGGGGATTCCGGAAGACTCGTTCCAGATCAGCGCGGCCAGCGTGTGCCACGTCGAGCGCGGCCAGCCCACATAGGCGGCCAACTTCAGCCACTTGGTGCCGGATGCAGCTCCGCCGGGGTGCTTCATCTTCGCGACTCTGAGCGCCAGCGTGTGGGTGTATGCCTTCGCCTGCATCTTCCACGCAGCCGCCGCCGCTTGCCACTCGACCTGGTCACTGGAGCGCGCTGGGGACGCTTTCAGCGCCAGCGGGCCTCGCACTCCCATGCAGCGGTCGGCGAACGCTACGCGGACTCTGGCGCGCTGGGCTCTGTGGCGCTGGCGGAGCGCCCAGGAGACGAGCTGTGGACTCGCGGGCGTGACGATCGGCGAGGGCACCGGCGTGGGCGTCGTGGATGGCATGGGACTTGCGAGCAGAAGCATGGCGATGAGGACCATGGCTTCCTCCTCTCGTAGTGCGGCGGCCCGGCCGGTCCTGTGGAGGAGTCAGGTGGCCAGGCCGCCGCGGGGCGGGAGATGCCTACGAGAAGAGGCTAAGTGCGTGGTCACACAGGTCTGGCAACGCTCTCGGCCTGTTCATCTGTGGGGCAGCCGCCGATAATGGTTATAGGGCAACCACTCGGAGGGAGTCATGCGCAAACGCACGTTCATCATCCTGGCCGTCTGTCTCGCGCTCGGCGCGATCGCGCTGGGAGCAGCTGCTCCGCAGGCTCAAGCTCGGACGAAGCGCTGGGTCAAGGTGATCACCCTGCGCGGCGCTACGGAGCAGTACACCGGACAGTACGACTCGCGTGTCTTCAAACTCAAGGGCGGCACGCAGAAGCTCGTCGGAAGCGTCGTCCCGGACCCGGACCTCGCCCTCAACGACATGGCCGACTGGTGGATGGCTTCATGGTCCGTGGAGCAGCCCGCCGGCTGGCACTCCGCCTACATGACGATGGATCCGACGAAGGGCGCCGGCCTCACCATGACGGCGCCGCTCAAGCTCCCGAAGGGGAGCTACCAGGTCAAGCCGAACACGGCGAACTGCTCGTCGTGGACGGTGGTCCTCTGGGAGAAGCGCTAGCCGCCTACCCGCGCCGTGCCGTGAGGCTCAGACCTTCTTGATGACCACCGGCCCCGGGTCCACTGCCACGACCGCCACCACTTGGTCACTCACAACGGCCGTCTTGCTCGAAGCCTCCTCGCGGGCCGCGGCGAGCGCCTCGCTCTGCCCCTCACGCTCGCAGAGGCTGCCGTCCGTGACCACGTAACTGGCCGGGTTCAGGATCAGCGCGGCCGCCTGCCCGGTGTCGAGCGCGACGTCGAGCACGGCGGCGTCCGCGCCCGTGAGCGCAGCGGTGAGGTCGGCGTCGCCGGTCATCACGGTGACGATGTCGCCGGTGAAGTCCTCGTTGGTGCGGTAGATGACGAGCATCACAGCCTCCCCAGGTAGGGTTCGTATTCGTCCGCGAGCGCGGCGCGCAGGCGGTAGGTGTCGGCATGCGCGAGGTGAGCGATCCAGCTGGTGGTGCTCGAGGCCACCTCTGCGGTCTGCGCCTCGCCGCCGGCGAGCGCGCGCAGCGAGCCGCGCATCCGCCGCCGGCCGCGCACCACGTTCGGGCGCAGTACGCGCCGGTGATCGGGGAACACGCGCAGGCCGAGGAACGGCACGCCCTGAGCGGTCGGCGCGATCGTGGTCTTCGGGTTGAGCACCAGGCCGAGGCCGGCGAGCAGTTCGGTGAGTCGCTGCTGGTACTCCCAGAGCTCGTCCTTGTCGTCGCTGAGGAAGAGCATGTTGTCCATGTAACGCAGATAGCTGCGGCAACCGAGCTCGTGCTTGGCGAAGTGGTCGATGCGGTTCCCGACGATGTTGGCAAACCACTGGCTCGTGAGGTTGCCGATCGGGATGCCGTGCGGATCGTGCAGCCCGGCCTCCTGCGTCTCTGGGGCATAGCTGGCGATGATGCGCTCCAGCACGGTGAGCAGCTCGCGGTCCTTGATGACGTGCTCGAGGCACTCCCTGAGCACGGCGTGCGAGATCGAGTCGAAGAACTTGCGCACGTCGGCGTTGAGCACGTAGGCGCTGCCGCCCCGGCGCAGGAAGCTGGTCAGGCGGTCGAGGGCCCGGTGCGTGCCTCGGCCCTCGCGGCAGGCGTAGCTGTCGTGGATGAAGCCGCGCTCGAAGACCGGCGCCATGACGCAGCAGATCGCCTGGTGGACGACGCGGTCGCGAAAGGGCGCGACGCGGATGATGCGCTCCTTGGGTTCGAGCACCACGCGCACCTGGTAGGCGCCCGGCTGCCAAGCGAGCGAGACGAGCTCGTCCTGGAGCGCCAGCAGGTTCTCGCCGAGGCGAGCGCCGTAGCGCAGCACCTCGGGCCGGTAGCGTTTGCCGCGACGGGCGCGCTCGTAGGCGAGGTAGAGGTTGTCGAACGTGCAGATGTGCTGCCAGAGGCCGCCGCGTCGTTTCGGCATCGTGCCCCCGACGTTGTAGGTGATGCCGACTTCGGGGTTCGCGGTGAGGCTACTGACCGTTGCCGGCGGGTTTGATGTTCGTCCCGGCTCGCGCCAGGCGCAGGGATCAGGTGTGGTGTGTGTGTCCGCGGGACCCGCGCCGTGGCGAGAGGGCCGACTGGGGTTCACACAATTGCAGGCCCGGAAGCCGATGTTGTTGTTGGCGTTCCCGGCAGAGTAGTTCGCGTTGGCAGCCCGCACCCCGGCGTTCGAGCTGTTGTTCCAATTGCCGCCCACGTAGAGGAGAGCTGTTTTCACCTTCGCCCTATCTCACCTGGCCGAGCCAGCCGCCCAGCTGCTTGCCGACGTTCCCGATGAGACCCGAGGCGTGGGCGTACTGTGGACGACTGGTCAGCCGGAGTGTGACCGCTGTTGCGAGGAGCAGGCGCAGACCGTCGAGCTCGGCGCTTGCCATCCTCAGATGCTGGAGCTTCTCCGCCTTGGGCACGCCGTACGCGGTGACCAGCGAACGGAGTACGCCCATGAGAGCCTCCATGGTGTGATGCCCGAGCGTCGGCCGCAGCCACTTGGGCCACTGGCCGACGTGCGGGACGAGCCAGGCCGCGAGGTCCTCGACGGACTGGTAGATCGCCTGCTCCTGAAAGGTCGAGTAGGCCACTGGTCAAAGACCAAAGCTCAAAGGACAAAAACTCACCTGCAGGCCCGGAAGCCGATGCTGTAGTAGGCGTACCCGGCAGAGTAGATCGCGTAGGCAGCCCGCACCCCGGCGTTCGAGCTGTTGTACCAAGCGCCGCCCACGCAGAGGAGAGCCGGCAGGCCCTCGGTATAGCCGCCGCTGTCGGGGTTGTTCGCCTGGCCGAGGAAGTTGTACGCCTGGTCACCCTCGTTGTAGCCGGAGCCACTTGACCAAGAGGTGCCGCCTCCCACCGCGCCGCCGACTCCTGCCCAGCCGCCGCGCAGGCCGCCGAAGAACTGGCCGACCCACTCCCAGATGTTGCCGACCGGGTCGGCGATGCCCGCCGGCGAGTACCAGCTTCTCGCGGTCTTCGTGGCCGTCCAGACCGTGGTGCGCGGACCGGTGCCGCAGAGCGTGCGTCCAGAAGTCGTCGGGTCGGCGGTGCCCTGCTGCGAGCCGGTGGTGTTGAAGCCGGGCTCGACTGTCGCCGAGAGCGTCGCGTCGGCGGTGTTGTCGGTGTAGGTGGTGGTCGCGTTGTCGGCGAGCGCGGCGGTGCCTGCGACGTGCAGGTAATAGACGCTGCCGCCTACTTTGGTGCGGTAGAGCTTGCGCGCCGTGGTGCCGGCCGCGCCGGTCGGGATGCCGGAGAGCGCGATCTGGCCGTTCGTGGTGTAGTCGACGATGGTGGTCCCGGCGCTGGCCACGCCGCCCGTCGTCTCGCCGGTCGCGTTGACCAGCGTGACCTTGTACTTGTACGCGCCGTTGCCGAGCACGCCCGCGCCTGCCCCGGCGAGCGCCGTGGTGGCTGCCGCAGGCGGAGCGAGGTAGGTCGTCACGTCGTCGTCGGACGAGCCGTAGGCCGTGTTACCGTTCATGCGCGCCACAACGGCGCTGCCGGGGTTCCACTCGACGCAGCCCAGCCACTCCTCCCAGGTTGGCATGCGGCAGCCGGCGTTGCGCAGGATCGCCATCGCGTCCCAGCCCTGCACGGTCGCCCAGGGCACGACGCCGTAGCGGCTCGCGGGGTAGGCGGAGCTGCCCGCCGCAGAGGCGGTCGCGTCCTCATGCGAGGCCAGGTAGATGCCCAGCGAGAGGCCGCCGAGCTTCACCATGCCGGGCAGCGGGATGCCGGGGCGCAGCTCGGGATGGGCGCGGTAGGGAGTCGTCGAGAGGAGCAGGTCGTTCGAGGTGATGCTGTACTGGAAGATCGCCCCGTCCGCGCCGCCGCCGACGAAGTCCTTGCCGTTGTGGAAGTAGCCCAGCAGGCGGCTGTTGGCGGTGGTGTAGCCCGCGGGCGGACCGCTCGCCGTGGTCGTGATGAGCACGAACTTGGGGCCGTCCCCGGTCGCGTAGACTGCGTAATCCTTGCCGACGGCGCGAGCGCCGGTGTCGAGGGCGGTGAAGGTGTAGTTGGTGGCGGCGGCGAGGCTCCAGTAGGTGCCATCGGTGAAGCCGCACTCGCCGGGGGCGATTGAGATCGTGTCGTCGTCGACCCAGCCGAGCATGAGGCCGATGCGATGGCCGGTGAGCGCGCCGATGCTGCTGGCCCACGATGACGTAGAGGCGTTCCAGCGCGGCACGTCGCCGTTGTTGGTCCCGGCTCCTAGTGGTGTGGTCATGTCAGTCTCCCGGCTAGCCGAAGTAGGTGGGGTCGAAGTGCGTTCCGAGGAAGAACCCGGTGAGCACAGAGGGCAGGCGGATCGCCCATGGCCGGAAGCGTTGCAGCGTCGAAGGCAGCGTCACGCCTCAGCCCGCCAGGTAGGCGGCGTAGACGACGGCCGAGGCGGTGGCGCTCTGCGCGTGCAGGGCCTTGCCGGCGGCCACGTCGGCGTCGGAAAGGCGGAAGATCGCGGGCAGGCCGCCGGGGACGAAGCGGCCGAGCGTGGCGCTCGTGGCCTCGCCGATCGCGACGATGCAGGCCGCGGCGCAGTAGATCTCGACGTAGCGCGTGCCGGCGGGCACGACGGCGTCGAAGGCCGAGTCCACGTTGGCCGATCCGAGTGTCTTGCTCACGTGCGGCGAGCCGCCGAAGGTCAGGGGGGCGGCGGTGACGGCGGACACGTCCACGCCGGCGCTGAAGGTGCCGTCGCCGTTGTCGCGGAGCTTCCTCGCGACGGGCCCCGTTGGCGTCTGGATACCGGTCGTCGTGTCCGTCATGGTGCGCTCCTTCTCTGAGCTCAAGGCCCTGGATTCGAGTCGTTTCCGTAGCCTGAGACTAGGCTCTGCGTCACCCCGTGACCTCGGATCGGCCGGGCTCCGCAGCTACCGTTCCACCTGCAGCTGTGCGTAGTCCATCACGCAGTTGATCTGGTACCAGTAGCGGGTCTCGATGCGCACCGCGTCGCCGCCGGCGCCGCCGGCATTGCCTTCCGCTGTGATCGGACTGAAGGCGATGGTGTGCTTGATGAGGCCGGTCTTGATGAGCGCGCCGATGTGCTGCCCGCGCCCGGCACCCTTGGGGCCAGACCACACGAACGACACGAGCATCCCCGGGAGCGCATAGCGCGGGGCCACGAGGACGTTCTTGGCTTTCGCCAGTTCCTCGTATGAGGGCACGTAGGCGGGGTTCTGCGGCATCACTCCGAGGTAGTGGGCCAGCACCTTCAGGACGTAGCCCGCCGTCTCAGCGCACCACGGTTCGCGGTCCGAGATGTGCCAGAACTTCGCGATGGCCTTCTGGAGCGTGCCGCCTTCCTTGGCCCCGACGATGGACTTGTAGCCGGCCACAACTCCGGCGCGGACTTTGCCGGCGGGCGTCAGTTCGGCGAGTTTGGCGGCGCAAGCGGCCTTGTCACGGCTGCCGCAGACCTTCAGCGAGAGCAGCTGCGCCGACTTCCCCCACACGGGCACGGCCGGGTTCATCTTCGGGACTTCGGGGATGTGGTGGCGACGCAGGTATTTTCTGAGCTGCCATTTCAGGGCGATCGTGTTCACGACGTGCTCCTATCTCCGCAGCGCGGCAAGGTCCGCCTGCAGCTGCGTCCAGTTGAGTCCCGCAGGATTCCCAGCCGCCCACTGCGGCACAGCCACGGCGTAGCATTCGTCCGCGTACTTGGCGGCAAAGGACCAGCTCATCGAGATGTACTTCGCCCAGGTCACCGGGTTCGCATAGGTGGCGTTGAAGCCGACCACCGCGACGCAGTGCCCGTTCTGCGGGTTGGGCGTGCCCGTCGTCCCGGTCCAGCTCACGATGCTCGGCAGCGCGTTGACGATGCGATCCGGAAGGCTCACGCCGACGTAGGCGAAGCCGAACAAGTACACAGCTGCCTTCCAGTGCGCCTTGTTCTTCGGGTCGAAGGCCACGTAGGGGCCACACTTCACGCCGCCCACACCGTGATGCTGCCAGTAACTGAGCACGTCGAGCATGTTTGCGCCCTGGTCGGAACTCGGGTCGCTCGGACGGTAGCCGGTGATGGCGCTATAGGCCGCCAGCACCTGCGCGGTAGTGATCTGCGATGGCTTCTTGAGCGCGTACTCGGACACGACCTGCTCCGCATGCCCCACGGCGGCACAGGTGCAGTCGCCCGCGGAATCGTTGCCGAGCATGCCCCAAGGCTCGCCAATAGCCGCGTGTGAAACGCTGACGGGAACCGGCGGCAGGGTGAGGTAATCGGCCAGCCACAGACGCTTGACGAGCTTCTGCGGAGAACTCGGTCGGCGTCCGAGGTGGAACCCTTCAGGCATCGCTCGCCTCGCGTTCGTTCATGCGCTCCCAGCCGAGCACGACCTCGCGGAAGGCGGCATGGCTGAGACTGATGACCGCGCCCTTGCCGTCGCTGATGATGACGGTCTCGGCGCTGGCGGCTACTTCGTTCGTTCCGTCGCCGTACAGGATCTTGACCATGGTTCCTCCTAGGGAGTCGGTGTCGGTGGCGTCGTCGAGTGCTCCTGGCTCAGCAGGTTGAGCAGGTCGGCGGTGTCCTGGTGCTGCTGGCGCACGAGCACGGAGAGGGCGGCCGCGTTGCCGCGGCTGGTGGCGAGCTGTGTCTGCTGGCCGCGATAGATCACGACGTAGTTGATGAGCACGGTGAGCGCGATGACCACGAGCGCGCCGAGGATGTACTTGCCGGCACGGAAGCTGACACGAAGCTCCTCGCCCTCGCGCTTGGACTCGAAGTCCACGTCCTCCTGGTCGCCGGCGCGCCGCGGAGCGTGAACGTGGTTGGTAGCGAGGTGGTCGACGTGCAGAGCGTCGTTCCCGGTGCAGCGTGACTCCACGTCGGAGAGACCGGACTCGACGGCGCGCAGCCGCGGCAGCGACTCACGATCGGTCCACTCGACGTGATCGGCGACGGCGGCCTCCACGGCCTCCAGGCGGTCCATGGATTCCTTGTGGTCGTCCTCCTGGTCGTCCGCGAAGGCGAAGATCAATTCCTTGACGTCGTTCGTGTCCCAGGCTTCTCCGTTGCGCTTCAGCGCCAGCTCGCGGACCTTGCGCTCGCCCCTGTCCGTCATCGCTGCCTCACCGTCGCCCGTCGCCGCCGGTCGTTCCCGGTCTTCTCCTTGTTGCAGCTCCGACACAGGGTCTGCAGGTTCGCGAGGTCGCTCGTGCCGCCCTGACTGAGCGGCACGATGTGATCGCAGATGTACTCGTTCGCGCCGAGCTGCTG
>Ga0118677_10002678_pt1 | contig 35290 bp, 25 predicted proteins | sample AliMusrvi5mmetaG_FD_86154 | JGI IMG/M metagenome (GOLD analysis project Ga0118677, IMG submission 86154)
GGATGTATTTGGCGCCACGTGGGTGCTGATTACATCGTCTGCAACTGGATTTACGGGGGAGGCCCTGACCGGTTCCGCGCCCCTCGATTCCAAGAAGACTGTGCGATTGTGGACGGACGATTACAGCAATCTTTACAAGATTCTGCGGTAGCAGTTAGTAGCAGTTTTGCGGGCGCCCCGCGGTCGGCTTGCGGCATGGATTGACCGCGTTCCCGGCCTGCAGCGCCGCTTCGTTGATGGTGCCGAAACGGATATATTCGCCGGTTTGGCCCTGATCTCCCGCGCCGGTGAGAACGAGTGCAATTTCGTTGGGCCCGGTCTGGTAGAGAGCGGGCCAGACCCCGTAGACGAAGGGGTGCTGCCGGGTGTCGATCCAGGAATTCAGGAAGTCGGTACTGACGATGATGTCCTTCGAGTTCGACGTGGCGAAGATCAGACCATTTTTCAGCCCGACTGCCTGGACATCCTGAAAGGTATTCAGAATCGCAGGGCCGATGCCGGGCCAGTTCACGCCATCCGTGGAATAGGAGACGTGGCCGATACAGTTCTCCGTGCCACAAATTTCGTAGAACAGCGCGAGCACGCCGCCGGGCAGCGGGACGATGTTGGCCTCGCCGGGACGCGCTTCGCCAGGCTGTGAGATGGCCCAGATCTCAGGTCCCCAGGTTTCGCCGCCGTCGGTCGAGACTTTTTCAGAAAGGATCTGGCTGTAGGCCGGCGTTTCGAATTTGTGGACTTCGCTGGTGTAGAAGCAGGCGATGGAGCCGTCGGGCAGCACGTATAGGTACGGCTCATAGACGCCGCCCTGATGATGGTCCCAATCCACCTGGCTTTGGTAGCGGAAGGTGTTGCCGTTATCCTGGCTGGTGTAAGTTTCGATCCAGTAAGACTGGCCGGTTATTTCGGAGCGGATTCCGAGTAAGACGGTGCCGTCCGGGCGGAGAGCCAGACTTGGGTTATCCAGAATGCGGCCCTGTTCACTGACTTCGGAAACGAATTGCCATGTGCGCATGCTGTCGAAGCTGCGCTTCAGTCGTATTCGCTGCGGACTGTCGGTGACGGTATACGCAGCCAGCCAGCTACCGTCTCTGAGTTGCACCATCCGGGCCCACGTGGAGAAGTCGGATTCGAGGACGACGGACTGGGTAGTCCATGTAACGGCCTGCGTTACCGACTGCTGCGCGGCCGACGGAATGCAACAGGCGACAACACACACGAGGAGGGCAGTGATTCGGTTCACCAAGTTTTTGACCTGAGTTCAATTTAGCCGAGCGTTGCGGCGTGCGTTTCCTGAAAGCGTGCCGGAGGTCACTTCTGTATTCTTTTGAGTTACTTTTCCCGGAGGTTTGTTCTCTGGAATACAGTTAGATAAGTAAGACAACTCTGCTCTTTCTTACTATGAAGATTGTTCCTTCACGCGGCGCGCGCTTTCTCTGTTCTTTATCTGGCTACCGCCGCTCTCTGGTCGCAGTCTGAGATGGCGGAGCTGACCGGCAGGGTCACCGATGTGAAAGGTTCTCCGGTGCCGCAGGCCACGATAGAAGTCACGTCCCAGGACACCGGGGGGAAAAGATCCGCGGCCACAGGGGCGGACGGGTATTACTCGATTCCTTTGCTGGCGCCCGGCGAGTATCTCGTTTCGGCATCGGCTCCGCCTTTCGCGACGGCGTCGATCCGGCTGAAACCGGGGCCGGGAGCCCGCATCGCCCAGGACTTTCACCTCCAGGAAGAGAGCGCACCTGCAACGCAGAAACTGCCCGTGACGACGAGCCGCAGCCGAAGCGAATCGCCGCGCTTGACGCAGGGTTTTTCGCAGGACGAGATTCGGAGTCTGCCCAATCTCACCCGAAACGCCCTGCAGTTCACGGGACTGGCCGGAAATCTTTCCGACGCGGGCCGGGGAAATCGCGGGGCCGGGTTCGCGATCAACGGGCAACGCGAGGCTTCCACGAATATTCTGCTGGATGGTGTCGCCGCAAACGATGAGTTCTCGGGTGCGGCGGGGCAGCCGGTTCCGCTCGACGCGGTGCGGGAGTTCACGGTACTCGCGAGTGGCTTCACGGCTGAGATCGGCAGGGCGTCGGGGGGCATCGTCAACATGGTGGGCGCCAGTGGCGGGAACCGCCTCCACGGCAGCGCTTATGAGTTCAATCGTGTCTCGCGCTTGTCTTCGGCATCCTTCAAAGACAATGCGAACGGCGTGCCGGAGGCTTCGTTTCAGCGGAATGAGTTCGGCTACTCGGTTGGCGGGCCGATACTCCGGAACCGGCTGTTCTTCTTCAGCAGCACCGAAGGGACGCTGGTCCGTAGCCGCGCGACGGAACTGGCCTGGCTGCCGACAGCGCAACTGCTGGGGCAGACGGCGGCCAATACGCAGTCATTCTTCCAGGCGCTGGGGCAGGTCCGTTCGGATGCCCGGACACTCGGAACCGTGAGTCTGGCGGATCTGACGGCGTCCACCGGGAAGAATCCATGCACGGGTCTCGCCTGCTCCACGCTGTCGCGCACGCTGCCGGCCTTTGCGCATGTAGCGTGGGTTGCTCCCGTGGATGCCGGCGCGGGCATTCCCCAGGATTCGTGGAACACGTTCGAACGGCTGGATTATCGTTTTTCGGACCGGACACAGTTTTTTGCCCGCTACTCTCTGTATCACGAGGACGACGCGGACGGAACTCTTTCCAGCAGCCCCTATGGGAATTACGATCTGCGCCAGACCCGGACGGATAACACGTTTCTCGGTTCCCTGACTCATACCTGGACGCCGGCATGGATATCGAACAGCAAACTCGCCTTCACCCGGCTGAATACCTTTCAGCAGGGCCTGACGAGCCGCGGACTGGTGCCTTCGATGTATGCAACGCCCCTCGCGCCGGTGTTGATCGGCGGGGATCCGCTGGCGTTTCCCGGCTATAATCCGTTTTCGCCGGGAACGGGCGGAGCGTTCGGAGGACCGCAGAATCTGCTGCAGTTCAACCACGATGTCAGCTGGACGAGGGGCAAGCATTCGTTCCGCTTCGGTGGCGACTATTATTATGTCCGCGATAATCGCACGGACGCGGCTTATCAGACGGCGGTGGGATCGCTTTCCAACAGCGCGGGACTGGGCTCGGTCCTGAATGCGCTGCAGTCCGGGCACTTCGCGCATCTGGAAGTCGCGGTGGATCCCCAGGGCAAACTGCCGTGTGGCGCGGCCGGGACAACAGCGACCTGCTCGCTGAGTCTCCCTGTGAAATCGCCGGATTTTACGCGGAGCAACCGTTTCCACGATGGCGCGGTCTATGCGCAGGATTCCTGGCAACTGCGGCGTCGCGTCACGGTTAGCCTGGGTGTGCGGTGGGAACACTACGGCGTGCAGCACAACGGCAAATCCGGGCTGGAATCGAACTGGTATGCGCCTGGCGTCAGTTCCCCGGACACACGACTCGGCACGTATCTTCGCAACGGAGGGCTGCAACTTTCGAGTCCAAGCAGCGCCGGTGGGCTTTATCATCCCGACTGGAAGGACTTCGCTCCGCGCGTGGGTTTCGCGTGGGATGTGTTCGGCGATGGCCGCACGAGTCTGCGCGGCGGTTACGGGATCGGCTACGAGCGAGACTTCGGCAACGTGAATTTCAATGTCATTCAGAATCTGCCGAATTTCGCGGTGCTGGATGTTCCGGGGCCGGTAACCACTAATAACTTCGGCTCGCTGGGCGACGGGACCGGCACGCTGGCGTTGCCCGCGATGGGCGCGAGGATCGTGAATCCGGATCTGAAGACCGCCTACGCGCACTTCTGGAACGTAGCGGTGCAGCGTGAGGTGACGCGCGGGCTGACTTACAGCCTGGAATACAGCGGTTCGAAAGGAGAGAGACTGTACTCCATCTCTTATCCAAATCAGATCGGCTTCGGCAACTTCGCGCTGGGCGATGCCTGCAACCCCAATCTGGGGTGTGTTTCGCAACCCAATCCGTATTATGGCGAAGATGTGGGGTATCGCGGAAACCAGGGGTTCTCCACTTACTATGGCCTGAACAACCGCATCACGCTGAGTAACTTCCTGCACTCGGGAGTTTCTCTGATCGCGACTTACACGTGGTCACACGCCGTGGACAACATGAGTTCCACATTCTTCGAAGCCGGAGGGAACGGGATTGCCAGCCAGTACGGCAACCGGAACATTACGACCAACAACGGAACGTTCGACACGGGGCTGCTGGATCCGTATCAACCTGCTCTCGATCGGGGTGATGCCGATTTCGATGTGCGCCACCGCATCACACTCGCCGGCGACTGGAGCGTTCCGGTCTATGCCGGCAGGTTCGCGAAGACGAGCCGGGTGGGCGCGCTGCTGCGCGACTGGAACGTGAATCCGGTGTTTGTCGCCCGGTCCGGACAGCCTTTCAGCGTGTTCGATACCAGCGCGCAGACGCTCGATCTGAGCGCGCCCCGGGCGACTTTCGTGGCTGCCGCGCCCATGCGCCGGAACACCTTCGTGATCTCCACCACTCCGGACACCTTCCACCTCATTACCTTTTTGCCGAAGCAGTTCGCGAACATGCCGAACCTGCTGAGCCCCGGCACGAAGTGGCCGGCCAACATGTCCCACCGGAATGCGTTCCGGGCGCCCGGTTTTTTCAATCTGGATCTGGGAATTCACAAAGACACCCGGCTGACGGAGCGCTTCACGCTGCAGCTTCGCGCGGAGGTGTTCAACCTGATGAATCACGCCAATCTGTATGTGATCGGATCGACGGCCGACGTGGGCGCGAGCAACACCGTGGACGCCTGTTTCGGCTGCACCGGGTCCACCTGGGACCGGCGGCACGTGCAACTCGCGGCGAAGATCATTTTCTGAACGGCGTGCGATATCGTAAATCGCACGCGCCAATGAATCTCAGCATCCATAAACTAAGCATTCACCAAACCACCTCGCTGGCAGCCGGATATCGGAGATCGCTGGAGGGCTACTCGCGCGCCGGGATCCGGCACGTGGAGATCATCGGGCCGCACGTGGATCCGTTCATCGCCTCCGACGGTCTGGCTTCGGCGAAACGCCTGCTCGCTGACCTGGGATTGACCGCGATTTCTCACGGCGGCATGGTGGGCCTGTGGGATCCGGGTCCGGACGACTCGCCGGCGCGCACGAAGGCGCTGGAAGACCTGCAACACCATGCGGAGGTGGCGGCATCGATGGGGATCGACCGTATGGTCTGTCCGTGCATCGCGAACGGGCAGTTCACGGCCGAGGATTACCGGACGGTGGTGGACCGGATGCGCGCGGCGGGAGAGATCGCCCGGCAGTTCGGCGTCAGTTTGATGGTGGAGTTTACCCGGGCGTCGAATTTTATCGGGACGCTGCCGACGTCGCTTCGCCTGGTGCGGGAGGCGGCGCATCCGAACATCCGGCCGCTGTTCGATTTCTATCATTTCTGTGCAGGCCTGAGTAAGTTCGAAGATCTGGAGCTGATTCAGCCCGGCGAAATTCCCCACGTGCATATTCAGGACGTGCCCGACATGCCGCGTGAACGGCTGGACAACACCACGCGGGAGATTCCCGGCACCGGAGTGGCGCCGATTGCGCGCATTCTCGAACGGCTGACAGCGAAGGGTTATTCCGGACCCGTTTCGGTGGAACTGTTCTATCCGAAATTCCAGGAAGCGGACCCTTACGAACTGGCCCGCACCATTCGTGAACACACCGAGCCATTTCTTTCCTGATCCGGGCGGCTCTACACCGTTTAACGCGGCGACAACACGGTGAAAAACGCTGTTTTCCCGAATCCTGAATAGTATCCTTGGAGTTGTCCCCCCGCATGAGCAGACTCCCGCAAGCCGCCTTTGCCGTGTGCCTCGGCCTCGGTAGTTCCGCCGCTTCACTGGCTGCCACGCCCTCCTTCGATTCCGCCGTGAAGCCGGTGCTGACGCAGACGTGTGCGGGTTGTCACAACGAAAAACTGGCCTCCGGAAATCTGAATGTCACGGCATTTCTGGACCCCGCCTCGCTGACGGCGAAGCGCGATGCGTGGGAAGTGATCGCGAAAAAGGTCCGGTCCGGTGAAATGCCGCCCAAAGGGATTCCCAAGCCACCCGCCGAACAGGTGGACGCGTTCCTGAAGGTGCTGCAGACCGAGTTCGACCGGGCCGACAAGACCACGAAGCCCGATCCGGGCCGCGTCACCGCGCATCGTCTGAACCGCAGTGAGTACTCGAACACCGTCCGCGACCTGCTCGGGATCGTCTTCCGCGCGGACGAAGAGTTTCCGCCGGACGATTCCGGCTACGGCTTCGATAACGTTGGCGATGTGCTGACGGTTTCGCCGGCCCTGATGCAGAAATATCTGTCGGCCGCCGAGCAGATCGCCTCCCGCGCGGTGGGCGGGGATCCGCTGCCGAAGCCCGGCTACTTCAATAAGAAGGACCGGATCCGGCGGCTGGATATCGACACCATCCAGCTGAAAGATCGCGTGGAGTTCGATGCCGATTACGTCGTGAAGGCGAACATCATCGGCCACCGGGGCGCGAAAGACAAACCGGTTACGCTGCTGATTTCCGTGGACGGGAAACCGGCGAAGACCGTGGAAATTCCGGTTCAGATCAGCGCGGTGAATCAGCAGGGCGGCGCTACGCAGCGCGGCAGCCAGGAAGTGCGGCTCTTCCTCACCCAGGGCGAGCATACGTTCCGGGCCGAGTTCGTGAATGACGAAGATCTGAAGAACATCCCCAAAGAGGCGCGCTTCAACAACGGCCGGAATATCTACCCCGAAACGATCGAGATCGCGGGGCCGTTCCCTTCGAAGGAAACGAATCCGGCGCAGAAGAAGGTGCTGGTGTGCGATCCGGCTTCCGGGAAGGCCTGCGCGGAGCGGATTCTTACGTCATTGGCGCATCGGGCGTATCGCCGGCCGGTTGCGAAACAGGAGGTCGCCGAACTGATGAGCGTGTTCGACCGCGCACTCGGTTCGGGCTACACACCGGCGCAGAGCCTGCAGTTCTCCGTCACGGCGATGCTGGTTTCGCCGCAGTTTCTGTTTCGCGTGGAGCGCGACCCGAAGCCGGGCGCCGTGAGCCGCATTACCGATCTGGAACTGGCTTCCCGGCTCAGCTATTTCCTCTGGAGTTCCATGCCGGACGAGGAACTGCTCCGGCTGGCCGAGACGAACAAACTCCACGTGCCCGCCGTGCTGGACGCGCAGGTGAAACGCCTGATTGCCGACCCGAAATCCGCCGCGCTGGCGGAGAATTTCGCCGGCCAGTGGCTGGAAATCCGCAGCCTGGATGCCGTGAAGCCGGACGCCAAAAAGTTTCCGGAATGGAATGCCGATCTGAAAGAAGCGATGCGCACGGAAACGCGCCTGTTCTTCGAAGCCGTGATGCGGGACGATCGGCCGATCTCGGATTTTATCGACGGCAAGTACACGTTCGTGAACGAGATGCTGGCGAAACATTACGGGATCGAGGGCGTCACCGGCCCCGATTTCCGGCGCGTGGAACTGACCACGGACCAGCGGAGCGGCGTGCTCACCCAAGGCAGCGTGCTCACCGTATCGAGCTATCCCTCGCGTACTTCCGTGGTGCTGCGTGGCAAGTATCTGCTGGAGAACATCCTCGGCGCCCCGCCGCCACCTCCGCCGCCCGACGTGCCCCGGCTGAACGAGGAGACGGTGGGAGTCGCCAAATCGCTGCGGCAGCAGATGGAGCAGCACCGCTCGGATGCGGTCTGCGCTTCCTGCCATTCCCGCATGGACGTCCTGGGTTTCGGCCTTGAAAATTACGACGCTATCGGACGGTGGCGCACGACGGACGGCAAGTTCCCGGTGGATCCTGCCGGGTCGTTCCCGAATGGCAAAGCGTTTTCCACGCCGGCGGAGATGAAGACTCTGCTGCATGACAACATGCCGGAGTTCACCCGGTGTTTCACGCAGAAGTTTCTGACCTACGCGCTGGGCCGCGGCGTGGAATCGTTCGACCGCCGGACCGTGCAGGATATCGTGAGGCAAACGGCGGCGCAGGATTACCGGTTCCAGACCCTGATTTCCGCCATTATCCACAGCGTGCCGTTCCAGCAGCGGCGCGCGGAAGCTAAGCGATCGGAAGTTAAAACAGAGGTATCGAGGAAATGATCGTCACCCGCAGAGCACTGTCCAGAAGAACCCTGCTGCGAGGAATGGGCGCCGCCATCGGCCTGCCGTTTCTCGACGCCATGGCTCCGGCCTTCGCCGCCAGCAGTATCCCCGGCGGACGCCCGGTGCGCGCGGCCTGGTTTTACGTGCCGAACGGAATCGATATGCGCCACTGGACTCCGGCGGAGGAAGGTCCGCTGGGCACGCTGCCCGGCATTCTGGCGCCGCTCGAGCCGATGAAGAAGGAGATTACGGTCCTCTCGAATCTGACCGCCAACTGGGGCCGGCCCTTGCTGGTGGGCGCGGGCGATCACGGCCGCGCCGCCGCCGCTTACATGACCGGCATGGAGGTTTACCGAACCGCGGGCGCGGACCTGAAGCTCGGGGTTTCGGGCGATCAGGTAATCGCCAATGCTATCGGCAGCCAGACCAAACTGCCGTCTCTGGAAGTCGGCATGGAGGAAGCGCGCATGGCCGGGAACTGCGATAACGGCTACTCCTGCGCCTACGCTTACAACCTGGCGTGGAGAACCGAAACGCAGCCGCTGCCGCCGATTTCGAATCCCCGGAATTTGTTCGAGCGGCTGTTCGGAACCGATATCGTGGAGGCGCCAGAAGCGCACGCGCGCCGGCTGGCGATGCGGCGCAGCATTCTGGATCAGATTCTGGGCGATACCCAGAGGCTGGAAGCGAGTCTGGGCGCGGTGGATCGCCGCAAGCTGGATGAGTACCTCACGTCCGTCCGCGAGATTGAGCAGCAGGTACAGCGCTCCGAGAAGGAAGGTCTGGTCATCGATCCGGGCATGGAGAAGCCGTACGGCGTTCCGGCCGAGTTCCCCGATTACTTCCGGCTGATGACGGACATGATGCTGGTGGCGTTCAAGTCGGATCTGACCCGCGTGGCGACGTGCATGATCGGGCGCGAAGGCTCGACGCGCGCGTATCCGGAGATCGGAATTCCGGACGGCCACCATCCGCTCACGCACCACATGGGCAACATGACGATGCTCGATAAGGTGCGCGAGATTAACGCCCTGCATCTGAAGCTGTTCGCGGAGTTCCTGGCCAAACTCAAAGCGACGAAAGAAGGCGATTCGAACCTGCTCGATCAGTCGCTGATTATCTATGGCAGCGGCCTGTCGGATGGCAACGTCCACACGCACGATCAGTTGCCAACGATTCTGGCGGGCCGCGGCGACAACTTCGTGACGCCGGGGCGCCACATCATCTACCAGCGGGAAACGCCGGTTTGCAATCTGTTCGCAACCATCGCCGAACGGATGGGCGTGCGTCCCGAGCACGTTGGCGATTCCACGGGCCGGCTGCCCGGACTCTCTCTCAGCTGATGCAGTCTCCTTTCGAAGGCAAGCAACCACTCGGCGTCGTTTACAACACGACGATGAGCCGGCCGGACGCGGCGTTGACGCTCGCGCTGCTGTATGGGTTCGCGGGGAAGCGCGAGGCGCGCATGGGAGCGGTGTGCGTGAACGGCTCCGGTTTGGGCGCGGCGGTCTTTTGCGATGTGGTGCATCGGTTTTATACGCCGGGTCCGCCGCGGAATGCGAATCAGGTTTTGCCGCCGGGACTCGCGGCTTCCGGTACGCTGCCGCCGGATCCGCCGATGCTGAAAGCTGCATTGGAACGCGATTATCCGCGGTCGGTCACGAAGGTCAGTGACACCTCCCTGCCGGAAGCGGTGCTGCGGAACGGTGTCATTTTCAATGCGCAGGCAGTGATTGTTCTGAGCGCGCCCGCTACGTATCTGGCGAAAACGCTGGAGTTGCAGGGTGTGAACGAACTCTTCAAACAGCGCGTGAAGATGCTGGTTGTGGTGGATGCGGGCGAGCGTCAGGATGTTCCGGCGATGCGCCGGTTGCTGGCGGACTGGCCAACGCCGGTCGTTTTCTGCGGCAGGGAGGTGGGCGAAGCGCTGCCGTTCCCGGCTTCGGCGATCGGGAAAGAGTTTGCGTGGAGCCCGAAGAATCCGGTGGTGGATGCGTGGCAGGCGTTCCGGTCCGGGCCTTACGATGCTCCCGCGTGGGACATGGCGGCGCTGTTGCATGCGGTACATCCGGATTTGGGTTACTTCGGGACGGATGCCGGGACAATTCAGGTGAGTGACGATGGCACGATGAAATTCGTCGCCGGGGAGGGTGCGCACCTGGCACTTCGGGTGGATCCCGCTAAGAAGGAGAAGATTCTGCAGGTGCTGGTGGAAACGGCGGGGGCTAAGCCCGCGCAACCGCAGCCTCGCGTTCGTCCGCCGGCGAAGTAGTCGGTTTTCCGGCGGCGATTCAGGAATCCAGTCTCTGCGAGATCCTGCGCGGGATTCATGAGACTGTGGTGCAGCGAAACTTGTCGATGCGGATGCTTCTGGCCCGGGCTCAATGGCCGCTCTGCTCAGCGCGGGACTCGGCGATCAGCCGATTAATGTCGAACTCTCCGATGCCGAGCGTCTTCGCCCGCTCCGCGCCATAGTCTAATAGTTTCGTCCACGAACGGTCCTCGACATAACGCTTCACGGCGTCGGTGAGCACTTCATCGACGGTGCGGTGTTCCGCCTGCGCCGCGCGCCGTATTTCAGCCAGCAAAGGCTCAGGAAGCGAGAGTTTATTTTCTGCTTGCATCCCAGTTTTCTTATTCTACAAGGTCTACCAGACGTCCGACGCCACCACTTCCGGTTGCGCGGGCTGTTCCCGATCACCCGGTTGTGCAAGATGATCTCCGCAACCGCAACCCGCGTTCCTCCGACGGCGAAGTAACTATCAGAAACCTTTAAACGTTAACCAACCACGAAACCTGTACGATTGTCCTTTTGGTCTCTCTGAACCGGAGGTCGCCTGACAGCGGATTCCGAAACATTTCGTGAAACGGCGATTCCTGAAAATTCTTTACAACGAACAGATAGAAGCGGTCCTTCAACGCGAGAGCGGCTCCATATTCCTTTGGCGTCAGAGATAGAGCCCCGGCTCGTCCTTTCAGCCCTTTAACCTCGACCGCCAGAAATTCGTCATGACTTCCGTGCCGAAGCTGAAAGTCATACCCGCATCCCGCGCGTGTTGTGTTCCGGACAGAAAAATCACGGAACTCCACAAGGTTGTGAACATTCGTTTCAAAGTATTGCTCAGCAGCCAGGCCGGTAATCAGTCTTCGTGCAAAAGAGGACTCGCCCTCACCGTCGATTTCTTCCTGACCCCAAACACTCTCTCCGAATCCCGTGAAGGACTGGATCAGACCGGTGAACAGTTCCAGGTCGAGGTTCCCATATTCCGCGAATAATTTCAGGCAGTTTTCGCGGCGCTCTCGCTTGTGCCAGCCCTTGCGCGGGTTTTCAAACAGCGGATCGAACTCGTCCGATAGTTCTTTATCGATCCGGGAGGCACGCCGACAGCGTATCGAGGACATTAAAAGCCTCGACAAAGCTGTCAAAACCAAGGTTCTTCAGACCTGCTGCATCGAATTTTGAAAGATACAGACCAGCCAGAATGGCCTTTCACTTTTGGCCATCTGTCCCGCACTAAGTTGCAAAATACCTTACTATCGCACATTCCCGATATCGCCCGAGATTCACATCTCGTGCTACCGTTACCGGAATTACCAGACGTAGGACGCCACCACTTCCGGTTGCGCGGGCGTGTTCCCGATTACCCGGTTGTGCAGCACGATCTGCAGGTTCTTCTCTTCCCAGCCCTTTGGCAAACGGTTGAGGATTGATCCCAGCTCCGCCGGATCGGCGAGAAGGCGCCCCGCGGCTTCCGTGCCGAACTGCTTGATGCCGGCGGAAACGATCACCAACCCGCCCGTCGGCGAATTGCGGATACGCGCGATCAGGCTGTAATCCTCCTGCGTGGAGCCGTCATCCTGCACGTCGATGGTCCAGTGCCGGTCCGTCCTGGACTGCGTATCCTTGATAACAGCGATGTGATCCGGACCCCACGCGAACTGGAATCGCCAGGTTTGGCCGAGTTCCATGGTCCAGTGGTTACTCAAAGAGCCGATCAGATAGGTTTTCGAGCGGCGCAGATCCGCAAACGGAATGCTGGTGGCGAGCAGCACGCGCACGGGACGCTTGCGGCGCGCCAGCATCTGCGTCACTTCGTTGGCCGCCACCATGTCGCCAAAACCGACAAACTGGTTCAGCACCGGCACGAAGTCGGAGCCTCTCACTTCCGCTTCCGGGAGCTCGATTTTGCTCTGCATCGGCACGGCTTCGGGAGGCAAGCGTTTCGCATTCAATAAGGACACACGGCGGGACGGCTGGTACACGATGGGGTGACCGACGCCGATCAGCAGCGGATCGGCAGATTGCAGAACGGGCTCCCAGAAACGCTGAAACGCGGTCTCGCGGGGGTCGGCGGTCCACCTCGTATAGACGATTCCAAGAATGACGACCAGAGACAACGCCGCGACGGCACGAATGAGGAGCCGTGCGGAGAAACGCGCGGACCTGGTCTTTTCCGGTTCCGGAAGGACGGCAGGCTGCACGATGTCCGGCGGGGGTGCCGGCGGTGCAAGCAATTCCACCTCGGCATGGACTTTAGGTCCCGCGGCATAGTGGAAATCGGGCGCATACGAGCCGGACGGCAGTTCAATCGTCACGGCAGCCGCCGCGCCCTCGGGCGTCACATAGTACTGCGCCAGACGCTTCCGGACCTCCCTGGCTCCGACGCGAACAATGGTGTCTTCCGCCAGTACGCTTTCGGGACGGCGCCCGAAGACCTGAATCGCAATCGCCCGTTCCTTCAGCGAGCCAGCGTCACCGGCCAAAGATTTCTCGCAGACGAATTCGAGGAACTGCTGGCACCGTTTGCTGCCGTGAAACGCCGGGCTTGCAAGGATGGCGCGCAGCTGGGCGAGGATTTCGACTGGTTTTGGCGCGTGGGGATCCCGCACCAGACCAGTTTCATCAGCGTGCGTGGCTGTTCTGCCCATCGGATACTCCCCTGCCGGATGACCCCATCTTATACCCGACCCCGGAAAATGACAAAACGAAGACGGTATAAATGACAGATTTCATTGAGGTGTACACCGTGAAATACCGTGTATCCCGTTGAGTTGCCGGTCCACAAGGTATAAGTTCGTGATACTTTCGAGATCGTCTCGAAACACTCAGCAGGGACATGCTGCTCGTTCGCGGCAGCAGTACAGAAACAGAGGAGAGAACCTAATGTATCGGTCTTCCGCTCGTATCGCGGCCGCGCTTGCCGCCTTATCGCTATTCGTCACCGCCAGTCTTTTTGGCCAAACCGCAACCGGTATCCTGGATGGCCGGGTGAACGATTCCTCCGGGTCGGCCGTTCCCGGCGCCAAAGTCGTCGTTGAAAACGAAGCGACCGGAGTTCATCAGGACCTGACTACCAATTCGGAAGGGCGCTTCTACCAGGGTTTCGTTCTGCCGGGGAATTACCGCCTCTCCGTGGAAAAGGCGGGCTTTCAGAGATATGTCGAGAATGGCGTTGCCGTCAACGTCAACCAGACGGTTACGCTGACGGTCAATCTGAAGGTCGGCGATGTGTCCACATCGGTCGAGATCAGTTCCCAGGCCGCCCAGCTGACGACCGAAGCTTCCAGTATCTCCACCGTTGTTGGCAGCCGGTCGATTCAGGATCTGCCTCTGAACGGCCGCGGCGTTTACGGGCTGGCAACGCTCGTCCCGGGTGTCGTGCCGGGCGGTGGCGGTTCCACCCCGTGGATCAGCGGCGGACGGAATGCCACCAACGAAATCACGATCGACGGCACGTCCGTCATTCTGCCGGAGAACAACGTCAGCAACCTGCAGACCGGCTATACGCCCATCGTCGACAGCGTGCAGGAGTTCTCGATCGTCACCAACGCCCTCGAAGCGCAGTACGGGCGGACCGGCGGCGGCGTCATCAACGTCGCGACGCGCGGCGGCACCAACGACTACCATATTTCCGCGTACGACTACCTCCGGAACAGCAAGCTGAATACGAACACCTGGTCGAACAACCGGAACGGCGTGAAACTCGCCGCCTTCCAGAGCAACCAGTTCGGCGGCACCGCCGGCGGCCCGGTTTCGATTCCCCATGTGTACAACGGCAAGAACCGGACCTTCTTCTTCTTCAGCGAACAGACGCAGCGGAATCGCACCGGCTCGACATCCAATGCCACCGTGCCGATCTCGGCATGGCTCAACGGCGACTATTCGCAGCTGGTCAACGGTGTCGGCCAGCCGATTACGATTTATGATCCCCTGACCGCGGCGGACGACGGCACCGGCACCTTCAAGCGACAGCCTTTTGCGGGGAACAAGATTCCGACCAGCCGTTTCGATCCGGTTGCCGTCAATCTGCTGAAGTATTTCCCTTCGCCCAATGCGAATCCGACGAACGCCTTCGCGTTTACCAACAACTTCTACGCGTCCGGCAAGTCGGTGGGCGACGACGACCGTTTCGACAGCCGCATCGACCACAACTTCAGTTCCGCGTTCCGCATGTTCGCACGCGGCTCCTATGACCACGGCGAGAGCGTGCCGCTCAACGGCTTCGGCAACGTGGGATCGTCGATCGGGGACGGCAAGAACGTCAGCGATCTTTACAACGTGACGGTCAACGGCATCTACACCATCAGTTCGACCACCATTCTCAACATGAACTACGGGTTCGCCCGGAACGTGGGTGTGCGCTATCCGTTTTCCGAAGGCACCAGCCCGGCGACGCTGGGCTTTCCGGCCAGCTATGCCGCCATCGCCGGCATCTCCAATTTCGAGTTCCCGAACATCAGCTTCAGCGGCAACAACACCCTTTCCAATCTCGGCCAGGCGACGTTCACCACGCTGCTGAACCGGCCGATGTCCCACATTATTCGCGGCGACGTGACGAAGGTCTTTGCCAAACATACGCTGAAGGTCGGCGGCGAGTGGCGGAAATTCCTGCTGAACTTCACGCAGCTGGGCCAGCCCGACGGGCAGTACAGCTTCAGCGGGAACTACACGCAGCAGGTGGTCGGCGCGTCCGCTTCCACAACCCAGGGCTTCGGCCTCGCGCAGATGCTGCTGGGCGTGCCCAGCAGTGGTTCCATCTCGCACAGTTTCGACGCCGCGATGGCGAGCGCCTATGCGGGAGCGTACGTGCAGGACGACTGGAAAGTCAGCCAGAAGCTGACGCTCAACATGGGCCTGCGGTACGACGTCGATTCGCCGCGCACGGAACGCTATAACCGCCTCAGTTATTGGGACATTACGGCTCCTTCCCCGATCGCCGGCAAGGTTCCGGCGAGCGCCTGTTCCGCCTGCGGCAACCTTGTTGGCGCCATGATGTTCACCAGCCCCAGCCATCGTCATCAGGTCCCCACGGACACCAATAACTGGGGCCCGCGTTTCGGCTTCGCTTATCACGCGTTCGAGAAGACCGTGGTGCGCGGCGCGTACGGCATCCTGTATTCGCCGTCGGTGATGCAGGCTTCCGGCACCTCGGGCAGCGGCGGCGTGGAAGGCTTCCAGAGCACCAGCAACATGAACGTCTCTTTCGACAACGGCAGAACGGTGGCCGCGTTCCTGAAGAATCCGTTCCCCACGGGTTACAACCTGCCTCTCGGTTCCGCGCCCGGTCCCATCAGCGGGGCTTCCACCGATCTTGGCCTGAGCATCGGCGACAGCTTCTTCAACGACTCGCAGAATCCGATGGTGCAGCAGTGGAACTTCAACATCCAGCAGGAAGTCAAAGGAGGCTGGATCGTCGACCTCGGCTATCTCGGCAGCAAAGGCCAGCACCTGGTGGATGGCGAGAGCAATATGAGCTTCGATCAGTTGCCCGCGTCGTTCCTCGCGTTGGGCCCGAAACTGACCCAGTCGGTCACGAACCCGTTCTACGGCGTGATCACGAATCCGACCTCGGTGCTTAGCCAACCGACCGTGCTCCAGAGGTATCTGCTCGCGCCCTATCCGCAATACACCGGCGTGAATGCGTTCCGCAAGCCCCAGGCGAACTCGATCTATCACTCGTTCACGGCTTCCGCGGAGCACCGGTACTCGAAGGGCATTACGGCGCTGATTTCCTTCACCGGCGGCAAACTGCTGGACGACGCTTCTCAGGTGGTCACCTTCCTGGGGGCTGCGGGCACGAAGCAGGATTTCTATTGCCGCAAGTGTGAGAAGTCCATCTCCGCGCAGGATGTCTCTCAGCGTCTGGTCGCCAGCGTGAGTTACGATCTTCCTTTCGGAAAAGGCCGCTCCTACCTGAACGCCTTACCGAAGCCGGTGGATTTCATCCTCGGCGGCTGGGAGATGAACGGGATCATGACGTTCCAGAAAGGGCTGCCGCTCGCCATCTCCAACGGCAGCAACAACACGAACATCGGTTCCCCCGGGCAACGGCCGAACGACAACGGCCAGAACCCGGCGAAGAGCGGCGCCATCGCGGACCGGCTCAATGCGTACTTCGATACGTCGGTCTTCTCCGCCGCGCCGATTTACACCTTCGGCAACGTGGGCCGTTTTGTTCCGAATCTTCGCGGACCCGGCACGCACAACCTGGATTTCTCTCTGTTCAAGAGCTTTAAGTATCGCGAGAGAGCGACGATCGTGGTTCGCGCCGAGGCGTTCAACTTCACGAACTCCCCGACGTGGAATGCGCCGGGAACCACCGTCACGTCACCGGGCAGCTTTGGTGTTATCACCGGCGCCAGTGGCCAGCGGCAGGTGCAGCTGGCACTCAAGCTGAGCTATTGACCGATTTGTGAAAGCCGGTCACGGTTTGACCGGCCGGGTTTTCAGGCCGCGCTTTTCCCCCCAAGGAAAGCGCGGCCTTTTTTGTTGACGGGTTTCCAACCCGCCCCACATCGAAAACTACTTGGGAAAGACCCGCCATTTGGTGGAGGTGGATTTCGCCAACGGGTCCGGATTCGCCGCTGCCCGGTACGCCCGAAAGGCTCTGAGGTGAGGCGATGTCGAGTGGGAGTCCAGCGCCGCCTGGTCGACGAAGCGCTCATAGAACATGAATTTTCCGGGGTTTTCCGGATCGCGGTGCAGCTGATAAATCAGACAGCCCGGTTCGGCGTTGGTCGGCCCGACCAGAGCCTGTAACTGCTCCGCAAGTTCGTCTTCATGGCCCGGCACGGCCTCCATATGCACGTTGAGAATTACGTTGTTGTCGTCCAAGGTTTTCACCTCAACCATTCTCTCCCGTGGCCCGTTTCGCCGAAAGCGGGCTGCCGGATACAGTAGATTTCATGGACCTCGGTTTCGTCAGCGCGATTGTCCCCGAACTCAGTTTCCGCGAAGTCTTTCAGTTCGCCGAAGCCACCGGTTACGACTGCGTGGAAGTGATGTGCTGGCCGGTGGGGCGCGCCGACCGGCGCTACGCCGGCGTGACCCACATCGACGTGAACGCGCTCGACACCGATTCCATCGCGAAGATTCAGACGCGGGTCGCTTCCACGGGCGTCGCAATCAGCAGCCTCGGCTACTACCCGAACCCGCTCACGCCGGACGCGGCGGAGGCGGAGGCCGCCGTCTCGCACCTGCGACAGGTGATCCGCGCCGCGCGCACGCTGGGACTCGACTGCGTCACCACGTTCGTGGGACGCGACTGGCATCTCTCCATCGACGAGAACTGGCCCCGTTTTCTCTCGGTCTGGGGCGACATGATCCGTTTCGCCGAGGACCACGAGGTGAAGATCGGTATCGAAAACTGCCCCATGCTGTTCACCAAAGACGAGTGGCCGGGGGGCAAGAATCTCGCTTCCAGCCCGGCCATTTGGCGGCGAATGTTCGACGCCATTCCGAGCGCGAGCTTCGGGCTGAACTACGACCCGTCGCATCTGGTGTGGCAGCAGATGGATTACATCCGCCCGCTGCGCGAGTTTGCCTCACGGATTTTCCGGGTGCACCTGAAAGACGCCCGGGTGGACCGGCATCGTCTGGATGAGGTGGGCACGCAGGCGCATCCCCTTGAATACCATTCGCCGAAACTGCCCGGCCTGGGCGAGGTGGACTGGGGCCGGTTTTTCTCCGTGCTCGGGGATACCGGATACACCGGGCCGGTCTGCGTGGAAGCAGAAGACCGCGCTTACGAAGGGTCGCTGGAACTCCGGAAGCGCGCGCTGGCGCAGAGTCACGATTTCTGCCGGCAGTTTATCGGCTCCGCGCCGTCCCCGTCGGCTATGCCATGATTGCAACGTGCGAATTCGTCCGTGGTCTGAAATCCCAAAACCGGCGCTGTTGCTGCCGTTGATCGGCCTGGTGGCCGGATTCCTCACGTCATTCCTGATCGCTCCCCGCTACGTGTCCACGGCCGTCATGGCCTTGCAGGAACTCTCGGGTGATCCGGATCGTTCGAAAATCCATCACAACCTGATCGAGTTCTATCTCGCCTGTCAGGGGGAGGTAACCAGCAGATCCTCACTTTCCGCGCTGATTCAGAATCCGTCCGTGAACCTTTACGAGGAAGAACGGCAAAAGCTCCCGCTCGAAGACGTGATCGAGAAGATGCGGCACGAAGTTCAGGTCACCATTGAGGATCGGCCCGGCTACCCGCGGGAAACGACCACGGTATTCCGGATCCGCTTTGTTTACCCGAATCCGTTTAAGGCGCAAGCGGCGACGCAGCTACTGATTACCCGCTTCATCGACACCGCCCAGCGGCGAATTCTCGCGCGGGAGTACAACGATACCCCGCCGGGCGCGGTGACACGCATCGAGCAACTGGAAGCGCGGGTGGCCGAACTCGAAAAGCGCGCGGGAATCGGCGCGCCCGACTCCCAGCCGCACCTGGCGGTTCCCATCCGGGCCGAAGTCCTTGAGCCTGCGAGTTTACCGGAGCGGGCCGAATCGCCGAATCGCCCTTTGTTTGCCGGAGCGGGGCTGCTGGCGGGATTCGCTGCGTTGCTGGCCGCGGCGATTTCGCGCCGCCGCATCGGCTAAGAAAAGCGAAGAAAAGGCGAAAATCGTGGTACTCTGTACTTCGTGTCCCGCCGCCATCCGACCGGTTCCGACCAAAAGCTTTCCGAAGCCGAACTGGCGGCCTTTCGCGATCGTGTCGCCCAAATGCCACGCCGGGAACTGGAGGCCTATTACCGCGTCTGTCACAACGCCTGCCGGTATGACGACATGCGGGTTCCTTCGCCGCGCATGGTGCAGGAGTTCGTTCAGGTGTGGAAGCGTTTAAGAGCACTGAAAGGTACCGGAATGGGATGGAGCTGAGGCCGCTTGTCGGCTGTTGCGTGTTAGGGTGGCAGTAACGGACCATGCAGCCCGAAGAACTCTATCGCGTCCAGGTGCGTGAACTCGAAGATTACGCGATGTTTATGATCGATCCGCGGGGCACGGTCATCTCCTGGAACAGAGGGGTGGAGCGGCTTTTCGGGTTTACCGAACAGGAGTGGCTGGGGCAGGACGGCAGCATTATTCTCACTCCGGTCGAAAATGCCCGCGAGGTCTTCGAGGCGGAGATGCAGAAGGCGCGGGAAACGGGCAGCTCCACCGATATCCGCTGGCACATCCGAAAAGACAAATCCGAGTTCTTCGCCAATGGCTTCATGAATCTGGTGAAGGACGGCAACGGCGAGGTGTTGGGGTTCGCCAAAATCGTCAGCGACGAGACCAGCCGGAAGCGTTTGCAGGACTCGCTGACGGAATCGAACGCGGCTTTGGAACAGTTCGCGTGGATGGCCAGCCATGATCTCCAGGAACCGCTCCGGACCATGGGCACTTTCTCCCAGCTGCTGATGCGAAAGTATGAAGGCCGGCTGGACGAAGACGCCGACCGGATTCTGAGCTTCATCGTCAAGGCGGCCGCCCGGATGAAGGGTCTGGTGGAAGATCTGCTGATTTACGCGCGGATCGCCACGGAACGGGAGCGGCCGGCTTCCGTGGCGCTCGACGAGGATCTGGAAGCGGCGATCACGCAACTCTCGCACGCCATCCACGAAAGCGGAGCGCGGGTGACGCACGATGCGCTGCCGGTGGTACGGGCGGATCGAGGGCAGATGGTCCGGCTGTTTCAGAATCTGGTGGGCAACGCGCTCAAGTACCGCAAACCGGACGTGACGCCGGCGATCCACATCGCCGCGGAAGCGCACGGGGCCGAGTGGATCTTTTGCGTCCGGGATAACGGCATCGGTTTCGACGAGCAGTACGCATCCCTGATCTTCGCTCCGTTCAAGCGTCTGCACCCGGCTTCGGAGTATGCCGGCACCGGCGTCGGGCTCGCCATCTGCCACCGGATTGTGACCGGGTTGGGGGGACGCATCTGGGCGGAATCGACGCCGGGAGAAGGGTCTGCCTTCTTTTTCACGCTCCCGGCCGAACACGGAAATTCCGCGGGAAAATCCGGCCTGAATCGGGCGGATCCCGACGAAAACTCGCACGGATCCTGAGTTTGGCGACTTTCCCGCGCGGACGGGCCTGGGATTGCGAGGGGACCTTCAATGATTTCTCTCAGTGAACAGGCGGGTGAATTATTCCTGCTCGCGATACCCGTCTCCTCCATCGCCTGGACGGTGACGCATGAGGAAGTTTTCCGTGAAACGCGGGAATGGTGCGCGAAACACAGCCAGGTCTGCCGCCGGCTGGTGGAGCGGAAGTTCTTCTACCTGTTCACGTGCGAGTACTGCTTCAGCCACTATGTAGCGGCGGCATTTCTGGCGATTACGCGGTTTCACCTGCTCTTCGACGACTGGCGCGGTTATCTGATCGCGTTGTTCGGCCTGGTCTGGGTGGCGAATTTTTACATGAGCCTTTTCGGCCGCGTTCGGCTCGACATCAAGCGCGAACGCATCGAGATCGAAACGAAAGAGAAGGAAGTGCAGTCGCTTTAGACCGGCACCTTACCGGCGGACCACCGGGAGTTCCACGAAACTGGCCTGCGCGGGCGCATGATAGATCCGCTGCGTGGCTTTGCGGTAGTCTTCCGGTTTGGCCCAGAAGATGTTCGGGACGTACGTCTGCGGATTCCGGTCATAGAGCGGGAACCAGCTGGACTGCACCTGCACCATAATCCGGTGTCCCGGCAGGAACACGTGATTGGCCGCAGGCAGCGCGAAGCGATAGGGCAGGGGCTTGCCGGCCTCGATCGGCTGCGGGTTTTCGAGGCTTTCGCGATATCTTCCGCGGAAGATGTCGGCGGAAATCATGAGCTGGTATCCGCCCATGGCAGCATCGCCGGCCACCTGATCTGGATAGACGTCGATGACTTTCACCACCCAGTCGGAATCCGTGCCAGTGGTGGAGGCGATGAGATTCGCCACCGGCTGACCGCTGATCTTCAGGGGGTTTTGCAGGACTTCGGACACGAACACCGCCACATCCGGGCGGCCCGAAGCTTCCCGCTGGTCATCGACAAGCCAGAATGGCCAGGTAAGTCCGTTATCGTAACCAACTGGCTGACTGGGGCGGCTGCGGAATGGCACGGGCTTCGCGGGGTCGGACAGGTACTCATCGAATGCCGCTTGCTCCGCTTTGGGCGCGGCAAACCCCGCCCGCCCTTGTGCCTGCAGATAGAACGGGGTAGGCTCGATGCGGCAGGCGCCGGAACATCCGGCCGGCCAGGCAGGCAGACGCAGCCAGGTGTTAGTGCCGGTTTCAAAGGCGGTAACCGGGGCGACTCCGCTGACCGGGGCTTCGTCTTTCAAATAGTGATCGAGGAAGGGCCGCAGAACGTGCTGGCGAAAGTACAGCGCGGTGTCGCTGTGGAATTTGAGGGCGCCCAGGGAACTGCCCTCGGCAATTTCCTGTCCATGATGCCACGGTCCCATGACCAGAAAGACCTTGTCGTTCGCTGTGTCTTTCGGCTTGATCGCCTTGTAAACGGCGAGGGCGCCGTAGATATCCTCCTGATCCCAGAGGCTGTGCACCAGCATCACGGGGGTTTTCAGAGGCTGCGCGGCGAGAATCCGGTCCATGGCCTGTTCGCGCCAGAACGCGTCGTAGGCCGGATGGGCGAGAATCTTCCGCCAGAATCCGATCTGTTCCATGCCGTGGCGCTGCGCGAGTTCGCCGGCGGAGCCCGCTTCCATGTACAGGTCGTAATCGTCCTGATGGCCGCTCCACCATTTCTCGTCGTTGCTCTTCGTCGCCTGTTGTTCGTAGATATAAGGGAGATTCTGCTGGCGGAACGCGCCGTTGTGAAACCAGTCGTCGCCCATCCAGCCGTCCACCATGGGATTCATCGGCACCGAGACTTTCAGCGCCGGATGCGGATTCACCAGGGCCATGAGAGGCAGAAAGCCGTCGTAGGAAATCCCGAGTATGCCCACCTTCCCGTTGGTTTCCGGGATGTTCTTTACAAGCCAGTCGATGGTGTCCCAGGTGTCGGTGGAATGGTCCACCGGCGTGGGGTTCTGCGTTCCGCTCAGAGGCCGGTTCATCACGTAATCGCCCTCGGAGCCATACTTGCCGCGGATGTCCTGCACCACGCGGATGTAGCCGCCTTCCACGATCACATCGACCGCATTGTCATAACCCTGCAGGACAGGCCCGAGGTGCGGACTTTGCGCGTGGCCGGTCAGTTCCTTCGCGTTGTAGGGGGTGCGGGTCAGCAGGATCGGCGCGTTCTTCGACCCTTTCGGTGTCAGGATGACGGTATGGAGCCGGACGCCGTCGCGCATCGGGATCATCTCTTCGCGGCGCGTGTAATCGAAGCTGTTGGTCGAAGGCTGGAACTTCGCCGGCGTTTCACTCGGGAAACCCGGATAACGCGCGGGCGGATTCGACTGCGCGATCAGCAACGGTGCGATCGCCAGAACCGCACATGAGAACTGCCACTTCGTACTGCGCATTTGCCTCTCCCCGGTGGTGTTTGGTCCATTAAAGCACGCCGGGGAGCGTGGCTGGCCGCGGAAAAGGGCACGGCCAGCCACAACCGATCAGGCTTTTTGCCGCCGGTACCGCTCGATCAGCGCGTTCGTCGAACTGTCGTGATGCAGTTCCGACGCGCCCTTCAGTTCCGGCACGATGCGCATGGCCAGCACTTTGCCGAGTTCCACGCCCCATTGATCGAACGAATCGATCTGCCAGATTGCGCCCTGCGTAAACACGTTGTGTTCATACAGCGCGATCAGCTTGCCGAGAATTTCCGGCGTCAGTTTCTCCGCGAGAATCATGTTCGAGGGACGATTGCCTTCAAAGGTCTTATGCGGAACCAGTTCCTCGGCCGTGCCCTGCGCCTCAACCTCTTCGGACGTCTTGCCGAATGCGAGCGCTTCGGCCTGCGCAAACAGATTGGCGATCAGAATATCGTGGTGATCGCCCTGCGGATTCAGGGAGCGGGAGAAGCCCAGGAAGTCGCAGGGAATCAGCTTCGTTCCCTGATGAATCAGCTGGTAGAACGAGTGCTGGCCATTGGTGCCCGGTTCACCCCAGTAAATGGCCCCCGTTTCATAGTCCACTTCCTCGCCACTTACCGTGATGGACTTGCCGTTACTTTCCATCGTGAGCTGCTGCAGGTAGGCGGGGAAGCGCTTCAGGTATTGGTCGTAGGGCAGGATCGCGACGGTCTGAGAGCCGAAGAAGTTGTTGTACCAGACGGTGAGCAGACCCATCATCACGGGCAGATTGCTTTCGAACGGCGCCGTGCGGAAATGCTCGTCCATGGCGTGAAAGCCCGCCAGCATCGCGCGAAAATTTTCCGGTCCGATGGCGATCATGGTGGAGAGGCCGATGGCCGAATCCATGGAATACCGGCCGCCCACCCAGTCCCAGAAGCCAAACATATTGGCGGTATCGATGCCGAACTTCGAAACCTCGGCGGCGTTGGTGGAAAGTGCCACGAAATGACTGGCAATCGCTTTCTCGTCGCCCAGCTGCGCCAGCGCCCATTGCCGCGCGGAATGCGCGTTGGTCATGGTCTCCAGCGTCGTGAAGGTCTTTGACGCGACGATGAAGAGAGTTTCGGCGGCATCGAGATCGCGCGTGGCTTCGGCGAAGTCCGTGCCATCAACGTTGGAGACGAACCGGAAAGTCAGATCCCTCTGACTGTAGAACTTGAGTGCCTCATAGGCCATTACGGGACCGAGATCCGAACCGCCGATGCCGATGTTGACGATATTCCGGACCGGCTTTCCGGTGAAGCCCTTCCAGGCGCCGCTGCGGACGCGATCGGAAAACTCCGACATCTTGTCGAGCACGGCGTGCACCTGCTCCACGACATTCACGCCGTCGACCAGCAGTTCCTGCGTCTTCGGCGCGCGGAGCGCGACGTGAAGCACCGAGCGATTCTCGGTCAGGTTGATGTGATCGCCGCGAAACATGGCGTCGATCCGCTCGCGAAGCCCGGACTCTTCCGCGAGATTCAGCAGCAGTTCCACGGTTTCGCCGGTGATGCGGTTCTTGGAGTAATCGAGAAAAATGCCTTCCGCTTCCAGCGAGAAGCGTGCCGCGCGACCGGGGTCGTCCGCGAAGAGCTCCCGCAGATGAACATCTTCCAGGCTGGCGGCATGGTCGTCCAGCGCTTCGAAGGCAGGCAGTTCGGTTAAGGGCGTAGGGTCGAATTGCGGTAAGTTACTCACGTCGTGGAGATCCTCAAAATTAAGCTAACAGGAAACGGGTGGGAATGCGTGAGCAAGGTCTCACAAACGGGCCGATTGACCGTTTTGTAACGCCATGCTGTCGAAAACGGAACAGAGTTGAGCCGTTCCGCTACGGATTGGGCGGCGCCGAGCTCAGCGGCTGCAGGTTCAGGAACTGAGGCACACCTTCTTCGGCGACGCCCAAAGCCGTTGCGAGGGCGATCTTCGCCGCGTTGTGCGCATTGAGACTGGAGATGTAATTGTCATTCGCAGAAGCAAGAAGTTGCTGTGCCTGCACCACCTCGATGTTGTCCGTTACGCCGGCGCCAAAGCGGTCCCGGGCCTGCTCCAGAGTCTGCGCGGCGAGTTCCGCATTGCCGCGGGCAACGGCGACCTGGTCGGCGGAGGATTGTAAGTCGAGGTAGGCGGTGCGGACTTCCGAATCGATTCGTCCGCGAAGATCGTCCACGGCATTCTTCCGGCTCCGCAGAATGGTTTGCGCCTGGTCGATATCGTTCTGGAATCTGCCTCCGGCATAGATGGGAATACGCACCCCGGCCACAAAAGTATAGGTGCCGTGGGAGTTCGCGAAGGTACGTCCGATATCGCCATAATCTCCTTCCACGGCGACGGTCGGCAGGCGTTCGGAACGGGCTGAATCGACCGCCAGTTCGGCGGCCCGAACCTGCGTTTGCGCCGCGCGATAATCCGGGCGGTGTTCATAGGCCTGTTTGAGCAGATCGTCCAGGGAGCGCAGAAGAGGGCTGAAAGGCAGGACATCGGTAAGACTGAACTTCTGCCCGGCCGGAAGTCCGATAGCTCTCGCCAGAACCAGTTTGCCTTTTTCCACCTGGTTCTTCTGCGCCAGCAGGCGCTGCTGCTCGGTCCGGTATTGTACGTCGGCGCGAAGCACGTCGATGCCCGCCACGGTGCCGGCCTGTTTTTGATCGACCGCGCGATCGAGCAGCGCTTTGGCCGTGTTGACTTCGGCCTGGATCGCATCCGTGCGGGCGCTGTCCGTAATGACGGAGAGATAAGCGTTGCTGACGGCCTGCACCACGAGATCGCGTGCTTCATCGGAACTGAGCCGCGCCGCTTTCAGGCTTTCGGTGGCGGATTTCAGATTCTTCAAAGAGCTTCTGTCATAGATCGTCTGCTGCGCGAAGGCACGGGCGTCCTGGTAACCAAATGGGCCGACGATGGTCGGAATCTGCGGCACGTTCAGACCAAAGGCCACCAGATCGCTTTGTTGTGAATGCTGCGTTACACCCGCGTATATGTTTGGTAAGAGGTAACTCAGCGCCCGCCGCCGGTCTACCGCGGCGAGGTCCACGGAGTCGCGGTTCGTCAGAACACCCAGGTTGTATTTGAGCGCGCGTTGCAGGGCTTCCCGCAGAGAGAGTTGCAGCGGCTCGGCCGTCGCTTCGCCTGTGGCGATACTCCCGGTAACAGCTCCCTGCAATGTGACGGCGCGCTGCTGAATTACCGGCGCGGGGCCGTTGGAACGGGCCTGCGGAGGCGGCGGCACCTGGCCCGCCAGCCGCGAAACTTCAGGACACACGACAGGAAACACGACAAAACACACAACAAGACACACGACCGGTACTGTTTTGGCTGCGATTTTCAAAACGTCATTCCCCCGAAACTTCCACTGCAATTCTATTGTCGCTTTCGACCGCTCCGGGAAGCGTCGGGGGCGGTTTTTGCACCGCCGGTTCCACATCGGGAATAAAAGACACTGTGTACCACCTTTCCTTTTACTCGGGTCCTGGTGGATACTGGCCACACGGCATCCAATAATGAAACTGGCAATCGGTTCTGATCATGCAGGGCTGGATCTGAAGAAGGGCCTTGTGGAACATCTGGAAAAAAGCGGTCACCAGATTGTGGACGTGGGTACTTACAGCGCGGATTCCGTCGACTACCCGGACTACGCGGAAAAACTTGGTCATGCGGTGCTTACCGATGGCTGTGAGCGGGGTATTCTGATCTGCGGGTCCGGGGTTGGCGCTTCCGTTGCGGCCAACAAGATGAAAGGGATCCGGGCGGGTCTGTGTCATGACGTGTACTCGGCGCATCAGGGAGTGGAACATGACGACATGAACGTTCTGGTTCTGGGTGGGCGCGTCATCGGCCCGCAAACAGCGATTGAACTGGTGAATGCTTACACGGGCGCCAGGTTCACGGGCGAGGAACGGCATGCCCGGCGACTGCGGAAGGTGCATGCGCTGGAAGAGCGGTTTGGCAGTTAGAACATTTCATCAACTCACACGGAAAGGCGGGATTCGTACGATGCAGATCGGAATGGTAGGAATGGGTCGGATGGGCGGCAATATGGCACGCCGGCTGACTCGTGACGGGCATGAGGTTGTGGCCCTGGACCTCGATGCGGAGAAGATCGCGGCTCTGGGAAAAGAGGGGATTCACGGCGCAACCAGTATCCCGGAGTTCGTGGGCATGCTGCAAAAGCCCCGCGTTGTGTGGCTCATGGTGCCGTCCGGGGAAGCCACGGAGTCGATGGTGAATAAGATTGCCGAACATTTTGAAACCGGCGATATTCTGATCGACGGCGGCAACTCGTTCTTCAAAGACGACGTGCGGCGCGCCGAAATGCTGAAGGATCGGGGTATCCATTATGCCGACGTAGGCACCAGCGGGGGAGTCTGGGGTCTGGAGCGGGGCTACTGCCTGATGATTGGCGCGGAGAAGGAAACGTTCGCACACCTGGAGTCCATCTTCCGGACGCTGGCCCCGGGCCAGGGAAATATCGAGCCGACCGCCGGGCGGAAGACGGAAGGAACCACCGCTCACCTCGGTTATCTGCATTGTGGTCCCGTGGGCTCGGGTCACTTCGTCAAGATGGTTCATAACGGGATCGAATACGGCCTGATGCAGGCTTATGGCGAAGGCTTCGACATCATGCGCAACGCCAATCTGCCGGTTCTGGCGAAGAACATTCAGTACGATCTGAACCTTGGCGAGATCGCGGAACTGTGGCGGCGCGGCAGCGTGGTCAGTTCGTGGCTGCTCGATCTGAGCGCCATCGCGCTGGCCGAAGACCCGGATCTGAATGCCTACACGGGCTTTGTGCAGGATTCGGGCGAGGGCCGCTGGACCATCATGGCGGCAATTGAGGAATCGGTGCCCGCCGACGTGCTGACCACTTCGTTGTATGTCCGCTTCCGTTCGAGAAAGGAGCATACTTTCACGGAGAAGATGCTCTCCGCCATGCGCAAGCAGTTCGGCGGACATGTGGAACAACCAACGGCCGGTTAGAGGCGAATACATCCATGTCTAACCAAGCGTCCTCCACCCATTCCGCCCCCCATTCCGCCGCGGAGGCCGCCGATAACGGCGGCCGTGTCGCGGACCGCTGCATCATGGTGATTTTCGGCGCGTCGGGAGATCTCTCGGCGCGCAAGTTGCTGCCCGCGCTTTACAATCTGGGCCGCAACAACCTTTTGCCCCGGGAATTCGCGATCCTCGGTTTCGCCAAGGATGCGATCTCCGAAGAGGATTACCGCCAGCGTGTCCGTCAGGATATGCACGAGTACGCCGGCGCCCCGTCCGACTGCTCACTTTGTAACTGGCTGGCGGATCATACCTATTACATCGCGGGCGATTTCGGCCAGGCCGAAGATTTCGACAAGCTGAAGGCCAAAATCACGGAGATGGACGAGCGCCACCACACCGGCGGCAACGTCTTCTTCTACCTGGCGACACTGCCGCAGTTCTTTTCCGCCATCGTGCGGCAACTGGGCGAGAAATGCCTGACGGTGGAAGAGCCGGGCCACTGGCGCCGGGTGATTATCGAGAAGCCGTTTGGCTCGGATCTCGATTCGGCCCGCGTCCTCAACCGTGAAATCGGCCAGGTGCTGAAAGAGACGCAGATCTACCGCATCGACCATTACCTGGGCAAGGAGACGGTTCAGAACATCCTGATTTTCCGTTTCGCCAACGGGATATTTGAGCCGGTATGGAACCGTCGCTACATCGATCACGTGCAGATCACCGTGGCGGAAACGCTGGGCGTGGAACGCCGCGGCGGCTATTACGATCGCGCCGGATGTTTGCGGGACATGGTGCCGAACCACATCCTGCAACTGGTTTCGCTGACCGCCATGGAGCCGCCGATCTCATTCGAGGCCGACGCGGTGCGCGACGAGCAGTCGAAAGTGCTGCACGCCATCACGCCGATCGCTCCGGAAGACGTTCTGAGCCGCGCCGTGCGGGGTCAGTACGGCGAGGGCCGCTCCGGCGCCGACGGGTCGGGCAACGATGCGGAGGTGATGGCCGGCTACCGGCATGAACCCATGGTCGACCCGCAATCCCATACGGAAACGTTTGTCGCGCTCAAACTGACGATCGATAACTGGCGCTGGGCGGACGTGCCTTTTTATATCCGGACCGGGAAGCGGCTCCCGAAGCGGATGACCGAGATCGTGATCCAGTTCCGACGGGCGCCGTTCGTGCTGTTTCGGGATACGCCGGTAGACCGTCTGACGCCGAACGTCCTGGTCATGCACATCCAGCCGGATGAAGGCATCTCTCTGCAGTTCGGCGCGAAGATTCCGGGCGCCCACGTGCGCGTGGGCGGTGTGACGATGGATTTCAAGTACACCGACTACTTCGGAACGGAATCGAGCACGGGTTACGAGCGCCTGCTTTACGACTGCATGATCGGCGACGCGACGTTGTTTCAGAGGGCCGACATGGTGGAGGCCGGGTGGAGCGTGGTGGAGCCGGTACTCGACGTGTGGAGAGCCTTGCCGGCCCGTTCGTTCCCGAACTACCCGTCGGGCAGTTGGGGTCCGAAAGAAGCGGAAGACCTGATGCGGCGCGACGGTCGCCAGTGGCGAATGGAGTGAGTCCCGGCGCCTGCGGCCGTATTACATCTGTAGGCGCCAGAACCCTTCGACAGAATCGACTAAAGTTTTAGAAATTTTTCTCCGATAGATGTCTGGAATGGAGAGACATCGAATGGTATTGACCCGGCAAGTCACCCGGCAAGAGACCAGGCAAGAGGAGAAACCGGAACGGGCGGCGCATGAGCAGAGGACCAGGTACCTGATTTCTCGCCTGGTTTCTCTGGGGGACTCTGTAGGAAGTAATTCTGTAGGAAGTGATTCTGTAGGAAGTCATGCGGAGATATGCCGCGAGTTCGACTCGGCGGTGGAGTTCGCGGCTCTTGACACCGTTTCCATCAGGCAGGCGATCGTGGATTTCGTTCAGGAACGGGGCAATTCCGTGCCGGAACAACTCAGGAAGCTGGCGTTGCCGGAACATTCGCGCGCGGCGGCGAAACTGCCGGTAATGCCCCGGGCCGCCTCGCGACTGTTGCGGACCACCGACAACGGGACATCGCCGGCGGAACTGGAAAGTATTGCGGCGTCGGATCCGGTGATTGCCGCCCATTTGCTCAGCGCCGCAAACTCGGCCCGGTTCGGGTCGCGTTTCGAAATTTCAAGTCTGAGCCAGGCGGTGATGCGCGTGGGCGTTCCGGAGGCGCGCAAGATCCTGCTGGCCGGCTGTATGGCGGGATTGTTCGCCTCGAAACAGCTGAAAGACCTCTGGGAGCACTCGCGGACGGTGGCGGAAACCGCGTGGACTTTGGCCGGCGAATGCGGGCTGGACGCCGAGACCGCGTACGTGGCCGGTCTGCTGCATGACATCGGCCGGCTTGGCTTCAGCACCTTTCCGGCGGCGATGCAGGCGTCCGAGCAGGACTGGCTGAACGCCGGTTTCCCGCGGGTCTATGCGGAAACGCTGGTATACGGAAGGGACCACGCGGAGTACGGAGCACACCTGCTGCGGGATTGGGCTCTTCCGGGCGGAATTGTGGAGGCCGTGGAATGCCATCACAGGCCTGAATTTTCCGAGTCTGCTCTGAGTGCCGTTTTAGGCCTCGCGGAATACAGCGCCGCCCAAACGGCAAAGGGCCCGGAAGAAGACCTCTGGCCGGGGCTGCGTTTACAGGCCGCGCTTGGCCGAACCGAACTGACGCGGAAGCAACTGGAAGAAGCACTCGGCAAACAGCCCGAGGCGGTCCGTGTTTGCGCGTGAAGTCAATCTGGTATGCTGATTAGGTTATGGCTATCCCCAATGTCAAGCGGTTTCGCCCGTTCTGCCCGACCTGCAACGATACCTTCACGTTGATGGCGGTTCTCCCCAATGAAGCGAACGTGGACACCTACCTCTCCGAGGCAGTGGCGCGTCACGATCATAAAGCTTTCTCGGACGCGAAAGCGGCCATGAACAAGGTCCGCGTCGGTCAGCAGAAACAGGTTAAAAAGAAGTAGTTCAGACTTTCAGGCGGGCTCTGAGCGATCGCAGAGCCCGCAATCCCTCCTGCGCCACCTCTCTGTCGGCATCCCGGCTGGTCTTTTCGAGATACGGGATCGACGCTTCGTCGCCACTCGCGGCAAGTATCCTCGAGAGCTGGATCTTCTCGTCTCTTGTCCCCTGTTCGAGCGGCTTGTAGAGCGCGTTTCGTACGTCGTTTCTCCGTGCCGCTTCCGTCAGATACGCCTGGGATATCTCTTTGTAGGCTGCGGAGTTCAGGGTATTGATCAGATACCGAAACGGAGCGTCCTCACCCAGATCGAGATTTCCGCCCAGCGTCAGCCCGAATGCGGCGGCCAGGCGGGGCAGCATCTTCTCTTCGTCGTGCCAGGCGCGTTCCAGCGCCGGTTTGTCGGCCGGATCCCCGATACGTCCCAAGCCTTCATCCGCCGACGCCCGCAGACGGTCGTCTTTCGCATTCGTGTAGCCGAGCAGCAGAGACCGGTCGCCCGCTTCCGGCATAAAGGCCAACGCGGCCAGCGCCGATCGCTCCGCGTTCTTGTTTCGGGGACTGCTGACAATATTGCGCAGGGAAGGCAACGCCTCTTTGGCGCGGAGCAGCCCGACCGTTTCGATGGCGGCGGACTGGACTTTGTCGTCGAGGTCCCGCAGCAGATAGACGACTCGGGGTCCGGCCTCGGGATCGCGGATCTTCTGCATGGCCACGAGCGACTCGTACATCACCCGGTTGTCCTTGGTCCGCAGCGCCTCCAACAGGTCCGGAATCGCGGCCTGTCCGCGGAGAATTCCCACCGCGCGGCAGGCGTTGGCGCGGGAATCCATACTGGATCCTCCCCGCGCCAATTGGCCCAGCGCCGCGATCACATCGGGGCGCACCAGGACAAACGCGTCGATCACCTGATCGTTGGTGTCGCTGAATCTCGCCCGCACGGCCGCGCCCGCGCGAATCACGGTGGAACCCAGCCCTTGTTTGACATAGCCTGGCAAGTAGTAGTTCACCAGCCCGTCGGTCGCGCGGATCTGCACTTCGGAATCGGTGTCGCGCGTGCCGCGGATCAGCGGATCGATGGTGTCCTTGCCGCCCAGGGCGATCAGCTGTTTGATGGTTTCCAGACGCGTGTCGACAGCCTGGCTGTTGAGATACTGCGCGACGGTCGGGATCGCCGAAGGACCCTGCTTCGCCACAGCGCGAACGTCTTTGGGGGTTTGCGCGAGTGACGCAACGGACGAAACCAGACAAGCGAGCAGCAATGCGGTAGCGGAGCGGAGCATCTGTTTCTCATTATGCCCCGAGGCTCTCATTATGCCCCGAAGGTGGTTATCTCCGGATTTGCCGTGTGGAATGCCGGGCGGCTTTGCAGGAATAAAGATGCCGATCGGCGCGGGCCAGCAGTTCGGCGCCGGTTTCTCGCTGGTTCCACTCCACCACTCCGAGGCAGGCGCTAACCGTGACTTTCGTCTGTTGACCGCCGGAAGCCAGCTTGTATTCTCCGAGCACCCATTTCTCAATTCTCCGGGCGCGATCGTTAGCGGCATGCAGGTCGCCGTCGACGATGACCGAGAATTCATCGCCTCCCCACCGGGAGACGATATCGGCGGCTGAGAATTGCGCTCGCAGCTCCGAGCCAAACTGGCGAAGCAGTTCGTCCCCCGCCAGATGACCGTGCCGGTCATTGATCTGTTTGAACTCGTTCAGATCGATCAGAATCAGACTGAAGACGTCCCGCGAGGCCAGTTTCTTTTCGATGGCTCTCTCGAAGGCCCGGCGGTTCCCGAGCTGGGTCAGACTGTCGATCGCCGCGGCGCGCTCCGAGGCTTCCAGCCGGCTCCGGTATTCCGCCACTTCCGCCGTAAGCTGGACCACGGCGGCTTTGCCTTCTTCCGCCATCTTCTCCACACAGGATTTGAGCAGAGTCGCGCTGTCGAGGATGGACCTGCGGAGAACGGCTACATCCTTCAGATCCGCCAGGGAACGAACCTGTCCGGTCAGCTCGTGGAATTCGCGGCTGTACTTTTCGTCCTTCCGGCTAATGGTTTCGGCGGCACGGGCGACCACGCCCACGATCTCACGAATCTCCCGCTCATTCTGGTTGTGCTGCTGCAGAGCGCGTTCCGCCCACTGGTCCAGCTCCGATTGGACCTGAGAGCTGGCATCCCGGAGCCTGTCCGGCGTGGGCGACGGAGTAATACCGCGATAAATTTCCGCCAGTCTGGTCTCCAGCCCGGAGTCGAGACCTGGCACCGCGCGCTGCCCGCAGTGGCCGAACGCGAAAAGAGCGGTACGCAATGCCTCCAGAGAGGGGTCTCCCGGCAGAGGGGAAAAATCGGAAACGTCCGGTTCAGGAACCGGGGACTTCCAATAGTCGTCGAGGTGCTTGCGGAGAGAGATCATCAGTCGTTCGCCGTACTCCTGAGTTTGATCGACAGAATCGCCGAAAAACTTTGGAGCACGGCGAACGGATGTTTACTGTTTACTGAGCCGCTTGTAATACTCAGCGACCGCGTTGGCGTATCCCGGCGGTGTGTTCCGGGGATTAGCGCTTCGGACGCTGCCGTCGTTCGCGTCGAGCTTACGGCGAAGCAGCAGTTCCATCTGATCGATGGCGGTCAGGATCTGACCATTGATCACTTCGGAGAGCTGGGCGTTATTGCCCCATTTCTTCGGATCGAGTTGCTGCGCCTGTTTGACGAGTTGCTGGTACTCGCGGGCGAGATCTTTGTCGTCGCCGGTGGAGGCGCGCAGACGGGAGAGGTCGCGCATCAGATCGTTGTAGGCCTGTTCGGCCTGCGCCGGCGTGGTGGTGTCGCGTGCCGACTGCGGATCGAAGTTGGAGCCATCGATCCGGCGGCCATCGCCCTGCCAGCCGGGACCGACTTGCCCGATGTTGCCACCAAAAGCCCCGCCATTCTGGCCTCCGTTGCGCATGCCGCCGCCATTGTTGATACCGCCACCGCCGCCCTGATTCCCCGGACTCCCCTGGGGAGAGTTCCCGGCTTGCTGTCCGCCGCCTTGCTGTCCGCCGCCTTGCTGTCCGCCGCCTTGCTGTCCGCCACCCTGTTGACCTCCACCCTGCTGTCCGCCAGGTTGTTGTCCGCCGGACTGCTGTCCTTGTTGTCCCTGTTGGCCTTGCTGTCCCTGCTGGCCGGATTGGCCTTGTTGACCCTGCTGGCCCTGACCGTTTCGGGCCTGCTGCTGTCCGGGTTGATTGCCCTGGCCCGCCTGTTGACCGTTCCGACCGTTCTGGCCCTGGCGACCCTGCGCCGCGCGGGACAACTGCTCGATTTCCCGCCGGACGCGTTCCGCCTGGTTCAGTGCCTGCTGGGCCGCGGTGGCGCTCTTGTCATCCCCCGGACCCTGTTTGCCGGCCTGCGCTTCGAGCGTCTTCAGATCGTCCTTCAGCTCATTGAGAGACCGCGTGACCGGAGCTTCGCGCATTACCGCGTACTGCGCCATGCCCTGCCGCAGCATCTGCTCGGCCTGGTCCATTCTGGCGCCGACTTCACCCTGCTGGCTCTTGCCCATGGTGTCGCGCAGTTTCTTCGACACGTCCGGCTGGGCACCCGAAAGGTTGCGGGAGGCCTGCAGCATTTCCTTTTGCAGCTGGTCGTAAGCGGAGTGCATCTGCTTCTTCTCGTCGGCCATCTGCTGCGCGGTCTGCTGGTTATCCTGACCCTGACCGAAATTGCGGCGCAGGCGCTGTTCGAAATCCTGCTGCTGGGCGGCGAGTTGTTCCGCTTTATTCGCCATATCGGCCATCTCGGAACCGCTCTGCTGATTCCGCATCGCCTGAATCGACTGCTCGGCCTGCTTCAGACGATCGGCGGCCTTCTGCGCTTCGCTTTGCCCGGCGTTGCCTGGCTGACCCGGCTGCTTCGCGGAAGACGCCGAACTCATGTCGCGCGTCGCCTGTTCGAGCTGCCGGATGGCCTGATCGAGCTGTTGCTGGCTCTGCCGCTGTTGCGGCGTCATGGGACGGTTCATGGCGGACTGCTGCGGGGACTGCTGGCCGGATTGCTGACCCTGCTGTCCCTGGCGGCCCTGCTGCTGGCCGGACTGGCCACCCGACGCGGACTGCTGTCCCTGCTGGCCGGACTGACCCTGTTGCCCCTGTTGCCCTTGTTGTCCCTGCTGACCCTGTTGCCCTTGCTGGCCCTGTTGTCCTTGCTGACCCTGCTGGTTCTTCGCCTGCTGCTGATCGCCCTTCTGCAACTGTTCCATGTCGCGCTTCAGCTGCTCGGCTTCGCGCCGCAGCATTTCCTGCTGCCAGCGCTGCTGGGCCATCTGCTGCGGAGTCTGCTGTTGCTGCGCGAGTTCCTGCTGGCGCCGGGCGAGATCGGCCAGCTTCTTCATGGCCTCATCCACCTTCTGCTGCTGCTGTTCGGCGGCAGAGCTGGAGTTGGTCTCGTACTGGTTCTTATCC
>Ga0118677_10002680_pt1 | contig 35269 bp, 32 predicted proteins | sample AliMusrvi5mmetaG_FD_86154 | JGI IMG/M metagenome (GOLD analysis project Ga0118677, IMG submission 86154)
ACTTGCTAAATACAACTGATATTGTTCCGCGCCTGAAATCACCTGTTTCTTGCAACTGTCTATAAAGTTGTTCCCTCTTATTTTCCAAGCTCGAAAGTGACTCACTCATAACTACCCCCCCCTATTATCTGGTTGCTTATAATTAACCAGATAATAGAGGAAAAAAAGAGATCCGTCAAGAACTCACATTTTTATGTCGTAGACCCTGCGAATTGCCGCACCACTTATCAAGTCAGGGTTCAAAGATCCACATACACGGCGAAGTACACCTGGTTATCTCCCCCTTGATTGAAACCGTGGCCAAAACCGAGAGCAGGGGTCACCTTCAGCCAGTATCCGAGTGATACATCCATACGCAGCTCTGCCCCAGTGCCAACTTTCACTGCACTGCTGCTGAAATGGGTACTGTCATCCCATATCTCTCCGGCATCGACAAAAAGCGCACCATGCACCTTTTCCGTAAACCAGGGCAAGGTGCCAGAGCCACGCATCGGGTTGAAGAGCGGTGAACGGTATTCAAGCGTCCCGGTGGCAAGATACTTACCGGTCCTGGAACGAGACGGGTAGCCGCGCAGCGGATACGGGTTCAGCTCTGAAGCGACTCCTCCCATCTGGAACGCCTGCTGTGCATAGCGGGAATTGCTGTCAGTCACGGCTCCGGCGAGCCGGAGGTAGATAACCTGATGCTGCTGCGAGGTAAGCGGCAGACGATAAAATTCCTGGTATTCGGCACTGTATTTCGAGAAATCAAGATCGCTGCCAAGCGCCCGGTCAAAGCGACGGTACATGACCGATATCCGGCGTCCCTCCTCGGAACTGGCAGAATACGGGTACTTGAGAACGTTGTCGAATATTATGCCGGTGAACAGGTTGTCCTGTCGCCCCTGAAAGATGGATACACCGTTAAATCTGCGGTTACTGTCAAGAGTGGTGAGCGCTTTTTGATCCTGCAGCTGATACCCGACGCTGATACTGTAACTGGATTCCAAAAAATTAGTTGGAAAGGACGCCGCAAGGGTAGCGCTCTGATGCAATTCATAATAGTTGCCTCTCTGGAGCAGATCCGCATAGAGAAGCGGTTCTGCATGTGCCTTCAGAGAAATGGTCGGATAAAAGTAATCGTTCTGGTAGTTGAGATTGAAATAACCGCGGTTCCTGCCCGAGCTGTAATCGGCGGCGAGCGTATACCTGTTATAACCAAGCACATCCGTACCTCCTGTGAACAACCCGAAAACCGTTTTGTCCGAGCCGTCCGCGGAAATTCTCGGGAGCCAGAAGTGCGGTACAAGCGTACGTAAAGAGCTGTAGGGCGCCGCCACCATCGGCACGCTGCTCTCTCCGGAGGCTCCTTCGCCGGTTTCGGCAATTACCGGCGCCGCATCCGGTGACGCCGCTTCACGCATCTTTGGCAACGTCGGTCCCCGCTCGGCTGCCCATTTTTTACGGTCAAGTGACATCTCCGCAATACTGAAACCGTGCGAATCGTAGCTTGAAAAGAGCAGCGACAGGCCGTCAGGAGAGAGGTCCGGCTGTAGAGCTCCACCTAGCAGATGGCTTATCTGATACCTTTTCGCCTCTTTCAGGTCGTAGGCAAACAGGTTAAAAACTCCGGTTTCATCGGAAACATACACAAGATAGGACCCGTCACGTGACCAGACCGGGTATGCCACGGTACGATTTACGGAAATCAGTTCCCGATCCTCACCGGACGCGACATCATAGAGATGAATCGATGTCCGACCGACATTGTCCTTCAGTGCGTAAGAAATCGTCGAGGCGTCCGGCGACCAGCGTGGTGAAGAGACCCGCTGCAGGGAGTAGCCGGTAAGAATCCGCGGGAGTTTTTCCGTCCCGGCACCGCGCAATTTCAACAAAGCCAGGTTCTGCCCTCCCCGTGAGGTAACCACCGTGGCAATAGTTGCGCCGTCGGGAGAGCAGTCAATATCGCCCAGACGTTGTCCGCTGGTCAATCCGTTAACGGATTTGTTCGCAACGTTATACACGAAGAGATCCTGATAAATATTAAAATCGTTCTGTACTGCAGGCTGGGTAAAGTAGAGGCTGCCACCATCGGGGGACCAGCAGATGCTCCCGTCCGTATAACTGCGACGGAATTCAGCCAGAACGGTGCCACCAGTTTTGTCAGTGACGACAATCGTGGGATGATCGTGAGGATCAACTCTGGAAAAAGCAATACGGCTGCCGTCCGGGGAGAATCTCGGATTGGTCAGTGATTCCCCCCGGCGAGAGACCGTGCGCAGCGGGGTAAACGGAACAACCGAGAGGGTCGCGATCCGCTGCGACTCCTCACGTTTAAGCGCCGCTATCATATCGTCGTAGAGATTGAGGTAACTCTTCCCGCCGAACATTTCCTGCGGCGGCGCGTTGATGAAATAGGGGACTCGCCCTGCGTGAGCAAGGTTCAATTTCGCGAGGGCTTTTGTGCCGTAGGTATCGGCAATATACTGATGCAGTCGGTAGCCGTACAGATACGGGAGTTCACCTGCCGGCCAGGCGGGTACTTCTCCGTTCATCCCGTCGATGGTGGGAAGGTTATTCTCCGCAACCGCCATACGAAAAATCATGTCGTAGAAACTGCTTCTCCCCCTCCCCTTGCCTGAATATTCCGTTTCCGCCCAGGTAGCCATCCCCTCGTGCCACCAGCGCGGCAGAAATATATTCTCGGGAGCGGACACAAAAAAGAGCAGCGTAGAGAGCGGATCTCCTCCCGGAAGCGGTCTGCCGAAAATAGACCGCAGTACGCTCGAATAGCCGCGCGCCGGATCGATGGTGACAATATGGGCATACTCATGAGTTATCAAGCTTTTCAGCCAGTTGTCATACTCACCGAGAGTCGAGGTAAGCCCCGGAGGAGCCACCTGGACAAAGATTATATTATATGGGAGCGATGTAGAAAGGCCGTTGACGATATCACTACTATCCGTGAGCACCAGTTCTGTTTTTTCAGCCGGTTGCCACGTAAATTCCCTGGTCAGCGTACCGTGCGCCTCTTCAGCATATACCGCGGCCTTTCTGGCAACCCCCTCAAGCCCCTGATGGAAGTGAATGGAGAAGTGTGGAGTCTCGATGGTGGAAAAGGCAAACGAGGTGTCGTAGCGTGCCGCGTAGGATACGGATGTGAAGCTGAGCAACAGGATAACGGAAATAATCGTCGATTTCATGAGTTCCCTTCGCGTGACTGAAAAAAATAACCTACACTTGTTTACAGTTTCAGACGGCGCCATCATGCCTGTCTCATTTTGACATATCAACTCATATTTTGTTCACTGACAGCAGCAAAATAAAGTATATTGCTTTGATAAGAGACTTGAAGTATCAGCCTGGCGGCACCATATGACAACATCAATCAAGGAGCAGCGGCAATGACATTGGTTGTAACAATGGCAATCAGTATACTGCTGACACAGACCGTAATTCCACTGTCAACCATTGCAGCCATGAATGACTACGAAATCGACTTAAAGGAACTGCGCCCTGTCCAAGAGACAGCAAAACCTCGAAACACTCCTCCATTGCCTCGTGCAACGGGAGAAATCGACCTCAAAGAGCTACGGAGTGTCGCGCCTCCCCAACCTGCAAAACCTGCTCAACATGTGCGCCAGAGCCATCCTGCCGGAACGGATTCCCCCAAAACGTTCGCTTCGGAGCACGAAAGTATCCATGAGGTTCAACGGGGAGAATTCCTTTATCAGATTTTGATAAAGATATACGGGCAGTCGGATCAGGCAGCCGAACGCCTGATTCCCGAGGTCATGCGCCTGAACGGCATCACATCGCCAAAAGGACTTAACGTTGGACAACGTCTGCGCATTCCGCTTCAAAGAACCGGCAAGAAAGACGCAACCATACCCGCACCCGCAGTTGCTTCGAAAACCAACCGGACGACTCCGACACCGATACAGGCAATTGCTCCCGTTTCACCCGCGAAAGGGGCCGTACATCCGCCTGAGACTACCGCAATCAGCATCACCACGGCGCCACCCTGTACAGTTGCACGCGAAATGGTAGAAAAACTGGGACTGATAACACCCTCACCCGCATCCATTCAAGAGACCGAAAACGTAAGCGCGGTTTATGCCGGTCGCACCGTCACTATCATCTGTGGACTCTCCGGCGCTGAACGGTACACCTATGAACGCTTGCTGGCAGACGGCAACACGCAGCTCCTGGTTTATGAAGAAAACGAATCCGCAGAACGCGTTGTGGAGAAGCTGGCCGGTGAGTTGGGACTTTCGTACCGAAAACAGATCGCCGGGGCAGACGTCGCGCACACGACCTACACATTTAGCCCTTTCGGTGTCAGACTCCAGGATTTGCAGATGACCATTCTCCCGGCTCAGCCTCCACCTCTTGCACCTGATAATGCCACGTAACCCGAACCGTAGCTGTTGACGTCGCATCGACCCGCCCCAGTTCCGATGCACACACTCCCGCAATCCAGACAAGCTCATTACCGCATAGCAGGAACGGAATATGCGCCCGTTCAGTGAGCGGGATCTTTTTGTCGATAAAAATATCCTTCACCTTTTTTCTGCCGCTCATACCAAACGGCATCATACGGTCGCCGGACCGGAATGTGCGGACTAGCCAGGGAAAGGGGACCTTGGCACTATCGAAATGGGCAGATTCGGGCTCAGATGAAAGCGTGGACAAGCAGTGAGCATCAACAGTAATGACTCCACCGGAAGGAAGCGGATACCTGCCAGGTCCCGGAATCATCAGTTCAAAACAAGCTTCAGGCACTTCTATGCATGTTCTCATAAGAGAGAGAGCATCATATGCTCTCATGGCTGTAACGGCATGCGGAAGAGATAGTCGTACGTTGGGGCGCTCAGAGTCGATCAGGTCGCAAAGCGCCTCAATATGGCGCTGACTCACCCCCTCCAGAGTGCCGGTAAGCAACTTGAAGGCATGGCGGAGGACTCTGCGCCGGAGGGCGGCATCAAGCGCACGGAGTTCTCCGACCCGGCAGATAACCTTCCCCTCCACTATTTGGCAGGACTCAGCTATAACGTCTGCGGTCAATTCGCCCAGAAGCGCTTCATCATCCCTGATTACCGACGCCGTTGCAGCAAGGGTGGAGCGGATGGCAGGATTGTACTCCTCCAGCAGCGGCAGCAGTTCATGCCGGATGCGGTTACGCAGATAGGCGGTATCGCTGTTGCTGGCGTCCTCACACCATGCAAGACCGCGCCTGAGAAGGTACTGCTCAATCTCCGTGCGGGAGATTTCCAGCAGCGGACGGATATAGTCACGTGCATTTCGATACGCCATCCCCGATAATCCGGTCATGCCCGAACCGCGCAACAGACGCATCAACACGGTTTCAGCCTGATCGTCGGCATGATGGGCAAGCACCACCGCTGCCGCCCCATACCGGTTGCTAATTTCATCAAAAAAATCTATCCGGACATGGCGGGCGGCATCCTCAAGATTCAGCCGTTCTACCGAAGCCAGGTTTCTGACATCGCAACGCAGAGTTTCAAAAGGAATACCGTACCGGCCTGCCATCTCCCGACAGAATGCCTCGTCACCATCAGACTCGGCACCACGCAGACAGTGATTCACATGAGCGGCGATCAGTCGTAGCCTGTAACCGGGAAGGCGGGAGAGCAAATCCAGCAGGGCGGTGGAGTCTGCGCCTCCTGAAAACGCCACAACCAGCGTGTCGTCCGGCCTGAAGAGCTGGTGTCTGCGGACCGCACGTTCGATGCGGATGAGGAGCACGTCGGAGATAGTCATCAATAATAGTGTAAAAGTGAAAAAGAGTTAAGCGCCCATTTGAGTACAAGTCGTGTCATAGCCAGCGTTTTTTCCGGAAGTATGCCACCATCAGCAGCGCCGTGACAATCATTACCACCCAGAGGATGTAATAGCCGCTCTGCCACTCCAGCTCCGGCATATGTTTGAAATTCATTCCGTATACCCCGACCAGAAAAGTCAACGGCAGGAAGATCGTGCCTACCACGGTCAAAAATTTCATCACCTCGTTGGTGCGGTTACTGAGACTGGAAAGGTAGAGATCGAGCATGCCGGAGAGCAGGTCGCGGTATGTCTCGATTGTGTCGATCACCTGAACGGTGTGATCATACACATCGCGGAAATAGAGACGGGTGGAATCGTGCAACAGCAGACTGTCACCCCGTTCCAGAAACGAAATCGCCTCGCGAAGCGGCCAGACACTCTTGCGCAGGTAGATAACCTCTTTTTTCATGCCGATAATCTGATGGAGAGACTGCTGGTCAGGCGTAAGCGTCAACTCCTCCTCAACATCGACGATCCGTTCGCCAAACCCTTCGAGAACAGAGAAATAACCATCAACAATGGCATCGATCAGGGCATACGCGAGATAATCGGCCCCCATGCCGCGTATTTTTCCCTTACCGCTCCGGATACGACTTCTGACCGAGTCGAATGTATCCCCAGCAATCCCCTCCTGAAACGTAAACAGATAGTCCGGACCGAGAATGATACTAAGCTGTTCCGAGCTGAAGATGCCATCCTCAGACGGTCGGAGCATCCTCAGCACGATAAAGAGATAGTCACCGTAATCCTCGATTTTGGGACGCTGGACTGTGTTGACGATATCTTCCAGAACCAGCGGATGGAATGCGTGCTGTTCACCCAGGGTGCGGATCAGTTCAACGTCATGCACCCCCTCGATATTAACCCAGACAACTGAACCACCGCAGGGACTGTCCAGATACCGGTCAATCTGTTCGAACTGACGCTCCACGATACCGTCCGGCGCATAACCGATGACGGAAATCTGAACCTTTTTGTTCGATTCATCGCCGATATGCACCAACGTTCCAGGGGGCAGACCGTTTTTGATCGAGCGTTTTCTGGTAAAGCGATGACTGGAAGACACAATTGTTTTTCTCTGTTTCATAAAAATCTCATCTCTCTAAATTCATATCCCCAGGATTTCCGCCATATGCAGCAGGTCATCGCTCAATTTTTTCTGCCCGCCATTGACGACCATCTCCAGCAGCGTTGTCGTAAGCGAATTGGCCGAAAGCCCAACCATAACACCTTTTGAACCGGAAAGCAGAAGCTCCACCGACTTCATGCCGAAGCGGCTTCCGAGCAAGCGGTCAAAAATGGATGGCGCACCGCCCCGCTGATAATGTCCAAGTACGGTTACGCGGGTTTCAAAACCGATGGCGTTTTTGATGCCGTCGGCAACTTCCTGGGCATGTCCGGCACCTTCCGCCATGATAATCAAGGCGTTTGTCCTCCCCTCATCGTACCGTTGCCTCAGTTGGTGGCACATTTCACCAAGGTCGAGTTCCACCTCCGGCACAATGGCAAATTCAGCCCCCGAAGCGATGGCAGCGGTCGAAGCCAGGTAACCGGAATTGCGCCCCATAACCTCTACAATAAAAGCCCGATCATGGGAACTGGCAGTATCCTTGATGCAGTCAACGGCATAAATGATATTGTTAAGCGCGGTATCGACCCCCAGAGCCATGTCGGTATAGGCGATGTCGTTATCGATGCTGGCCGGAATACCGATCACCGGAAAACCCATTTTGTCCAGCGCCCGCGCGCCATTCAACGAGCCATCACCGCCGATCACGATCAGACCTTCAACCTTGGCCTCAAGAAGATTATCCAGAGCCTTTTTGCGTCCCTCTTCGGTGCGAAACTCCGTTGATCGGGCGGATTGAAGAAAGGTCCCGCCACGCTGCATGATTCCGGAGACGGCCTGGGTATTGAGGACTATATAGTCGTTTTTCAGGAGACCGGCATATCCCTTGCGGTACCCGATCATTTCAATATTGTGAGCGATGGCGGTTCGCGCGGCCGCACGAATAGTGGCATTCATTCCGGAACAATCGCCGCCGCTGGTTAAAATAGCAAGTCTTTTCATAAGTAAGTCTCCACGTTATTCAAATGGGATCAATTTATTTCCGGAAAAAGATTTGTAAGCGCCGTGCTGCGATAGTCAAAAATCCGTTTGAGCCGGGGCGCTACGAACAAACGGTTGATAAGGCCTGCCAGCTGGTCATGAAACAGCAGATAATGAACCGTATCCAACATTTCGACGCCTCTTTCAACTTCGCGGAACCGGTGTTGATGATGCCAGAAACGATACGGACCAAAACGCTGCTCGTCAACAAAGAAATAAGGGGTGTCAACGTGAGTAATCTCGGTTGTCCAGGCAACGGCAACCCGCAATAACGGGCGCAGGGTGTAGGTAATGATCTGACCGGCGTAGATCCCGCTCTGAGGCGGCGACGTGATCCGAAAATCCATTTCCGACGGAGTGATCTTTACCAGATTGGCCGGATTGGAAAAGAACCTCCAGGCGGTTTCAAGCGTGATCGGCAGTATCTGGGTACGTTCAAGAATAAACGGTTTCATTTCCCATGCCTCCGTTTTTTCAACCACTCCATCCGTTCAACAATGCTCTTTTCGTACCCATGCCCCTTCGGTTCGTAAAACGTTCGCCCGGCAAGACGATCCGGCAAACACTCCTGCCCGGAATATCCATCTCCGTAATCGTGGGCATACTGATACCCTTTTCCGTACCCCTGTTCCTTCATCAATTTTGTCGGCGCATTGCGAATGTGCATCGGTACCGGCAGCGCACCGCTTTTCCGCACTTCGGCAAGTGCCGAATCGATACCGACATACGAAGCGTTTGATTTCGGCGACGTGGCCAGATACGTAACCGCCTGTCCCAGTATAATGCGCCCTTCCGGCATACCGATGACCTGGAATGCCTGCAGAGCAGAGACAGCCATCTGAAGGGCACGGGGATCGGCATTGCCGATATCTTCCGATGCCAGAATAATCATGCGTCGCAGGATGAAAATCGGATCCTCCCCCGCTTCAAGCATGCGGGCCAACCAGTAAAGCGCCGCATCCGGCGAGCTGCCGCGGAGCGATTTAATGAAGGCCGAGATGACGTTGTAATGCTCTTCGCCCCCCTTGTCATACAGCAATGCCTTTTTCTGGAGCGCTTCCTGGACAATTTCAAGCGTTACGGTACCGCCCATTTCAAGGCTGTCGCGTGCAATGACAAGCCCCGCCGCGACTTCCAGCGTATTAAGCGCAATGCGGGCATCTCCCCCCGCTTGGCCTGCCAAAAATTCAAGCGCCTCATCAGTTATCGTAAAAGCACGATTACCAAGGCCACGTTCGGAGTCGGAAAGCGCCTGCTGCAGCAATGCACGTACCGCGTCCGGTTCGAGCTGCTGCAATGTCAAAACACGACAGCGCGACAGCAGCGGTGCTATGACTTCAAAGGAGGGGTTCTCGGTAGTGGCTCCGATAATGGTAACAACACCTTTTTCGATATACGGGAGAAATGCATCCTGCTGTGATTTGTTAAAACGGTGGATTTCATCGATGAATAAAATGGTACGTATGCCTCGGGCCGAATAGCGTTCAGCTTCTCGGAATATGTCACGGATCTCCTTGATCCCCGAGAGAATTGCGGAAAAAAAGATAAAGTGTGATTTCGTTTCAGCAGCAATGATATGAGCAAGCGTGGTTTTTCCGCATCCGGGAGGCCCCCAGAGTATCAGGGACGCAAGAGAATCCGTTTCAATCATACGCCGCAAAATGCGCCCTTCACCGATGAGATGCTCCTGTCCGTAAAATTCGTCAACGGATCTCGGACGCATACGCTCGGCAAGCGGCGCGTGGGGAGAAACAGCAGCTATCGTGACTGTTCCTGAACTTTGATCCCAGAGATCGGGGGTATTCATGGCCGGCAGTAATCCTAGTGCAAATCTCGCCGACTGTGACGGCTGATTGTTTCCGGTTTGATGTTCCAGATATCACGGGCATATTCGGCGATGGTGCGATCGCTGGAAAACTTCCCCATTGAAGCGGTGTTAAGGATTGAGGTACGCGCCCATTCATGTGGTTGCTGGTACAGTCTGTCGACTTCATCCTGACACGTGACATAGGATGCGTAATCCGCCAGCAGCAGGTAATTATCGAGCCCCAGCAGGGTATCAACAACCGGCCTGAAGAGCGTCCGGTCACCTGCCGAAAAGCTGCCGTCACCAATCATATCGATGGCCAGTTTCAATTCGGGATTATGGTGGTAATAATCCTGCGGTCTATAGCCGGCTCTTTTCAGGCCGGTGACCTGTTCGGCGGTCAGACCGAAAATAAAGATATTATCGCGACCAACCTCTTCCATGATCTCGATATTGGCCCCGTCCAGAGTACCGACCGTCAGTGCCCCGTTCAGCGAATATTTCATGTTTCCGGTACCGGACGCCTCGGTACCGGCCATGGAGATCTGCTCGGAAAGATCAGATGCGGGAAAAATCATTTCGGCCAGAGAGACGTTGTAATTGCCGAGAAAAACGACCTTCAGCAGATTATTGACCTCCGGATCAGCATTAACCACGCTTCCGACAGAATTGATCAACGTGATGATCAATTTGGCCATGTAATAGGATGGAGCAGCCTTACCGCCAAAGAAGACGGTACGCGGAGCATAATTCCCTCCGGGGTTGGACTTGATACGATTATAGCGGGTGATAACGTGCAACACATTCAACAACTGGCGTTTGTACTCGTGAATACGCTTTGTCTGACAATCGAACATTGAGTCGGGCGAGACCTCAATGCCATTGTGCAACCGGACATAGTCGGCAAGCCGCTGTTTGTTGGCCCGTTTGACCTCAATCCACTGCTGCCTGAACTCGGCATCTTCCGCAAGAGGGATCAGCCTCTTCAATTCATTAAGGTTGGTGACCCAGCGATCTCCGATGCTCGACGAGATCAGGTCGGCCAGCCACCGATTACAGTATTTCAGCCAGCGCCGTTGGGTAATGCCGTTGGTCTTGTTGTTGAAGCGCTCCGGCCAGAGCTGATAAAAATCGCAGAACAGATCTTTAATAAGAATTTCGCTATGCAACGCCGAAACGCCATTGATCGAGTGGCTGCCGACAATTGCCAGGTGTGCCATCCGCACACAGCGTTCCCCATCCTCGCCGATAATCGACATCCGACGCAACCGGTCGTTGTCCCCCGGAAACCGGGCAATAACCTGCTGGATAAAAAGTTCGTTGATACGGTAAATAATCTGCAGATGGCGCGGCAAGATTCTCTCCATCGCCTCCACCGGCCATTTTTCAAGCGCTTCCGGAAGAATCGTATGGTTGGTATACGCAAAAGTTGCCAGGGAAATATTCCAGGCTTCTTCCCACCCAAGGCGCTTGTCGTCGAGCAGAATCCGCATAAGTTCCGGAATCGCCAGCGTGGGGTGGGTATCGTTCAGCTGGATTGCCACTTTCTCCGGCAACAGAGCAAAGTTTTGATGTTTTTTCGCAAAACGATAGAAAATGTCCTGTACCGTGGCTGAAGAGAGAAAATACTCCTGACGCAGACGCAGTTCTTTCCCCTCAGCCATATGGTCGGCCGGATAGAGTACTTTGGAAATATTTTCCGTACGCATTTTGGATTCGACGGCACCGATGTAGTTCCCCTGATTAAACGAACCGAGTTCGAAATCACGGGTAGATTTGGCACTCCAGAGCCGCATGGTGTTAACGGTTTGATTACCGAAGCCCGGAATCGGGAAATCGTACGCCAGCGCCATGACATCGGTAGTATCGATCCATGAGTAGCGGGTTTCGCCATGCTCATCCCGATAACTGTCAACCCGGCCGTGGAATTTGATCTGGTGCAGATGTTCCTGTCGGTCAAATTCCCACGGATTGCCGTAGCGCAACCAGTTATCGGGGAATTCATGCTGAGCGCCATCGACAATTTTCTGGTAGAACATGCCGTACTCATAACGGATACCATACCCGTAGGCTGGCAGGCTCATCGTAGCCATGGAATCGAGGAAGCAGGCTGCCAGACGGCCAAGACCACCATTGCCGAGTCCGGCATCCCACTCCTGTTCCTGCAACTCTTCAACATCGATCCCCATCTGCTTGAGAGCGGTCTGCCAATCCTCCATGACCCCCAGATTTATCAAGCTGTTCCCAAGGGTACGCCCCATCAGGAATTCCATCGAAATGTAGTACACCCGTTTGGCGTCGTTGATATAATAGGACTGCTGGGTATCAAGCCAGCGATCTACCAGTACATCACGCACGGCATACGCCAGAGCCAGATAAAGATCGGCCTTGGTAGCAGTAAACTTATCCTTGACCAGAGTATATTGCAGATGCCGGAGAAAAGAGCGCTGGAGATCTGCCACAGCCAGTTTTTCTTTGTGAACGGGAGTCGCAGGAACTGTAGTCATGGGATATCCTTCTGGGAAAAGGTTTGTGGAACGAACTATATAGATTACTGAAACGTAATGCAAGGATGAGCATTCCATTTTAATATAATATCTGTTATGGTAATTGTATGGGTGAAAAATTAATTTGCAACAATAAAAAAGCTTATCACGATTACTTTATCGAAGAAAAGCTGGAAGCCGGTCTTGTGCTGCAGGGGACCGAGGTAAAATCATTGCGGGCGGGCAAGGCGAATCTGAATGATTCATTTATGCTGGTGCGCGATGGCGAGGCGTACCTGCATAACCTGAATATTTCCCCGTACGAGTTCGGCAACCGCCAGAATCACCAACCGGATCGGAACCGCAAGCTACTGTTGCATCGACGTGAAATTGATCGTCTGTATGGCAAAATTCGCGAGAAGGGTCTCTCGGTTATTCCGCTCCGTCTTTATTTCAAGGATGGTCTGGTCAAAGTCGAGATAGGACTTGCTAAAGGGAAGAAATTGTACGACAAGCGTGAGGATATGAAATCCAGGGACAGCCAGCGTGAGATGTCACAGGCGCTGAAAGCCAGAAACAGGGATTGACATTTTCACAGCGTAAACTGATGCCTGTTTAAAGAAAGATGTAATGGGAATAAGAGTGAAATTTTTTGACGGTCTAGACCGTGACCTCAAAGAAATGCTGCTCGCTAACCTTCGAGTGCAGTGGTCACATTCATCAACCGCGATTGAAGGGAATACGCTCACTCTCGGGGAAACTTTTATGGTTCTCTCTGAGGGTTTGACTATCTCCGGTAAACCGCTGAAAGACCATCTGGAGGTTGTAGGACACGCAAAAGCGGTAGATCTGGTATATCATCTGCTCGACACAGAACCAATTACTAAAGATCATCTGTTCAAATTACACACAGCTGTTCAGACAGAAACGGTATTCGATGTTTACAAACCGGTTGGTGAATGGAAGAATGACCTGAATAGCACTGCGTTCACATTCAACGAAAAAATCAGATACCATGTTTATCCGAATCAATCCCAAATTCCGAAGCTGATGGAATCGTGGCTGGAACGCTTCAATCAACTCTTCTCCAGTGTGGTCACTGAAGACACCGCAGTCGAGGTATACTCGGAGCTGCATACCTCTTTTGTAAATATACATCCGTTCGCCGACGGAAACGGGCGTATGGCCAGATTACTCGCGAACATTCCATTACTTCGGGCGGGGCAACCTCCCCTGATAATCCCGGCGGGGAAACGCGTAGAATATCTGACGCTGTGCGCGGAATACTCATTTGAAACCCCGCTGCCGACTTCGGAACATCTGATTGCATCTCCTGAAAAGCTTGTACAGCTTACAGAGTTTTTCAGGTCTGCATGGCTGGGAACGCTACAGATTATCGAAGAAATCCGTGAACATCAGGAATCCCGGAAGCTTGAAGTTCCTCAACAAGCGATGGAATAAATGAACGCATTGAACCGGTATTTAAACGCAGTCAACTCTTTTATCAGCAAAATTTACAAAATTTGCATTGCAGATTTTCCTCACAACGTCTAGACTCAGCAGGTTGGTAGTCACACGGTGGGTATGCGCTCATTTCGTAATGGGGGCGTAAAGGTTTCGACAGGGGATTAAAGGAATTGGGAGCGAGCCGAGGGACGCAGATGGCCCGCGTTAAAAAATCTGCGAATTATTAATTGCCAACTTAACAAATGCAACAGCAGACAACTACGCTTTTGAGGCTCGCCTCGCTGCTTAGTGTCAACAATCCCTAGAGAAAATCCTAGGTGGTGTAAAGAGTAGATAGTTCTGGTAACTCTCCGCACATCAAAAGAAGCAAACGAGAGTGATCCTGGTTGTAGGTGTCAGTCAAACCTTCTGAGGCTCCGGAGATTTCGTTCTATTTCGACCTGAGCGTAAGATGAGAAAATGAACTACGCTCGTAGTGTCTGGTTTTGTAGGTCTTTTGGACGTGGGTTCGACTCCCACCGCCTCCACCAATTATTATGTAACATGATGTATTTTAAAGTGTTTTTCTGCAACAACTGCCTCTGTGTCGATGGTGATCCGTATAGGTGATCCGTACACAGGGGCATTTATGGTTCATAACGACTCATATCTCTATCTCTCCCGACACAATATTTTAAAAAATTGACATAGGTTAGCATATTTGCTAACCTTCCTCTTATGAACTTCTCCGTCGAATATTTCCATACCCGTGTTCAGGCTGAAATTGAATCCTGGCCTGATGGCATTCTTGCTGATTACGCCAGGCTTATTGAACTATTGATCGAGTTTGGGCCAAACGTTAAAATGCCTCATTCAAAAGCAATGGGGAAAGGTCTTTTCGAGTTGAGGCCGAAGGGGCGTGAAGGCATCGGACGGGCGTTTTATTGTTTCCTTGTCGGACGGAGAATCATAATACTTCATGCATTCATAAAGAAAACACCAGCAACACCAGAGCCGGAAGTGAAAATAGCCCGAAAACGTATTAAGGAGGTGCAAAGTGCCTGAGTTGAAATTTAAACCTGTACCCCATGACCATACTGCTTTCATTGAAAAAGCCAAGCAGCGAGAAGGTTTTAAGAAGGCTTATGATGATCTGGAAGAGGAATATGCTCTTGTAAGGGAGATGCTTGCCGCCCGTTCACGAGTTGGACTTTCGCAAGAGGCGGTCGCTGAACTGATGGGAACCACCAAAAGTGCAATATCACGGCTTGAGGCTGCAGGAAAACATGCACCTTCTGTGACCACTCTCAAAAAGTACGCTCAAGCGGTCGGATGTCATCTTGAAATAAGATTTGTTCCAGAACACGTCTAAGCAATTTTGAGCTGTTCTATTCCCACCACCCCGGATAAATTCAGAAGCCCTTGAGAAATCAGGGGCTTTTTCTTTTATGGTTACGACGTCGACCAGATCCCTATCCCCATTTCAAGCGGAATATCTTTTTTGCCGGCAAAGAAATTTTTCAAGTGCAGTTTGACGTCGCTCAACTCGATACCGACCTCGACACCGTGAAAAACATCGGATGAACTCGTACCGTTCGAGAGCATCAATACCGATGTACGCAGTTGCCGCAGAGTCCGGTAAAACTCTGTAATATTCTTGATATTTTCCGGAAAAAATTCCTCAATCGGATCGAGAACAACCAGCTTTACCTTATAATATTCGCAAAATTTTATCAGATAGTTGAGGGTTTTTGTGTGGCTCCCGGTAACATCCACCAGATGTGACTGAACGCCGTAACAGTCGTCGCACATCGAGATACAGGTAAGATTATCCCCGTTTTCCTGCAACTTGTGATTGAAGTCCGGTTCCGATTTCTGCCATTCGCGACAGAGTCGTTTGAAGCGCCGGCAGTTATCGTCATCGGTATCTAATGCACTCAAAAAGATGACATGCCCCTGCTGGCACGGATATTTACCGAGGAACGGCAACCCCAGGGCCACGGACATCGCCGCCTGCATGCCGAATGTCGACTTGCCGTAAATGCCGTTGGTCTTGAGGCAAACCAGCGACTGAGCCGGAATTATTTCCGAAATGGTATACTCCTCCGGTTTCGGAGCGATAACTTCCCGGGTTGTCCATTCCTTGATGCCGGTATGTTTGGCAAAAGGATTGTCTTCCATCATTTTGAGTGCCATTGCCACTTCCTTCAACCACAAGCTACGTAACATTCCGAAAGAATACTACCCTCCCCCCTCAAAAATTTCCATTACTCTTTTACACCCGTAACAACAGATGCCGCCGGGCCGCAAAATAGCTAACCATTCATTTGACACTATTCATGACTATGGTACTTTTTACCCATACCACACAAGTATCGGGATAATTGCGTCTTGCACTAAGAAAAGATAGCCGGAATGAAGGCAATAACATGAATAAGCGGGATACTGACAGCTTGTTTTATGATGGCGGGTGCGGTAAGCGGATTTCAGGGCCGACACTACTGACACGGCGTCGGTGTACGATTCTGTTCGCTGCAGTTATCCTGATAGCGCTCTGCCTACTGCCTGCGTGCATGTCCATTGGCACCCCCCGAGCAGGGGAGACCGTCACCATACAGTCGGGCGAAGCATTTGTTTTTGGTCGCATCCGCATGCTCGATGCGAAGAATGAACAGATCGAGTATTCCGCATTCCGGTTTGACCCTTGGGATCAACCGTTCTTCGGACCGGGACCACGTATGACCCTGGAACTCCGTCATCTGTATCCGCCCGGTGGGGCGTTTACATACAAGGCGCACCCGACGCCTCCGATCGAGAAGGACGGCACGTTCTTCTGGGTCCTTACGGCCGGTGAGTATGTATTGCTCGGCAATCCACGACTGTATGGGTCGGAACGATTCAACACGGCGGAAACCGGTACTTTGGCACGCTTCAGGGTTCCGGCGTCCGGCGGGACAATCTATCTCGGCACATTGATCATCAATATCGTCTACGATCTCCAGTACATTATACCTGCATGGAAAACCGGAGAAGTTGAGTACGACATCCGTAACTGCCGAGTCGTTGACGAACGCGAACGGGAACTCTCGCAGCTCCGGGCACGCTTCCCGGCATTCCCGGAGCCGGTAATTACCCAGCAGATGCGCCCCGAAAATTCACCGCCGTAAGCTACTGTACAATGGTTGATCGAAAGATAGTGATACTGCACCAATTTATCAAGAAGGGCAGACGTACGGACGAGAATCCACACTATCGCGGAATGAACTCCTCCCGCGAGGTGATCCGCCCGAGCGTGGCGACAACCAATTTGGCGGCATCTTCCAGATCGCCAAGTGATACCGTTTCCACCGGAGTATGCATGTAGCGGAGCGGTATTTTGACCAGCGCCGTTGCAACTCCGCCCCGCGAAATCTGCATAACGTTGGCGTCGGTACCGGTGGCGCGGGGGGTGGCTGTGTGCTGGATCGCAATTTTTTCTTTATCGGCCGTATGTGACAACAGTTCAAACAGGTGCGGGTTGATATTGGCCCCACGGGCGAGAATCGGTCCTTTGCCGAGCATAACTTCGCCGTTGTGTTTTTTCTCCACATCCGGCTGATCGGTGGCGAAATCAACCTCGACACAGATGCCGACATCCGGATTAACCGTATAGCAGCTCGTGGTCCCCCCGCGCAGTCCGATTTCCTCCTGTACAGAAGATACGCCGTACAGATCGACGGCCAGTTTTTTTCCGGAAGCTGCCACCAGTCGCAGTACCTCGGCCACGACAAAACAACCGGCCTTATCGTCAAACCCGCGTGACGCAACCCGGTCACCAAGCAGACGGGTAAAAGAGCTCTCAAACGTCACCGCATCCCCTACCCTGACCAGCTTTTGGGCTTCCTTCTTGTCGGCAGCGCCGATATCGATATACTGCGATTCCAGCTTGACGACCGTTTCGCGGTCCTTGTTGTCCATCAGATGGATCGGCTTTTTGCCGATCACCCCCGGCAGTGGGCCATTGGCTGTATGCACCGCAACCCGTTTGCCCGGTGTCAGGTGGGCATCCACCCCGCCGACAGCGGCAAAATAAAGAAACCCTTTATCATCGATGTACTTGACCTGGAGTCCGATTTCATCGGTATGGCCGACAATCATAACCCGGGGAAGATCCTTCCCCTTGCCGCTGATACGGCCAAAAACATTGCCCATGACATCGGTGGTCAATTCGTCGCAAAACGGCGTAACGTAGTCACGAAACACGCGCTGGGCCGGTTGTTCATAACCGGAAGGACTGGGGGCATCGAGCAGTTTTTCGAGAAATTTCAGTGATTCTTTGCGCATGATTACACCTCGTGAATTGAGTAGTTATTATCTTTAATAATAGAATAGACAGTGCTTATACTTTCAATTTCAACTTTAATTTCTTCTTTTCTCAGAACTGCGTCCGGTACAACCTGCATCTGCACTCCGCGCGAAGACTGGTCATGCAGATTACTCCGCTTCACACCAACCAGATCCGACAGTCGCGCCGGGTGACAATACACCGTTACCCGCTCTCCCGGAGAAACCACACGATTGATAAGATCCGCATATAACCGCGAGCGAACCAACTGTCCCAGCGCCGGATGCCAGCAGCCGGCCAGCACGCTGTCGACCGTAAGCCCGTGATCAGCCTGAAGTCCGATACGGATCACCGAAATATCCGCCTGCATGGCACGCTGCAAAAGGAGTGCAGAAAGACGGACACCCTTTTCAAGAGATAACGGGGTATACTCGCCAGCCGTATACCGCCCTGCCAGCTCGGTCCCCCGCAGCACAACCACCGGATAGATGCGCATAAAATCGACGTTCGCGGCAATAACCTGTTCAAGTGTCGCAAGTGACAAGGCAGGCGTATCGCCCGGCAGCCCCGGCATCAACTGGGCACCGACGCGAACTCCCTGCTCTTTGATGCAACGGATGGCGCTCAGTGATGCGGCAGCCGCATGACCCCGTCCGGAGGCTGACAAAACAGCATCGTCCAGCGACTGCACCCCCAGTTCAATCGTACGAACACCCCTCTCCGACAGCCATGCAACGTGGTCGGCATTAATATAATCGGGACGGGTTGAGATCCTGACTGACTCAAGTGTACCGTTTTGCAAAAGAGGCTGCAAGGGTGCCAGCAATTCCGACTGGGTTTGTTCCGGCAGCGCAGTAAAGGTACCACCGAAAAATGCAACCTCAAGGGGACGTCCCGCAGCAGTTGACCGCCAGAGGTCAATCCTTTCACTGATTTCCGTGCCGGTCGGAAGCGTGCCGTTTGCACCGGATATGGTGCGTTGATCGCAAAACACGCAGGAATGCGGACACCCCTGGTGACTGATGAAGAAGGGAACCGTGACCGTCTTCACACGCGGAGTCCGGCAGCGGGCTGCAGCAGCAGAGACAGCGCTTCGGCAGCGGCTGCCTGCTGAGCAATTTTCTTCGACTTTCCCTGTCCCGAACCGACGATCCGTTCATCGATCAGGACCTGAAAACGGAACAGGCGATCATGCGGTGGACCGGATTCTTCCGTAAGCCGGTATTCCGGCAGCGCATATCCATGCGATGACAGAAATTCCTGCAGTTCACTCTTCGAGTCGCGCCCCAGCACAAGCAACTCGGGAGCAGCCACCACCCCTTCGAACAGCCGTGAAACAAGTGTACGGGCGGCCTGAAGACCGGCATCACGATACAGTGCCGCAATGAGTGCTTCCAGAATATCGGCAAGAATGGAGTCCTTATCGCGACCTGCCGTCTGCTCCTCGCCGCGCCCAAGCAGGATATGGTTTTTAATTCCCAATAACCGGGCCCGATCCGCCAGTACATCCTGACCGGCCAGTCGAGCACGGAGTTGTGACAAGGCGCCTTCAGCCCACTCCGGATATCGCTCATACAGCATTTCAGCCAGCAGCAGCCCCAATACCGCGTCTCCCAGAAATTCAAGACGCTGATAATCCCCCTCACCGTTATCACCTGCTTCATGCAGATAGGAGTGGTGCGTCAACGCCTGAACAAGCAGGCTCCGGTCACGGAATGTGTACTCCAGCAACTGCTCCAGTTGTTGAAAATTTAGCCCCATAGATCACCTCTGAACAGTCTGACTATAGCCACCAGATCAAAATTTGGCAACCGAAAGTCATCATACAAACGAGAAGTACGGGAATTTAGGTTGATAATTCAGGGGCGGTTGCCTATAATTCAACATTTATATTTGCTGTCGCGTTGTTCAAGCCGTTCAGGATGATACACATGGGCTATTTTATTACATTTGAGGGTGTTGAGGGGTGCGGCAAAACCACCCAGATCAAGTTGCTGTCCGAGCATCTTTCAGGACGCGGCATCAGTACAACCCTCACCCGCGAGCCGGGCGGCTGTCCGATCGCCGATAAAATCCGCTCCATTTTGCTGGATGCCGAAAACCGGGCGCTGTCTCCCCTGGCTGAGCTTATGCTGTATGCCGCCGCCAGAGCCCAGCACGTTACGGAAGTTATCGCTCCGGCTCTCACTGCGGGAAAAATTGTGCTCTGTGACCGTTTCTGCGATGCAACGCTGGCCTATCAAAGTTTCGGACGAGGCATAGACCGGGATGTTATCGACACCCTGAACCGGCAGGCGTGCCAAGGGATGGTTCCCAACCTGACGGTTTTGGTCGATTGCGATCCACGCATCGGCCTGGAACGTGCCCGACGCAGGATCGAGGCATCCAGCGGCCCCCGTGAAGAGCGCTTTGAGCTGGAGGCTTTGGCCTTCCATCAACGCGTTCGTGACGGCTACCGGAGCTTGGCGGACGCTGAACCGGACCGTTTTGTAATCATTGACGGTTCGGACACAATCGAAGCCATTTTTACCGCGATTTCCACACAGGTACTCACACGGATTCCGGAGGCACTTCGTGCCGTTTGCTGACATTTTGGGGCATGACAGGATTATTGAAGTGCTGAGACGCTCTCTGCGCAGCGGCAAAACAGCGCACTCCTATCTATTTGAAGGCATTTCCGGATGCGGTCGAAAAAAAACTGCGCTCGCACTCATTCAGGCACTTTTTTGCCCGGCTCTGCCGGATGATGCCTGCGGGGTTTGTCCCTCCTGCCGCAAAATAGAGGGGGGAAACCACCCTGATATTCATCTGATCGCACCATTACCGGACAAACGTGACATCAGTATCGAGCAGTTGAGGGAATTGCAGCATGATCTGTCTCTGCGTCCCTATGAGGCCCCCCGCAAGGCATGCATGATCGATCCGGCCGAACGGATGAGTGTAAGTGCCGCAAACTCGCTGCTGAAAACACTCGAAGAGCCGCCCGGTAACGCCCTGATCATCCTGCTGACCGAGAATGCCGGAATGCTGTTGTCGACAGTCCGCTCTCGCTGCCAACTGATCAGGTTCGCCCCGCTTTCGCCGGAACACGTAGTGTCACTCCTTGAACGCAGTGGCATGGCGCCTGAAACGGCGGCGCTTGTGGCCCCCATGTCGGGCGGGAGCGTACGAAAGGCGCTGGAACTTGACAATGAATCGCTCACTGTGCGCCGTGAAGCGGTGTTATCCAGAATGGGCCAGTTGAATATCAACCGGATTGCAACTGTTTTTGATGCCGCCGAGGAACTGTCCGGAAACCGGGACGCAACGCTTGAGCTGCTTGACATGCTGCTCTCGTTCTTCCGTGATGCGGTTCATCTGGGAACCGGCAGCGGAGACATTGTCAACCGTTCCGCCAGGGGCGCAATAGAATCCATTGCAACCAGGCGGTCATTCCCGCGTAACCTTGAGTTGCTGGAACGAATCTATGAAACCAGGCGCGCCGTACAACGCAACGCCAACCCCAAGCTGGCTCTTGACCAGCTGTTTATGGCTCTGGCCGACGGCAGGTAACGTTTTCCCTATTTCAGGAGGTCTTTTTGTCACATATCGTAACCATCCAATTTACCCATGCCGGAAAGATGTATGATTTTGACGCCGGTTCGCTTGAGCTTGCCCTGGGAGACCGGGTTGTCGTTGAAACGGAACGGGGCGTCGGAGTCGGGCAGGTGATCAAACCGCCTGTGGAGAAAGATGCAAACTCTACCGGTGCCCTGACGCCCATCAAACGCAAGGCAACACCCGAAGATTTGGCAACGGTCGAACGAATCACCCAAAAAGAGCAGGAGGCATACCGCTTCTGCGTTAATCGAATTATCGAACGCACCATGCCGATGAAGCTGGTAAAGGTTGAATATCAATTCGACAGCAGCAAGGCGGTCTTTTTCTTCACTGCCGACGGCAGAGTCGACTTTCGTGACCTGGTAAAAGATCTCGCCCACTCTTTTCATACCCGCATAGAAATGCGCCAGATCGGGGTACGCGATGAAGCCAAGATGACCGGCGGCATCGGTATCTGCGGACGGGAATTGTGCTGCAGTTCCTGGCTGCGCGATTTCCAGCCGGTTTCGGTTAAAATGGCCAAGGAGCAGAACCTGGCACTCAACCCGAACAAGATATCCGGCCAATGCGGGCGCCTGCTCTGCTGTCTTGATTATGAATACGAAACCTATTGCTGTCTGCGCAAAAATTTTCCGAAATCGGGCAAACGGGTCCGTACCGTTAATGCCGTCGGAATTGTTGATAAAGTCAATATCCTGACCGGAAACATTACGCTCAAGCTTGACGACAACAAAATAATCGTCATCAAACGTGACGAAATTCTTGGTGACGGCGCTCCTGCGGTTGCTGCCATTGCAGCGGTTCCCTCCCCTCTTCAGCCTCCTCCGCGCGTGCGTGAGCGACGCCCCGAGCAGCAACGCCGCAAACAGGAAAAAACGTCACTCGAATCATATACACTGGCAGAAAGCACCGTGAAAGCGGTGCCTGTCCCCCCTGCGCCGCAAGAACAGGCAGCTGCGACTGTTGCACCGGAAGCGGCCAAAACCGGCCAGCCGCGCAAAAAACATCGTTCCAGAAAACATGGCCACCGCAAACCGTCAGGAACCACTCCGGACGGCAGTACACCGACACCATCATCAGGAGCCTGACATGAAACCGACCTTTTATGTAACGACCCCCATCTATTATGTGAACGATGTGCCGCACATCGGCCATGCCTATACTACGGTTGCAGGAGATGTTCTTGCCCGCTACAAACGCCTGATGGGGTATGACGTCTATTTTTTGACCGGCAGCGATGAACATGGCCAAAAGGTGGAAAAAGCCGCCACAACCGCCGGAGAAACGCCGCTGGAGCTGGCGGACCGGGTGGTAAAGCGCTTTCAAGCCCTCTGGGAACGGCTGGGAATTTCCCACAACGATTTTATCCGCACCACCCAGGAGCGCCACAAGAACGGTGTCAGCCGGATCTTCAAGGATATCCTCGACAAGGGAGACATCTTTCTTGGCGAGTATGAAGATTGGTACTGTACCCCCTGTGAAACATTCTGGACTGAAACCCAGCTGAACGAAGGGCGCTGTCCCGACTGCAACCGACCGGTAGAAAAGCTCAAGGAGGAATCATACTTCTTTCGCATGAGCAAATATCAGGAACAGCTGCTGGCACATATCGACGCAAATCCTGACTTCATTCAGCCCAAGAGCAAGCGCAACGAGATCATATCGTTTATCAAGGAAGGGCTGCGTGATCTGTCAGTGTCGCGTACGACTTTTTCCTGGGGAATCCCGGTGCCGGGCAACGACCGGCACATCATCTACGTCTGGTTCGACGCCCTGACCAACTACATCACTGCTCTCGGCTATCCCGATGAAGGCGGCAACTACGGTCGTTACTGGCCGGTCGATGTCCACCTGATCGGCAAGGACATCCTCCGATTTCACGCCGTCTACTGGCCCACATTTCTGATGGCGGCCGGACTGCCGCTGCCGAAAAAAGTTTTTGCCCACGGCTGGTGGACGGTTGAAGGGCAAAAGATGAGTAAGAGTTTGCAAAACGTGGTCGAACCGAACATGCTGATCGACAAATATGGCGTGGATGCGGTGAGATACTTCCTGATGCGCGAAGTTCCCTTCGGCCTGGACGGTGATTTTTCCCACACGGCTCTTGTTCAGCGAATAAACTCCGATCTGGCGAATGATGTCGGCAATCTGCTCAGCCGCTCGACCGCCATGGCGGTCAAATACTTTGACGGCATCCTTCCTGCTCCGGCTGAGCTGACGGAGAGTGATCAGGCATTAAAACTCAAGACAGAAGAGATGGTGACGATTGTCGATAAATTTATCGATGAGATGGCCTTCAGCAAGGCGCTGCAGGCCATTTGGGAAGTCATCTCGGCCGGCAACAAATATATTGACGACATGGCGCCATGGACGCTGGCAAAAGACCCGGCCCAGAGCGGTCGCCTTGCCACGGTCATGTACTGCCTGCTGGAGTCGCAACGGATTGTGCACTGCGTCCTGTCGGCATTCCTGCCGCAGACTTCGGCAAAAGCTCTGGTCTCGCTGGGGTGGAATGAAGCGGTCTCTCAGGAAGGGCTTTCATGGGGTGGGCTCGCATCAGGAACCGTCGTCAAAAAGATTGAAGCTCTCTTTCCGAGAATGGAAGAGTAGTACTCACGTCAAGTTACGTTTTGGGTGGCTGAACCAACAGCCGCCCGATAGCGGCCATTACCTCATCAGGGGTAATCTCGCTGATACAGCGGGCGTTAACAGGGCATGGAGGCGTTGTCCCAAATTTTGTGCAGGGCGAACAGGCCAATTGATGGTTTATAACGATATGTCGTTCGCCCTGCGGAGCCCACTTCGCCGCTATACCCGGTCCGAACAGTGACACGGTGGGAATATCCAGCCCTGCCGCGAGATGCAACACACCTGAATCGCCACTGATCACCAGAGTGGCGCGGGCAATCACCGCAGCAGTTTCCGCCAGAGTTGTTTTACCCGCCAGATTGAGCCCCCGGTCACCGGCAATAGTAACCGCTTCATCCCAATCATCCTGACCGCCGACAACGACAATCCGGAAACCATCTTCCGCAAGCCTGATTGCTACCTGACCAAAACCCCTCCCCCCCCAACGACGTTCCGGAATACTGGCTCCGGGAAAAATCACGACAAACGGATCGTTGCAAAGCAACTCCACCAATTCGGCTCCTCTGACAGCGACATCATCGGGAATGTGCAGAAACGGAGCTTTCATCTCTACGGCTCCCGCATCGATCCCCAACGGTTCCAGTAGGCGGATAAAGCTGTCAACTTCGTAGTCGTCATGAGAATACGGAATGGAATGGGTAAACATCCGACGGCGCTCGTTTGTATTGAAACCGATTTTCACCGGCGCCCGAACCAGTCGCGCCACCACCGCAGACAAACGATGCCACTGTTCGGTGTCTATCACAACATCGTAGCCGCGCCGCAGGGCCTGAATAAACTCGGCAGGACGATCATAACAGAACTGTGTATCCACACCGGGAATGAGAGGAAACACACCGGCATTGCGTCGTTCGGCAAGGACGGTGATATGAACGGCAGGGTATGCGTCTTTAAGAAGATGGATTGCGGGAGCTAGTAATACCGCATCGCCGATACCGCCGGGACGGATGATGAAGATGGAAGAATCACGTGGTAACGTACTATTACACTCGGGGGAAGAAAGTAATGAAGCCGCTATTCTCCCGATTGCTGCATCACATTGCTTCATCAGTCGAATATTCACCCTGTCCGACCCGAAAGAGTCCGTTCTTCTTTACCGGCAAACAACCGCTCTACCACTTCAACACCCTGCATAAAAGAATGATCCATATTGCCGACCTCATATTTCCAGGCACCGAAACGCCCACGAGAATAGATGGATCTGGATTCCAGAAATGGTTGAATTGCGTCAAGTGCCTTGTCTCGCCCCAATGTCGGCACCGGATATGAATAAGGAATATCCATCAGGAAGCGGCTTGCAACCCGCTGTTTTTGCCCAGCATCAATCATACCGCTCTGCACAAGTCCTTCAAGTGTTGATTCAATAATACCAGTATTATCTACCGGTTTATATGATGAATAGGTGGTCTCACACATCAGCGAGAAAAAGCGCTCCGTATCTCCTTCAGGCACATTAAAACGGGAATAGTTGTGAAAGTTGGTTACCCGGTAGAACGGGGAATTATCTTCAGGAAAATACATCCAGCACTTTGAGTCGTCACGCCTTCCCTCAAATCCAAGCCCGGCTATCAGGCCGCCATTATGAACCAGGGCACCGGCAGCGTCAGCTATCTGCTCCGGAACAGCGCAACATTTCGAGACCAGAAGATCAAGCGGTGACGTATTGATAAGAACATCATACCGCTCAATCCGGCCATTGGAAAAGGTTACCGTCTTCTGATCCGGATCTATGCCAACCATCTCGTGATGCAGATGAACTTTTTCATGTAACGGTTTGGCAATACCTTTGTATATTGCGCCGGTACCACCTGATTTTGGAAACTTGAACCTGTTATTCGGCCCCCAGCTCAGATCGTCACGCTGCTCCGAAATGTTCTGTTCAATGCGGGCAAGATCGACCACACTCACCCGCTCGGCAATCCATTCCTTGCTCATGGATTCCAGCGGAACACCCCATACTTTGCAATTATAGGGTTCCATGAAGTATTTGACAATGCCGGGACCGAAGACCGTGTCCATCCATTCTCTGAAGGTTGTAGCGTTCCTGGTTGAACCGGATATTGTTCGTAGACCGGAGACACATTCATGGAGTGCATCGTCAGGAAGGTATCTGACGTTATTTTGAAAAGGATACGGTACCCAACATTGCAGGATACGAACCCAGCTTTCCCGCTGATGTTCATAGTATGCATCGCCCAAGACTTCGGCTACAGCCTTGTCGAAGTAATCGTAATGAGAGAAGAGAACATGGCCGCCGATGTCCCAGGTAAAGCCGGTGTTGTCGAGAAATGAGGCAGAGAGACCGCCGACGTGGCCGTTTCGTTCAAAAAGCTGCCAGTCCGTATGGCCAAGCTTATTGAGATGATACGCAGCACCCAGGCCACAGGGACCGGCACCGAGAATGAGTATTTTCAAGACGTATCGATACCTTTCTACATTTTGAATGGCGATTGAATTATATTTCCGGTCAATGACCCGATAACCAGATCACATTCCGCCGTAACAATATTTGTTAAATATATCCAAAAGGTTGTGTTTTCCACCGTTTCAACAACAATTTTCGATGGTAAAAAACGCCTCATCTCCTGCTCAAAAGCAACACGCAAAACGTCATCAACCTTCAACATTTCCCTGCGATTACCAAGCAATGTCACAAAACCTTCAACTGTATTGCGATGATCAACAATCTTCTTCTCCAACAATTCCATCGTTAGAAGTATACCCTGCTGTTTTAACCAGACGATATCCCAAAGATCACGATTTTTGATTCGTCCCGGACGTAGCGCCAGAGCGATCAGTTTATCGGCTAGAATTTCTTCACGGCTTTCAACCTGTAAGATTAAACCAGAAGTACCCATATCAACGCCATAATAGTTTCGCAACATCATCGGGCGTTTATCATAACTGGGCACCGCGCAGATATCGATATTGATTCGCTGAACCGGCATCCCCCTTTGTTCAGGGCGAGTCACAATCTTCAGCTTCCATGTATCCACATTGCCGACCTCTCGCTTCGGCTCGCTGACCTCCACATTCAATCCGTACTTTACCAGTAGCCTGTCAACCAGCAGAGACGGCAAATTTTTCAAGCATTCACGATTAAAACCATCACCACCGGTAAAATCAAGATCTTCGCTCAAGCGACTGGAACCATAACAGGTACGCAGACACGTTCCACCCATGAACGTCAGTTTTTCAAGCAGGCCGGCTCCACTCATCTCCCGCAGGATATCGTGGTGTAAAAGCTCTTTTTCCACGACCATGGCAAGGGGTGTCACGTCGCCATGATCTCTCATTACCTGAGCCACCAATCGATCAAACAGACTCATTCACGACACTCCAATCTATCAAATCAAGACTACGTCTGGCCGTCTTCATATCCCGGAGAGCCAGCGTCACTGAAGCCCGCCAGAGGTGACTGCGCGTGTCATATTCCAGTTGAGTATTGAGATCATCCGGCTTTTGAGATGTATGAACAAACTCTATCGTGCCCCAATCACCACACCGTATTACATTACTTCTGCCGGACGACATAAGTGTAATCCAGTTGATCGGCACCTGGGAAATCAGCCCGGCATCGCTCAACGCAGTTTCAAAGCTGATATAGTTGAACTCATCGGCACGCAGCCTGGCTGCTGCATGGAATAACAGAAGACCCCGTTGATAATTTACTTTTGGATAGAGATAGAGGCCACGACAGACCCGCTTGAAAAGACCGGACTTTTCAGCACGGCTCATCAGCACCTTAAAGGCGCCGGGGCTGACTGTCGGCAGGGAGGCACGCAGGTCTGACAGGGTGAAGAGGTAGTGATCTTCTGTCGCCAATGACTCAATCATTTTTGATAGTTGTTTGATAGATTGAATTGGCTGCATGACATAAAGTTACTATAAGTGTAACTTTATGTCAATTGTTTCAGGAAGGTGGGGAGAACCAGTAGCAGCGAAAAGAATCAGCTTCCGTGGCTTGCAAATCTGAAAAGTCCTCAACGCATTGAAAAATAACGTATTTAAGATTGATACTTATCACAGATGCAAGACTTCCCAGATCGTCTTCTTTAACAAGGAAGATTTGGATAATGCTAAATTCAGTATGATGTCACCGAAATTCCGCGACAATCTATTCCTTGCTCATGGCCGACAGTCCGCCGATTAGTTTAATATTCCCCTTGTATCCACTAGCACTTTTTTCTTCAGCAAACGCGGATCAATCTCCATGAATAAATCGTGATCAACGAGCAACAGGACAATGTCCGCACGCTGCAGCAACTCTTCTAAATTCACAAGTTCAAGACCTTCAGGCGCATACTGCAGGTGAGGCTCGCATGCCACGACTCTTCCCGGCATCCGTTTTGAGAGCTCAAGCGCTATGTGGAGGGCAGGTGACTCCCGGACATCATCCACATTTGCCTTGAATGACAGCCCAAGGCAGCCGATGATCACCGGGGCATCCAACTTCTCTACTTCATCAAGCACCTGCTCAATGACCCAGTGTTCCTTGGAATCATTGACCTCACGGGCAGTTCGGATCAGCCGGGCTTTTTCCGGTGCGGAGCTGACTATGAACCACGGGTCAACAGCGATGCAGTGCCCGCCAACTCCCGGACCGGGACGGAGGATGTTCACCCTTGGATGACGATTAGCAAATTTTATCACCTCCCAGACATTAATATCGAGACTGCCACAAATCATCGAAAGTTCGTTGGCAAAGGCAATATTGACGTCCCGGTAGGAATTTTCAGCAAGCTTGACCATTTCCGCAGTCCTGCAGTCAGTCAGAATGATCGTCCCATTGCAAAAAGTCTTGTACAGTTCTCTGGCTTTTTCCGCCGAGACCCTGTTGATGCCACCGATTATCCTATCATTATCAATAAGTTCTCTTATGATCTGACCAGGCATCACACGCTCGGGGCAGTAGGCCAATAAAAATTTACCCAAAATCTCAGGCCGCTGCCTGACGATCCGCTGATATACCATTTCAGTCGTTCCAACCGGAGATGTAGACTCCAATATGATAAGGCTGCCATGACGCAGAAACGGTATCACTGCGTCAACAGCTGCCTCGACGAAGGTCAGGTCCGGTTTCTTTTCTAATCCTTGCTGAAACGGTGTTGGGACGGCAAGGATAAAGGTATCAGCCTTTATCGGAACTGAATCTGCGGAAAATCGACCGCTGTTTACCGCTGACTTGACTAAGGCGTCTAGATCAGGCTCAATTATATGAATTTTACCGGAGTTTATGGTATCAACAACCTCATGGACCACATCAACGCCAAGAACCGTATGCCCCTTTACCGCCAGTATGGAGGCGGTTGGGAGACCAATATAGCCTAACCCAACAACCACAATGTTCTGTCTGTTTCTGTTCATAACATTCCTGTTAAAATCAATTTGTGATTAAGTCTGCTTTGCGGTAGCACTTATATCTATATACAGATCAAGATATCGTTGCGCAACGGTATCAAGGCTGTATTCTGCTACCGCCCTTTTCCTTGCCTCCGCGCCCATGGCCGCCAGCAGTTCGGGTGCCTTGAGCAGACGGGCAATCTCTCCGGCGAACGCCTCCGGGTCATCGACCGGACAGAGGGAGCCAGTGCGACCGTGCTGCACCAGATCGGGAATCCCCCCCGAAGAAAAAGCCACACAGGGAGTGCCGCAGGCCATGGCCTCCAATATCGTATTGGGAAGATTATCCTGTACTGATGGGGCGATGAACAGGTCTGCCGCTGCATAGAGTGCGCTCAGTTGCCTGTCATCCCCGATGATCCCAAAACAGCGGATCGGTAGATGTCCTCCCATTCCTTCCGGGATGTGAGACGATCCAAACAGCACAGCTACAATTTCCTCCGCTCCGAACGATGCCTGCAGCGTTCCAAGAGCCTGGACCAGGGCCGGGAACCCCTTCCTCGGATCACGAGCCGCTTCAACCGCTCCAAAAAGTATGACCTTCTTGTCCTGCGGGAGCCCGAAGAATCGGCGCGCCGCACCCTTCTCTATCGGCCGGAACAGATCGGTATCGATGCCGTTGGGGATGACCTCGACCCTCTTGCCACCCAGCAGGCTGCTCTGACCGGCACAGCCTGCAAGCCAGCGACTGGGGGAGACGATCGTCAGGTTTATCCCCTGCAATGTTTTCCAACGCTGCTGCCAGAGTCTGGAGGAGACGTCATGCTCATCACTGCTGGAGAGCAACGGGCATGCGCCGCAGCTCTGCTCATAGTGACTGCATGAGAGGTCCGGGTAATGGCAGCCGCCGGTAAACGGCCACATGTCATGGAGTGTCCAGACTATTGGAGAGCGGATGTTCCGGATGGACGCAAGCGGCATAAAACCGAAACCAACCCAGTGCAGGTTGACGACATCCGGATTCAGTGCGTTTATTCTGGATACCGTTACGCCGGGAAACCACCCTGTGCTCCAGATACCGCGGATCACGGAGCGGTAAGGCAGCAGCGGCACGAAATCGATTACTCTCCTGGCGATGTGGTACGCTGTACTTATGCATTCCGGAGTTGATGTGAGCACAGAGGGATCGGCGGAGAGTTTTTTCTGAACCAGCATTTGCGAGCAAATCCCGGTTCGCCGCAGTCCGTCGTGAAGCCGGTGGGCAGCGCGGGCCGCTCCGCCGTATGTATCGTATGTGGAGATCAGCAGAGGTTTCATGTTGTCATCACCGATTGACCTCACCGAAACGGTAGAAAAAAAGGTTCAGGCGCATGTCCATATCACCGTCTGGGGCAATGCCGAGAAACGGACTTTTTACCGAGTATTCGGAATGGGCGTGAAACCTGAATCCGTCTTTCTCGAACATATCCAGCAGCAAACCGAGCGCCTGCGGCCGGTCGGCATAGGAGTGGAACTCCACGAACACACCGGCTACAGAATCGAACATCCCGGCGCAGCCGGTCAGTGCCTCTGTTTCGGCACCCTCTATGTCGATCTTTATGAAATCGAAGGAGCGCGCTGCAAGTATGTTTCTGAGCGCTATCGAGCATACATCCTGAAGACCGGTTCCCGCCCCGCCGTCCGCCACACAACCGCCATCCGCTCCATCGCTCCTGAAAGAGACCGTCCCGGAGCGACCCGTCACGGCACAATTTATCAGTTCGACACCTTCAAGTCCAAATGCCGTCGTATTCTTCCCGAGCAGATCGAATATGAGAGGATCGGCCTCATAAGCAATAATACTACAATCGGGATACAACTGTTTGAAATAGATGCAACTGAGACCGGTGTTTGCGCCGCAATCCAGAATAACAGGGGCTTTGCTTCCAGCCCGGAAGGCATAAATCTCCTCCACAAAGATGCTGTGATAGGATGAGATAAAAGAGGCTACATCCGGTACAATAAAGTCGTTGCCATGGAGTCTGATGGTTTTCCTGGTATAGCGTGGAGTCCAGCCGTAACGGGAATTGAACCAGCAGAACATGCGGTAGGAATAATCTCCGGCCAAACGTGTCAGATGTTTGAGCGGCTCGTAAATAAACGGCTTGAGCAATCCGGCGCCTCTCATCCCTTTGAATTTCCGGCGACATAACGGAGCGCCTGCATATAACCGGAAATCACAGTATTGATATTCACTTCTTCTCGAATGATGGACATGGATTTCATTCCCATCTCCCGACGCAATTCCGGGTGATCGAAGAGGTATGAAATCGCCCTGACCAAGTCGTCCTCATCACCATCCCCAAAATAGCAGCCGTTACCACCCTCGCGCACAAGTACCCTTTCGGTTCCGTCACACACTGAACAAACGACCGGAAGACCGAAACACATCGCCTCATTGATGGATAACCCCCCCATGCCGGCAAGTACATAGACCGAGGACGCCATGAAATATCTCCCCAGTTCTACGGGGTCGTAAATTCCTCCCAGGAAACGTATTCGGGAGGCGATACCCAGTCCTTCAGCCAAACCCTTCAAGGCGGCTTCTTCCGGTCCGTTGCCGATGATGAGCAGCTCTGATTCCGGGTAACCGGTGCTTAGGCGTGCAAAGGCGCGTATCAGCAGATCAACCCTTTTCCAGACCACAAGACGCCCGACATGAACCAGGCGGAAGTCTGACAGTGGCAGGATTGGTTCAAGCCTGCCGGCCGTTTCCCTGGCCGAGAAGAGCGCATCAGTATCGGGCGAGTTCCGCGTCACGAATATGCGTTTTCCGGGCACACCGTAGCTGCCATAGACATCAAAAACCTCGTCGACATAATTGACATGTGCTTTGGGTATCTGATAGGCGACCCTTCTGACAAGCAGTTCGCAGAGGCGCAAAATTCCCAGCAATCCAGGAATTCTGCTGACAAGCCTCAGAAGAGGCGATGCCTCCTCGACCATCAACGGTGCCATGAAAGCCCGTGCTTTTGCCTCATCATACTTCGGCACCCTGAACGGGATGGACTTCATGATCAGCTTGATATTCAGCAAACGCACCAGAGCAAGCAAAGGCAGGTTAAAAAGGAACGCATAGAGGTAATAGTCGTTGAAGATTATGATCTCGGGACGCTCCCTAAGTAGCAGGGAAAAAAGCCCGCAGAACGAGTGATACACAACAAGGCAGTGGCTTTCCTCACTCTCAAGCACGCGAAAATTAACACCATCCCGCGAAAGATGCACCCCCTCTCCCACACTGCGACTGACTTTCTTCGGCACCAGCACAGTCAGATCTACATCAGGCTCCCCGGCCAGGCGGTTAAGTACCAGATTATAATAATGGGTCAGCGCGTTATTTATGAAAAGCACTTTCACGGGCTGTCCTGCCGGACATCTGTAGCAACTTCTGCCGCCACGCCCTTGCGAATCAGCAGACAGGTCACTTGGTGAGGCATTTCTCGTGACACCTGTTCGGGAGGCTGGACCCGCTCGCCACACGTCCAGTAGTCACCGGTATAGAAACGCCAGAACTCCTGATCGACAATGGCAGCCTGGTTTGCCGAGAGCCACCCTTCCAACTCGGAACGTGAAAACGCCTGGGTGATGAAATGCGGCTTTTCGATGACCGTAGACCCTGGGAAGTCGTAGACGTTTCCATGGTAACTGTGATCATTGTACGGGAAGGTCAGAATCAGGTGGCCGCCCGGCTTCAGAAGAGAAAACATGGATTGTACTGCCTGATCATGCTCCTGAATATGTTCGAGGACACTGATACAGGTGATGAGATCAAACTCATCTATGAGATGTGTTGCGGTAATATCATCATAGATAATGTGATAATGGCGGTTATTGGCCGGATAGCGCCAGTATTGACCCATTTTGTCAATTGCGGTAACGAGAAAACCGCAGGTACTCATCAGATGCGGCAAAGAAGATTGCCCAGTCCCGATATCGAGAACATTTATCGGCCAGATTCTCGTCAGGCACTTGAAAACGAAAGCATATTCAACGGGCCGCTCGTTCACGCCGCAGAATTGCCGATGTAAATATTCCCGTCGGCACAGGAAACGAGCATATGCAAGTCCGACTGTGTTAACAATTTCTCTCAAGTAGGTATAGAATGACATGTTACTCCTGGGGCAGCTATGCTAGGCGCGAATCAGAGTTTTTTGATCTATTTGCATCATCAGGGCGTCGGCAAAGAATTTTGTGGCCCAGTTGGGGAAAACGTTGGGGCAATATCCTCCATAGAGCGGAAATGAACCGGCAACCGCGCCTCTGACTGAATCAATTCGGGTAGCTACCGAATGGGTTTGCTTGATTGCAGTCATGAGCTGGAGTGCTGGCAAACGATAGGTGTCATTACCGGTAACTTGAGCTAGGCGCAACAACAAACAGGCCAGTTGGGCATTGCCGGTAAGACACGAATAGGTTGATCTGCTCGTCCAGTCGGCACTAAAAAAAGCCGGAAGCATTCCGCCTATTCCAAAAATTGGAGAACGTGCCAGCGCAGTACAAATTGCCCCAGCGGCGCATTCAACCGATGCCGACAGTCCCAAGTCCGATACATCTGCTCCCCCTGCCACATGCGATTCCAGCAAACCTCGCAATGTATAGACGATCACATGGGTTATGGGATCATCTTCATGAAAACCACAGTCTCTGAACCAGCCATTCACTTCCTGCCGGGCAAGAACCCACTTCAGATTATTTCGGGCGGAATCAATAAAAACGGTCATTCCTGACAAACGACCCAAGCGAATCAACGCCCAGGCAACACGCGCATGATAGGTCCGTGCACCACAGTAGGTATCTTGTTCCCAAGATCCATCCAATTCCTGGAGTTGAAGCAGATAGTCGCCGGCACGAACGGCTGCTGCAAGATATTGTTCATCGGCAGTACGCTCGAAAAGAGCGCACCATCCGAGAATCACCTGGCCGGTATTAAAAACGCGGGTGTAGCTGACTGCAGGGCTTGACAGAACTCCCCCGTTTTCTGCTTGAATGTCCAGTTCCCAGCGGCCCAACTGTTCGGCTCGATGCACATAATGGTCATCTCCATGCAGATCAGCATACGCAAGAAACGTTGCTATGATGTAGCCACTCGTCTCGGGATAGGCGACATCCCACCCCTTATAGAGGGAATAGGCAGCAGAAACCCCCGCTCCGCTGCACACGTCCTGTGCTAGACACAGCCAAGTCATAGCGGCGTCCAGGTGCACCAGATCGTCGAAGACAGGCAATGAACCACCTCGAAAATCAAAATGACGAAGTGCCTGTAAGCCATCCCGTCGGCCGACAGCAAGCGCGGCCCATAATTTCTTTGTTACACGGTACATTGTTCCCCACTATACATCCGAGTCGGAGGCCTGGCCTCATAAAATCAAGATTTTATTCAGGACATAATATACAGAATTCGGCCTCAATTCCTGCCAGCGGGTAGTAGCATGATATGTAAGGTTACCGCTCAGCAACCGCGATAGCACCCAGTCGACTTTAGGGGCTGTTCTCAATCATGCCAACCATATGACAGTTAAAACCAGCGCCAGCATTGAGAAGTAGTTTCTTGCCAGACGTTCATATCGTGTGGCAATCCTTCGATAGTGTTTCAGTTTTTGAAATAAACGCTCAACCAGATTCCGGTCTTTATATAACTC
>Ga0118677_10002681_pt1 | contig 35264 bp, 30 predicted proteins | sample AliMusrvi5mmetaG_FD_86154 | JGI IMG/M metagenome (GOLD analysis project Ga0118677, IMG submission 86154)
AAACACATGAGTGGGAGAGATTTGGGTATCCTGGAATCGACAGCTTCCCTAAAATGCCGAGCTGCTGGATGAGACTGCTATGGATTAGGCTGTAAAAAGTTTAAAAACTTGAACATCGAGTAAAAGACTTAAGCTTCTTTTAACCATTGGTCTGCGGAGTACCCTAATTTGTCATACAGTCGTCATGGGCTGGTCACATTGTTTTGTTACTGTGTTCGCTCTTGCCTTTCCTAATACTGTAGAGAGATATAACCTATGAAAATAGATAAAACCCTGATTTCACTTGCTGTTAGTATGGCGTTAAGTGCTGTCGTGATGACCTCTGTAAATGCTGCACCTGCTATCAGTTCACCAGTAAAGCATGTCTTGTTGATTTCGGTAGATGGCTTACACCAAACTGATCTGGACTGGTTTGTGCAAAATAATCCAAATTCGACTTTAGCGGCTATGATTAATAATGGTGTTTATTATAAAAATGCACTGACTCCGTTTCCTTCTGACTCGTTCCCTGGTTTAGTAGGTCAGTTAACCGGTGGAAATCCTAAGTCAGCCGGTATTTATTATGATGACGGTTATAGTCGTAGTGAATTACCACTAGGCACATCAAAAACTGATTGTAAATCGGGCAACGTTGCGTTAGGGGCTGAAGTCCAATATGCGGAAAACATCGAGCCAACAAATGCAGCGGGTCAAATTTTGCTTGATGGTACTCAAGGTATTACCGGGTTATATCCGGTTAAAAAGATCACTCCTGGTTTTGTAGATTCTGTTAACGCTACCAAAATCCTAAAGCTAGCCGGTAGTCCGGATGACGTAAGAAGTATTTTGATTGATCCAGCTCAGTTGCCAGTTGATCCTATCAGTTGTAATCCTGTTTATCCTCATCAATATCTTTTAGTCAATACGGTATTTGAAGTTGCGAAAGCGGCGGGGTTACGCACAGCATGGGTTGATAAGCATCCTGCTTACGAAATACTGAACGGACCTTCTGGCTACGGTATTGATGACTTGTTTGCACCAGAAATTAATAGTGTTATCGATCTAGCTTCTAGTAAGGACTGGACTAAGAGCAATATTAGTACTCAGCAATACGATACAATTCACCTTGCTGCGGTTATTAATGAAATCAAAGGTTATGACCATGCAGGTATAAACAAGCATGGTACACCGGCTGTTTTTGGTTTGAATTTCCAAGCGGTTTCAACTGCGCAAAAGCTCACAAACTCTGCGACACCTGAAAACTCAGATCCAACACAATTAGGTGGCTATAAAACGGTAGGTGGCGTTGCTGTTCCTGGTCAGGTTCTGCAAAGTGCATTGTATTTTATCGATGATAGCTTAAAACAAATCAGCGATGCGATACTTAACAATTCTGCTACCCAGTCTAACACAGTGATTATTCTCTCGGCTAAGCATGGACAATCACCGCAAAAACGTACTGATTTGACTATAATTAACGATGGCGACATGATTAATGCTCTGAACGCTGCCTGGGCTAAGAATACTCCTAGCGACACGTTGCCTTTGGTTGCTCACGCGATGGATGACGATGGGGTTTTGTTATGGTTGAATAATAGATCAACCACTGCAACAAGCTTTGCAAAGAGCTTTTTAAACAGCTATAGCACTGGCGCTAAAGTCAATGATCAGGTTGTTCCAGCTGGCATAGGTTCTGACGCTAGCGGTAATGCAACCGTTAAATCGTTCAAAAATGCCGGTTTGAGTACTATTTACGCGGGTGTTAACGCAGCTAATTTTATGGGCGTTAATCCGTTAACTGATCATCGAGTTCCCGATGTGATCGGTATTGCTACAGTAGGCTCAGTTTATGGCGGTAGCAAGTTATCCAAACTAGCTGAACATGGTGGCAACTCTATCAACGATCGTCATGTGCCGATTGTTGCATGGGGCGCTAATTTGACAGGTGGTGCAGTTATCGACTCAGCGGTTTCTACCGTACAGATTGCACCTAGTATTTTGGCGTTGTTAGGACTTAATCCAGAAGACCTTAAAGCTGTTAAGTTAGAAGGAACTCAGGTATTACCTGCCCTAATAGGTAAGTAAAAGTTTTTAGTCTGAAATAAACGAACTGTTCGGGTGGTTTTTCAACGTTACTGTGAAAAACCACTCAACATATTAGCGAGAATTAAGTTACAAGATTAGCTTGGTAATTTAAAGCCTTTATTTCGGAACAGTTGTAAACAACAATTAACCACATTTCGGTCGTAGGCGGTATCAATGCCTCTTTCAATTTCAGCAAGTGCTACTTCAAGTCCCCTTCCAGGTCGATAGGGGCGATGAGTTGACATTGATTCAATAACATCGGCTACAGCGACAATCCGTGCTTCCAAAAGAATTTCATCGCCCTTTAATCCGTTTGGGTAGCCTGAGCCATCAATGCGCTCGTGATGCTGTAATGCAATTTGCTCAACCGGCCACGGAAATCCAACATCTTTTAGAACATCATAGCCTGCCTGCGGATGCTGCTTAATCAACATGAATTCGATAGGGCCCAGCTTTCCTGGTTTACCTAGAATCTCAAGTGGAATGCTCATCTTTCCCAAATCATGCAGGTGCCCACCTACTTTTAAGCCTTCAATACGATGCGCATCCAGTCCCATTTCAGTCCCAATCGCCACCGAAATCTCAGAAACCCTCTGTTCATGTCCTACGGTATAGGGATCGCGCATTTCACTAAGAGTGGTAGCCAAGCCCACTGTTTTCATGAACATGATTTCCAATTGAGCTGTATATTGCTTAATTAATTCTTCCTGTTCTTTTCTATACTTGAGTTCCCGCATTAAGTTGAGTGTATTGATAGAAAGTTTTTCATAGAGAGTGAGTATCAGGTCTACCAAAACTTTTGTCTCGCCACCCAAGCGCTCCTTTGCTTTAGTTTTTGCCTCTTCAATCGGCATCCCTGATAGAATAAAAAAAACCACTCCCGCCATATAGCGGTCATTTTCTAGGATATGTGTTGCAAGCCATCGGGTGAGAAATGAAAGCAAGCCTTCGATAATAGTGTCCTTTGATTCTGAAGCAATCTGTTTCCTGGTTATGGAAATCGTTTCTACAAAACTATCATGTGTTTTCTTATGCTCAAGCTCAAGCCTGTCATTTGGAAAATACTGATGCCAAATATCTTCCTCCGCCTGAAAGTGGAAAACAGTATAGCTCACTAATTCATCCAATATAACGTTTAATGTCGGGATATCCGTCTTGAATGCAATATGGCTGGCCAGTTGGTTTAATATGTTAACCAGTACCTTGTGTTGCTCATCGATGACTTGAACACCTGTATTGGAATTATCGTTCCATGGAAAAATATCGATTACACTCAAATGAGAACCTAATTCTGAAAAAATAGTAAAAATGTCGCAGGTTTCGTGAGTAAATTATATATGATTCGAGACAAGATCTGTCCAATTCATTTTCACTGTTATGGATTATTTAGTTGATATCAGTTAACTTGGACAAGGTAAGTGTGAGAACGCCATAGAATTTTTTAATAATGTGATTGTTTTTTACCTTATCACTGCGCTAAAACCTTCCAGACATACGCTTTCACAGCGGTATTCAGAATAATGGGATAACCTTTATTTTGCCAGCGGGGATCGTTAGGGTCAATAGTGGTGTTTGTGGCTACATCCAGCAATCGTGAGCGTTTTAACAACGCTGGATTGCCTTCCCAACTTAAAAAGACAGTACTGCCAACGGGATTGGCGCGGATTTCAAAACGCCAGTTATCGACGGTATTACTCACGGCATGAAAATCACTGGCATAATCAGCGGCTTTAACGCCCCAGTCTGGATGTGGAAAAACCAGCGTCAGATACGGTGCGGCAAACGGTGCCATTTTGGCGACATCATGCTTGTCGAAGCCTAAGGCCGCATCGTGTAATTGCCCTAGTAGGGCACCATGATCTTTCCAACCCGTGACTGAATTATCCACTTTTAAACGGATAGACCAATCATTGGGGTTTGATAAAGATTGTGGGTTAATAGGATTGCTGACAGTAGGCACGGTTGCAGCGGCTGCGGGTGACACCACACCATCTAACCAACCGAGATACCAGGGCATAGCCAGTTTCGCAACTTGCTCAACGGGAGGTACTACCTGATTAAGACCCAAAATCTGCTGAGTCGATTGTTCGGCTGGAATCAACAACTCAACGGTATGCCCAAATGCCTTTGGCAGTACATTAATCCAGAAAGATTTAAAGTATTGCAAGTTGGGCGTGCTGGGATAAGGTGCCACGTCGGTAAACGCATCATAACCGGTGCCATTCCAGATATTAACCGTATTATCTATATAGCCAGCGGTATTGGCAGCGCTGGGTGTCAGCGTTGACGAAGAACCATCGACGCGAATACGCACCTTTGTCCAGTCAATCGCATAAGGGAATGGATTGCCGACCAGATTGTAGCGATTATTCCCGGTCACGGTAGTAACGGTAATTGCTTTACAGCCATTAGCCGAGTAACAACCCTGTGCCTGGGTGGTATCAGTAGGAGTGGCGGCACCGTTCATGGTTAAAATGCCCTTGGTCGGTGCTTGATAGCTTTTAAGCCAGTAACCCGTTCCGACGTTCAATATATCATTGATTAATAAGGGGCGATAAGCAGGCACAGCACTCACGGGTCTATCTTCAATAATCCAACCGATACCGGGTGTGGCGGTAGCATAGTGGGCTGTGTTTAGATTAGAGGGTGTACCTGTACCCAATACGCCCGCTATAGTACTGGTAGCCGGAACACAGGGTAAAGCCAACATTTGCCAAAGGGCGCCCACACCGCCAGTGCCAGTAGTTAGGGGTAGGCCTGAGCCACACGTTAAGGCATTAAGTACACCCCAATAACTGGTAGGTGAGTTAGTTTGCGTTTCGCTAGCGATGTCAGTAAAACTACCACCGGCATATACAGTGCTACCGCTGATGGCCAAGGCGTTAACGGTGCTATTGGCATTAGGGTTCCAAGTGGTACTCAGGCTGCCATCCGTGCCGATCGCTGCCAACCTGTTGAGACTTGCAGCTAAAGTAGCTAACTTTTATGCTATGATTAAGCAGATGTTTAACCCCTACTCTCGCAATACATGATCAGTAAATACTTTAATCCTTACACAGACTTCGGCTTTAAAAAACTCTTTGGTGAAGAAGCCAGTAAAGATTTGTTAGTTGATTTTTTAAACCAGTTACTACCGCCACAACATCAAATAGCCCAACTCAACTTTAAAAACCCGGAGAACCTGCCCGACACGATCGATGAAAGGAAGTCTATTTTTGATATTTACTGTGAGAGTATCACTGGTGAGCGTTTTATCGTTGAAATGCAAAAAGCCAAGATGCACTTTTTTAAAGAGCGGTCTTTGTTTTACTCCACCTTTCCTATTCGTGAGCAAGGTCATAAAGGACTTTGGGACTTTCATTTATTACCGGTCTACTTTATCGCTATTTTAGATTTTAAATATGACGAGAAAGAAGATGAACGCAAGTTTCGCCGTGATGTGTGCTTAAAAGATCAGGATGGTGAAGTGTTTTATGACAAACTGCATTTTAAGTTTTTACAAATGCCCCTGTTTAACAAACAGGAACACGAGTTAGAAACCCATTTTGATAAGTGGGTGTATTTCTTAAAACACTTAGAAGACTTTGATCATATTCCGGCTATTTTAAATGAACCGGTATTTACCAAAGGCTTTGAAATTGCCAGTGTTGCACATCTGAATGCCGACCAATACGATGCTTATATCAAGAGCGTGTTGTCTTATAACGAAGCTAAAGCAGTGTTAGATACCGCATATGAAGAGGGTAAGCTTGAGGGTAAGCTAGACGAAAAATACGAAGTAGCGAAATCAATGTTAAACAAAGGCTTTGAAATTAGTCTGATAGCTGACATCACAAAACTTTCTGAGCAAGACATTAAGGCGCTACTTTCATAAAACCGTTGGCTAAATGCAAGCACACGGTTCAACGACATGCGCACACTAGGGACAGATCCGGCCTGTCCCTACTTAATTTTCTAGATAATCTAATTGTTTTTTACCCATCAATGGGCTAAAACCGTCCAGACATAGCTTTGAGCAGGTGCATTGAGCGTCACTGGATAGCCTTTAGCGGTCCAGGCAGGATCGGTAGGATTAATAACTTTGCCAGTGGCTACCTCAAGTAACTGTGAGCGACTTAATAAGGCCGGATCACCTTCCCAGCTTAAAAAAACGATACTGCCGACCGGACTGGCGCGGACTTCAAAACGCCAGCTATCGACGGTGTTAGTGACTAAATGAAAGTCACTGGCATAATCAGCGGCTTTAACGCCCCAGTCTGGGTGTGGAAAAACCAGCGTCAAATACGGTGCGGTAAACGGTGCCATTTTGACAACATCATGCTTGTCGAAGCCTAAGGCTGCATCAGTTAATTGCCCCAGTAGAGCGCCGTGATCTTTCCAACCCGTCACCGGATTATCCACTTTTAAGCGGATATACCAATCACTAGGGTCTGGCAAAGGCTGTGGGTTAACATTATTACTAACGGCAGGCACCGATGCGGCAGTTGCGGGTGAGACCACCCAATCTAACCAACCCAGATACCACGGCATGTCTACAGAAGCCAGTGCTTCAAAATTAGTCGGTACTGCGTGATTGCGACTTAAGGTAGACTGCTCGGCTGGAATCAACAATTCAATAGTATGGCCAAAGGCCCCAGGTAACACATTAATCCAGAAAGATTTAAAGTATTGCAAATTGGGTGTGCTGGGATAAGGTGCCACGTCTGTAAAGGTATCATAACCGGTGCCATTCCAGATATTAACCGTATTATCTATATAGCCAGCGGTATTGGCAGCGCTGGGTGTCAGCGTTGACGAAGAACCATCGACGCGAATACGCACCTTTGTCCAGTCAATCGCATAAGGGAATGGATTGCCGACCAGATTGTAGCGATTATTCCCGGTCACGGTAGTAACGGTAATTGCTTTACAGCCATTAGCCGAGTAACAACCCTGTGCCTGGGTGGTATCAGTAGGAGTGGCGGCACCGTTCATGGTTAAAATGCCCTTGGTCGGTGCTTGATAGCTTTTAAGCCAGTAACCCGTTCCGACGTTCAATATATCATTGATTAATAAGGGGCGATAAGCAGGCACAGCACTCACGGGTCTATCTTCAATAATCCAACCGATACCGGGTGTGGCGGTAGCATAGTGGGCTGTGTTTAGATTGGAAGATGTATCGGTACCTAATGCGCCCGCTATTGAGTTCGAAGTGGGTACACAGGGCAAGGCTAACATTTGCCAGAGGGAGCCAATGCCCGCTGTGCTGGTGGTCAGGTGTATACCGGCGCCGCAGGCGGTGGCTGTGGGTGTATTTGTTAAGCAATTCATCGTCAATCCACTATTAACTGCTTGCGAACAGGTGGCTTCAATATTTGATTGTGGATTCCATACTTGAACAGAGACTGTATCCCCATTATTAAGAGTCCAATTGCTACATCCGTAACAATTAGTGAAACCTGAAATAATAATCTCACTATCCGTCCACGAAGTAACATTTAGGTATACCACATCTCCTTCATTATTATAACCAGCATTCCAACTTGGATTACTTGTGATATCAGAGATTCTGATATATGGAGAATCGCCATTATATGGGTTTTGTGTACCAAAGCCAGATCCTGTAATTACAATTGTTTGAGTTGCTCGTGATTCTATTGGACTAACCGATGTTATAACCGGTGCTGTAATAACTGCTTGTGCACTTACCGTTATTGGTACAAAAAATACAAGCAACAAGGTGATAAATCTGACTAAACTGAATTGACGAGCATGCTGCATAATATGACCTCTCTAGCGTTAGATTTCAAGGGTGAGCAAGGAAAGCGCTAAAGTCAAAAAGGCTATGTTATCTTCGGCACTTTTTATCGACGGTAATTGTATAACATAAACCTTATGAAAAAAAAGTTTAATTTCCACAGACTGCGACAAGAATGTAAGAGTACACTGCCCTCAACGGGCTAGAGATCGTGAGGCCAGTCTCAAAGAGAGAAGCGGTAAGGTCTGAGCCTAGACAAACCATCTGCCGCGGCACGTTCTCAGGCAGATAAGATGCTGCCCCCCAAGTAATTCCCCCTTTCCTATACTACAGACGGTACACTCTATGTCTTAGACGGCGCTCCGTTGAGTCCTTGACGCATAAGCCATGATGATTAACTTTTATGGTTTTGTATGCTGTGTACTGAATGATTCGGTAGACAAACTGCTTAAGATGGTACTTATGATCTTAAGTTTATAGTACAATTCGAAATTTCATATAATCTATCCGGACTAGGCGCTGAATAGTTGTGATATTAGATACTATAAATCGATTTGGGGAATACAAAGATGACAATGGACGATAGAGATGGCGTAATTTGGCTAGATGGCGCTTGGGTTGAATGGCGAGAAGCAAAAGTCCATGTATTAACACATACCTTACATTATGGCTTGGGTGTTTTTGAAGGTATTAGAGCCTATCATGCTGAAAAAGGCACTGCTATTTTCAGAATGCAAGAACATACCGATCGTTTATTTCGGTCTGCGCATATCATGAATATGCCTATGCCGTTTAACAAAGATGAAATTAACATAGCACATCGTGATGCGGTAGCAAAAAACAATCTGGATAGCGCTTATATCCGTAGCATGTGCTTTTTTGGCTCTGAAGGTATGGGTTTACGTGCAGATAATTTAAAAGTTCATGTTATGGTGGCTGCTTGGCCTTGGGGTGCCTATCTGGGTGCTGAAAGTATCGAGCACGGCATCCGTATCCGTACCTCGTCTTACACACGTAATCATCACAATAGTACGATGTGTAAAGCCAAAGCCAATGGCAATTACATTAACTCTATCCTAGCTCTTCAAGAAGCCCTGTCGAATGGTTATGATGAAGCTTTAATGCTGGATCATGAAGGATTTGCTGCAGAGGGCAGTGCAGAAAACCTGTTTGTGGTGCGTAACGGTAAAATTTACACCCCGGAAACAACGTCTGCTTTAGAAGGCATTACCCGTGATACTGTGATTACGATTGCCAGAGAACAAGGTTTTGAAGTGATTGAAAAACGGATTACCCGTGATGAAATCTATGTGTCTGATGAAGCCTTTTTTACCGGTTCTGCGGCTGAAGTGACTCCGATTAGAGAATTGGATAACCGTAAGATTGGTTCAGGTAGTCGCGGTGTTATTACTGAAAAGCTACAATCGTTATATTTTGATTATGTACATGGCCGTCGTGAAGATCATGCGGATTGGTTAACGTACGTTACACAGTCTTGAAAAAATCGCTGAAGATTCTTGTGGTCGGCCCTTCCTGGGTCGGCGATATGATGATGGCTCAAAGCCTGTTCATCACCTTAAAAAATGCTCATCCTGAGTGCCAAATTGACGTGTTGGCACCTGCATGGTCATTGGCTTTGATGGAAAGAATGCCAGAAGTAACCCATGCGATTGCGATGCCTTTGGCGCATGGTCAGTTTAATGTCTTTGCTAGAGTCGTGTTGGGTAAATCACTAAGAGCTAACGCGTATGATCAAGCCATTTTGTTACCTAATTCATGGAAGTCTGGGCTAATACCTTATTTTGCGAATATCCCACTTCGTACCGGCTATATAGGTGAATGTCGTTGGGGATTGCTCAATGATGCTAGAAAATTGGATAAAAGCATTTTGACGATGACTGTGCAACGGTTTGTTGCCTTAGGTTTGTCAAGAAGCGCTTCTTTACCTCCTGAATACCCAATACCCAGGCTTGTTATTAGCCGTGATCAGCAGGCCAGTGTGATTGAGAAATTTCATTTATCCGAAGATCGTGATTTAAATAAGCCTTCATTACAAAAGATACTGGCGCTCTGTCCGGGGGCTGAATACGGTGAAGCAAAACGATGGCCGATCAATCATTATGCTGAAGTTGCCAGGCAAAAATTGGCTGAGGGCTGGAAAGTTTGGCTGTTTGGTTCCGAGAAAGATAAAGAGACAGCTGAGCAAATTAACACTCAAGTGTCAGGAGCCTGTGTTGATTTTACGGGTCGGACGTCTTTAGCTGAAGCAGTTGATTTAATGTCATTAGTCGATACGGTCGTTAGCAATGATTCGGGTTTAATGCATGTAGCAGCGGCCTTGGATAAAAACATCATTGCTCTGTACGGTTCTTCTGATCCCGGTTTTACCCCGCCTTTGAATAATAAGGCTAAAGTCATTTCATTAAAGCTGACCTGTTCGCCTTGTTTTAAACGGGTGTGTCCATTAGGTCATACCGACTGTTTGACAGGGATTACGCCTGATGCGGTATTAAAGCTCATTCAGGAATAGTTAAGTGAAGATTGCAATTGTCAGACTGTCTGCGTTGGGTGATCTTGTTCATTCCATGGTGGCACTTCAGTTTATTAAAGCCGCTCTACCGACGTTACAGATAGACTGGTTTGTTGAAGAGCGCTTTGCTGGATTGCTTGATAATAATCCTGACATTGATCATGTAGTTACCGTTAATCTTAAAGCTTTAAAAGCCAACAAGCAGGGTGTTTTTCAGGAAGTTAAGAAGCTGCGTCAGCATGCGCTGAATCATTATGATTTGGTTATTGATGCACAAGGCTTAATTAAATCAGCGGTTGTAGCAAGATTGCTAGGCCATCAGATTGCTGGCTTTGATGTTAATTCAATCAGAGAAAAACTCGCATCGTGGTTTTATACCCTCAAAGTCGCATGTCCTTATGATACGAATGCCATTGTTAGAAATGCATTTGTTTTATCGAAACCGTTAGGGGTTGATATTACAGAAGGGCAGCTTTTGAATAAGCAGCCATTCTTGTTTTATCAGGATGAAGATCCTCTGATTGCAGATTATCTTAAGCCCGATAAAAAGACGGTTGTATTAGTGATCGGCTCTAGTTGGGATAGCAAGAATTACCCTGCGGACAAGTTCGTAACAATAGCACAGGCGTTGCAGGAAAACTGTCTGGTGGTTTGGGGGAATGAAGAAGAGCGGCAAAAAGCCGAGTGGATGGCTACGCAAGACAAAAATATTAAAGCAATGCCTCGACTTGATTTAAATAGTTTAAAGGCATTGATTGCGAAAGCAGATTTATTAATAGGCAATGATACAGGCCCGACCCACATGGCATGGGCTTTAAATAGGCCGTCTATTACTATCTTTGGCCCAACCCCAGTAAGAATGGCTTTTCAAACTGATATCAATAAAGTGATCAAGTCGGCCTCAATCGTTAATCCATTCAAATTGAATAAACAGGACACTTCAATCAAAGATATTGATGAAAATGAGATTATTCAACTCGCAACGCATTTAATTTAAATGCGTTGTTTATGGAAAAGCCAAAGTCAATGTCTTACTGAAATTGACTTTGGTCACGCTGGTAATCAGAGTGGTAGGGACCCACCGGAACACCTTTAGGTGGAAAAAAAGCCTCGTTATTGGTTTGTTGAGCTAACGGTAAATAGTCTGTCAGTAATCCTTTGGCAGCGGCTGAAGCTACCACAGTAAAAGGACTACTACCACTGGAACTATGCACATAAGACTGATCACTTTCCCACAATAGGAGCCCAGTTTTTGTATCTACTAACTTATAGGACATTTCTACCTCAACCGTTGATGCTAACAGGATATATTTAGTACTCCAGTTTTTTATCGTTACGAATAACACTACATCAGCACCAAACAACTCATAAAAACGCCCCGGTGGTAACTCATGAATATGATTTGCATCGACTAAGCCTAAGTCACGCAAAATCATATCAGTCAAATAAACGGGGAAAACATAGTATCCTCGTTCTGCCAACGGTCTTGATATAGACGTTATGAATACTGATGGCGCAGTCAGTTCAGATGACTCATTGAGAACAGGTACGACAACAATTGATTTGGGTCGATGAGCATAAAACACACTCAGAGTATCAACTGGTTTTGTAGCACATCCAGTGACCGCCATTGAGACTAATAGAAACAGCCATAATTTATTCATTGTTGCCACCTCGCTTTACTGCATCACTCGATTTAGAGACGTCGGAACCATTTTTCTGAAGATTGATACGCTCAATGAGCTTATTCATCAGTATTGAGGACTCAGGGTACAGTTTTTTTTCTTGCTCAAAAAAACTAATTGCTTTACTTTCTTTACCTTGTTTACAGAGAATAACCCCATAATCAGCATACACACCAGGCGGAACACGCCGATTTGCATTTTGTGCCTCCTGAATCAATACCTGCAAACGAGTTTCAGTTTGGCTGTTATCATTTTCAACATATCGTTCGAAAAGGGTGTTTTCATAATTACCCCAATAAAAAATCTCTTGCCTAGCACATCCTGTTAACAGTAGTGCAAGCGAAGTAATACCCAGAAAAATGAGTTTTGAAATAGTCCTGGAGGGTTCTTTAGGCATAAAATAATCAGGTGATAGAGGGTGAATATTAATGTCTCTTGTGACAGGTATCCAATATTGCAACTACACATTAATCCAGTAGTGACACAGATAACCTTGTATCACTACTGATGTATAGCACTACAGAGAACGTTTAGCTCAGGTAATGACATCAGGCTCTGTTCGGCCTGTACGTTTTTTAACTTCACATAACTGTTCAGCTAGGTCGATCAAGAATGCCAACGCTATTTGAGCATCTTGATTATGTTGGCTCGCATCGTGTTCAAAACGCTCGATGTAAATCCTTAATGTTGCTCCCACGGTTCCGGTGCCTGATAAACGGAAAACGATACGTGAGCCGTTTTCAAAGCCGATACGGATACCTTGGTTTTTGCTGATGCTGCCGTCAATGGAATCTTCATAGCAGAATTCATCCGCATATTTAACCGTGTATTCGCCAAAAGTTTGACCGGGTAACGTAGGTAATTGTTTACGTAAGTCCTCAACGATACTATTGGCAATGGGTGTTTCAACGGCTTCATAATCATGTCGGCAATAAATATCACGACCAAATTTTTGCCAATGATCATGAACGATATCAATAACGGGTTGACGTCTTACGGCAATCAAGTTTAGCCAAAATAATACTGCCCATAAACCGTCTTTTTCGCGAACATGGTCAGAGCCAGTACCAAAGCTTTCCTCACCACAAAGCGTTATTTTTCCCTCATCAAGTAAATTGCCAAAAAACTTCCAGCCGGTAGGGGTTTCGTAGCAGGGTATATTATATTTAGCTGCAACACGGTCAACAGCTTGGCTGGTAGGCATTGATCGGGCTACCCCACTTAAGCCTTTACTGTAGGCTGGGATTAAATGGGCATTAGCTGCCAAAATAGCCAAGCTATCACTGGGTGTGACAAAAATGTTGCTACCCGTAATCATATTACGGTCGCCATCACCATCAGAAGCAGCCCCAAAAGTAGGAGCCTTTTCACTAAACATGAGTTCAGCAAGTTCGTGTGCGTGAGCTAAATTAGGGTCTGGGTGGTGACCGCCAAAGTCTTCGAGAGGTTCGGCATTGATAACGGATTCCGGGGAGGCGCCAAGAATATCCACCAGTATTCTTTTTGCATAAGGCCCGGTAATGGCGCTCATCGCATCAAAAAGCAGGGTGATGTAACCTGAGCTAATACTTTGTTTCAGGAGATTAAAGTCAAAGATTGACTGCATAAGTTCTGCGTAGTCCGAAACCGGATCAATGATAGTTATTTTTATAGTCCCAATTTGTTGAGAACCGATGCTATCAAGATCTATATCCTGTAGATTAGCTGTTTTATATTCGGTAATGGCTTGGCTACGCTCATAAAAGGCCTCTGTGTATGTTTCAGAAGCGGGGCCACCGTTACTCACATTATATTTAATGCCAAAATCTTCATCGGGGCCGCCAGGGTTATGGCTGGCGGAAAGAATTAGGCCGCCAAAGGCTTGGTACTTTCTGATGATGTTTGAGGCTGCTGGTGTAGATAGTAAGCCGCCCTGGCCTATAATAAGTTCACCAAAGCCATTGGCTGCAGCCATTTTAATGATTATTTGTATGGCTACTCTGTTAAAATAGCGCCCATCGCCACCTAGGACGAGGGTTTTATTGGAGATATCTCCAAGGGAATCGAAGATGGATTGAACAAAATTCTCAAGATAGCCCGGTTGTTGAAAAACTTTAACTTTTTTTCGGAGACCTGACGTTCCAGGATTTTGATCGTTATAGGGTGTTGTTGGGATGGTTTCTATTTGCATATTGTATCCTTAGTGCGATAATTGACATGGTTGATAAAGTACACCAAAATTCTTCTCTCGTGTAAAATTTAATATGTTACGAATATATTTGTTATTGTTTTGTAGTTTGACTTCTTTCACAGTGATGGCTAAGCCAGATATTTGGCTGTTGGTTGACACTAAAGCGCGTAAGATAGAAGTAAAAAAAGGAGATCATACGGTTGAGACGTTGCATTCGATTGCTATTGGTCGAGGTGGAGCAGGATTAAAAACTCATCGGGGTGATAATATTACACCTTATGGAAATTATAGAATAGGCTGGGTAGGTGAAAAAAGTAGCTTTCGCCGGTTTTTTGGGTTAACTTACCCGTCTGTAGATGATGCAGAAAAAGCATTAAGTAGAAGGATTATTGACCGACCTACTTATGATCGGATTGTGACGGCTCATCAATTTAATCAGATACCGCCGCAAAATACTCCGTTAGGCGGTCAAATAGGCATTCATGGACTTGGAAGCGCGAATGCAAGAATCCATGAGGTATTTGATTGGACTCATGGTTGCATAGCATTAACCAACCCCCAGATTGATCATTTAAGTCAATTAGTTGAAACGGGGACGGTGGTTAAAATAAAATAAAGCTGGAAAATATACTTTTGTAATGCTAGAATCGTTAACAGCTATAATGTTTTTTTGTAGTAATAACTCTGACTAAGGAAAATAATATGAAGAAAGTAATAAAATTATCAATGATCGCGATGGTTGCTAGTTTAGTCGTTGGTTGTGCAACTAACGCTGATATTGAAGGCTTACAGTCACAAATTGACGGATTGAAAACTTCAGTTGCACAGGCTTCTTCTGACGCTGCTAGCGCACAAAGTGCGGCTTCTGATGCTGCTGCTAAAGCGGCTGCAGCTGAATCTGCTGCTAACCGTGCTGCTCAATATGCACAAGACACTAACAGCAAATTGGACAACCTGTTCAAAAAATCAATGTTGAAATAAGTCAACATTGCTTTCGAGCAGAAAAAGCCCGGCGGTAAACCGCCGGGCTTTTTTTATGCCTTATTTTCTCCGCCAAACAGTTCTAATAAACGAGGTATGAAATTTGCGAGTTCTGCTGACATAATAGAGAAGTCTACGTCGAATTGAGCAGCCTCATCGTTTGTTTCAATATCCATTACTTTGTCTTGAATTAAATCAAGAAAGCGTAACCGTTTTATAGATAGATTTTCATCAACAATGAATGAAATTCTGTCTGCCCAGCTAACTGCTAATTTAATGACTTCCTTTCCAATATCTAAGTGATTTTTGATCTCAGGTAATGCTAAATCATGACGCTTACAGCGAATAATGCCACCCTGCTCTTCAGGTGAACGCAACTCGCATTCGTCTTCGATGCTTATATCATCCGGCGCTTTGCTGTTGAGTAGCCATTCGGTCATAATTGTGGCAGGCTTGCCGAGCGTATTAAGGGGTATAGCCGGTAATGAGGTAAGAGATTTACGTAGTAGACTGAGTAAGTCTTCAGCATTTTTTGCTGATGCGGCATCGACTATTAGCCAGCCATCTTTAGGGTCTATATAGGCGTATACTTTGCGCGAAAAAGTGAAGGCTTTGGGTAATAAGTCAAAAATTATCTCATCTTTTATTTCGGCGCGTTCTTTCTTTGATAACTTACGAGCCTGCTGTTGTTCTTTTTCAAGGATTTTTTCCTGAACCACCTCATTAACAACGGTGGTGGGTAATAAGCGCTCCTCTTTTTTTAAGCACAGCATCATAAAACCATTCGTGGCATGTACAAGTTGTTGACTTGATTTGCCTAAGGGTGACGTCCAGCCAAAGGTCAATTCTTGATGGGGGCCGCAAGGACGAAAAGCCAACGATTCCAGTTGTTGTTCCAGTTCTGCCGGAGATAAAGTGAATGCTTCGCTAAGATGAAAAATACTGAGATTTTTAAACCACATGAGTTACTGATATCCTAATATATAATGATGATGGGGCATTATCGCAAATTTCAGATAAGCGCTCAGTAATAAATACCAAACTCATAGACCTGATAACTCAAAATCGAGCTGAGAAGCTTATGCCCGATTAGTCTGGAAGATTGTCTTACCGGTTACAAGCAGTCACCGTATTCCATAATTAAAAGTCGACAGTCAAAGAGGGTGTTAGGATATTGAGTACTGATAATGAAACGTAAAATATAGTCTAACAATAAATAAATCGTCAGCGTTCGAGCCGCTACGCTAAAGACTTTATGGCGAGTATGTTGTGAGCATTTCCATACCGAGTTAATCCACCAAACGATGGGTAAAAGCAACATGCCATGCGCAGTTTTCCAACTGGCTATAGTGTAGGTTGCGTTCATTACTCGGTAATCTATATAAAACAGGACGATATTAACCAGCAAGAAAAAAGGCCAAAATGCTTGCCGCAACATAGCACGGCCTAGCCAGGCAGAGCGTAACGCGTCATAAAGGTTTTTATCCGGCTTTTTACTCCAGTTTTTAGTGACGCCTGGTGTATAGTAATAAACAAGGCAAAAAACAGCCGTTAAAAATATACTCGCCTCAAGTAGTGAGAAGAGATTTGTGTAGGCCAAAATAATCGGTAACGTATTAATAAACATGTTATTGATTTTTATAGTTAGGTTTACATTTAAAATAAATAACCTATGCGATTCCAAGATTCTAACATAAGTCCTTATATATCCAGATAATGCACTCAAATACACCTAAACTGTTCGTCTATGCCGCCTTGCCTTGTGAAGCTAAACCGGTTGTGGAGTATTTTAACTTAAAAAAAGAACTGACAGTTCAGCCCTTTGCAGTTTACCTGAACAAAGATATTTGTCTAACAGTGACTGGCATAGGTAAAAGCGCAATGGCAGCCGGTGTTGCTTATACGCAAGCCTTATTTTCTTCGGATCAGCCGTATTTTATGCTTAATTTAGGGATTGCAGGTCATCAGGCGTCAGCCTTGGGTGAGCTATTTTTGATGGATAAAATCACTGATGTTGATAACCAGCGTCGTTATTATCCTTCGCAGGTTTTTTCGCTGCCCTGTCAAAAGGGAAGCATCCAAACGGTATCAAAACCACAGCTTGCTTATGATTCACTGGATTTTTTCGATATGGAGGCATCGGCTTTTTATGAAACCGCAGTGCGATTTTGTGCGAGTGAATTTATTTTTTGTTTGAAAGTCGTTTCAGACAACCAACGCTCGTCAGTCGAAAACATTCAGCCTAAACAGGTTTCTGAAGGGATAGCCAGACATCTTACGGTAGTTGATTTATTATTGTCACGGATAGTGGCTCAAACTGAATGGGTTAATCAATCTGAGCCTCAATTATTCGAAGATTGTGTGCAGCGTTATTACGTTACGGTTAATGAGCGTCAGCAGTTAAAAAAACTTCTATCTCACTGGGATTTATTGACTGATCATCAAGGCATTGAAATAGATACTTCGTCTTTGAAATCGGCTAAAGAACTATTACGCTGGTTGAATTTAAAAATTCAGGGTGTTGATTTTTATTTGTGAGGCTTGGCATATTACAAAAAGAAAAATGCATTTTTGGTAACGGCAACTATGCCAATGTAAACTAAACAGGCCATTGCGCCAATAAACGCAAGCCAACGGTTAGTTCCTCGTTGCTTCAGAGTAATAATACCCAATCCGATATAAATCAATAAGGCAACAATTTTGGCAATAATCCAGCCATAACTGATAGATAACCATCCACCTTGAAAAATTAAGGCCACACCACTGATTATTAATAGCGTGTTTATGATGTGAGGAGCGATGTTAACTACTTTTTTCTGGAGTAAAGACGGATATGTTTCGGATAAGATAACTCTTCCTACAAAACTGATGATAGAAAGCAGGATAAAGAGCAGGTGAAAAGTTTTAATCATGATAGTCTCTGGCTGTTTAATTTGTTTGTCGTGCGAAACATTATAACGATGCTATGCGTAAAAGCTAACGAGTCTTAAGATAATATTGGAAAGAAATTAAGTTAATAGCTAAAACAACAGATAGTATGGGATAATGTACAAAATTTGTTGTAATTTAACTACACATGAAGTTAATTTTAGGAGAACAATATGTTTAGAAAATTCTTACTGACCGTTTTGACGTTGTCAGGTGTTAGTTTTTTGCCCATCGCTCATGCTGATAAAGTGGTTGATGATAGATGGTACATTGCGCCTTTTGGTACATTTGTTCAACCAGGTGGTGACCGCCAATCCGACAATGGTTGGGGGGGAGGACTTGGGTTTGGTAAAATACTTAATGAACATTTTAATGTTGAGTTGAAAGGTTTTTACCAAAACTTAAATGACGGTAAATACGGCGGATCCGATATAACCGGAGGTACAGCCGATATACAATATTATATTTCACGGGATACTTTTTCACCTTATACTGTGATTGGTATAGGCGGAGTGAATACCAGTCATAATGGTAAAAGTGCTGCTGGTTTTATTGGTGAAGCGGGTGCCGGTCTGGCTTATGAAGTGTGTGACAACTTCCTGGTTCGTAGTGATGTACGTTATCGTTACAATAACAATGGTAATGCCAATTTACAACCTGGCACGGGTGAGTTTAATGACGTGCTTTTTAATTTGGGGTTCGTTGTGCCTTTCGGTGAGAAACCTAAAGCCGTTGTAGCCGAAGCCACGCCTATTATTGCACCAGCACCTGTTGCGGTTGTAAAGGCTGACTGTTCTGTATTGGACTCAGACCATGATGGTGTTAATGATTGTAAGGATCAATGTCCTAATACGTTACCGGGCGTTAAAGTCAGTGTCGCCGGTTGCTGGATTGTTGATGTAAAATTTGATAATGATAAAGACATTATCAAACCACAATATTTTGCCAACCTTGATAACGTAGCGACCCGTATTAAGGAACATCCAGAGCTGGTTATTGAAGTACAAGGCCATACCAGTAAAACAGGTGGTTTTAAGCATAATATGAGCTTATCTGAGCGTCGTGCTATTGCCGTTAAAAAATATTTGGTGGACGGTTCTCAATCACCTAACTTAAGCACCCATGGTTATGGTTGGACACGTCCTATTGATTCTAACGATACTGAAGCAGGCCGTGCAAATAATCGTAGAGTGCAGTTAGAAGTTAATGGTCAGGCTCAACAACCGTTAAATTCAAAATAACATTTTGACTATTATTGAAAGGCAAGCACTGTAACCTTATTTAAGGACTCTTAACTAAGAAAACCCGTTTATAGAACGGGTTTTTTTTTATCTGATGACCTACATTCCGGTTATGATGTTTAGTCAATTAAACGTGTTATTCGTACTTATGTTTTATACTCTGGTAGATTAAGCAGTTGTAAAGTCGGTGACTGAAATATTCATTTAAGGTAATGTTATAGTCTGTGAAAACAGAAGGGGAAGAGTGATGACTAATGAACACATTGAAAAGCATAAAATTGTAATTGTAGGTGGTGGTGCAGCCGGGCTTGAATTAGCCACTAGCCTAGGGCGTCAATTAGGTAAGCCGGGGTTAGCTGAAGTCACTTTGATTGATGTAGCATCAACACATATTTGGAAGCCATTATTACATGAAGTTGCGGCGGGAACCCTGGATGAATCTGAACAGGTTGAATATTTACCCCAAGGCCATCGTAATAACTTCTATTTTAGATTGGGACGAATGGAAGGCCTGGACAGGCAGAAAAAGCAGATTGTGGTCAGTCCAACGCTCAGTGATAGTGGTGAAGAATTAATACCAGGGCGTACCTTTAGCTACGATACTCTGGTGATGTCGGTCGGTAGTGTCAGTAATACGTTCAATATTAAAGGCGTTGCAGAGCATTGCTTATTTCTGGATACCACCTCGCAGGCCTTCAAGTTTCAGAAGCAACTGTTTGAATCCTATCTAAAAAGCTATATAGGTAAAGACAGTGCCAATATTAAGCCTTTATCGATTGCTATTGTGGGAGCCGGGGCTACCGGTGTTGAGTTAGCTGCTCAATTACATGAAGTGACCAATGTATTAGCGATTTATGGTTTAAATGAGAAGAGTACCGTCAAACTGACCATTATTGAGGCTGCAACGCAATTATTACCCGCCCTACCCATTAAGTTAGCGACGGCTACGCAGCAACAATTGGCGAGTTTGGGGGTTGTACTTAAAATGGGCAGGCGTGTTGTTGAGATTACAAAGGAAGGTATTACTACTCACGACGGAGAGTTTATCGAGGCAGACTTAAAGGTTTGGGCGGCGGGGATTAAAGCGCCTGACTGGATGAAAGGCTTAGATGGTTTGGAAACGAATCATATCAATCAGTTAGTGGTTGATAAAACCTTGAAAACCAGTGACGATGCTATTTTTGCTATGGGCGATTGTGCGGCTTGTGTATGGCAAGGACATACTGGTAATGTGCCTCCAAGGGCGCAGGCAGCGCATCAGCAGGCCTCCACTTTATGTAAATCAATCATTAATCGGCTCAAGGATCGTGAGTTGGTTGAGTTTGTTTATTATGATTATGGGTCTTTGGTTTCCTTGGGAAAATATACCACAGTCGGTAATTTGATGGGCAACTTGATGGGGACTGTCAGCGTAGGCGGTTTTATCGCTAAAGTCGTGTATTTATCGCTTTATAAAATGCATCAAGTCGCCATTCATGGTTATTTTAGAACCGCTATGTTGACGCTGTCTAATGCTTTTAGGCGCAGCGTTTATAGAAAAATAAAAATGCACTAGAATTTTTAACTTAAAAAAGATTAGGATTATGTTTGAAGTAGAATACGAATTTGGTGAAGAAGATTTGATTCATTTTAATGAAATACAGTTCATGCGAAATGAAGAGATACAACACAATATTAAAAAGAATCGTTGGATAGTACCTGGGGTAATGGGGCTTATTGGTGCTTTTTATTATTTCTATTATGGTGATACGAAGTCATCGGGCTACATTGTTGCTATGGCTGTGCTTTGGGCCATTTTGTCACCCAAAATAATGATGCTGGATTTGCGTCGGCAAATTCTTAAGAGTTATACGCCTAAAGAAAAGAGCAATATGTTCGGGCTTTACACGTTGACTATAGATCCTGCTAACCCTAATTATCTACTGGAGAAATCACCCAGTGGTAAAAATAAAATGGCGTGGGCGGATTTGGTTCGGGTGGAATATGGTAAACGCTATGTTTATGTCTATATTACCCTGAGTACGGCCTTGGTGATTCCTGTTGATAAGATAAAGAAAGGCAATCTTGAACAGTTTGCTGAGCAGGCAGAAAAAATGATTGAGCGGTTTGCTTAACAGCGCCTATTTTGTTTTATAGTCATCACTGAAAGAGATTAGGTTATCCTGCCATGGAATTTTATAATGCCATTCCACCGTTATTAGTACAATTTATTATGACTGTGGCCTTTTCTTTTGTGGTGGGACTTGAGTTTCGTACTTATCATCAGGCCAACGACTATAAACTGAACTTTGGCAGTACCCGTACCTTTGTATTGATTGGCGTTTTTGGCTTTATTCTTTATAGCTTAGATGCCAGTAAGCAATTATTTGCAGTGGGCTTGTTTTTACTGGGTAGTTTTTTATTAATGCTTTACTGGAGACTATCAGCCAACAGACAGTTTTCAATGTTTAGTACGATATTTGCCCTATTAATCTATTTAATGGGGCCAATCGCTAGTGTATTTCCTAGCTGGTTTTTAGTTTTATTTACGGTAGTTTTGATCTTGATTTTAAGTGAAAAAACCCTGATCCATCATTTTTCTGATCAACTCGCTAACGAAGAAATTGCCACCTTAGCAAAGTTTTTAATTATTTCCGGCGTTATTTTACCTTTGCTGCCCGATCAGCCGATTGCTGCTTTACTGCCGGTGACTTATTACCGGGTCTGGTTTGCAGTGTTAATCGTCTCGGGTTTTTCATATCTGAGTTATCTGGTTAATACTTATTTCTTTAAAAGTCGTAGTTTGATTATTACTGGATTTCTGGGTGGTCTGTATTCGAGCACGGCGGCAACGGTTGTTATTTCACGCCGGGCTAATGGCCTTAATAGTGCTTCAGGGCATAAGGTGTCCTCTGCACTGATTATGGCGACTACGATGATGTATATCCGCCTATTAGCGATAATCTTTGTGTTTGACCGAAGTTTAGCCTCACAGTTGTTCGCGCCTTTTTTAATCGCTATTGTGTTATCACTGATAACGATTAGTGGCTTGTTAATACTTAAAAAACAATCGCCACAATTGCAAGAGGCAAGTGAAGTCAAACATCCTTTAGAGTTAACAACCGCTATTTTGTTTGCTACACTTTTTATGTTATTCGCATTTTTAACAAACTACGTCACACATCAGTACGGCAGTCATGGTCTTAATTTCTTAGCGATTATTGTTGGTTTTACCGATATAGATCCCTTTATATTATCGTTATTAAGCGGGAAATTTGCTGTAACCGATTCAGCTATTGTCTCTGCCATTATATTGGCTAGTGGTAGTAATAATTTATTAAAATCGGCTTATGCGGTTGCCTTAGCAAGAAACCGTTCCGTTTTATTTGCAGTTATCTGGTTAAGTATTTTATTTGTGACGTCGTTTTTATATGTTTATCAACTAATCAAACTAACTTGATGCTAAGAATATTTATTGGACTTCGATGTATTTAGTAAATCCCTCAAAGTGAGTAGATGGGTATGTCTTCTCTTAAGCTTTCTGGACAGAATTTCTGTGGCTTATTATTAGGTCAAATGCCCCATGTTAGGTATGATGCTCTTCTTTGATTGTCGCTATGTCCATCTATGTGCATTATTAATAGCCTTACATCCGAACTCGAAAAGTTACCGGAGAATCTACACCCCCCTTTAATGGTTTTCTTGGAGCAGTGGGAAGAAAAACGGGGAACCTCAAATTTAGTTTTTCACCCAACACCAGAGATAGCTTCATCACTTGTAAAGGTGTGGAGTTCAAGCTTATTCGTTGCTGAAAGTTGTATTCGACAGCCTGAAATATTACTTGATTTAGTATCGAGTGGTGATTTATTGACCCATTATGAAGAGCGTCGTTATACCGATCAATTAATAAAAACCACGATCACAAGTGAAGATCAGTTAATGCAACTATTACGGCATTTTCGTCGGCGTGAAATGATAAGAATTGCCTGGCGGGATTTGGCAGGATGGGCACCCTTATCCGAAACTTTAGCCGAGGTCTCGTGGTTAGCGGATGCTTGTGTTCAATATGCGCTTGCCACCCTTTACAGTGAGGCGTGTGAAAAGCGAGGTACGCCTTTGTTATCTAATGGCAGTCCACAGCAAATCGTTGTGCTAGGTATGGGAAAGCTTGGCGCCTATGAGCTTAATTATTCGTCCGACATTGATCTGATATTTGCTTACGCAGAAAACGGCGTTTTACCGGATAGAAAAGAAACCAGTTATAGCGAGTTTTTTACCCGACTGTGTCAGCGCCTGGTTAAAGTCCTTGATGAAATAACCGTAGATGGTTTTGTTTTTCGTACTGACATACGCTTACGGCCTTTTGGTGATAGCGGCCCTGTTATCATGAGCTTTGAAGGTATGGAGCATTATTATCAAACCCAAGCGCGAGAATGGGAGCGCTATGCAATGATTAAAGCACGGCAGGTTGCGGGTGACTTTAATACCGGTAGTCAGTTAATGGCGATGTTAAAAGCCTTTGTTTATCGACGCTATCTGGACTATGGAGCGTTTGAAGAGTTACGTTCCTTGAAAATGCAGATTACTCAAGAGCTGAAACGTAAAGACCGCATGGATAATGTCAAGCTAGGGCCCGGCGGCATTCGAGAATGTGAATTTATTGGTCAGGTCTTTCAATTGATTCGCGGTGGTAATGAAAAAACCTTGCAGGTACGCCCTATTCTTGAAGTGCTTCATCGCCTCGGAGAGCTGGGCTTATTAACAAAAGTAGACGCAGAGCAATTAAAGAGAGCCTATTGTTTTCTAAGGTGCGTTGAGAATCATATTCAGGAATATAAGGATCAACAGACCCATGACTTACCCACTAACCCTGAGGAGCAACAACGTCTTGCCTATTCCTTGGACTATCCTGACTGGATCAGTTTTAAAGCACAATTGGAACTTGTTAAATCAGCCGTTCATGCTGTATTTGATCGAGTCTTTTCGGTTTCCAAGCAAGCAATAAAAGATCAACGCAGTTTACAAGTCTGGACGGGCGTTGTTGATGAGGCAGAATTACTAGAAAACTTAAATAGTTTAGGGTTTCGGCAGCCCACTGATAGCTTACAGGCAATTAAGTATTTTAAACATGCCGCATCCATTAGGCGCTTAACCAATAAAGGGGCGCAGGTGCTTGATCGCTTGATGCCTCCATTGCTAGTTGCTTTACAACAGGTTGATAATCCTGATATCACATTAAAACGTCTGTTAGAGTTATTTGAAGCGATAGCGGGCAGAAATGTTTATCTGGCTTTATTGGCAGAAAACCCAGATGCTTTGGCGCAATTGTTAAGGTTAGTATCGGCCAGTATCTGGTTATGTGATTATTTAGCAATGTATCCCGTGTTGTTTGATGAGTTGCTGGATGTTCGTTCTTTGTACGAACCGCTCAGAAAAGAGGACTTGGATAAGCAATTAGCCGACTTATTAGGCCCCATAGCGATTCAAGATCTTGAGCAATTGATGATAACGTTGAGACAGTTTAAGCATACCAATGTGTTAAAGGTAGCCGCTGCGGATATTATGGGGGTGATTTCTGTGATGGTGGTGAGTGATTATTTGACTTACATTGCTGAAAGCATTGTCGCTCAAGTGATTGAGCGAGCCTGGTTAATGCTCACTGAAAAGCACGGTTTTCCACCGGGTAGTGATCGACACTGTACGGGTTTTGCTGTGCTAGGGTTTGGGAAGTTGGGAGGGATAGAGTTGGCTTATGGCTCTGACCTAGATTTGGTGTTTCTGTATGATTGTGCGGATGGTAATGCTTTAACGGATGGAGAGAAGCCCATTGTTTGTACCCAATTTTATGGGCGCCTAGGCTTAAAGATTCGACACATTCTGGATACCCGGCTATTGTCAGGGGTGCTTTATGAGATTGATATGCGCTTGCGTCCTAATGGCGATTCGGGTTTATTGGTAACTCAGATAAACACTTACGAAGCTTATTTACAAAATGAGGCATGGACATGGGAGCATCAAGCCTTGGTAAGAGGTCGCTTTATCGCAGGTGACTTGCGTTTAAAAAGTGCTTATGAGCAGATTCGCAGGCGTATTTTAAGTTTACCCAGGGAGTTGGCACCATTAAAGGAAGAGGTGCGTGCGATGCGTGAAAAAATGCGTGATGCCTTGGCGACCAAACAAGTTCATCAGTTTGACTTGAAGCACAGCAAAGGCGGAATTGCGGATATTGAGTTTATTGTGCAATTTGGTATTTTAGCGAGAGCTGCAAAAAATCTGACCCTAACAACCTATACGGATAATGTGCGTTTGCTTGAAGGTTTACAGGAGGATGGTTTTATTTCTAAAGAGGTTGCAAAGACGTTGGTAGCCGCTTATTGTACTTATCGTGATGTAGGGCATAAGCGGGTGTTGCAAGGTGAGAACATTGTCATAAATGAGGCAGAAGTGGCGGGTTTAAGCCGACAAGTTGAGCTGATTTGGCATAAGGTTATGGGTTAGCCTGCATTATTGTCGTTTTATTACTTGTCCAGACTGTGCGTGTAGAAGCAATAAGTCAGGAATTTTCTGAGGAATTATTATATCTCCCCAGTTTTTGATATAGTAGCCTCTTTAAGCTTGGTAACCACTTTACAAGAAATAGCGATATATATTCTCATGTAAACTGTGTAGATGTAGATACCCATGCATAACGTGTGATATTTTGAAACAAATTCATGTTTCATATATCACGATAATCTACTGAAAAACAATAATCTTATGACAACCCTTATTAACGCTGACAATTATGCTAACTTACCCTCAAATTGACCCCATTGCTTTAAGTTTAGGACCAGTTAAAGTTCACTGGTATGGCTTGATGTATATCATCGGTTTTGCTGCGGTTTGGTTTTTGGGGCAAAGACGCGCTCAATCATCTTGGTCACCTATTAAGCCAGAGGCTATCGAAGATTTAGTGACTTACGGTGCAATGGGCGTTATTTTGGGAGGAAGAATTGGTTATATCCTGTTCTATAATTTCAGTGAGTTTATAAACAACCCTATTATCCTGTTTAAAATATGGCAAGGAGGCATGTCTTTTCATGGTGGAATGCTAGGTGTATTTATAGCGATGTGGTTTTTTTCAAAGAAACAACAGTGCACTATGTTCCAGTTGACAGATATTATTGCGCCATTGGCTCCGATTGGTTTAGGTGCTGGGCGTATAGGTAACTTTATTAATTCAGAGTTATGGGGTAGATCGACCGATATGCCTTGGGCAATGGTGTTTCCGAATGGTGGCCCCATTGCGCGGCATCCTTCGCAATTGTATGAAGCGTTTCTGGAAGGGATTGTGCTGTTTGTCATACTTTGGATCTATTCAAGTAAACCCAGGCCTACAATGGCCGCGACCGGCATGGCTTTATTCTTTTATGGCTGTTTCAGGTTCTTTGTTGAGTTTTTTAGAATGCCTGATGCGCAGTTAGGATTTATCGCGTTAGATTGGGTAACTATGGGACAAATACTATCAACCCCCATGATTATTATTGGGGCTGGATTAGTTTATTATGCTTATAAAAAAGGCTTGGCTAAGTAAGAAACAAGAACATATATCATGCAGCAATATTTAGGTTTACTCGATAAAATTCTGACAGAAGGGACTTTAAAAGGCGATAGAACCGGCAGCGGAACGCTATCCATTTTTGGTCATCAGATGCGCTTTGATTTAACCCAGGGTTTTCCTCTGGTGACAACCAAGAAAATTCATTTGAAATCGATCATTCATGAATTATTATGGTTTTTAAAAGGTGAGACTCATCTGGCTTATTTACATGAGCATCAGGTTAATATCTGGAATGAATGGGCAGATGATCAAGGAGATTTAGGCCCTGTGTATGGACATCAGTGGCGCTCATGGCCAACACCCGATGGCCGAAGTATAGATCAAATCAAACAGATTATTGAGCAACTTAAAACAACGCCCAATAGTCGACGCATTATTGTATCTGCCTGGAATGTAGCGGATTTACCCGATGAAACGATTAGTCCACAAGAAAATGTTAAATTGGGCAAAATGGCATTAGCACCGTGTCATGCCTTCTTTCAGTTTTATGTGGCGAATGGAAAGTTATCATGCCAGCTTTATCAGCGGAGTTGTGACACTTTTTTAGGAATACCATTTAACATAGCCAGTTATGCTTTGTTAACGCATATAGTCGCTCAACAAACCGATTTAGCAGTCGGTGATTTTATATGGACGGGCGGCGATGTGCATTTATATCTTAATCATCAGGAACAAGCGCATTTACAATTAAAGCGCGAACCCTATGCGTTGCCAACTTTAAACATCAAATCTAAACCCGCGTCAATCTTTGATTATACGTTCGAAGATTTTGAAATAAACAATTATCAAGCCCATGAGCACATTAAGGCTCCTATCTCTATTTAGACGATAGAAATTTTATTAGGCTTTTATCCCCTTTCTTATCAAAAATAACATTAAACTACATGAATATACAACATAAAGCTCATCCTTGGCATGGTATTAACCCGGGTGAGAATGCACCGACTATCGTAACTGCGTTTATTGAAATTGTTCCATCTGATACGGTTAAGTACGAAATCGATAAGGATAGTGGATATCTTAAAATTGATCGACCACAAAAGTTTTCTAATATGATTCCAACGCTTTACGGTTTTATTCCACAAACGTATTGTGCGGAAAGAATAGCTGAATATGCGTCCTTAAAGTCAGGAAAAGACGTACCTAAAGGGGACGGTGATCCTTTGGATATCTGCGTGCTGAGTGAGCGTAGTGTAACGCATGGCGATATTTTGTTACAGGCGATTCCTATTGGGGGGTTTCGGTTACTGGATGGTGGTGAAGCCGATGATAAAATTATTGCGGTGATGAAAGGCGATGAATTTTATCGACAATGGAATGATGTATTAGATTGCCCAGAGTCCTATATTAATCGCCTCAAACATTATTTTTTAACCTATAAACATCTTCCCAGTGAAAAGAGTGTTTGTGAAATAACGCATGTTTATGGTCGAGAAGAAGCCCATGAAGTGATTAGACGGTCAATGGAAGATTATAAAAATTACTTTGATTGTGACAAATAAGTTTTAAGCGTTTGCTGCGGAAGGTGAGAATGAATAGTGCGTTGAAAAATCCTCAAAAGCATTAATTGGCAACGGTTTGATTTTTGATGAAACTTGAACAGTCAATAGAACCGTAAAAGCTTGCTGTAAAGGTTTACAGGATGATTATTTCAAAGCATAAGTTGACTAAGTAACCCACTTAGTTGAATATTTAATAAATAGGGGGTAGTAACACCGGTATACTTCCTATATTAAAGAGACCGTTTTATGGCCTTTTTCTAACCGAATAATAAAGACGACCGGTCGTTTATTATAGCAACACAACTACAATAACATTTGAGGGGAAGTACGATGAATTTTAAACTCACTACGCTTAGCGCGGCTTTAATATTAAGCTTTGCTAGCCTTTCTGCCAATGCTGATGAAACGTGTGCGTCACCGTATTCGGCTAAAATTACCGGCCAGGAAGATTTTGTTTACATTTGGACTTTAGGTGAAGAAGGTTTGGGTGACGAACAAGATAAGCTGGTGACGGTCGATGTTAATCCTAAGTCCGCTAAATACGGCAAGGTTATCGGTAGCTTGTCAGTAGGTGGTCGTAATGAAGCGCACCATTCGGACTTTACAGATGATCGTAAATTTCTATGGGCCGGTGGACTGGATACCAACAAGATATTCATCTTCGATGTAGCAACTGATCCAGCCAAACCAGCACTGACCAAAACCATTACCGACTTTGTTGCTAAAAGTGGCGGTGTGGTGGGTCCACACAGCCTGTATGCCTTACCTGGACGCATGATTATTACCGGCTTATCCAATAATAAAGATCATGGCGGTCGGACGGCTCTGGTTGAATACAGTAATGCGGGCGATTATATCGCCACTTACTGGCTACCGACTGACAGTAACCTTGAAGGCGCCATTAAAACAGGAAAATATGCCGACGGTTATAACTACGATGTCCGAGTATTACCCCGTAAAAACGTAATGTTAACCTCTTCATTTACCGGTTGGTCGAATTATATGATGGATTTCGGCAAGATGTTGGGCGATCCCGAAGCCATGAAACGTTTTGGTAACACGGTCGTGCAATGGGACTTGAATACGCGTCAACCTAAGAAAGTATTTGATGTACCCGGAGCACCACTCGAAATTCGCTGTGCTTGGGATGAAAAGCATAACTATTGCTTTACCAGTTCTGCACTCACTTCAAAAATCTGGCTGATTTATCAGGATGACAAGAATGAATGGCAAGCAAAAGATGTTGCTGATATTGGTGAACCTGCCAAAATACCCTTACCTGTAGACATCTCTATCTCCAGTGATGACAAAACCTTATGGGTCAACACGTTTATGGATGGCAAAACACGCCGCTTTGATATCAGTGATCCATTTCACCCCAAACAAGTGTTTGAACAAAAAATCGGTGCTCAAGTTAATATGGTCTCGTCCAGTTGGGATGGTAAAAGATTGTATTACACCTCTTCACTCTTGGCTAACTGGGATAAAAAAGGCGCTGATAATGAGCAGTTCTTTAAAGCCTATAGCTGGGATGGTAGTAAGCTAACTGAAAAGTTCTCAATTGATTTTACGAAAGAAAAGTTGGGCAGAGCTCATCAAATGCGCTTTGGCGCGTACTCTTTGTATGGCAAATAAGCTAAATTGTAAGTTCTGATTAACGTTTAAATACCCTCTTCTTCACTTTATAAGGTGCCAGAAGAGGGTCTATCAGCGCGACACCCTCCTCTAATAGGGTAATAAAACATCATGAAAACGCCTTATTTCTTCAGTCTTTTCTTAATTCTGATAGCCACTGCAGCGCTTGCAGAACAACCCAAACCCTTGGCTATAGGTTACTCCGAACTCCCTTTTAAATCAGCAGCACCAGGCAGTTATCGCTTACCCGTAATAGGTTCTGCAGCTGACGGTGACGTTTTAACCAGCGAAAACCAGCCTAAGCAACTCCATCAGTTGATGGGCAGTAAGATCGTGTTACTGAGTTTTATTTATGCCACCTGCAGTGATGTTAATGGCTGCCCGTTAGCAACCCAGGTGCTACACAAGATTAGCCAACAATTGCAAAAGCAACCGGAGTTGGCAGACAAATTACGCTTGCTAACCTTAAGTTTTAATCCCACTCATGACACGCCTGACAGGATGCGCGAATACGGCGAGAGTTTTAAAACAGGCCATTTTGACTGGCAGTTTCTGACTACCCGTGATGAAACCGCCTTACAACCCATACTTAATGCCTATCAACAAAATGTACAGAAGATAGTTGATGATAAAGGTCAGTTTACCGGCACCTATTCCCATTTACTGCGGGTGTATTTGATTGATACCGATAAAAACATTCGCAACATCTATAGTGTAGACTTTTTACATGCGGACACGGTCATTAATGATATTAAAACGCTATTAATGGGCGCACAACAAGCCGTCGAATCGACTCCGGCTAAAGCTGAGGGATTATATGAAGCCGGTGACAATAAACAAAATTATCAGAACATAGATTATCAAACCCGTTCGATAGCTTTGTCTCAGCGTCAAGGTAAAGCCATTGACCTGATTAAATTTGCCAATACCCCGCCGTTAGGTTTGCCTAAACTACCTCAACCTAAAGACAATCCCCTAACCCCCGCCAAGATTGCTTTGGGACGTAAGTTATTTTACGACAGGCGCCTGTCTTTAAATAACACCTTTTCTTGTGCGATGTGTCATATACCTGAACAGGGCTTTAGTAATAATGAAATGACCACGGCGGTCGGTATAGAAGGGCGTAGTGTAAGACGTAATAGCCCAACACTGTACAATGTCGGTTACGCACAACTTTTATTTCATGATGGCCGCGAAAACAGCTTAGAACAACAAGTGTGGGGGCCTCTACTGGCACATAATGAAATGGCTAATCCATCTATTGGCTATGTCGTGGATAAAATTAAAACCAGTCCCGATTATAAGCACTTATTTGAGCAAGCTTATAATAAAGACCCGACAATGGAAACCATTGGGCAAGCCATAGCCAGTTATGAGCGCACCCTTAATTCCGCTGATTCAGCGTTTGACAGAGGGTACTACGGAAAGCAATCTCACGTTGTAAACGAGGACATTAAACGGGGCTTTGCTTTATTTACAGGTAAAGCGGGGTGTAGTCTTTGTCATACGATTGATAAGACCTCGGCACTCTTCACTGATCAAAAACGCCATAATACTGGTATCGGTTATGCGGCTTCTATGCTGAAAGACCCTGAACACCAAAAGGTACAAGTAGCACCCGGTGTCTTTGTTGATGTCCCTAAACAAAACTTAACGGGCTTGAATACCGAAAAGCCCAATGACTTAGGGTATTACGAAATCAGTCAAGATCCCAAAGATCGGTGGTCTTACAAAACGCCTAGCCTACGCAATATTGCGCTGACCTCACCGTATATGCATAACGGTTCTTTGGCGACCTTAGAAGCCGTGGTGCATTTTTACAATCAGGGTGGAATTGCCAACGAAAATCGGTCACCGCTCTTAAAGCCATTGAATTTATCCGAATCAGAACTGGCTGATCTGGTCTCTTTTTTAAAAGCGCTGACAGGCAATAATGTTAAAGAGTTGGTCTCGGATGGGTTTGCCGCACCTGTAGGCGACTATCGATAGTAATAACTAACGGTTATTGGCTATTTTGACCGAGATAATTTAAAGTCGTTTTCCGTTGTTATTATCCCTCTATTTCTGATCAGGCTGCGCTGGAATAGTGCGGTGAGCATTATTATAAGCTTCAAATCTTGTAATGGTTTGTGAAAGTGATTTGCCGAAGTTAGCTGTAGCCGCAAGTAAACCTTTTATTGATTCTTCTATTACAATACCGTCCATACTATAACTGGTAGAGGTTTCACTACGTTCATCGGAGCCATTAGCTTTGAACATCAAGGAGTTATCTTCAATATGAATCACTTTTCCATCTATAATAGTCGCGGTTTTAATCTCAACTGCTGGAATTAAGAAGGAACCAAAAACTGTAAGGTCAGCAAGCCTTCCCATTCCAGATTGCAACGTCCTTTGATCCTGCTGGTAAGAAACTAAAACGATAATATCAACACCATACAGCGATTTAATACGCTCAAGAAGCGATGTTTTTGTTTTTATATCATCATTGGCAACAACAAAAACGGATCTAACGAACTTGGGATTAGCGAGTAGCTGCTCCTTTAATTTATCGGCAGCCATGTGGAGCGTGGTATCAGGTAGATGTTGATATCCCGTGCCGTGAACAAAAACGATTCCAACCGATGCGGGCAATGTAAGCTGCTTTTTTGCAGCAATCTGATGAGAATCCTTTACCTCACTGATTACATCCGACAGGGGAACAGAAGAAGAACTTTGAATAAAATTGGTACTTGAACAGCCTGATAGATTAACCAGACTAAAGGCCATAAAAAAGGTAAAAATTATAAAATTGGAAGATATCACTTTAGACTTTAATACACAACTGTTGTCATTTCTATCAAACATAAGCCTTTCCCTTAAGAACCTGTAACCGTGTTTAGGGACAAGCAAGGAACCATTCCCACTCAATAATCCCCAACACTGTAACAGTATATAACCTAATCGCTTTTACAGGCAAAAGTATAGTTAATTCGCCAGTGCGTTAAAAGCTGATATCGATTCTAAACCGAAAGCCTCTGCTACAGCAGGATAGGTTATCAATCCTTTATAAGTATTCAGTCCATGTTGCAATGCCTTATTTTTACGCACAGCATCCAATCCTTCATTGGCTAACTGCAACGCATAAACAGCGGTTTGATTATTCAGGGCAAAAGTACTGGTACGTGGCACAGCGCCCGGCATATTAGCCACACAATAATGCACAACACCATCAATTTCATAGGTTGGATGACTGTGTGTTGTCGCGCGTGTCGTTTCTACACAGCCACCTTGGTCAACAGCGACATCGACGATAACCGAGCCATTACGCATAGTCGGCAGCATACTTCTTGTGACCAGCCAAGGCGCTCGCCCGCCAGGGATTAATACCGCTCCAATCACTAAATCCGCTTCGTAAATGACATCTTCAATATTATATTCATCGCTGATTCGGGTTTGTAGTTGTCCGCGATAAATATCATCCAGATACTTTAAACGATCATGACTTATATCCAGTACGGTAACTTGCGCACCCAAGCCAACCGCCACACGAGCCGCATTTGTACCGACAATACCTGCGCCTAAAATAACCACATTGGCAGGTGCAACACCGGGAACTCCGCCCATTAATACACCTCGACCTCCGTGTGATTTTTGTAAATAGGTAGCGCCCACTTGAGTTGCCATTCGCCCCGCGACTTCACTCATGGGCGTCAATAACGGTAACTGCCCTGATTCTGTTTGCACCGTTTCGTAGGCAATACCGGTTGCACCACTCGCTAATAAAGCATCTGTCAGGGGTTTATCAGAGGCTAAATGTAAATAAGTAAACAGTATTAAATCTGAACGCAAATAGTGATACTCTGAAGCAATGGGTTCTTTTACTTTAACCACCATTTGCTGAACCCAGGCTTCTTCAGCAGAAAGGACAATCTCTGCCCCTGCAGCAACATATTCATCATCATAAAGAGCACTGCCAATGCCTGCACCCATTTGAACAAATACCTGATGCCCCCGTTTTGTTAAAGCCTTAACCGCACCCGGGGTCAAGCCAACACGATTTTCGTTATCTTTAATTTCTTTAGGTAGACCGATTCGCATATTTAACTCCAGATTGTCATTATCTAATGTTGTTCCGGCAACAGTGCCTCGTTTTAACTAGGTATCACTTATATGAGTAGAGCTTAACATGATTAATCAACGGGTTAAACATTATATTTTGACAGTCTTCGTCCCTATTAACTAATAGCCAACACTCAAGCTAGTATAACCAGGGTTTGGATTGCTTAAATAATCAAACGCAATTGACTGATAATAATCGCCCTCAACTAGCTTGAAGCCAGAGTTTCGTGCTAATAAGTCCGATTTTTTTCCATCAACCTGTTGCAAAATACTCGTGCTGCCAAAGGCTGAGAGCTTTGACGTCAAACGGGCTAACTTTTCAAATAAGGCATCATCATAATGCTCATTTTCCATATTTCGAGCGGATAGGCTAATGTAATTGGGGGATACTTTTTCTATCAAATTGAATGATTGACTGTCTGGCGCAAGATAATCAAATTTAAGTGCGGTTTGATAGCCTCTGCGATGATAATTATCTAAGCCATTAATCAGCCCTTGATAATAAGGTGCATATTGACTATTAACGGACAAAACGATAACAACGTTCTTTGTTTCTAGACCACATTGGGTAATAACTTCTTCAAAGTAAGCGCCATGATCCTGTTTAACGCCGAGTATATGCCTAGGATCAACTTCTAAAAATAACGTTCCTTCAAGGTGTATCAAAGCCAAATAGTTTAGCATGTGTACAGTACGCGATAAGCGATCAAAATTAATGATCGACTCAAAGTCAGCAGACGGTAAACTCTTATTAGCTAATAATAGTTCAATCTCATTGGCATATAAATGCTGGGTTTTATTGTGAGCCACTGTAATCTGAGCCAGATGTCCCGCAATTGATGTAGGCATCAAGGTTTGTCGTAGGGGCGTTAGTGAACTACCGATTCGAATGGGTCCAAAAAGCCCGCTAACGGTACCTTCTTCAAGAATAAAAGGCCGAAAACTGGAGCGATGCTCTCTTCCAAGCCGATCATTAAAATATTCAACTAAATGTTGTAATGGCATAAACAATATTCCAGGTTTAATTATGACTTAATGACATAAAATACGTTCTTATTGAGCAATAATTAGTTATGATTACTAGGTCTCAGTAACAAAAAAAGCGGGCTTAGAG